>JAAUYH010032963.1_pt1 | contig 31604 bp, 25 predicted proteins | sample 7278061 | NCBI WGS metagenome assembly JAAUYH01 (sample SAMN14350203, study PRJNA611818) | marine sediment metagenome | isolation source: surface marine sediment (0.6m) | place: French Polynesia: Moorea | collected 2018-08 | reverse complement strand
GTCCGGACTAAAGGCCACACCCCAGACAGCAGCGCGGTGGCCCTGAAGAGTTTGCAGCTCATCTCCTGCTTTGCTCCACAGCTTCACTGTAGCGTCACCACTGCCGGTGGCAAGGGTCTCGCCGTCTGGACTAAAGGCCACATCCCTGACTTCATCGCGGTGGCCCTGAAGAGTTTGCAGCTCCTCTCCGGCTTTACTCCACAGCTTCACCGTATTGTCCCTACTGGCGGTGGCGAGGGTCTCGCCGTCCGGACTAAAGACCACACTATAGACATAATCGCGGTGGCCCTGGAGGGTTTGCAGCTCATCTCCCGCTTTGCTCCACAGCTTCACTGTTTTGTCCAAACTGGCGGTGGCGAGGGTCTCCCCGTCCGGACTAAAGGCCACACTATAGACAGCAGCGTGGTGGCCCTGGAGGGTTTGCAGCTCATCTCCCGCTTTGCTCCACAGCTTCACCATTTTGTCCCAACTGGCGGTGGCGATCGTCTCCCCGTCCGGACTAAAGGCCACACTCCTAACAGCATTGCTGTGGCCTTCGAACCGATTACGTTCTTGCAATCCAGGTGTATTAGCTGACACTGTATTCGTCGATAACAGATCTAGAAACAAATTCGTGGTGCTCGACAGGATAGGGGGGGGCCGACTGTCTGAAGCCCTTAGCATTTGTCCGACTTTGGTAACGTTGACCAAAGTCTCCAAGCGGTTATTGACTTCAATTAATGTTTGGGCAGTCTGAAGAACTCGATTCATTCTGCGAGTGTGGACTGTAAGAATCCACCAACTGTTCAACCCAATGGCGGCGATCACAACACTCACCACACTCGCAACGACAAGCTGTTGCCACCGAAGCACTTTTTCATACCGACTGCCCCGCATTAACGGCTGCATATCTTCCGGAATCGCCAGTGTCAGCAAAGACTCCCGCGCCATAAACTCTAAAAACAGGTAGTCCCGCATCGGGTCTTCCACGGGAGCTTGGCGAGCCAGCAGGCGCAACAGCGGGTTCGTCAGATTTGGCAGGTAGGGTTGATAGTGCTGAGCGATTTCTAACTGCAACGGCCCCACCGCCCCTTGCACAGCCGTCACCATCAGCTGCTGAAACGCCGCTCGCACCGCTTGATTTTGGACAGGGTATAAATCAACCACCAGATACCGCCGCAGCCAATCCGGCAGATAACCATAGCGAAACCAGGGCAATCGGACCAGATTGATCAGAGCAGAGTCCTCCAACAAGGGCCGCCCAGCGCTGCTTTTCAGCACATTGCCTAGGTAAACCGTAATATTCCAATGCAGCTCCGGGAAAACCGCACAAGCCGCCAACCAATACCACCCGGTCTCCCCCAAATATGCCCTGAGCTCAGTCAGCATGGCCCGACCTGCTTCTGCAGGGGGTGGATTCCGGTCTAGCCACCGCTGGGGACGAGCCGACAGCATCTCTGGCAAGGGGGGGTGCGTCAGGTCCGCCAATTGATAAGCAGCTGACCCGGCTCGAAACACCTGGGCCAGGGCCTTGATTCCCTCAGGGCTGAGGGGTAACACCACAAACTGTTGCACTAGCCGGAATTCTAGCTGGCCCCAACTTTCTACTGGATTCGGGGTTAAAATTGCGCCCTGTTTCCAGGCTTGGAGCTGTTCCACCCAGGGTTTAGGGCGACCCGTCTGACGACTATAGAATATGTCTGCTCCCGCCACCATCACCCATCGACTGGTTTCATATTTATGGCTTATCGTCTTAAGCGATTGCGGCCCCTGGGTTGGCGAGTCAGGATAACAAAACTGAGCGTCGCCATCAAAGAAATATTGGGTGATATACACCCCATTCTGCTGCAGCTGTTGAATTAGCCCAGCAGTTAACTGGGCTTGGTGATCTTGATAACTGGCCCGATCAATCAGAAATAAATAGTCCGGCATCACCTGGCGATAGCCATACACTGGCGTTAACCAGCCCCCGCGCGCCAACGACGTCCGAATCGTGGCGCTAATATCTAACGTATTGGCCAGTTGGCGAGTGCGCTGCCGCAGTTGCTGAGCCGTTTGCAACACCAGAGCCGGAGCGAATAAACCGCCCTCAAAGCTTTGCAGCGAAATCTTTTGGAACTCGGGGGCGTGGGCGCTGCCTCGCCGATTCAGAAACAGCCTCGCCCGCCATCGCCACCATAGCCGCCAAACTGAAACAATGAGGGAAAAAAGCCCAAGATAAATGAACCAGTTTACCTGAAGCTGTGGTTCTGAAAACTCTGGCGGCAGCGGCGGTGGTTTAGGGATGGAGGGTGAATTTGAATCAGCTGATGTAACTGGATCAGGGGGGGTGACTGGATCAGATGGGGTGACTGGATCAGGGGGGGTGACTGGATCAGATGAGATAACTGGCTCAGATGGGATGACTGGATCAGATGGGGTGACTGGATCAGATGGGATGACTGGATCAGATGGGGTGACTGGCTCAGATGGGATGACTGGCTCAGATGGGGTGACTGGCTCAGATGAGATAACTGGCTCAGATGGGGGGTCTTCAGACCTATCTGACTCTAGGAATACAATTTTATCAACCGAGGTCGGGATAGGAACAACGACGGCAAGCACTATCATGGTAGCGATTAACCGTTTGAGCCAGGTAGCACCTCTCTGCACCTCATCTAACTCCACCGAAAGCGCTTCCGCCTGTTGTTCAGAGGTCAGGGGCGGGGTGTACTGGCGCTGACTCACCCGGTCAGCCCATTGGTCAAACCGCTGTTGAAAATCGCTCTGTTCCGTGGGGGAACTGCAGACAATGGGGCCCATCCAGCGTTTTAACTGCCTCAGTTCCTGCAGTTCTCCCTGGCGAATCAGCATCAACAGCAGATCCTGCACGGCGATATACTGGGCCACCCCAATGTTGTAGCCCCCGGCCCGCAGCTCATCCATAAACTGCACTAACAGCTCAGGCTCTAGCCAGTCCCACGCTTTGACCGATTCTGTATCCATTGCTCCACAATACCCCTGGCTTTGGGTTGGTCCTCCGCCGTTTTAATCAAACTACTCAAAGTTTGCAAAATAATCTGGGGATCCGCCAACGGGTTGTCTTGGCCTTTCCCCAGGTGCTGCAACGTCACCAACCAGCCCAATAGCTCTGCAGTAGCAGGCCGTTTCCTCAACCCGTTTTCCGGCGCTCTGAGTTGGTAAAACACCTCTAATGCTGTCTGTAAAAATGCATCGTTTGTATCGGTGTTAATCCCTAAATGGCTGGCGATGATGGAGGCCAGACGTGCTGAGCCCGGAAAGGGCACATGGTAATAAATGCAGCGCCGCAGAAAGGCGTCGGGCAAATCTTTTTCCGAATTACTGGTAATCACCACAATGGGCTGAAATTTAGGCTCCGCCGACACCTGGACATTGCCCAGTTCAGGAATTTTAAAGTAGAGCTGCTCCAACTCATTCAGCAAATCATTGGGGAAATCTCGTGGGGCTTTGTCAATTTCATCGATTAACACCACCGATCGCTGTGGCTTAGACGCCGCAAACTCTGGGGGGACCAACGAGTTGAGGATGTCTGGAGGTTGAGCCCGCAAAATCGCCAGCCCCAGCGCTTGATAGGTGATGTAGTGTGAGATGGCGGTGGATGGCGCGTCGCTTTGAATATCTTGATACCGTTTCAGCGCATCGTAGGTATAGAACAAATCGCGGGCCACGCTATCCGACTTGGTCTCAAACTTGAATGGGGCGTCTAACCCCAGTTCCCAAGCCAGATTATAGGCAAACTGGGTTTTCCCCGTACCCGGCTCTCCGGTGAGTAAGAGGGGCTGCCCTAACAGCAAAGCCACATTGCAGGCGTCCCGCAACCCCTGATCAGCGATATAGTTCTCCGGTATGAGCAACCGCGATTTTTGGGAGACCGGCAAGTCCACCGCAGTTTCCGGGCGCTGCTGGCTCCCATCCCCCCGATAAAACGGCAGCTTCATCACCTCACCCTCCTCTCTGCAACCGTGGATTGTAGCAACGACTCTAATTGATCAGCCAGCTGATCCATAGAGATACTTCTAGACGCCGTATCCTTTTCCCACTCATCAAACATTTTCCCAATATCCTTTATCAATCGCCCCCGCCCTCCTTCCCCCGCAAAGGGTTTAGTCGCTTCTGATCTTGCCCATTCTTCCACATGACTCTGGGTCACATCACCCAGTTTGGACAGCACCACCCCTGCTAAGCGATCAAATTCCCGGAACTTGGATAAGGCCAATGCATCGATCTGTTGCTCAATCTTACGATTCAATTGACACCGACGGCGCTCCTTCAAGAAACAATGCAGCCTGGAGATCAGGTTCAAAAAAGACCACCATTGATACGTCGTCGTGGGAGGCTTGATCCGATATTTAATGGACAGGCAAATAATCAAAGTCTGACTGGGACCTAAATCCGGCCAAGCTTGCCAAAACTCTAATACTTTAGGAAGGAGATTCAGCCCTAAGTCCCGCAGGTCGTTGGTGCGTAAATGCATTTCCACTACCACCGGACCCGGATTTTGGCCGAAGAATTGGTTGATTTGCTGATTCATCGCCACAGCGCCGTCCGCCAAACGGTTATCGGCCCATCTGCGCTTCACCACCTCGTCCGCCAGATTTTGCCGCAATCGAGCAGGCACAGTATCCAAACTGTTTGAGCTAGAGGGCCGCCATTTCAGCAGAGGATAGCCCTCAACCTTTGTTTTTTGGGAATCCAGATTCAGCCACCGAGACAAGGCCTCTTTGAATCGCTCCAAAAACATATCCTGGCTCTGACATTCATCCCCATGAAGGATACAGAACAGGGGACGACGGGGGGTATGAGCAAGCAGGTTTTGGACAGCTTGCCTCAGCTCAAATTCCTGATCATATCGATTCGACAAATAGGGGAGTAGCGGTGGAATTTTTTTCTCTTCATGGGCAGAGGGTTGAGCTAAGGGTCTTCCCTGGCGATCTTGAATAGAAACGGTTCCTCCAGATACATTAATGACTTGCCCACCCAGCATCTGGCCAAACGCCTGTCCTTGATTTTGGCCAATGTCTTGCTGAGATTGATTCTCTGAAAAAGGGTCTTTCTCAGGTGAGGGCTCTTGGGGATCGGTCATGGCAAGAGTGGGTGCTCAGATCTGGGGCATAAAAGGGCTACTTCGTTCTTCTACAAATTGATATCCCCCTGCACCGTATCAATCTGGCCAATATTCTTGATTTCACCGCCAAACATCTGCCCAATCATTTGCCCTTGATTAGTTTCCACTGCTTGCTGTGCCCTGTTGCCCTCATTCCCTGCCGACGTTGTTTGCAAAATGTCGGTAATTTCCTGCGCTAACGCAGCGTCGTTCTGCAAAATAGCGTTCAGTTCTTCCTGCAGCGCCTCTTTCCAGGCGGCGCTATCGGGTTTATTCGCCAGTTTTTCCGCCGCCATTTTCGCCGCCGCTGCAGACTCCACCTTAGGCCGCAGCTTTCCCCAAATGGCCTTCGCCTTTTCCCAAGTCTCTTCCCCTAGCTTCGCAGCCGCCCCCTCCAAAGCAGGCGCGCCCACTTTTTCCAACAGAAAGGGCAAACAAGGGGCCAGAAACGCAGTGAGGGCTAAAACGTCCATAGGCTAAGTTTCCTTGGCGACAAAGTTAGGCCAGTTTATTCCTTTATGCCACAATTTTTCCCATCGGCAAGTACCCTTCAGGGTAATTTTACTGAGGTCGATGTTGCAGGAATCTGGGTTTTCTTCTCGGTGTACAAAGTAAGCTGAAATAATCTAGCAGAGAAGGAAGACAGAATCCAGAATTCAGAATCCAGTCTATACCTGACTCCTGACTCCTGATTCTCGCCCCATCATCCCCCCGGCTTAATGTGAACCCCTATTCTCCATATATTTCCACCAGCGCCTCCTCCAGAGCTGCGTCTAAATCCTGAAACGCCTCTTCAAAAGAGTCATAGCTATCCTGACTATGCACCACCATGCCCCCCGCATCGATCCCCCGCATAAAGGAACTCCAGGGCGCATCGTCGGCATAGCCAATTTCGATGACGCCGCCATGGTCGTCAACCCAACGAGCAATATTAGGGTAGAGCGTTTCGAAAGACTCGTCCATTGCCTTGACCTGGTTGAGCTGCTAGAGATAACACCGCAGAGTTTACCTCAACTCCCGCCATAGTCATCTGTATACGGGACTCCAATCTAAAGCGGGACAATCTAGTAGAGAAGGAATGCAGGAGACAGGTGACAGAAGTCATGCAGTAACTGGATTCTGTCTCCTAAATTCTTGCCTCATTAGAACGTCCCGGCTTAAGTTGATGCCCTGTATTCGTTTTGCCCAAAAGGAAGACGCGTTCCCGCAAATGAATACGCATATCTATGAATTGCGATCGCTGATCTAACAAATGCGTTCGCCGATCCTGTAAATGAATACGCTGATCTAACAAATGCATTCACTGATCTAGGAATTGCCTTCGCCGATCTAAGGAACGCGATCGCAGGTCCAGGAATTGTATTCACCAATCTAAGAATTGCTTATTCTGATTTAACAAATGCGATCGCCAATCCAATAAGCTAAAAATTCAGGTTGGGCTGAGCGGTAGTGAAACCCAAAAAACCCTGCCCGCGTTGGGTTTCACAAGTTAAACCCAACCCACCAAATTAACCTGGGAATACCAAGGTAGCCTAGGAACAACTACGTGATCCACCCACCACCCAAGATACCTGAGGCATCCGCAGATAAATAACATCCCATCCACTCATCCACCCATCCACTGCCTTGTACTGGGATTCATTTTGACCCAATCCCAAGCGCCGCCTCACTCCAGAAAGCCGCTATCGCCCGCCATCCAAATCCGCTGGGTCCCTGGACGGCGGACCCGGTAGCTGTCGACAATCACAAGCTGGGCGTCTGGATGGGCATTGGCGATATTGGTGTTGAGAATGACCTTTTCCCCGGCCTCTATCAGCACGTCGTCTGCTTCCCAAGTCAGCCCTTGATCATCGCTGGTATATTGCTGCACCCGACCATTCTCGTTACTATACCCAGCCAGTCTATTCGACCTGGGCTGCAGGATCGCGTCCACCGGCACTGGATTTGAACGCCAGGCGTCGCCAGTCCAAACGTGCAGCCAACGGCTCCGCATCCCGACTTCATCCGCCAAGTTGTTGATGGCCATAGGTCGAGAGTCTGGCGTAATCATCACCTGGGGATAGCTCGAGAATCGACCGTGGGTGTCGAGGAACAGCGTCTGGGCGTTGGCGTCCTCGAAAGAGAGGGGCGTCGATAGCGGAGCGCCATCCATGGCTCGCCATTGCCGGGTCCTGTGATCCATATAGGCATAGTAAAGATTACGGCGGCTGTTCGGCTGAGTGTCATAGTCGGCGTGCCAAAGAAAGACGACATGGATGCGATCCACAACTGGATCTTTCGCAAAGGCGGCGTACCACCCTCTCCCTGGCGGGGAAACGCCATTCAGCACAAAGTGCTCCTCAGACCAGCTGACGCCGTGATTGGCGCTAGTAACATAAGTCCAATGCCCTCGATGGCTTTGACGACGGTAGAAGGCGTAGATCGTCCCGTCGCCCATTTCAAAGAGTTGAGGATAGGTGCTATCGGTATAAGGCAACCGTTCTGTGAAGTCGTCCCAGACCATGATGTTGGCTGGAAATCGAGAGCGCGAGTAGCGCATATGTTGGTTGTGGCCGCCATAGAAGACGTGGATGTAGCCCGCTCGATCCACCAAGATCGAGGGATTGCCGTGATAGTCATTGGGGGCGATGCGATTAACGCCCACTTGGATAGGCTCAGACCAACGTCTAGCGGCATGATCGTACGCCGCCACATAGGGATGGTTTTCTTTCCCCGGCCAAGTCAGATAAGTCACGCCGTTGTGGTGGTGCGCACGGGACTGGTGAAACCGGTAGAAACTGCCCCAGCCATGGGCCGCAACTGGCTTTGGGAGGATGAGGCCACTTTTCTCTCGGACCGGAGGCGACTTCGTCTGTATGGGGAATTCTGCCGCAATACTGTTCGGATCAGCTCTGATGATTGTTGGAGATCCCCCCACCCCCCCTTCAAAAGCTACCGCACCACAAGTTACCTGCGATGTTCCAAAGTCATTCTTACCCCCTCTAACTCCCCCTTGGCAAGGGGGAGAACCAGAGTTTCCCCCCTTACCAAGGGGGGATGAAGGGGGGTAAACCAGGGTTCTCCACTTCCAAGCCGAGATCTGTGTACACGATAGCCCTTCAAACGGGGGGCTAAAGCCTGGTATATCGTCCCCCCCTTTTGTCGGCTTTGTCTTCTCGCAGATCAGGGAATTAAGGGGGATCCTTACCCGAACGGTATTGAGTTCCGCCGCCCTAGCCATGCCAACGGGAAGAAAGCCAGCTAGCAAAATAGCTAATGCAATGAACGCACGCTTAGGCAGCTTATGTTCAATATGATCCGAATAAAGGGTTCGGTAGAGGTTCGGCATTGTCAAAGGGGGCGGCGAATGCTCAGGACATCCGTTTAGTCTACTCCCAATCCCGTTGGAACGGGGTCATGTCGATACGGCGATAGGGGGGCTTTTCACCTGACGCGATCGCAGCAGCCCGAACTTTTTGATGCTCTTTATTGAAGTCATCGGTATATTGCTTTAGGGCGTCGAAGGCGTTCGCATCCAGCAGGGGATCCTGCGTCGTCCGACGCCAGGCTAGCAGCTCTGCCTTGAGCCGCTGCTCAACCTCTGCACCTTCAGGGCGTCCGGCAAGATTATCGTATTCAATTGGGTCTTGGGTTAGGTCATAGAGTTCAAACTCGGGCGGATCCTCTATCACTGCAAAAGCCCGCTTCGCTCTCGTATCCGCCCACTTCGGATCAGACAACGCGTCTTTAATCTTGCAACGATCCACGCCGATTCCGGGTTTCCTCCGCCCAGGCAGCAAATTGTGGATCAACTTGTAGCGATCGTCACGAATCGCCCGCTGCGGGGCAAAGCCCGGGCCGTGTGTCGTAAACTCCGTACAGATCGACTCACGCCACGTCGGGCGTCCGCCCAGCAAGATCGGCTGGAGTTCGCGGCTACCAGTTGGGGGGTCAAAGTCAATTCTCGCCGCCCGTAAGAGCGTCGGCATGATATCCACTGTGGACACGAACTCCGACCGCACAGCTGGCTTCACCCCTCTCCCGGCTACGAGGAACGGGACATGGACGCCAAATTCGTAGCACGTCGTCTTGCCGCGTGAAAATGGAGGGCCATGGTCCCCCACAAACACAATCAGCGTATCTTTAAGGGTCTGGGTTCGCTCTAGCAGATCCAGAAGGAGTCCGACACCCCAATCGACCCGCTGCACCGCATTATAGTAACCCGCAACCTCTTGTCGCACCGCTGGCGTATCAATCTCTCCATGGACCGCAAACGGACTAATGTCTTCGGGGCCTATTGGCTTTTCCGGCAACCCCTCCACCTGCGGGGGAAAAGGCTTGTGGGGATCGCTGAAGCTTGCTAGCAGAAACCACGGGGTGTCGCCGCTTTCCTGAAGGAACTGCTCCGCGTAGGCGGCGCAGGCCCTGACATCCCTTGTGTCCAGCCCCTGAGGTCGGTGCACATTCCAGTCGAATGGCAGATCCGACTCCGGATGCACATGAACCTTGCCAAACACCCCCGTCCGATATCCATTCTGCTTTAGCAGCATAGGCAGCGTCGGTACGCCCCGATGCATTGTATAGCCTCGGTTCGCCAGACCAAGCTGGCCGTTTTGGTGCGGATACAGCCCCGTAAACATACTGCTTCGGGAAGAACTACACGACGCCTGCGTCACATAACCGCGCATGAATTGGACGCCCGACTTGGCCAACGCATCCAGCCTAGGCGTCGCAACCGTCGTATCCCCATAGCATCCTGCCGTCACTCCCATATCATCCGCGGTGATCAATAGCAGGTTTGGCCGCTTCCTCGGTCGGGCGAACCCCGCTGCAGCGCCCACCGTAACGGCGCCGCCCCCAAGCATCTGCAGAAACTTTCGCCGTTCCATATTTCGTTCCTCCTTAAGCTCTTCCAGAACCGGAGCAGACCACCACAAGTGAATACCTTATTCCAACGGCTGCGGTCATCTGTTTAATTGTCCATCAAGGAAATTTACGATAAATATCCCGCCGATGACGGACTCTTCGAAACTCTATGACTTTTTCCGTTCCTAAGATCGATGCAGAGGTATCAAGATCAAGTGTGAGTAAAGTCATCATTAATGCGACATCTGCCTTAGATTGTCGGAAAGTAGCTCTATTTTAAAACAAGTGTAGGAGGCGAAAAGCGATTTTTGATCAGCCACTTTGCCTCATTTAGCGACTATCCTTGAAAATATTAAAGGAGGCGCTATCAATTGTATGAACGAGCCGCCCGATAAAAAAATAGCCCATAGGAACAATTTTCACCAACTCTGGCGTCACCTGCAAACCAATTGGGGCAGACTGTCGCCGCCCTATCAAAAGGGACTTAAAGCGGGCCTCCTACTCTTACTCCTGGGAGTAACCGTACGATCGCTCCCCTACCTGGCCCCCATCCGCGCCGCAGATTTAGTACAAGACCAACAAGCGATTGAATTCCGCGATCGCAATGGCCTACCTCTGGGAACCCTCCTCACCCGAGACCAAGACCATACCGCCGTCGTCCGTCTCGACCAGATATCCCCCCACTTTATCCACGCCATCCTAGCAGCGGAAGATCAGCGGTTTTATCGCCATGGCCCCTTGGATCTAAGAGCGATCGCACGGGCTTCATTGGAAGCCGTCCAAGCGCGGCAGATTGTCAGCGGCGCCTCCACCATCACCATGCAACTAGCCCGGATGCTGGACCCCAACCCCCGCACCTTCTGGGGAAAAGTCCAGGAAGTATGGCTGTCCTGGCGATTAGCCGCTGGCATGAGCAAGGATGAAATCCTAACCGCTTACATCAATCGCCTGCCGATGGGGGGCAATGTCTATGGCGTGGAAGCCGCCGCCAAAGTGTATTTTGGAACCCCAGCCGCCGACCTCACCGTCGCCCAGGCCAGCTTGTTAGCCGCCCTACCCAACGACCCCACCGATCTAAACCCCTATGATCACTGGGACGCTCTGAAACAGCGACAGGTTTACGTTCTACAGCGCATGACCGACGACGGCTATGTGACCGCCGAGCAAGCCAAACGAGCCTATACCGAAGCAGTCACCCTACAGCCGCGTCAGCAAGGCATCATCGCCGCCGCCCATTTCTTGTTTTGGCTCGCCGATCAGCTCCCCCCCGACCATCCGCCAAAAATCCGCACCACCCTGGACCGCTCCCTGCAGCAGTTTGTCGAAGCGCAGACGCAGCAAGTAATCGCCCCTCTAGCGGACAACAACGTCCATCACGCCGCTGCTCTGGTGATTGACAATCACACTGCCGAAGTGTTGGCCTACGTGGGTTCCCCCAACTACTTCGCCACCGCCGAAGCAGGCCGCAACGACGGCGTCCAAGCCCTGCGACAGCCCGGCTCCACCCTTAAACCTTTCCTCTACCAACTGGCCCTAGAAAACCGCGTGATTCGCCCCAACACTATTCTGGCCGACGTCCCCACCTATTACCCCATTCCCGGCGCCCGACTCTACAGCCCGGTTGACTATAGCGAAACCTTCCAAGGCCCCGTCCGCATCCGCATCGCCCTCGCCAACTCCCTTAACATCCCGGCCGTCCGCGTCCTAGAGAAAGTCGGCGTCACCGCCTTCCTCACCCGCCTCCATCAACTCGGTTTCCAACACCTCGACCAATCCCCTGAACATTACGGCCTAGGCCTCGCACTCGGCAGCGGCGAAGTCAGCCTCTGGCAACTCGCCAACGCCTACCTCACCCTCGCCCGCCAAGGCCGCCCAGCCAACCTCAAAGTCCTCCTCTCCTCTCCCTCAGAGGATTTTGGATCTCCCTCCCCACCCCCCCCATCTCCCCGAGACGCAACATGTTGCGTCTCTACATTTGTTCTCCCTGCTCCTCTTGCTCCCCCTTCCCTCCCCTCCCCTCCCTCCTGGTCCCTGATCACCCACATGCTCAGCGATCGCCACGCCCGCGCCGCCTCATTCGGAGTCGACTCCGTCCTCAACGCCCCCTTCCCCGCCGCCGTGAAAACGGGCACTTCTTCAGATTTTCGGGACACCTGGACCGTTGGATTTACGACTGATTACACCGTCGCCACGTGGGTGGGAAATTTCAACGGTGAGCCGATGCAACAGGTGTCGGGGGTAACCGGAGCGGCGCCGCTGTGGCGACGGATTATGTTACATCTGCATGAACAACAAGAGCCTGCGCCCTTTTTGCCGCCAGTTGGATTGGTCCAGCGACCCATCTGCGCCCTATCTGGTCGACACCCCACCCCCGCCTGTCCAGCCGTCGTGCAGGAATACTTCTACCCAGAAGACTTAGAGGAGTACGCCCGCGAACCCGACCCATTTTTCCAACCAGTCGACGCCAATCTCGCTGAGTTATCGGCGCAAGCAGACCATGCAGACTCGGCATCTCAAGGGAACCCGCTTTTTGCTCCCGCTTCCCCGCAATATCGCCTCAACTTGCCGGGAGAATATAATGAGTGGCTGTCTCGCCAACCGCACTCCCCTCTAGCGCCCAACGAACTCCGGATTTTGTCCCCCCGGGAAGATGACTATTTTCTGACGCCGTCCTCCGAACCTGATTCTGAAACCCCTGGAATTGCACATCGACTGGAGTTCAAAATCGCTGCGCCGTCAAACCAATCGGTGGAATGGCGGCTCAATGGGGAAACCCTGTCCACCCAGTCCAAAACCTCATTGTTCTGGGCAATGCAGCCAGGGGTGTGGACGTTAGAGGTGAGGAGCGGCGAGCAGCGCGATCTCGTCCGCTTCCAAGTCCAAGTCGCTGACCCTCAGCCCAACCGACGCGGCTTTTCAGTCGCCCCCCCTTGACCTAAAGCAAAAATTTGCTAGCGCTCTTCATCAAATCCAGGTTAGTTTGAACGGCCTGTTGTAGTTGTTGGGTGAGCTGTGTGGTGGTTGTTCCCTTATCTTGCTTATAGGCTTGAACATACTCTCTCAAATTCACCGGCTCACCGACTCGAACGACGGCCTTGCGAGGGCCTTTCGCAACCGGTTTCGGCAACTGAAAGACTTCCTTTTCTAACCGCATCAACGTATCTAAAAATCGTTCAGAAGTGGGGTGCTCGCCCACATAGCCATCGTAAATGGCTGCAAAGTTCAGGAGACGCACGGTGGCTTGGTAGAGCTTGTCCGCCGTACCGTTATCCAACGTCCCCGACTCTCCCCTTTGCTCCTCTATCACCGCCTGAATTTTGTAAGTCCGTTCTCGCATGGAGAAGTGGGGAGGCATGGTGAGCCCCAGCGTCTGTTCGCATTCTGTTAGCACATGGGTCTTGAGTTCCTCAATTCGGTGATTCCAATCCATCTGCATTTGCAGCGTGCTGTCAAACTCATATTCAGCTTCTAAGCGACGAAAGACTTGCTCGGAGATAGCCCGTAAGCGGCTATAAAAGTCGGACGCCGAGTGCGGAATCGCTAAGGCGTCCTCTAAACTTCCCAAGGTTCGACCCACGACGGAATGCATGGAAGCCGTGTAGCGATATTTGAGGCCGACGGGAACCAGATACAAATCGGGAATGGAATTATTTTGTTTAGCCAGTTGACTCATAGCCTGTAGGGGCATTTGAATGGCGCCTGTGCGGAAGGGGGTGACGGTGTCGTTTTGATAGGAGCACGCGCCTTCGGGAAAGATGACGAGTTTGCAGTCGGGTTGTTTGAGTAGTTTGAGGGTTTGGGTAATGCTGGCGCGATCGCCCAATCCCCGCCGAATGGAATACGCCCCGCCCCATTGCAGCAATTTTCCCGTCAATCCTTGGAAGTTATCGTGGGCCACGATGTAGTGAAAAAGCTGGCCCAACCGGGCTGACAGCATGAATAGGACAATGCCGTCATCAAAGGTGGGATGGTTGGGCAGATAGACCACTCGCTTGTCTTCTAGGGATTTGAGACGATCAATGTCAGTCGCGTCAATGTCTAACCTAATTTGGAGGAAGTTGTCGGCGATCAAATAGGACACACTCTGAAATAGCCGAATCAAAAGGGGATTCTGCTTGGGGGGATAGAAAGACGGGCTAGACGAGACAGACATTTGTATTTGATATGCCTAAGATCAATATGAATGCATCCAGGCTACCCATTATGACGAAGAAATCCAATACCTTTAGGGAATTGCGAAGGTTGCAGAGTAAAAAGCCGCAACGACGTCAGGATCCCTTAATAAGTCTTGGGAAGAAATTAGAGCAAAACTCTCTTCCCATCAAGCTTGTCGACACGCCTCCTGGAACCGCCAAAATGTCCAAACTCTTGGAAGAGTTCATTGCTCCTCATCTCCCCCTGATTGAGACAAAAGACGCCTTGGAGAAATTAGTGGCGATGGGGATCGTTGCTTGGAATATTGCGTTGGAGCCGGAATCAAAACATCGTCAGATGATTGAAAATGTATTTACGGATAAGGTTTTTGAGGAGGAGCCGGAGCTGAAAGCGACAGGGGAAGACATCCTTTGGAAGTTAATTGAACGGAAGAAACAGTATTTTTCTAAGTGGACGCAAAGAATCCTGGAATACGAATTGTTAGACAACGGAAACGACAAGTTTTCTCTCTCTGTCGTTTCAACGTACCCTGAATGAAATGCTCGTTAAAGACCGCCTTTTAGTCAGCTACTGTGTTGTCTAAACCCAGTGATGGAAAGGTTTTAGGTGATGGATGAATTGCGACGAGCCACACAATCAAAGTCCTTGAAGAGGCTGGCTTTATCAGAATTCAGGATACTACCACATCTGGCGATGTCAAGGTATGTGTTTCCCTAACTGAAAAAGGACAACAGTATTCACAAGAGTGGATAGAAACGTCGTCATTATTCTCAGGAGCTGGAGACAGATGTCCAGTTCGGAAATTCTGGCTGATTCCAATAGGTACACCTAAAGTAATAGAGATAACAGGCATTAAACAACTCTCTGAGAACAGTGCAACTATCGAGTTTGACTACCAGTTTGTTCCTAACGAAATGGGCAATCTTCTAACTAGCGACAACCTAGATGACATTATCGATGCCGAAACATGGAGAGTTAGGAAATCAGAAGCACAAGCCGAACTCTACGACGACGGTTGGCGGATCACGAATGTCGGTTATAGTTGGGGAGATTTTAAGTTAAAGTCCTTTTAGTAAAACCGTACGACTTAGGAAGCATCATAAGGTTAGCAATTGATGCGATAGCAACCCTGGTATTGCAACCACTGAACTGAAAATAAATGGCGTATAACTTAAGCAGGGAAAATTTTAACCTCAAAATCTTAAACCCTTGTGGGTTGGGAGCGTTTCCCCGTAAGTCTTCCCGGCTTAAAATATACGGCTGTAAGGCAAAAGCAAGATGCGCACATTAAAAAGATTGATCATCCCCCTCTTCGATTTCATTGTTTACTCCATTAAAGACTCTACCTTCAGAAGCAGGATGATCGCTCTTCAGTAAGGGGAGCAGATCGCAAAATCATTTGGGAGAGCTGCGATCGCCGTCCTTCGTTCTCAAACTGAAACTGCGATCGCTCCAGGTCCATCCAGACTTTACCTTCAGAATACTGCTAGAACTAAGATAGACGTGTTTTCTAGTCCGTTCTTCATAACTCTACAAGAACTGGTATTGAATCAATGCGAGAAGAACGGATGGTGGAGAAGCATCGCAAGTGAGAGTACTGCTGAAGGGGTCTTTCTCCGTTGGAGGTGTGTATGGTGGAAAATGCAAAAGCATCTGTTACTAGAATCATTCTGGTCTACGACGCAGAACTTAGCTTGCTGGGCAGCTTACAGTATCTGAAAGAGACATTGTCTACCGGAAACGAACCCTGTTCATTATGCGCCATTACCCATAACGCCATTTTTGAAAAGCCAGCTTGGAAAGCGGGTAAATTTGACATAGGCATAGAAATCAACGCTTTGTATCGTAACCAGCTAACCCCAGAGATGGAAAATGAAGTAGCTGGAGACTATCCGGCAGTAATGATTGAGCTGTCCGATGGAAAAATACTCAAAATACTGGGACGCGAAATGTTAGAAAGCTGCGCCGGGGATCCTCAAGCATTTGTCAGTCAGCTCCAGGCCGCCGTATCAAATCACCCTTGAGTTCTCGGAGTAGAAGTGAGATCGCGCCCTCCCTCCCACTCCCAGATTGCCCCTCCAAAATCTTGCTACAACTAAGGTAACTCTATCTGCCTAAGCATTCATAACGAGATTGATATTGGGGCGCCAACTTAAAGTGAGACAATCTAGTAGAGAAGGAATACCGAATACAGAATACAGAAGTCAGGCAGGAACTGGATTCTGACTCCTGACTCCTGTATTCTTACCCCATAAGAATGTCCCGGGCTTAAGTTGATACCCGATATTGCCTTGATTCAAGCAGAACAATGAATGGAGCAATAAGGAGCGCTACCCCATGACAACCCTTGCCCCAACTGTTTCTGAGAAACTACCCCCAGGACCCAAGATTCCCCCCTTTATTCAATTACTGAATTGGATCACTCGCCCCTTCGACTTCATGGATGACTGCAGGCGCAAATATGGCGATTGCTTCACCCTACGTTTCTCCTCAGATCGACCGTTGGTCTTTTTTAGCCATCCCAAAGCCATACAAACTATTCTGACTGCAGACCCCGAAGAGTTTGATACAGGCAGCACAAATACAATCCTGCTGCCAATGTTAGGCAACTCTTCAGTGGCGTTGCTAGACGGCGAAGCGCATCGACGCCAGCGCCAATTGCTGATGCCGCCTTTCCATGGAGCGCGCATGCGGTCCTATGGTGAGCTGATCTGTCAGATTACTGAACAGATCACCTCGCAATGGTCAGTGGGCCAATCCTTCGCTGTTTTGCCAGTCACGCAAGAAATTACCCTCCAAGTGATTATGCAAGCAGTGTTTGGGGTAGAAGAAGGCGCCATCTTTGATGAATTGAAACCACGGCTCAAAGAGGTGTTGGCGTCAACAGCCTCCCCCCTGAAATCAACCATGCTTTTTATCCCTCAACTCCAGAAAGATTGGGGAACCTGGAGCCCTTGGGGACGATTTTTACAGCTGCGATCGCGGATTGATCAACTGCTGTATCGCCTGATTGACGAGCGGAGAGCCCAAGGCGATCCAAATCGGTCCGATATTTTAGCGTTGTTGCTGTCAGCCCGAGACGAAGCTGGCCAGCTAATGACAGACCAGGAATTGCGGGACGAACTCATCACCCTGCTGTTGGTCGGCCATGATACAACTGCATCTGCATTAGCCTGGGCCTTTTATTGGATCCATAAAACTCCCGGCGTGCTTAATAAAATCTTGGCGGAACTTTCATCAACCTCGGAGAATGCCGATCCCACCGCTCTCACCCGCTTGCCCTATTTAACCGCAGTGTGTCAAGAGACGTTACGCATTCGCCCCGTCGCCCCAATCCCATTTTCTCGGGTGACCCGACACGCTTTTCGTGTGATGGACCATGAGTTACCCCCCAGAACCGCTCTATTACCAGCCCTTTATCTCACCCACCGACGGCCAGAACTCTTCCCCGATCCAGATCAGTTCCGACCCGAACGCTTTCTAGAGCGCCAATTCACCCCCTATGAATATCTCCCCTTCGGCGGCGGCGATCGCATCTGCATCGGCAGGGCCTTCGCCCAGTTTGAAATGAAGTTGGCATTAGCCACAATCCTTTCTCGCTTCCGCCTCAAACTCGCTCACCAAAACCCCGTCAAAGCCTCCCGTCGAGGAGTTACGATGGCGCCTGGGAAAAATCTTAGGATGGTGGTGGTAGAAAGAGTTTAAATCACTTGTTATTCATGACTTGTTACTTGTTATTTGTTACTTGTTACTTGTGAGAAACCTGCAGCAACATAACATCCCATCCACCCATCCACCCATCCACCCATCCACTGCCTTTACCTCGATATCACTTTCTTGCAACTCCCTTACTCCCTACCGACAATCCCCTGGGCTTTAGCGGTAATAAGTTCGACATAAGCGCTTTTGCCATTGGTATAAGCTTCTCGGTCTATTGGGAAGCGATTGGCCAGATCCCGCTTTAGCAGTGCGTAACGCTGGGCTTCTTCTGGATCAGCTCGAAGATAGTCTCGGAAATACAGACGGTCCCAAAGTTTATGTCCCGAAGGGGCCATGTGTAGATGGTGGGTGCGAGGGCCCTTTGGACCGGAGCGTTTGATAAACATCATATGACCAGGTGGGCGATCGCTACGCCAGATATAGTCATAGCCTTCAGCCTGCAGTTTAGGAATTGCGATCGCCTTAGCCCGATCGAACGAAGAAATTTCCACCAACATGTCGATTATCGGCTTGGCGGCCATACCAGGAATTGCAGTACTGCCGATATGCTCAATCCGAAGAACAAGGTCCCTGGTCAATATAGCTCGGAGATAAACAGATTCCTGCTCAAACCAGTGTGGCCAGCGTGAATCGTAATCGACGATGACAATGGCGTCCATATTTTAAGTATGGCTGTTTACCTAAGGGGAGTGATACCCATCAGCATAGCCAAACGACTTATCCCTCACATCGCAAATAATTAAGGGCAAAAGTCCGAAGACCTTTGCCCTTAATTATTCGTTGTTATCTAAACTATATTGCTATTCACCAAAGCTAGCGCAATAATTCAGATGTTTGGATTACATAGAAGACTGACCGACTTCTACGCCAGCAGAATGAGAACTACCCGGAATCATGCCCTCTGTATCTTTTAGGAATCCGCTATAGGCTTCCATTCCATGCTCGCTGATGTCCAAACCAATCCGTTCCTCTTCTTGGTGGACGCGAATTCCCATCGTCGCCTTTAGAACGCCCCAAACAAAAGCACTGAAAACGACTGTAAATGCGCCAATCGCCAGGACGCCGAGGAGTTGAACAAAGAAATTGACTTCACCAACAAAAAGACCGACCGCTAAGGTGCCCCAAATTCCGCAAACTAAGTGAACTGACGTTGCGCCAACCGGGTCATCAATCTTAATCTTGTCGAAGAAGGCGACCGAGAAGACAACAATCGCGCCTGCGATAGCGCCAATAATCACGGCTTGCCAATAGGTGACAGCATCACACCCAGCAGTAATGCCCACTAAACCGGCCAAAATACCGTTGATAATCATCGATAAATCTGGCTTGCCGTCCTTGATCCAAGCAACGAAGGTTGCAATCACCCCGCCTGCGGCTGCAGATAGATTAGTGGTCAATGCAATGTGAGGAACATTTGCGGTAGCAGCCAACTCCGAACCGGGGTTAAATCCAAACCAGCCAATCCAGAGAATCAAACACCCGAGTGTCGCAAACCCCATATTGTGACCGGGTAATGCATTAACGCTGTTATCCTCACGATACTTACCAAGCCTAGGACCTAAGATAGCAGCGCCGACCAAGGCCGCCCAGCCGCCAACGGAGTGAACTACCGTTGATCCTGCAAAATCATGGAAATTTCTTACGCTCAGCCAACCTCCGTCCCAAACCCAATGACCGGTAATGGGATAAGAAATGGCGACTAGCAACGTGCTAAAGATCAAAAATGAGCCAAAGTGAATTCTTTCTGCAACAGCTCCAGAAACGATGGTCGCAGCTGTTGCCGCAAACGCCACTTGGAACAAGAAAGAAATGGCTTCAGGAACCGCTTCAGGATAAGCAGCATTTCCGTAGGGCGCGGGATCACCATTGAAGAAGAAGCCCTGGAAACCCATGAAGAAATTGCCTTCACCATACATGAAGCCATAGCCGATGGCCCAATAAGCAAGGGTGGCGATTCCAAACACAATCAGGTTTTTCGCCAAGATATTGACCGCGTTTTTCTGGCGACAAAATCCTGCCTCAAGCATCCCGAATCCGGCGTTCATGAAGATGACCAGAACGGAACAAAACAAGAGGAATATAGAATCTAAAACGATTTTTAGCTCTTCCACATTCCCTGGCGCGTCAAAGCCTTGTGCAGACGCCGCTGTATGCCAAACGGCAACGATGAGAGCCGATAAAGGAATACAGGCTAGCCAGTAAGGGGAAAACGAACCAAAAACCGCCCTGATGGGTTGCGGAATTGAAGGACTCCGTTTTGAATTTTTCCAGTAACTTTTGCCTTTCCTGGAAGACGGTCTTTCCGCTTTCGGAATATTGAGAGTCATTGATTCTTCAGGTAATAGACATTTTGGGGTTTGCGCTCGTCCACAAACTCAGATATTGGACAGCTTCCCGCTTTTTTTCGCCCCAAATTGTCACCTGTGATACATTTTGAGTATTCCTGGTTGAAATAATACTTGTTTTTTTCAACAGACACACCAAGGAAAAATTCTGAAAACCCTCTATCTGATGTGTTTCTGGCGATTATAGACCGCTTCAGAACTGAAAGGCATTGAGTGTAAAATAATACTTAAGATTGTTTGAAATTAATTCGTATTTAGAACTAAGCATAGTAATGGCTAATTCTAAAAAACCAGAATTTTCTTTAGGTTAGTATCATCAGATCAGATCAGGCTAAAGTCAACACCTGGCAAACGTTAATATCGGCCGACCTGATTCTGAGGGATTAAATCCCTGGTTCTGATGATGGAGTGCTGATTAAGCCCAAACGAGACCGCTCTAAAAAAATCGCTCAATCTTACACTGAAATCCTGGTAGGAGGGGAGAGGATATCTCATCAGAAGGAAATAGCGTTTCCATCAACTTAGATATATCTCTACGCGCCGCAATCGCCAGCTCACAATCCAGTATTCCTGAACCCCTTGGACAGAATACAGCTTCAGCTTAGCCTCGCGATCTCTGCGTTCATTTGTACTCCCTAAAGAAAGCACCTCAACCACTAATTCCGGAGCTCCGGCCAAATGCCCCTCTTCATCTACCAGCTCAGGCAACCGTTGACTACTCACCCAAACCATATCGGGAATCACATTGTCAGCATCAGTAAAAATCAGTCCAGGCGTGATCAGCGGCTTGCCAAGCCCGGTATCTTCTGACCAAGTCAATAACCGCGAATAGATCCGGCCTACCGCATCTTGATGGCCAATATGGGGAGCCCGGGTTTCAAAGAGTTCTCCATCAATAATTTCGTAGCGTTCCCACTCGTCAGCTTCCAGCAGATATAGATCGGCGCGGGTCCAGCGAGTTTTATCAGCAGCAGTCTGAGTCATTGGCAATCATTCTGCAATCGTCGAGGGATGCACTAGCGAATTTCAATAGTGAACTTTCTCCATGAAGCGATTTGTGTCGCTTCTATGCGACAATCCTACAATGGAAGTTAAGCCTAGAATTCTAAAATTCTACGTTGCACTAAATGGTGTTTCACCATTTAAAGCACGGATGCGCAGTCTGAAAGATAAGCGTTCTAGAGCACGTACTCTACAGCGTATTGATAGGCTGCGTTTGGGGAATTTTGGCGATTGTCGAAGTGTTGGGGAAGGCGTACATCGAAGAAAATGCCAACTGAAGATTATGATGATTTTTTGCTCGAAGAGCTAAGAGATACTGAGACAGCCGCTGAGTATTTGTCCGCTTCAATTGAAAGCGGTTCGATGGATGAGTTTCTAGTCGCCCTCCGCAATGTAGCTAATGCCCATAGGGGTATCGGCGTACTGTCAGAAATTACAACACTGAATCGGCAGAGTATGTATAAGATGCTGTCTGCAGAGGGGAATCCCACCTTGGGAAGCCTTTTGACAGTACTCAAAGCGATTGGGCTGACTTTAACTGTGAAACCGGTTGAGCAGGAAATTGCTTAAGCTAATTAATCTAACACTGCAACGAGACTTCTAATTAACCTTGATTGAAAAGGCTGAAATATCGTGGCTCTAGCATGGCCCTCCATACAAAAGGGCCGTCTGAAACCTTATTATCGTCGTCGAAGTCTCGCTGTAGTACTAAGCTAACTAGCAGCTAGATGGGCGCGGGTATGGCCCTTTGCCTAATTAGGCGGATGAAATTTATGCCAATGGTGGGCGATGTCGACTCGACGACAGATCCAAACCTTGTCGTGCTGTTGGACATAGTCCAAAAATCGGGCTAAGGCGGCGGTTCGCCCGGGTCTGCCGACAAGTCGGCAGTGCAGACCTACGCTCATCATCTTCGGGGCAAAATCTCCCTCGGCGTAGAGGGTGTCAAACGCATCTCGCAGATAGGCAAAAAACTGATCGCCGGAGTTGAATCCCTGGTACACGGCGAACCGCATGTCATTGTTATCCAGCGTGTAGGGAATCACTAAATGGGGTGCGCCATAGTCATGAACCCAATAGGGCAGGTCATCTGCATAGCTGTCTGAATCATACAGAAAGCCCCCTGCCTCGACCACTAGCCGTCGAGTATTTGGGCTAACCCGTCCTTGATAAAACCCGAGCGGACGGCTGCCAGCAACCTGGGTGTGAAGAGCGATCGCAGTTTGGATATGCTCCCGCTCTATCGCTTCCCCGACGTATTGATAATCAATCCAGCGGTAACCGTGACTGGCAATTTCCCAATCCGCTTCAACCATGGCCGCGATCGCCTCAGGATTGCGTTCCATCGCCATCGCTACGGCATACACCGTCACCGGAATGTCCCGCTGGGTAAACAACCGATGGAGCCGCCAGAATCCAGCCCGACTGCCATATTCATACACCGACTCCATATTCAAGTTGCGCACCCCCGCCAGCGGTGTCGCCCCAACACTTTCAGAGAGAAACGCCTCCGAAGCCGGATCGCCATGGAGGATACAGTTCTCTCCCCCTTCCTCGTAATTGATCACAAACTGCAGCGCCAGGCGAGCCGCCTCCGGCCATTTGGGGTCAGGGGGAAACTGTCCATATCCCACTAGATCCCTAGGATACGCTTGGACCATCACTCACCCTTGATCCCTAATGCATGCAAAGGGATCTGCAAAAACCACCCATCCACTCATCCACCCATCCACCCATCCACTGCCTTTTACTGAGACTTTATTTTGACGCAAATCCCAAAGTTTGGTCTGCTACCCTTATTCAGCGACGCCCGCTTCCTGATCCATTGAGGGCAAATAGGGCAGCACCTTTTTCTGCATCATCTTGAAAATGTTGTAAAAGCCATTAGCGCGGGATGGCGTCAGGCTGACATCCAATTGGGTTTCTTTAATGAAATCAGGGGAGAGATCGACGATTTCTTTAGGGGTCAAGCCATTCAAGCCCTCAAATAATAAGGCGACTAATCCCTTGGTAATTAGAGCGTCAGAGTCTCCTTGAAACTCGACTTTGCCGCCGTCTTGCAGCTGAGCGATGATATAGACTTGGGAAACGCAGCCTGGAACTTTATTATCAGGCACTTTCTCAGATGCAGGAAAGCCCTGCAACCGCTTGGCGTACCAGAGTAATTGCTCATATCGGCGCTTGGGCTCTGCAACCCGTTGGAAGCGCTTGACAATCTTTTCTACCGAGGCAGGACGCGGAGTGGAAGTTGCTGACATCGAAAAATACTCAGAAATTGGGAGGTTAGAACCCAGAAACAACTGATACCGACCATTGTAGCCTCATCCCTTACAAACGGTCTTCTCCCAAGCTGATTGCCCCATTTACTCATCCACCCATCCACTCATCCACCCATCCACCCATCCACCATCTACTCCCCTGACGCATCCCGAATCACCGCACTCCAATCATCATTCGTAACGGCCGCTTCTAGCTTTTGACGCCGGTTCACTTCTTCGGCGCTGAGGGGCGTTTTTTCCTGCGACAAAGTGTTATCCGCCATCGCTTTGCGTAATTTCAGCTTCTTTTCCTCATAGGCTTGACGTTCGGCATCCGACATCGCAGCCCGGGCCGCCTCGCCCACCGTTTTCGCCCACTGGCCGCCGCCATCCAGATTACCCGAGGGAGGGTTTTCCAGTTCCGCTATCCAGGCCGCGCACAACGCTTCCATCTCAGTCCGTTTGGGGAATTTAAACGCCTGAACTCGAACAAAGGCGCAGACCTCTGGCCCCTGCTGAGTCACATGACTTTCAAGGGATAGGGCGACATTGCGCGAGTAGCTGATGTATTGAGGGACGCGATCTCGATCCAACACCGCATACACCCCCGCCAACTTGCGATTCCCTGTTTCGGCCTGCCAATCGTCAATCGACATGACGTGATCGCCATCGCTAGCAGGCGCCGCCGTCGTCGTTGCTTCCACCGCATGCTCATCTACACCAGCGCCATAGAGAAAATCATGCAGACCTTGATGCGCTGCCGGAACATTCTGATGCTCAATGGGTAAATCTTGATCCGTCGCCATCTGATCGTTCCCCCTCAATTCTTGACCGCTAGTCCTTACGGTATCAGGTGGGTTGAGCGCAGCTCCGTCTCTTGATGAAAAGTAAAGGAAGGAGGGGGTAGAGGGTAGGCGGTAGGCGGTAGACGAGGAAGCTAAACGTTTAGGCGATTTCCAGGAAAGAAAATACCATTAATTTTTTTTCAAGTTCCCCTCTCAGAAGGGGTTAGGGGTGGGTTTGTCTGAAGTATCCAGGCTAACCCAACCCCAACCCCCTCCCGAGAGGGGGCTATCGCATTTTGGTAAATTTATTCTCGGAAATCGCCTTACCCCCCCCCCTTGTCTACTCTCTACTGACTACCTTAAATTGGTTCCCTCACCGTCCTCGGTGCGACTAGGCTCAGCGTAATCGCGCGGGTCGCCATAAATAGGGTCAACGCCAACCAGAGTAGCTGAGGATTCTGCAGGTTCCAGGCGATGATCGCAACCGGCAGAAACCCGCCTCCTGTCGCCAGGAGCGTCGAATTCCGCAAGGCGCGACCAGCGGTCAAGCCCAAGAAATAGCCATCTAGCATAAAGGCGATGGAGCCAAACCCCAGCACTGGCAGCAACCACCAAACATAGGCCGCCGCTTGGTCCAGCACATCGAGATGATGGGTCAATAGGCTAAGGAAGACTCTAGGGAAGAGGGCGAACGCCAGGGCGAAGGCGATGCCGAGGGCTAAGCTGACAGCGCCGGAGAGTCGCATCAGGGATGCAAGTTTCAGGCGATCGCCTTGACCATGGAAATTGCCCGCTAGACTCTCGGTGGCAAACGCCAGACCGTCAATAAAATAGGCCCCCAGGGTGACGATTTGTAATAGCAAAGTATTGGCCGCCAAGACATTGACGCCTAAGCCGGAACTCAAGTTGGTAAATAGGGCGAAGCTGGAAACCAGGGCGAAAGTGCGAATCAAAATATCGCGATTGAGTTTAAACAGGGAGTGAAAGGCGGCGCTGTCCCAAAGGCGAGGCATTACAGCTTGGACTCGGGGCCAGGACATTGCTCGGCCCACAAAAATCAGCCCCACCCCCAACATTAAGTATTGGCTGGCTGCGGTCGCCCAACCGGCGCCAACGCTAGCCCATCCCCAGCGGACAATGAACAGGTAATCCAGCAACACATTGGCGCCGTTTCCCACTAGGGAGAGCAGCAGCACCCAACTCCCCTTTTCCCGGCCTAGAAACCAGCCGATTAACACTAGATTCATCAGTACCGCTGGGGCTCCCCAAATTCGGGCGTCAAAAAAAGCCTGCCCAGAGAGCTTGACGTCGGGCGTGGCGCTGAGCAACGCAAATCCCAATTCTCGAATCGGAATTTGTAGAAGCAGAATCAGTAAACCGAGCCCTAGGGCAATGCCTCCATTCCTCAGAGCAATCAGCAACACATCTTGATCTGATCGCCTCCCCACCGCTTGGGCAGTCATGCCGGTGGTTCCCATGCGAAGGAAGCCAAAGCTCCAATACACGTAATTAAATAAAACAGTGGCTAAGGCGACGCCGCCTAGATGCCGAATATCCGCCAGATGCCCCAGAAACGCTGTATCGATAATGCCAGCGAGGGGGGTCATAAGATTGGAAACAATATTTGCGATCGCTAGGCGAAGAAATCGCCGAATCAGAGGTTCTGACAATTTCAGAGAGTAAGCTGCGGGCATTCAGAAAGCATTTTGTTAAGTTCCTTAGCTTAATTCCCGCAGTTAAAAAAAGCCATCTTGCTCAATCTCTTCAATGGTCTGCAGCCCCCTCGGATCGCCCACCTTCAAGAGAGCGGAGCGGGCGTCTTCGCGCACGCCTAAGTCTTCTTCCCTGGCAAAGGTTTCAATTAGGGCGTCAATGGCCGTCATATAGATCACATTGGAAGGCAGCTCACGACACAATTGGCCGATGGACCAGGCGCAATTACTCCGCACGGCGGAGACCTCATCCTGCTGCATCACTTCAATTAAGGGGGGAATAGCTTCAATAACGCCCTCATATCCCATATTGGCGGCTTGGGCTAGGGCGCTGGCGGCCCATAACCTAACGGCGGGAATATCCGTCCTCAACGCATGCGCTAAGGATTTGAGGGAGCGACGATCGTGGGAGTTACCAATTGCCCACACAATCCCCTTCCGCACATATCCATTCCAATCTTGGCTGAGTTGATTAATCAGCGGTTCCAGGGCTGCTTCGCTGGGATTTCGCCCTAAAGCGTAGGCTGCGCTCACCCGAATTAACGGACACGGATCCTGCAGCAGCGGAATCAAGTGGGGGATCGCGCGATCGTCTTCAAGTTCGCAAAATGCTCTGGCCGCCAGCATTCTTTGTTGGGGATCAGGCGATTCCAACAGCGGCAGCATCACATCTGGATCATATTGAGGCGCCTCCGATCCTTCACCCGGGGGGGCCAACTGATCTAGAGGACTCTCTAGATCAGCATCAATATCCAGCGGTGTTAAGTCGTCATCATCATACATAACTGTCAATTTACAGCACGCCCAACGGTCATGCGATCGCGCTGTCCCGAAATCCAATGGAACTTAGGCAGACCATAGAAAAGCCGCCGTTCAACGATTCTATAGAGTCATCTGAGTGGATCTGAATGTTACCGATATCGGCGACCGAACAATTCGCTCCCGACTGTTCATCAAACCCTACCAAAGCATAAACGTCGGTCGCCCAAATCACTACAGATCAGCGAGAACCGTACGCGCAGCAGCCAGGGTTTTCTCAATATCCGCCTCTGTATGGGCCAGCGACGTAAAGCCAGCCTCAAACTGAGAAGGGGCAAGATAGACACCTTGCTCCAACATACCCCGATGGTAGCGGCTGAATTTATTCAGATCAGACTTCTTAGCGTCTTCGTAATTATGGACAGGTCCGGCTGCGAAGAACATACCAAACATACCACTGATATTGCCGCCGCAAACGGTGTGTCCGTTTTCTCGGGCGGCTTCCAACAACCCGCCAATCAACTTCTGAGTCATCTTTTCCAGTTGATCGTAGGTTCCAGGACGCTGTAACAGTTCCAGCGTCTTGATTCCAGCCGTCATGGCCAGCGGATTGCCCGACAGAGTGCCTGCCTGGTACATAGGGCCGGCAGGGGCCACCGTTTCCATAATGTCGCGCCGACCGCCATAGGCCCCAACCGGCAGACCGCCGCCGATAATTTTGCCCAAGGTGGTGAGGTCAGGGGTCACCTTAAACTTTTCCTGAGCGCCGCCGTAAGCCAGACGAAACCCGGTCATCACTTCGTCAAATACGAGAAGCGCCCCATCCTCTTGGGTAATTTCGCGTAATCCTTCTAAAAAGCCTGGATCGGGGGGAATGAATCCGGCATTGCCCACCGTCGGTTCAAGGATGACGCCAGCGATTTCCTGAGGATTTTCAGCGAACAGAGCTTTCACCGCCTCTAAATCGTTGAAGGGGGCCGTTAGGGTTTGACTCGTCGCAGATTTCGGTACGCCTGGGGAATCGGGGAGACCCAGGGTGGCGACGCCAGATCCTGCTTTCACTAGGAACATATCCGCATGTCCGTGATAGCAGCCCTCAAATTTCACCACCTTGTCACGTCCAGTAAAGGCGCGCATTAGGCGCAATACAGCCATACAAGCTTCGGTTCCGGAGTTGACAAACCGAACCATTTCAATGCTCGGAACGGCGTTAATCACCATGTCAGCCAACACATTTTCCAGCTCGCAGGGCGCGCCAAAACTCGTTCCTTTTTCCAGCGCCGCCGCCAGCGCTTGAATTACCTCGGGGTGGGCATGACCGCAGATTGCAGGCCCCCAGGTGCCGACGTAGTCAATATACTGGTTGCCGTCAACATCCCAGATATAGGCCCCTTTGACCCGGTCAAAGACAATGGGCTGTCCACCGACCGATTTAAACGCTCTTACGGGGGAATTGACGCCGCCAGGCATCAGAGTTTGAGCCGCCGCAAAAATTTCTTCTGATCGGGTGGTTTTCAAAGATTGGGTGCTAACCAAGGTAATCTCCTCTAAACGTAGTTGCTTTGAAAATGAATACAGGTTTTTGAGTTGGGTGTTAACTCAGCCAGATCGCGCCAGATCGTGTTGGATAGTAGCGGTTTAATTATCCTATCCATTACCTGCTTCATATCCAGCCATGTTAAGGAATGTAGAGTTATAACAATAGAAATGGGTGAACTGATAGCGGCTAACTCAAAGTGGGAAATTTTCCCTCAGGGAGAACTCAGAATTTAGCATCCAGCCTGATGGCGATGGCTGCTTCCTTCTGACTGACTCCTGACTGGGGGCTTGCCCCTTGGAGCATGAGATATCCAAACCAAGATCTCTAGAGATTAAACAAAGTTGGGTTCATGATGATGAAATGGAGAGTGTGGTTTACCGTCCTGATTAGCTTGGGGGCAATCACTGCCAGTCTCTATCCAGTAAATGCCCAGTATCCTTCGTTTTCCTCTGAAGCCAAGCAATCTAGCGCCAAAGAGGAGACGCCTGAGTTGCCGTCGCTACCGGAGGCGTTGCCCGATGCATATCGTCCCGATGGGTCAGGTATTGTGGGCGGCACTCCCGACGTTGGGACCCTGATAGGCATTGGGCACCTCCGCCCCAGACGTTTAAATTTTTTCGGGACAGTTGACTCCTTCGATGATCAGGAGGATTCGACGGCTGGACTCCTCAACGCCGGTTGGCTGAAAACAATGCGCTTGCCGATTTATGAATCCCCTGGGGGAAGACATTGGGGATGGATCGCCAATGGTTGGTTAATTCCCAATGGATATGAACCGTTGGCGATCGGCAAAGATGTCTCTTTTTTGATGCTGCACACCTACAATTCGCTTTACTCCTTTCCTGTTTTAGAAATCCGTTTGGATGGTTGGTTCCGCTTCCAGTACAGCTCGGCTGGAACGGCTTGGGCCCATACGTCCCAATTGAAGTTGGGTGAGTTGGAGCTGATCGTCGAGTCCTGGCAGGATCGATTCCTGGATGTGGGATGGATTTATTTTAGAAACGATCAAGTCAGACACGCCCTCCGAACTCGACCTGGGGTTGAACAAATCTTGATGAGCTGGATCGGCAATGATAGTTTTATTGAACCGATAGAGTTTCGAGGGGACTGGATGCGAGTCAGAGTCACCCAACCGGTCAACGGTTGTGAGTTCCTCCCAAATACCACGACCACGGAAGGCTGGATGCGGTGGCGCAATGCTGAGCAGGGCGCCTGGATTTGGTATCCAACGAAGGGATGCTAGTCTTAGGGCTGAGCCCATCGAGTGACTTGAGCGATTAATCTATGTCGGTAACTGACTCCTCTTCCTTTGCTGCGGCAATCCCCGTTGAGAAGATTTGCTATAACGAGCAGGGTCTGGTCCCCGCCATTGTGCAAGACTATCTGGACGGGACTGTGTTGATGATGGCGTGGATGAACCAAACTTCTTTGCAACGGACCATGGAGACCGGGGAGACTTGGTTCTGGAGCCGATCGCGACAGGAACTGTGGCATAAGGGGGAAACGTCTGGACATCTCCAACGGGTTAAGTCTCTTCGTTACGACTGTGATAGCGATGCGCTTCTAGTAGGCGTTGAGCAAATTGGCGATATTGCTTGCCACACAGGCGAGCGGAGTTGTTTCCATCAGGTGGATGAAGGCATTACGCCGCCCCCTGCCGATACCTTGTCTCAGGTGTTTAGGGTGGTCTGCGATCGCCGCGATCATCCCAAAGCAGAGTCCTACACCAATAAGCTCTTAGCGGGGGGAGACAATAAGATCCTGAAAAAAATTGGCGAAGAAGCCGCCGAAGTCGTCATGGCCTGCAAAGACGACGACCCCAATTCAATTGCCGGGGAAGCGGCAGATCTGATGTACCATACGCTGGTGGCTTTGGCGCACCACAATGTAGACATCAAGGCCGTCTATCGGAAACTCCAGGAGAGACGACGATGAAGGGAATTCGGGTCGTCTAACTGTTAGGCGGGAAAGTTGAATAGGGAAAGGATACAGGAGTCAGAAGTCAGAAGTCAGAAGGCGAGGGAGAACTGAATTCTGATTACTGGCTTCTGTATTCTCCCCCAGAGATAATTCCCCACGTTGACTGAAAACCCAAATTAAGGCTCTTGGGTCAAGCGCCGATCCAGATACTGGAGAACCCCGATAACCCCCACCACACTGAGGGCTGAGACCAACCAAAATCTATCTGCAAAGCCGCCAGAGTGATCCAATGCCCAGCCGCCTACCGGTGGACCGATCAGATAGCCAATCGCCCAACACATTGAATTAACGGATAAATACACACCCCGAAGAGACTGGGGGGCAAGTTTAACGACGAGGGAGGAGGCGACAGGCGTATAGACGGCCATAGCGATCGCCATCACCCCAAGAGCTAATCCCGCCCAAATAACCTGTCCCATCGCCGCCGCGCCGGTAAACCAAATGAGGGTAAAGCCAATGCCCCAGAGAATAGCAGAAAGCATCAACGCTCTGAGCAAACTGCCCCCTTTTAGAGTTCGGGCGACGGGAAGTTGGCACACCGCCGCCAAGGCAATATGCCCCGTAAAAAAGAGACTCAGGAGGGCTGCGGAGAACCCTTTCCCTGTCTCCCCAAGTTTGACAAATTGATTCAGATAAACCGGTAATGTACTCTGAATCTGAGAGATATAGCCAGTCATGAAGATATTGACCGAGGCGTAGATCATCAAGGAGGTGTCCCGCAGCGCCGCCCCCCAGCCTGCAAAAAAGTGGGACTCTGACCTATCCGTTCTGAGGGTTTCCGCGATCGCCCAATAGACAATGGCGAAAAAGAAGAGGTAGGTAATGCCGTCCACCACAAATAAAGCGCGATAAGCCCCGGTCAGAGCAATTAATCCGCCCCCAAGCACCACCCCAACGCCTAATCCCATAGTGTCCGCCAGTCGCACAATGGCATAGGCTTCACTGCGTTGGTCATCCGTCGTAATATCTGCAACCACCGCTTCTGTGGCGGGCCAATAGAGCCCTATGCCCAACCCCATCAGCAGATTGCCAGCGACAAAGGTAGAGAAATCTGTAGTGACCACCAGCACCAGATCCGCCAGGGCGGAGATTGCAGCGGAAAGGAGAAGCGTTCGCCGCCGTCCCCAGGCCAGAGAATCTGAAAAAGACCCCCCAAAAAATCGCCCTAGGATTCCCGAGATCGAGCCGCTGCCAATGCCAATGCCTACTTCTGTGGGGGAGAGACCGACTTTATCGACAAAAAAGATCGGAGCGTAGAATAAGGTAAAGCCAATCCCAATTTGGGAGAGTAGCCGACCGGCGGCCAAAATCCAAACTCGGCTATCCAAAGCCGGAGCCCACCGACTGAACGTCTGCCTCAACAGCCTAAAAAAATTCATAGATTGAGTGCATCCGCTCC
>JAAUYH010036304.1_pt1 | contig 31605 bp, 33 predicted proteins | sample 7278061 | NCBI WGS metagenome assembly JAAUYH01 (sample SAMN14350203, study PRJNA611818) | marine sediment metagenome | isolation source: surface marine sediment (0.6m) | place: French Polynesia: Moorea | collected 2018-08 | reverse complement strand
TCGTCGGGCAGGACCTCGCCCGTGTCGTCGAAGAGGCTCGCGTGGTGCGGCGCATCCTACAGGCTTTCCCGACGCATTATCCGCAGATGATCCTGGAGCAGGCGGCGATCGCGGGGGGCTTCCTGCCCGGCGCGGTGGACGCGGACTTGCAGGGCACGGCAGATACCGTGGCCCAGCGGCTCGACCTGGTGGCCCTTGAATATGAACGCGGCTGGACGGGCCGGATCACACAAGACAAGGGTATTCGCCTGACGCGTTTCCTGCGCGGTGTCGAAGAGGTCCGGACCCTCGATGGCCCCATCCTTCGAAGCGGCGAGGCTCGGCGTCTGGGCGGCTTCACAGGCGAGTTGCAGGAAGTTTACGGCGCGCATGCCAACCTGATCCGGAAGGACCGCGTGGCGCCCATCAACGGCCCGCTCGATCTGTTGAAGACCATTCTGGATGAAGGCGAAAAGGGCCTCAGCCTACAACGCTACAAGGGTTTGGGTGAGATGAACCCGGACCAGCTTTGGGAAACGACACTGGACCCCGAAGCGCGCACACTGTTGCAGGTGAAAGTCGAAGACTTGGCAGAGGCGGATGATCTCTTCACCAAACTCATGGGCGACGTCGTCGAACCGCGCCGAGAATTCATTCAGCAGAACGCGCTCAGTGTGGAAAACCTCGACTTCTGACGATAAGAGGCTCCCGTCGCGCTCGGACTTTTTCCCCTATGTTTCAAGGGAATTCTGAAAACTTGATCGGTCGCTAACCTATGTTAACGACCGTGGTGTGTGGCGGCCGCTCGTTTGGCTCTGACGATCCATGCACCGACGCGATACCGACGTAATTCCGATACCTGATTCCGCCGTCGTGGACCGCATTTCAAGAGGTTTACGGGCGGGCGTGTCGCCCGCAACGCCCTGCGAGTGAACGATTGATCAACGATTTACGCCTGCTTGACCCGCTCGATGTAGGCGCGCAGTTCTTCGGCTTCCGTCCGTGACGTGCGAAGGCCATCCATCGCCGCTTCTAACTCGGCCTCGGTCTGGCTGAGCTTGTTGGTCAGTTCGGCCTCGCGCTGCTGGAAATAGCTGGTGGCCTCGTCGCGCGCTTCTTCAGCGTGGTGCAATTCCTGCGCCATCTTGTCCAGATCGTCCATGTCCGAGCGCGTCACCCGCGTAATGCGACTGATCAGCCAGTGGGTGAACCATCCCGCCAGAAAGGCCATGAACAAGATGGCAGCCGTCGCTGCGATAAACTCGGCGCCGTTCATTCACTGGCCTCCCCGGTTTCTTCCTGGCCGTCATCGGCCTCGGCCGTCTGTTCTTCAGTCTCTTCCAGACCGGCCCGTCCCGCCAACTGGAACTCGATCCGGCGGTTGGCTTCGCGCCCCGCCTCGGTTCCATTGTCCGCAATCGGGCGGGCTTCGCCATAGCCCTTGGCGCTAAGATTGGAAACAAGAACACGCCGCGCCATGATCGCGTTCAGAACCGCGTCGGCTCGGGCCTGGCTTAGTTGTTCGTTCATAATCTCGCGTCCCTGACTGTCCGTGTGTCCGCCGATCTCGATCGGGATCCCCTGACAATCTCGTACAATATCGGCCACCGCATCGATGGTGTCCTGCGCATCGTCTTCGATATCGGACGATCCCGGCGCGAAGGTAATCTTACGTACGCTAGCGGCCTGGTTCAGCAACGCGATGCATTCCTCGGGTGTAGGAAGCGAGGCAAGTGCATCCAGCGCCTCGGAATAGGCAATGTCCAACTCGTAAGTGGCAGCACTCCCCAGACGCGCCGAAAAGAGCCGCGTGATCTCTGCCTGCGCGTTCTGATCGCCCGTGCTGCCGCGCACGGTGATCTTGTCCGGTGTTACCGTCGTCACCCCGTTGTGCAGATGCCCCAAGGCCTCCAGCGCGGCCATGATCCGAGACGGCCATCGCGGAGGGACATTCGCATTTAGTCGCGTGGCGGGATAAACCTTGTCTGCACCGAACTCGGCTGCGGCGAAACTTTCGACGGCGGCCTGCGTCGTTTCATCCGCCAAACGGCCCCTTAGTTGCACCTGACCCTCAGGCGATCTCGTCGCGATGAATTCAGCTGGTGTCGCGGCCCCTTCTGCCGGTTCGTCGGCCGGGCGTGGCAGGACCGCGTTCAACGAAAAAACCGGTGGAAGCGCCGCTTCCAAGTCGCCAACCGTCCGTTCGAAAAGCGACTCCACCATGTCTTCGGTGCCAACCAAGGTCACGTCCGCGTTTGACAGGGTCAAAGTTCCCGCACCCAGTGCACCCAGGGCCCTCAGCGCTGCAGTCGAAGCTTCGCCCCACCGCGTCGATGGTGTGCCAAGGCCAAGCACGCATTCTGCGCCGCTTGAAATCCCGGCCTCGGCGGCGGCGCGAAGGATCATCGCCTGTGAGGCTTCGCTATCTGCCGTACAGGCATCGAAACGCCCGCCACTATCGTCCAGCACAGCCCTCAGGGTGAAAGGCGCCACGACTGGGCGCGGGGCCGTTATGTTGAGGATGAGCCGCACCCCATTGGGGGCATCACGTTGTAAGCGACGTTCGAGGCGTCGCTTGTTCTCTTCGTCCTCCGCAGCCGCCTTGATCGTCAACGCCCCCGGTGCAATCGAGATCTTCGATCTGGGCAAAATGTCCAGGACGTCGATGCCATAGGACAAAGCCGATTCCCATCCTTGTGGCACCGGGAAATCCGCGACCTCCAACAGATCAGATACAGGCGCGTCATCGGCTATTGCCGTTACGCTCTGCACGATCGCCTCGGGGTCCGAGACAAGCGGCACGAGCCCGATCAAGGACACGCCGTCGTCGTTCTTCAGTATCTCAATCGAGAACTCCGGCGGCTGCAAAGCCGCGGCGGCCACGACACCCATGCTGTCGGTGATGCGCGACGCATCAACGACCGAGCCCGCGACCGACAATGCTGCAAAGCGCGTCGCTTCGTCAGGCGCTGTCCCGGTCAGTTCGACAGACAGCCCGTCCACTGCAACATCTGTCCAGTCATGACCAGACTGGCTAAAGGCAAGGTTGAGGTCGTCATACGCCGCCTGTTCGATCAGGTCCTTTGCCCAGAACGCGACTGCCACGCAGCCTGCCGCGGCGACGAATATCGCAAGGGTGTGCGGGACAAAACCGGACAAAAGCGTGGATCGGAGCGATGCCATGGGCGTCTAGTTAAGCTGCCTTTCCGGTTCGCGCAATCACAGGAAGAACGCGATCGCAAGAAACAGCACAGGGATCAGGCCAGCATCCCGGTTCGAACGGAAAATTTTCAGGCAAACCTCGGCATCATCCGTGTTCAGTTGTCGCAATTGCCACGCCAAGTGCCAGCCAAGCGCCCAGACGCCGCAGAGGGAAACGACCAATTGCAGTGGGTTGGCTGTTTCTACCAGTGCCAAAATCAGCCCGGCCGCTAATAGCGTGACTGTCGCGATCAGGAACCATTTCAACCATTTCGGCGTGTCCTCACCGAACAGGCGGGCGGTGGATTTCACGCCGATCAGCGCGTCGTCTTCCTTGTCCTGATGGGCATAGATGGTGTCATAGAACAACGTCCATGCAATGCCCGCCAAGTATAACAAGACAGCGGGCCACTCCAACCGTCCGGTCGCCGCCGTCCATGCCAGAAGTGCTCCCCAATTGAACGCCAGCCCGAGGAAGACCTGTGGCCACCAAGTGAACCGCTTGGCAAACGGATAAATGCCGACAAACGCAAGGGATGCGACTCCCAGCCAGATAGCGTTCCAGTGAAAGGTCAGCAAGATGCCGAAGGCCAGAAACGCTTGCGCCACCATCCAGATGACTGCGCCTCTTACCGTCACTTGCCCCGATGGGATGGGCCGCGACCGCGTGCGCTCGACTGCGCCATCGAAGTCTCGGTCGGTGATGTCGTTCCAAGTGCACCCGGCGCCCCTCATTAGCCAAGCCCCAACGGCGCAACCCACCGCGATCCACAGGTGATGCAGGGTGAATTGACCTTGTGAAAGGGCGGCAGCCCCCAGCCCCCACCAGCAAGGGATCAGCAACAACCATGTCCCAATGGGGCGATCCGCGCGCGACAGTCGCAGAAAGGGGCGGGTGGCTTCGGGTGCGATGGTGTCCACCCAATTGCCTTTCACAGCATCAGCCACTTGTCCCTTCGGGGCGGCCTCGGTCATATGTTCCTCATGATAGCTGCGAAAACTCGGCTCTTTGTAGATCACCCTCTGGAGAAGGGGCAATCGGTTCCCTTGTCGCGGGACCAGGCCCATTACCTTTTTGGCGTGATGCGACTGGCCGAAGGCGACAGCGTTCTTGTGTTCAACGGGTCTGATGGTGAATGGCGGGCCCAGGTTGTCGAGGCAGGCAAACGCGGCGGTGTGTTGGCCTGCGTCGAGCAAACGGCTCCCCAACGCAATCCGCCCGATCTTTGGTTGCTGTTCGCTCCGATCAAGAAAGCCCGAACCGACTTCATAGTCGAGAAGGCTGCCGAGATGGGGGCCGCGCGCATCCTGCCTGTTCAAACCGAGTTCACGAATGCCGAACGCATCCGCCGCGACCGGCTGCAAGCCCATGCTATCGAAGCTGCCGAGCAATGCGGCGGCACCTTCGTGCCCCTCGTCGAAGACCTTCAGCGGCTGGACAAGGTCCTGGACACATGGCCGGAAGACCGGGCGCTGATGTTTTGCGATGAGATGCTTGCCGGAGAGGCGCGCGCGCTGCCCAATATCAAGGGCCCCTGGGCGATCCTCATTGGTCCAGAAGGCGGGTTCTCGAAGACCGAGCGCGACCAGCTGCGCGACATGGCGCACCCCGTTTCGCTTGGCCCTCGCATCCTGCGCGCCGACACCGCTGCAGTCGCGGCGCTGACTCTGTGGCAATCGAAACACGGGGATTGGCAGTCATGACGGCCAAGCCCATCATTCGCCTTCACCTGTTCTTTGCAACCGAAAACGACCGCGCCGTGATCCTGCGGCAAGGACCGTCGCGGCAATTTCGCATGATCCTGTGGCACCGCGACACCGACACGTTCGAGGACGGTCAGTGGATCAAGAACAAGGTCTATGTCGAACGCTGCGCGCTGTCGCCCGATGGCCAGCACTTTCTCTATTTCATACTGGACGGCAAGTGGAACAGCGACACGATGGGCAGCTACTCGGTCCTGTCGAAGCCGCCCTATTGGACCGCATTGTCGCTTTTTCGACAGGGCGACACGTGGACCGGGCACAGCTTGTTCATTGACAACACACATTACTTTGCCTGGGGCGGCCACGACATCATCGGGCGTGACAAGGGGCTTTCGCGCGTCACCTTCGGAGAGCCGTCGAAGGGCTGCAGCACCGGCATACGTCTGATGACCGGCGGGCGTGCGCCGCTGGATCGCAAGGTCACGAAGCGCGTCCTTGCCGATCCGCGTCCTACCAGCATGGGCGAGATCTACGACCGACTGAGCGAACCCCAGACGGACGCGCTTGACCGTTATGACTCGCAAGGCGGCAAGCTCTATCGTCGCAAGGGCATGGAACTGGAATTGATCCGCGACTTCACCGAAATGGAATTCGAACCTATCCGCGCGCCTTATGACTGGCGACCCGAAACACCAGATCGCGAGACCGCGCCCTGGCACCCGCTGAATGGTGACACATGAGCTTCGTTCGCCCTGAAGTCGCCGCCTTTTTCAAGAAATGGCGCGAAGCGATCTTTGGCGGGGTCGTGTTGATGGGCAACCTGCAACTCGTCGCGTCCTCCACCGGCGTGCTGCGCGGCATCGGCTGGGCTGGCGTGCTGATCGGTGCGGCTCTCTTCATCGAAGGCGTGCGTCGCGCGCGATTTCCGAAGGACACGGGCGGCGTCGGTGTCGTCGAGGTCGATGAACGCCAGATCACCTATTTCGGCCCCCACGGTGGCGGCGCGATTTCGATCAACGAGTTGCAGCGTGTTAAAGTACGGACCACCGACCTTGGCCCGATGTCATCGGATTTCTACTGGGAGTTCACCGACAAATCGGGGCAGCGCCTGACCATTCCCGGCGACGCGGAAAACGCCGGTACGCTCTTCGATGCGCTGACGGCTCTGCCGGGCGCCGATTATGAAGCGGTCATCACCGCGTCTGGATCGACTGAGCAGGCGGAGTTCCTTGTGTGGGAAGCGACACAGTAGACCCTACATTGACTTCCCCGCACTTTCGCGCAAACCCAAGGGTTCGACCTTCAGGAGGCTGAGAGCATGTCCATCCCACAGTCAGGCGGCGGCCCCATCGAGCGGCATGAACAATTGGCCGAATATCTGGAGTCGGGCTGCAAACCTAAGGAAGACTGGCGCATCGGGACCGAGCACGAGAAGTTCGGATATTGCAAGGACACTTTGAAGCCTTTGCCCTATGATGGCGATCGCTCGATCAAGGCGATGTTGACCGGCTTGCGGGATCGGTTCGGTTGGACGCCCATAGATGAGGGCGGGAACATCATCGGTTTGGTGAAGGACGGTGCGAATATCTCGCTGGAACCTGGTGGTCAGCTGGAACTCTCCGGTGCCCCGCTCGAGAACATTCATCAGACTTGTGATGAAGTAAACGAGCACCTGCGCGAGGTTCAGTCGGTTGCAGACGATATCGGCGCCCGTTTCATCGGATTGGGGTCAGCCCCCCATTGGACACATGACGACATGCCGCTGATGCCGAAGGGCCGGTACAAGCTGATGGATGCCTACATGCAGAAGGTGGGCACCCTTGGCACGTCCATGATGCGGCGCACCTGCACGGTGCAGGTGAACCTCGATTTCGCGTCCGAAGCCGATATGGTCCAGAAGTTGCGCGTGGCGCTTGCGTTGCAGCCGGTCGCGACCGCGCTCTTTTCCAACTCGCCTTTCACCGAAGGCAGACTGAACGGACACAAAAGTTGGCGCAGCCGCATCTGGCGCGATCTTGATCCTGATCGGACAGGTACATTGCCTTTCGTCTTCGAAGACGGGTTCGGCTTCGAGGCTTGGGTGCAGTATGCGCTCGATGTGCCAATGTACTTCGTTTATCGCGACGGGCAGTACATCGACGCCCTTGGCATGTCCTTCCGGGATTTCCTGAAAGGCGAGTTACCGGCTTTGCCGGGAGAGATGCCGACGCTGTCTGATTGGGCGGATCACCTGACCACGCTCTTCCCCGAAGCGCGGATCAAGAAATTCATAGAGATGCGTGGCGCGGATGGCGGTCCGTGGCGTCGGCTTTGCGCGCTCCCGGCGTTCTGGGTCGGTTTGATTTATGATCAGGGCGCCTTGGATGCGGCGTGGGATCTTGCCAAGGGGTTGGACACTGAGACGCGCGAAGGTCTGCGCGTTGCCGCATCGGTCGATGGGCTTGCCGCTGAAGTCAACGGCATAAGCATGACAGATATCGCGCGCGAGTGCGTTGCGATTGCCGAAGCCGGACTGAAGGCCCGCAAACGCGAAGGGGCGGGCGGGCTCTTGCCCGACGAAACCCACTTTCTGAATGCCCTGAAGGAAACTTTGGACTCAGGCGAGACGCCGGCGGACGAATTGATCCGCCACTTTAATTCTGATTGGGATCAGGACGTTACGCGGGTGTTTGCCGAATACAGCTATTGACGTTGCGGCAACGCAGCAACACTCAACATTTTGTAGTTATCCACAGGTTGCCCACAACATGCTTACAGGCGACTATGAATGTGCTGCAATCAGGGGTGTCTGCGCGCGACCGTGTGTGCGTGCTATTTCAAACAGTTTTTCTTGCGGGCAAACGCCTCTGGTTGTGGTGCCTTCCAAAACGATTACTGGCAAACTGCGCGACAGAACGCGTTCAGGAATTTGGGGCGTTGTCCCTTTTCGCATGGGTAGTTTGCCAGAGCGCCTTCCGTAAAGTCCCAACCCTGCCGTTCAGCGATATCGTAGGCTTGCAGACCCCGCTTGATGCGTTCGTCTTTGTCCGAGAAATCGGCGAACCAAAGGCGCTCCAACGGTCCGAAGTAACGAAAGCCTATCGGTGGGCGCATCGCCAAGGCGCGCACCAACGGCCAGTTGAACTGCGGCAATGCGGCATCGATTGACGGTCCAACGACGAAGTCCTGCTCAAAGAGGAAGGCAGCCTCGAACAGGTTGCGCCGATCCTCGTCGGGAAGCCTTTGACCCAATCGCCGCGCTTCGTGGCAAGCTGCCAAAGGCGCGCTCAGTTCGGGTGCCACGTATTCGGCCAGCCGTGGGTCGTCGGCGTGATACCGGGTCATCTGATAGGCGACATAGGTCTTGATCAGGACTTGCCGGTTGATCTCTTTCAGGGCGTTGGTGAAGTCCTCAACCATCGCAAGGCGTGCGGTCGCGCCGCCACGTCGCGGCGACAGCATCAACAGAACCCGGCTAACGAACAACCCGCGCCGCATATGTCCCGCGCCCCATAGCGCCCCATGCGCTGCCAGAAGTGGAAAAGCGAAGTTCCCCTTCGAGTGCCGGTAGAGCCGATGATAGGCGCGTGCCCGTTGCCGAAAGTCGCCCAACTCTCCGGCCATAGTTTCGCCTTCGCTTTGGAAACGCTCGTAATCAGCTTCAATCGTCATCATCACACTCCTCCAACTCCCCCCGGTACGCCACGATCAGTCCGATAACGGGTGCCGTGATCGCGACATCGAATTGAAAACGGCCGTTTTGCGCAGTCTCGAAGCTCTCCCCGGTCGGCAGAAATGCCTTTGGCAACGGGACGCCGAGAAACGACCATCGACGCGGGGTCAGGCAGAGCCGGTCGCCTTCGACTGCAAGAGCCAAGGCGACATTCAGCGGTCCAAACCGCTCTATAAGCAAACCTTCGTTTCGCCCTATTCCGCTGCTTTGCACTGATCGCAGTACATGCCCGGCAAAGTCGCGAGTCCACCGCTCTGTGTCCCCGTCCGCGTCGAAAGTGATGCGCAAGGGCACGCTCGCGGCGTCCGGTGGAAACCCGAAGAGACGAGCGATGAGCCTCGCAATCGTGTTTTTGCCGCGTGTGACATTTGCCGTCCCGGACCAGACGCGTCGGCTCTGCGTCCCATGCAACGCTTGAACCGGCGCGGGCAGGTTCGCATAGGCGTCGCCCAAAAGCGATGGATAAAGTGCTGGTGTTAGAGACGTCATTGGACCAGTCGCCTCCGAATGGCTGGGTCCGGCATCCGGCACATGTCGGCCTTGCCAAAGAGCCGATATCTGTTACGCGCCGCAACGTGGTAGAGCCAGTCTCTCCAGCAGCGTGGCAGAAGCTGCAAAACGCCCAAGACCTGCCATAAGCCACCAAGATGAACTCCCGCGCGCATAAGCGCATCCAACGATTGGTGCGCGCCAACGGCGTCAATCAGAAGCCAGCTTTCGGGATCGAGTTCGTCCAGACCTTGCCGCCGAAGCAAAGACGCGCCCAAGGCAGAATCGGCGGGAACGATGCGGAAGACGTCGTGGCGATCATTGTGGGCGATCCAGCGTGCGCCCATTGCGCAGAGTAGACAGTTTGCGTCCATGACCACGAACACCCTGCCGTCGCCGCTGATGTCGAATGGAATGATGCGGTTCATGACGCCCGCTCCCCGAATGCTTGGAACGTCAGATACAGAAACCCGAACATCAGTCCCCAAAGTGGGGCAAAGACGTATCCGAAGGAGGTTATGAATTCTGCGGTATCTGGTCCGTACAGCAGCAGAACGGCCGGGTAAGCCGCAAGGTTCGCAAGAAAGCCCGCAAACGCCAAACCCAGCGGACCCGCGTTGTATTTCATAATGGCAAAGAGAAACGCGGGCGTTCCGAAGACTATGTAAGTGGGGGCTCCTAACATCACTGCGAAGACGGGAATGACCGCCCAAATCCCCAGAATGCCGACGACGATCGGTGCCAGCACCAAAGCAAGTATGAAAGCATTCCAACGTATAGGGTGGGATTCACGCTTGTCGGTATATACAGTTATTTCTGTCATGACTGAAATTTCCTGGCAAATTTTTTTAAGAGCTTTTTCCGCCCGGGATGAAGCGGGCGATCTTTGCCCCCAGTTTCAAGGCACCCAGATGAACAGCTTTCGGCAGGCGCGCCACGTCGGCGTACCATCGATCGAACAGGCGCATCGTCTCCAGAGTTTCCTCGATACGGCCCAGGTTTTCCTTGGGCGTTCCGTCTTCGCGGGCTTCGACCAGCACACGTTCCAAAGCGGCCAGCGTAGGCGCGTATTCCCGTTCGCGTCGCCCTTCGATGACAACAAGAGCCAGATCGAACATGTCGCGGATTGATGTGAAGTGGTCCCGTCGGTCGCCCAATTGACGCTCGACGCTGACCAGTTTCCATGTTTGGAGTTCTTTCAACCCGGTCGAGACATTGGAGCGGGCAATACCCAGTGTTTCTGCGATCTCGTCGGCAGGCAGGGGCTTGTCGCTCAGGTGAAGAAGCGCATGGATTTGAGCAACCGAACGGTTGGTGCCCCACTTGGCGCCCATCTCTCCCCAGTGGAGGATGAAATCCTGCATCGCCGGTGTTAGTTTCATTTACATCACCAATTTCTGTCATGACTGAAATAACTGATATTACGGAAATTGTCAACATGTATTTCCAGCGATCCCAGGCTCGCCTATACAGCGGCCATGACCTTTCGCGCCCGTCACCTTTTGGGGATCGAGCATCTCGCGCCGGACGAGATCGCGTCGATTCTGGACCTAGCCGACACCTATTCGGTCCTGAACCGAAGCGAGACCAAGCACTCGGATGCGCTTCGGGGCCTTACCCAGGTCAACATGTTCTTTGAAGCTTCGACCCGCACTCAGGCCAGTTTCGAGATCGCGGGAAAGCGGCTTGGTGCGGACGTAATGAATATGCATATGGAGGCATCGTCGGTCAAAAAGGGCGAAACGCTGATCGACACCGCCATGACGCTGAACGCCATGCATCCCGATTTGCTGGTCGTTCGCCATCCTCATTCCGGTGCGGCGAGCCTGCTGTCGCAGAAGGTGCATTGTGCGGTCCTCAACGCAGGAGACGGACGGCACGAACACCCCACGCAGGCGCTTCTGGATGCGCTGACCATCCGGCACAGCAAGGGCCGTCTGCATCGCCTGACGGTGGCTATTTGCGGGGACGTTGCGCACAGCCGAGTAGCGCGTTCCAACATCCATCTGCTTGGCAAGATGGAGAACCGCGTCCGCCTTGTCGGGCCGCCGACGCTGATGCCATCGCACGCGGCGGACTGGGGTGTGGAGGTCTATGACACGATGGAAGAAGGCTTGAAGGACGCTGACGTCGTCATGATGCTTCGCCTTCAGAAAGAGCGCATGGATGGCGCGTTCATTCCGTCCGAGCGCGAGTATTTCCACCGCTACGGCCTGGATGGGGAAAAGCTGGCTTATGCCAAGCCGGAGGCTATCGTCATGCACCCGGGACCAATGAACCGCGGTGTCGAGATCGACGGAAACATTGCCGATGACATCAACCGGTCGGTGATCCAGGACCAGGTGGAAATGGGCGTTGCAGTCCGGATGGCCGCAATGGACCTCCTGGCGCGAAACCTGAAGATCGTACGCGCGTCGGAGGAGGTTTTGGTCTGACATGACCGATCCCTTCGACATCCCGTCGTCCGAACGCGGCGGCGTCCGTGTTTTCACCACCGATCTTGACCCGGAAGGCAACGCAGCAATCACGCCGAAGAACGTCCACAAGCTGCTGGGAGAGGACTTGGATCTTGATGCCAATCGGATTGAAGTGTTTCCGTCCAAGGCACTCGACGGCATGGGTCTTTCCGCCTATCTGCATGAAGGGTACGGCGTTCCCATGAGCGATCTGAAGGGCACGTCAGCAGCTCTCGACGCCCTGACGGGACTTGTCATACTCGTGGCCTCGGGCGCCTTTAAGGGAAAAGCGACAACCCTCGAGCCAAATGCCGGCCTGAGATACGTCGGTGTCTTTTTCGAACCGCGCCCGGATCCCCCGGTCAAGATGACGTCGCCCGACGCCGCAGAAGGTCAGCTTTCGCCGACGGGCGAAGCGCCTCCGCCGATGTCCCGAAGAGGTAGTCATTGGGCGCTCGTTCTGCTCGCCGTTCTGTTCGCCGCCGCACTTGTGCTTTTCCTTGTTCTCTGACACCTCATCCCCATGACGCCGCTTCTGTTCAAGAACGCCCGACTGATCGACCCTGAGAAGGGGACCGACACGGTCGGCACCTTGGCAGTTACGGATGGAAAGATTGCCGGCGCCATGGGCATGGATGGTGCCACTGTCGTCGATTGCGCCGGCAAGTGTCTTGCACCGGGCATTATTGACATCGGTGTCAAAGTCTCGGAGCCCGGCGAACGCCACAAGGAAAGTTTTACCAGCGCTGGACGCGCTGCCGCCGCGGGCGGCGTCACGACCATGGTCACGCGCCCCGATACACTTCCCGCCATCGACACGCCCGAGGTGCTTGAATTCGTACGCCGCCGCGCAAACGAAGCGGCGCCCGTGAATGTAATGCCCATGGCCGCGCTAACGCGTGGCCGCGAGGGCCGTGAGATGGCCGAAATCGGATTTCTTCTGGATGCCGGCGCGGTCGCCTTTACTGACTGTGATCGCGTTGTGCAGGACGCAAAGGTGCTGTCGCGCTGCTTGACGTATGCCGCGTCGCTTGGCGCACTTGTCGTGGGGCACCCGCAAGAGCCGGTTCTGTCAGCGGGTGCAGCCGCAACCAGCGGCAAGTTCGCAGCACTCAAGGGACTGCCAACTGTCTCCCCCATGGCCGAACGCATGGGTCTTGATCGCGACATTGCTTTGGTCGAAATGACGGGCGCGCGATACCACGCCGATCAGGTCACGACGGCGCGTGCTCTTCGCCGTTTGGAGCGTGCGAAAGAGGCGGGTCTGGATTTGACAGCCGGTGTCTCGATTCATCACCTCACCTTGAATGAGCTCGATGTTGGCGATTTCCGGACCTTCTTTAAGGTCAAGCCACCCCTTCGTGCGGAAAGCGACCGGGTTGCCTCGGTCGAGGCTGTGGCAAGCGGTCTGATCGATGTGATTTCCTCGATGCACACGCCTCAGGACGAAGAATCGAAGCGCCTACCCTTCGAAGAAGCCGCGTCAGGCGCAATCGGGCTCGAGACGCTGCTGCCTGCTGCGATGCGACTGGTTCACGGCGGGTATATGGATCTGCCGACGCTCTGGAGGGCGCTTTCGCTGAATCCGGCCAAGCGCCTTGGTCTGGACGCCGGACGATTGCGGTCCGACGCACCCGCAGACCTCGTCCTGTTCGATCCCGATGCGCCGTTTGTGCTGAACCGGTTCCAGCTACTCTCGAAGTCCAAGAATACTCCGTTTGACGAGGCACGGATGGAAGGCAAGGTGCTGGGTACCTGGATCAGCGGCAATCGCGTCTGGCCATCGCCGTGATGCAGGCTTGTGGCAGTGCTGGCTCCGTCGTAGCTTTGCTGCACAACTCAGAATGCGCCTATGACAATCTTTGAGACCTCGCCCCTTGTCCTTTTAGCCGTCGCCATTCTGGCGTTCATTCTTGGTTCGGTTCCGTTTGGACTGATCGTCGCGAAGGCCATGGGCTTGCCGGATCCTCGGTCCATCGGATCGAAGAACATCGGAGCTACGAACGTGCTCCGGACCGGATCGAAAGGGGCAGCGCTGGCAACCCTTCTTCTGGATGCGGCCAAAGGACTGATCGCCGTTGTCGTGGCGCGCGCGCTGACTGGTGAAGATGGTGCACTGGCTGCGGCCTTTTTCGCGTTCCTCGGGCATTGTTATTCAGCGTTTCTTAGTTTCAAGGGAGGCAAAGGCGTTGCAACCTACCTTGGCGCACTTTTTGGTTTGGCATTTATGCTTGGCGCCATAGCGTGTGTGTTCTGGCTCGCGACCTTCGTGTTGACGCGCTATTCATCGCTCTCGGCCCTGATGGCCGCGGCCATGATGCCGCTTGTGGCTCTGCTGGGCGGTGGTTGGAATACTTTCCTGGTTATATTGGCCATGTCGGCACTTCTTGCCTGGCGGCATCGCGAGAATATCTCCCGCCTACGCGCAGGCACGGAAGCCAGAGTAGGGTCAAACAGCGGATGAGAGATCACGATGCCTTTCTGGCTGCTTTCGACAACCTGCCGAGGGGCGCCTACGGTGGTACCTACGATGGCAAACGATACCGCATCGTTAAATCCATCCTCGTCACGGGTCGCAGCCAGAAGCTGGAAGCCGAGGAGTTGGGCGGGAACGACTATGTCAGTTTCAATGTCTATCGCCTGACGGGCGGGGAAACGCTTCTGAAACCCTGCGAGATTCCTGTGGAAAAGGTGATGGACTTCGTCTTGGGGGTGACTGCGGATTGATGGCCGAGATGGGATATTGGGAGATGCGCGCGGCGCTTGAATGGCAGTTGGCCATGGGCGTTGACGAAGCGATCCTGCCCAAACCTGTCGACCGCACGGTTGCGGTGGCAAAGCCCGACCCCGTTGCGCCAAAATCCGAAATGGCCGCACCTTCAGTCGATGCCGTCGCAGTTTCGCGCAGCCTTGCCGAGCAGGCCAGTTCTCTGGATGCACTTAAGGTCGCAATGGAAGGTTATGATCTTTGCGAGTTGAAACTGGGCGCCCGCCAGCTTGTGTTTGCCGACGGTCAACCCAAGGCGCGGGTCATGATCATTGGTGAGGCACCCGGGCGCGACGAGGATTTGCAGGGCAAGCCCTTTGTCGGTCGTGCAGGGCAGCTATTGGATTTGATGTTCAGCCACATCGGTTTGTCACGCATCTCGCCCGATGGGGAACACGCGCTCTACATCACGAACGTCCTGCCATGGCGGCCGCCCCAGAACCGCGATCCGAAACCAGAGGAAATGGCAATGATGCTGCCGTTTCTGACCCGTCACATCGAGCTAATCGACCCCGATTTGATCGTCGCAATGGGCAACCACGCCTGCCACGCCCTGCTGGGCAAACGCGGGATCACGCGGCTGCGCGGCACTTGGGCCGAGGCTTTCGGCAAGCCTGTCTTGCCGATGTTCCACCCTGCTTACCTGTTGCGCACGCCCGAAGCGAAGCGCGAAGCCTGGGCTGATCTTCTGAACCTGAAATCAAGGCTGAGGCCACAATGAGCCGTATCGACGAGACCAAAGACTTCGTCCCGGTCCGGATTGCTGTGCTGACCGTCAGCGACACGCGGTCAGTCGAAGATGACAAATCCGGTGACACCCTTGTCAAACGTATTGAAGCTGCGGGCCACATTCTGGCAAGGCGTGACATCGTGCCTGATGAACGTGCGCAGATAGCGGGGATCCTTCGGGAGTGGAGCACGGATGACGGGATCGACGTCATCCTATCCACAGGCGGAACGGGCCTCACCGGCCGCGACGTGACCGTCGAAGCGCACCGCGACGTCTATGAGAAGGAAATCGAAGCCTTCGGCACTGTATTCACCCATGTTTCTATGGCCAAGATAGGGACATCGGCGGTCCAATCTCGCGCTTGTGGCGGCGTAGCAAACGGCACGTATCTCTTCGCTTTGCCGGGGTCGCCCGGCGCATGTAAGGACGCTTGGGACGAAATCCTTTCGCTGCAACTCGATTACCGGCATCGTCCCTGCAATTTCGTTGAAATAATGCCGCGTCTTGATGAACATCTGCGACGGAAATAGCGCGCCCACGCGTTTGTTACGCAGGTCTTTTGCCAAAGCCGGGCAAAAACATACATAATAGGCACGTTTTCCACGCGCGGAGGCCCTTGGTGCGCTTCATACGTCGATCTATCGTCGGTCTTTTTCTTCTTTCCATCACCTTCGGGTTGATGGCCTTTGCCGGATTCACGGTCTGGCAGTCACTGGAAGCGCGGTGGAGCAAGGAAACCCAAAACCGTCCGGCGCGGGAACGAGTCTTTGCGGCCAATGTGGTTGCCGTGCAGCCAGAAACCATCAGTCCCGTCCTGACGACTTTTGGCGAGGTACGCTCCAGTCGAACGTTGCAGCTTCGCGCGTCTGCCGCGGGCGAGGTCATCTGGCTTTCCGAGGTCTTCGAAGAAGGCGGCGCTGTTGAAGCGGGTGACCTGCTCCTCCGGATTGACCCGGCTGACGCGCAGGCCGCACTCGATACCGCCACAGCGGACAAGGCCGAGGCTGAAGCCGACCTGCGCGACGCCGAACGCACGCTGCTTCTGTCAAAGGATGAAGTCGTCGCTGCCGAAGACCAGGCGCGGTTGCGGGCCAGCGCCTTGACCAGGCAGCAGGATTTGCTTGACCGTGGCGTCGGCTCGACGGCTGCCGTCGAAACAGCCGAACTTGCGCTGTCTTCGGCCAACCAGTCACTTCTGTCCCGCCGTCAGGCCGCCGCCGCCGCCGAGGCTCGGATCGATCAGGCGCGCACGATGTTGCAGCGCCGCAATATCGCCCTGGCCGATGCCCAGCGCGACTTGGCGGACACCGAAGTGCAGGCCGGGTTCACCGGCGTTCTGAACAACGTCAACATCGTCGAAGGCGGCCTGGTCAGCCAGGGCGAAACGCTGGCTGAATTGATCGATCCGTCTGCGCTTGAGGTCACGTTCCGGCTGTCGACGCCGCAATACGCGCGCTTCGTGTACGAAGGTGGACGCCTGATCGGGGCCGATGTCACGGCGGCCATCGACATCCTTGGTGTCGACCTGGAGGCAAAGGGCAAGGTCAGCCGTGAAAGCGCGGCGGTGGGCGAAGGCCAAACCGGACGTCTGCTCTTCGCGCGCCTCGCCGACGCGCCCGGTTTCCGGCCCGGCGATTTCGTCACGGTCAAGATCAGCGAACCGCCATTGGAGCGTGTCGTGCGTTTGCCTTCGACCGCCGTTGACGCGGCAGGCACCGTTTTGACCGTGGGTGAGGAAGACCGGTTGGAAGTGGCCGAAGTCGAGCTTCTGCGCCGCGAAGGCGATGATGTGATCGTACGCGCGGGCGGGCTTGCGGGACGCGAGGTTGTCGCCGAACGTACGCCGCTTCTGGGCGCAGGTATTCGTATCAGGCCGATTCGCCCAGGCGGGGCCGAAGCGCCCGAGGGGCCCGATCTGGTTGAACTTGACCCCGAACGGCGGGCCAAACTGGTCGCCTTCGTCGAAGGCAATCAGCGGATGCCAGCCGAGGCAAAAGAGCGTGTTCTGGGTCAACTCCAGAAGGACAAGGTTCCGGCACGGATGATCGAACGAATTGAAAGCCGGATGAACTAGGGACGCACATGGCACGCGATCTTGGACGGGCGACCGGTGGCATACTCTCTTATTTCACGCGCCACAGAACGGCGGCGAACCTGTTGCTGCTTGTCCTCGTCCTCGCCGGGCTCTGGGCGGCACCGCAGATGCGGGCGCAGTTCTTTCCAGATGTCATCGTCGACGATATCAACGTTTCCGTGTCCTGGGACGGGGCCGGCGCGGGCGATGTCGATGCCGCGATCGTTCAGGTTCTGGAACCAGCGCTGCAGAGCGTCGATGGTGTCACGGAAACAGAGGGCACCTCACGGGAAGGAAACGCGTACATCACGCTCGAGTTCGAACCCGGCTGGGACATGGCGCAAGCCAATGAAGATGTCCTCGCCGCATTAAGCGACGTGAACAACCTGCCGTCGGACGCGGAAGCCCCCGAGATCATCAGCCGCCGTTGGTCGGATCGCGTGACGGATGTTGTGATCAAGGGACCTGTTGGCACCGACCAGCTGGCCAATTTCGCCGATGAGTTCGTCTCGCGCCTCTTCACCGAAGGGATTACGCGCACGACAATTAGGGGATTGGCTGCACCCGAGACCATTGTGGAAGTCACCTCGCTTGACCTGATCCGCCACGATCTGACGATGCGCGAGATCGCCAATGCCATTTCCGCCGAGGCCGAAGCCGACCCGGCGGGCGACGTGTCAGGCGCGGCGCGTGTCCGTACGGGCGTCGCCAAGCGCTCGGCGGATCAGATCGCCGCCATTGTGCTGCGGTCGTCTTCGGATGGCACTCAGTTGACAATCGGCGATGTGGCCCGCGTTCAGGTCGAAGGCGTCGATCGCGAACGCGCCTATTTCGTCGGTCCCGATCCAGCGATTTCCGTCCGTGTCGACCGCTCGGCTACCGGCGATGCCATTGGCATGCAGCGCACCGTCGAAGAGGTCGCGGCGCAGATGGAAACGACCCTGCCTCAAGGTGTCGAAATCACTTTGATCCGGACGCTTGCGGAAACTATCACAAGCCGCCTGAACATCCTATTGGACAACGGCCTAATGGGCCTGGGCCTTGTCCTTATCCTGCTGTTCTTGTTCCTGAACGCCCGCACGGCATTCTGGGTAGCCATCGGCATCCCGGTCGCTATGACTGCGACAATCGCGATCATGTTTGTCGCGGGCATGACGATCAATATGATCTCGCTCTTTGCGCTGATAATCACGCTGGGCATCGTCGTGGATGATGCCATCGTCGTTGGCGAACATGCCGACTTCCGCGCACGCCGTCTGGGCGAGGATCCGACAACCGCGGCGGAAAACGCAGCCAAACGCATGTTCACCCCGGTTTTTTCGGCCACTATCACGACCATCATTGCCTTCTTCGCCCTGACCTTCGTCGGCGGGCGCTTCGGCAGCCTGATCATCGACATCCCAGTCACGGTGATCATGGTCCTTGTCGCATCGCTGATCGAATGCTTCCTGATCCTGCCCAACCACATGCGCCATGCCCTGACGCATACGGCGAAGGAACACTGGTATGACTGGCCGTCGCGCCAGGTAAACAAGGGTTTCCGGTGGTTCCGCGAAACGCTCTTTCGACCATTCATCGCATGCGTCATCTGGGCGCGCTATCCGGTCATCGCGATGGCTTTCGTGGCGCTGGCCAGCCAGGCGGCGCTGTTCCTGCAAGGTGATGTTCAATGGCGTTTCTTCAACGCGCCCGAACGAAGCTCGGTCACCGGCAACTTTGCTATGGTGCCAGGCGCGACGCGCGAAGACACCTATGAATTCATGCGGACGCTTCAGAAGACCGTCGAAGACCTGGGCAAGCAGTACGAAGAAGAACACGGCCGCAATCCGATCCAGTTTGCACTGGCAGAGATCGGGGGGACCAGCGGGCGCGGACTGGCGGGGCAAGAAACGAAAGAGCCGGATGAGCTTGGCTCGATTGCGATTGAACTGATCGATGCCGACCTGCGGCCCTATTCCAGCTTCGCCTTCGTTGCCGAGCTGCAAGATGCCGTTCCGCGCCACCCCTTGCTGGAGACCGTCAGCTTCCGCGGCTGGCGCTCGGGTCCGGGCGGCGACTCCATCGATATCGAACTGTCGGGCGCCTCTGCCGAAACGCTGAAAGAGGCCGCCGAGGCGCTCAAGGCTCAACTCGCGCAGTATGGCGAGATCTCGGCCATCGAGGACTCAATGTCCTACGACAAGGAAGAACTGATCCTTGAGCTGACGCCCCAGGGTCAGGCCCTGGGTCTCACCATTGACGATCTTGGTCAGACCCTACGCGCGCGCCTCAACGGGATCGAGGCTGCAACGTATCCCGACGGCCCGCGGACAGCGGCGATCCGTGTGGAGTTGCCGAGCGGCGAGTTGACGGCAGACTTTCTAGAGCGTCTGTTGGTGCGCACTGGTCCGTCAACGACGGGCGAGGGGGTCTATGTCCCGCTCGCCGACATTGTCACCGTCGAACGCCAGACGGGCTTCTCGGTCATACGGCGCGAGAACGGCATCCAGGTCATCTCCGTCACTGGTGACATCTCGGAAGACGATGCCGACCGCGCGACCGAGATCACCGAAGAACTTCAATCCGAGATCCTGCCGAAGCTGGAAGAAGACTTCGGTATCTCTACCTATATGTCTGGCCTTGCCGAACAGGAGCGTGAATTCCTGTCCGACGCCATGACGGGCCTGGTGTTGTGCCTGGCCGGGATCTACCTGACACTCTCTTGGGTCTTCGCGAGCTGGTCGCGACCTTTCGTGGTCATGGCGATCATTCCCTTTGGCTTGGTCGGAGCGATCTGGGGGCACTACGCTTGGGACGTGCCACTTTCGATGTTCTCGGTCGTCGGTCTGATCGGCATGGTCGGCATTATCATCAATGACAGCATTGTCTTGGTAACGACCGTCGACGAGTACGCCGAAGACCGGGGCCTTATCCCAGCGATCATAGACGGCGCTGCCGATCGATTGCGCCCCGTCTTCCTGACGACAGCGACGACGGTACTGGGCCTGACGCCACTGCTTTACGAAAGCTCGCAGCAAGCCCAGTTCCTGCGCCCGACAGTGATCACGCTGACGTACGGGCTGGGTTTCGGTCTGGTGCTTGTGCTGCTCGTCGTGCCATCGCTTTTGGCCATCGGTCACGATCTGGGGCGAAACGCACGCGCTTTCCGTCGTGGGCTTGCTCCCGCAGATCGCGCACCGGGTCTGGCACCCCTTCTAATCTTGGGGATTGCAGGGACCGCGGCTATCTTCGCGGCCACGATGGGCTCTGTCATGGTTTCAGGCTCTTTGCCTGAGGTGCTGGGTGGTGGGACTGAACTGCCGACAGCCCTATTGATGTTCATTGCCGGGTCTGCGGCCTGGGCATTGCTGCTGTGGGCCTTGGCCAGTCTGCGCTTTGCTATGGCCGCGCGGTCATAGGCCGTTCAGCGGCAACCCAACATCTCGACAGCTTGGCCTTCGCCAATCACGGTCATCCGAATGGCATTTCGCGCCAAGGCAAAAGGCTTGGCGGTTGGAGACACCATTTCCACCTCTGCGACGAGCTGTTGTCCGCTACGCTTTGTTTTGGATGGAGAGGTCCAGATGCCAGCTTCACTGGGTTCAATGACGACAATTTCGGCGCGGATCGCTGGCGCAGTGGTCACAGCCCGCAACCGCAATCCGTCGGGTATGGGCTCAATCTCGCAGGAAAAGGAGCCTGCGCTTCTTGGCTGGTTCCGAATGACATCCGAGATACGGGCATCCGGCGCCCCGTTCGCGGGAAGAAGCGCCGAAAGCGTCAGCGTCATGGGAATGCAAATCTCTTCGCAGACGCCAATCTCGATCTCGCCCCGCAATGCCACCGGCTGCGCATCGTCATTGGCGTGGACGAATAGCGGGAACACCACATCACGGTCATAGCCGATGGAACGTAGACCGTTCTGATCCAACACTTTCGGGATTGGAAACATGACATTGACGCTTGCCAAATTGCGTGACCCGGACCAGTTGAAGCGTGGGGGAATCCCGCCTTCGCCCGGTGTGCGCCAGTAGGTTTTCCACCCGGGCGCCAGCCGGACGGACAGTCCCGCAATGTGGCGTCCATCAGATTCTCGCCACCCGCTCAGGATCTCGCCGGTGGCGGCACCGGAGAAGGACTGCGCCGACGCGGCCGCAGCAAATCCTAAGAAAACAAAGAGTAATCCGGCCTTTAACATATGCGTCACATAGCCCGGAAGCCCCGAAACAGGGAAATCACATTACGGTAATGCTTTGTGATTGTTGCGTTCTATCCCTTGATGTGCGCTGACAATACGCCAATCTGGTTATTATGGCCGATCAATTCGCACATCTTGACGGACAACTACTGATCGCCATGCCGGGCATGGGCGATCCGCGCTTCGAGCGAAGCGTTGTTTTTATGTGCGCTCATTCTGCCGACGGCGCGTTGGGCCTGATCATTAACAAACCCAGTCGCGAACTGGAGTTCGATTCTTTGCTCGAGCAGTTGGATATCAACGTTGGCCCGGCGCAACGTGATATTCGTGTGCACTTCGGTGGGCCTGTGGAGAACGAGCGAGGGTTTGTGCTGCACTCTGGCGATTACGAAGCAGACGCTGCGACGCTGAAAGTGACCGACACCTTTGGTATGACCGCGACGCTGGATGTGTTGGAGGCGATCGCCCGCGGGGACGGACCCAGCTCGGCGCTGTTGGCGCTTGGGTATTCCGGCTGGGGACCAGGGCAATTGGAGGACGAGATCCTGCAGAACGGCTGGCTTACGTGCGAGGCCAAACCCGAACTGGTCTTTGGCCTTGATGACGACGCGAAGTGGGAAGGGGCTCTGAAGACCTTGGGCGTTGATCCACTGACATTGTCATCAACGGCAGGTCGGGCCTAGCCTTATTCCGGGACGTTCACCCACTCTTCACGAGTGTAAATGGCCGCCGCATTCGTGCGACGGCCAGAACAGTTTTCATTCCTTGATCGTGATCCGACCGTCCGTGTAGGGCGTAACGGGGCCCTGCGCTGCCATATATTCGGCCGTCACATCCGCCAGGTCCGGCCCGAAATCATAGGCGTTCTCGGCGCCGACGAACATATCATAGCCGTCACCACCGTTTCGGACATAGTTGTTCGATACCACGCCATACATCTTTTCTGCTTCCAGCGCGGCGCCACCAACCATGACGTCGCTGATCCGGCTACCTGGCGCTTGGCTCAGATCGACGGTGAATGTCATGCCCGCGACCTGTGGGAAGCGGCCCGCGCCTTCCTCGACCTGGCTCACCCCGTTTTCAAGTGCTGCCAGGATCGTGGTGCCACTCACCTGAAAGGTGGAAAGCGTGTTCTGGAACGGCAGAACCGTCAGGACCTCGCCCTTAGTGATCGGGCCTGCGTCAATGCTTGCACGAATGCCTCCACCGTTTTGAATGGCGATCTCGATGCCTTGATCCTTCACGCGGTCCAGCATGGCATCGGCGATAATATTCCCCATCGGGCATTCCACTGCACGGCAGAAACTGCGATCCCCTTCGATGGGCTCGGCAGCTTCAGCGACGACTTCGTTCCGGATCTCGTCGAGCGGCCCTGCAAGTTCGGCGATCCGCGCCTTTGTGGTCTCATCTTCCGAAACGGTCGCGTCCAGAAGGATGGGTTCGCCTGTTGCCGAAACGACTTCGCCAGCGTCGTCAAAGGTGATCTCCAACTCGCCCAGATATTTGCCATAAGCATAGGCCTGGACAATCGGAACACCGTTCACGGTATCCGGATAGGGACCGTCCGCGTCTTCGTCGGTGTTCGACAGAAATGTGTTAGAATGCCCGCCGACGATCAGATCGACACCGGTCGTGTTCAGTGCGATCACGTTGTCGGTTGGATATCCCGAATGGCTGAGAACGATGATCTTGTTCACACCATCCGCCGTCAGCGCGTCGACTTCGGCCTGAATGGCGGGCGAAGGATCGGTGAAGACAATGTTCGGCCCGGGCGAGCTTAGCTCGTCGTTGTTGCGCGGCGTGACACCCACAAGGCCGATGCGCTGTCCAGCCTTCTCGATGACGGTCGACTTAAGGACAAGGTCCTTCAGCGCTGGTTCCATGGACAGATCGGCATTCGACATCAAGACGGGGAAGTTTGCCTTTTCGACAAAGGCAGCGAGGTTCTCGGGGCCGTGGTTGAACTCGTGGTTGCCGATGGCCATCGCGTCGTAGCCCAGCTTGTTCATCATCTCGGCCGCCACATCACCCTTGTAGAACTGGTAGAACAGCGTGCCTTGGAACTGATCGCCGGCGTCCACCAATAGCCAGTTGTCGTGGCGAGTCTTGGCAGCCTCAACCGCCGTCACAATGCGCGCCATGCCGCCGAAGCACTTGCCTTCTGCATTGTCTTCTTCGTTGCAGCCTGAATCGAAGCGATTGATCGGCTCGAAGCGATCATGAAAGTCGTTCGTATGCAGGATGGTGATCGAGTAGTCGGCTACCGCTATCGGTGCGCTCACGACAAGTGCCGCAGCGCTCATGAGCATTTTTCTGAGCATATCTAGGATCCCCCTATCGGATTCTTTCAATCAAGATTGCCGTCATCCGGGCAAGGTGTCAAAAGAGAAGCGAACCACCCGGACGTTCGCATGACGATCATCTACAAAATATTCCGACCCGACGAATATGCCGATTTCATCAGCGCCGGCCGAACGCGTGGTGCACCTGTCGATTTGGCAGATGGCTACATTCATTTCTCAACCGGCGAGCAGGTGGAAGAAACTGCAGCGAAGCATTTCAACGGCGAAGGTGATCTGAAGCTGCTCGGGCTCGACGCAGACACCTTGGGGAGTGACCTGATATGGGAGCCTTCGCGGGGCGGTGCGTTGTTCCCGCATCTCTACCGTGAACTCGTCGCCGGCGATGTGCTATTTGCGCGCGACCTGCGCCTCAAGAACGGCAAACATGATTTCAAAGGGCTGCTCTCGTGATTGAACGCCTGAGCGTCGCCGCTCTGAATTGGCTCGATCCCGAGGTCGCCCATGATCTGGCGCTGCGTGGACTGCACACGCCGTTTGCCCCTTTGTATGGACCGGTCGAGTCACCAAGGCTGAAGACATCCGTCGCTGGGGTGTCGATGCCGAACCCGGTCGGGTTGGCGGCAGGCTTCGACAAGAACGCCACGGCTCTGGCGCCGCTCATGCAGGCCGGGTTCGGGTTCATCGAAGTTGGAGCGGCGACACCTCGGGCCCAGCCTGGCAATCCGCGTCCCAGGCTTTTCCGCCTGAGAAGAGACAAGGCGGCGATCAATCGTTTCGGTTTCAACAATGACGGCGTTGAAACCATCGCTGATCGGCTTGCCAATCGGCCCGAAGGCATCCCCGTAGGACTGAATATCGGCGCCAACAAGGACAGCGAGGATCGGGCAGCCGACTACGCCAAGGTAATGAAGGTCACGCGAACGCTGGTCGATTTCGCGACCGTGAATGTGTCGTCCCCGAACACCGAAAAGCTCCGCGATCTCCAGGGAAAGGAAGCGCTCCAAGCGCTCTTGGCAGGTGTTCTGGCTGAAAGCGGCAAGGTCCCGGTGTTCCTTAAGATCGCACCTGATCTGGAAGATGCCGAAATTGCAGAGATAGCGCGGGTCGGAAAGGAAACGGGCGTTGCCGGGATCATCGCCACCAACACCACGCTTTCGCGCGATGGGCTGAAGGGGCGGCACCGGGCCGAAAAGGGCGGTTTGTCCGGCCGCCCACTTTTCGTGCCATCGACCCGCGTCTTGGCGCGGCTCTACAAGGAAACAGGCGGCGAGATGCCCCTCATCGGTGTTGGAGGTGTGGCATCGGCGGCGGACGCCTATGCCAAGATCAAGGCTGGGGCCAGCCTTGTGCAGCTTTACACCGCGATGGTGTTCCGAGGTTTGTCACTGTCCTATAGGATTGCGCGTGGGTTGGACGAGATGCTGGCACACGATGGGTTCAGCAATGTCAGCGAGGCTGTCGGAACGGGCGTGGAGGATTGGTTTTGACCGCCACGATATGGCACAACCCGCGCTGCTCGAAATCGCGCGCCACACTTGCTCTGCTTGAAGAACGGGGTATCGCGCCAACGATCCGGCTCTACTTGTCAGACCCACCGACGGCTGCCGAACTGACAGATGCGCTGGCAAGACTTGGTCTCTGCGCCATGGATTTGGTGCGCACCGGCGAGCCGAACTTCAAGGCGGCAGGGCTTTCCAAGGACAGTTCAGACGCCGTCATCCTCGAGGCGATGGCGGCGTATCCGAAGCTTATTGAACGACCGATTGTTTTTGCAAATGGCAAGGCGCGGATCGGTCGCCCGCCTGAAGCCGTTCTGGAAATTCTGGGCGGCGGAAAGTGATGCATTTTCCGTAACGATTTCTGGTTCAGAAATCGGTGCCTCAGGCAGCCGCGCGCTCTAGGGCTGGATACTTCAAGCCAAGTGTAACCGCTCGGGCGATGAATGAAATCATGAGCGCGGCCCAGAGCCCGTGGTTGCCAAAGGCTGGCATCAACGCCCAGACAGCCAGAAAATAGACGATGGCTGATATCGCGGTCATGTTGCGCATGTCTGCCGTGCGAGTGGCGCCGATGAAGATGCCGTCCAGCATCCATGCCGCTAATCCCAGAAGTGGTGCGAGGATCATCCAAGGGAGGAACTCGCGCGTGGTCTCGCGAACGATGTCGGATGTGGTCATCAGGTCGATCAGCCCCGGTCCAAAGACCGCCAATCCCAATGCGAACAGGACGGCTATTGCTCCGCTCCAGGCCGACGATAAAAGCGCTGCACGTCTTAGTCGGCGCGGGTTTCGGGCGCCCATCGCGTGTCCCACCAGCGTTTCGGCGGCAAAGGCGAAGCCATCCAACGCATAGGCCGCCACGTGCAGAAACTGCAGCAGGATCTGGTTGGCCGCCAAAGGCAGGTCTCCGGCGCGTGCTCCAAAAAACATGAATGATACGAAAACAGACTCCAAAGCCAGCGAACGCAGCAGGATGTCGCTATTGACGGCGGCCATGCGCATCAGTCTTGCGCTGTCCAGCACCCGGGCCCGATCATTCCAGAATGGCCGGGCAAAGGCATCGCGGCAAAGCCATAGGCCCAGGCCCAAACCGCTCCACTCCGCCAGGAACGTGGCGAAGGCGACACCACTGACACCCCAGCCAAGACCCAGGACGAAAAGCAGATCCAGAAAAATATTCAGCCCGTTCATCCAGACCTGAAGCAGCAAAACCGCTCGCGTGCGCTCGGCTGCGATCAGCCAGCCGGTGATCCCGAAGAGGGCAATCGTCGCGGGCGCGGACCAGATGCGTATTGCCATGTAATCGCGCGCCAACGCCTCGACCTCTGGCGATGCAGGCGAGATCCAGAAGGCCGCTGGGATAATCGCCCACTGCAGCAGGACCAAAGCGAGGCCACCTCCGAACCCGATCATCAGCGCGCGTGTCAAAAGCGCATCTGCCTCGCCCTGATCTTCGGCTCCCAGCGCCTGACTGGTCAGGCCGGTGGTGCCCATGCGCAAGAAGCCAAAGAGCCAATAGATGGCCGACAATATGATTGCGCCAATTCCAACAGCGCCGATGGGTACAGGGTCCCCCAACTGGCCAACGACGCCTGTGTCCACCAAGCCCAAGAGCGGCACTGTTGCGTTCGACAGCACGATGGGCACAGCAATGCCAAGAACGCGTTTTTGCGTGATCTCTCGCTGGCGGCTCACAGATCGGCAGGCATCAGGAAATGCCCCGTGCCTTGCGCGAACGGACGGATCTTGTGATCTTGCCAGGCTTCGACATGGACGCTGGCATAGCGGCGGCCCGAGCGATTGACGCGCGCGCGGGCAAAGGCATCGCGCGGCAGGCCGGACCGAAGATAGTCGACGGTGAAGTCAATCGTCTTGGGCATCCGTGGCATCGTCTCGGGCGTCAGCGCATCCGCGTCCAGTTGCCCGCTTTCCACTTCCGCCCAAAGAATCTGCCAACCCAACTCGATCAGCGCAGATGTTTCCAGAAAAGCTGCCGTGACGCCGCCGTGCAGGGCAGGCAGGGCCGGGTTGCCTATCAGATCGTCATGAAAACCAAGGACCGAGGTTAGCTCGTCGCCATGTCGCTCGAACCGGATATTCAGGAATTGAGCATAGGGAATTCCCTCGACCAACGCTCGCAGCGCCTTGTCGCGGCGGTTCTTTATGACCTGCAGTGGTTCGGGTGGCTTGCGGCTCACAGGCGAACTCCCTGCACCGTAAAGGCACCCGTGGCGGTCGCAACTGGGTCGTCCGCGTCGCCGTCTGTCGCAACGGCGCGAACGAATGCCACGCTGCGCGTCATGCGGTAGCAGATCGCGTGAGCGGTCACCGCACAGCCCGGCTTGGCGGGGCGCATATAGTCAATCCGTAAGTCGAGCGTTGCAGTCGTCTGCGGGCCTGCGCTGTGTGCCATCACCGCCGTGCCACCGCAGGTGTCCATCAGTGCAGAGACAGCCCCGCCATGAATCACGCCTGTGGCAGGGTCGCCGATTAGTTTCTTGTCATAGGGCATCGACAAAGTGGCCTCGCCGTCGCCCACGGCTTCTACCGCCATCGCAAGCGCGCGGCAGTGCGGCAGAGCCTCGATAAACCTCTTGGCCTGGGCTTGGCGAATGGTCGGGTCGGTCGTCACGCAGGCTTTATCAGCAGAATGCATCGTCACGTGCAAGGCGATTGATCCCTGTCTCGGCAGGGTCTAACCTTTTTGAAAGGGAGATGCCGTTGCCAGAAGAGCGACTGACATTCAAAGAGATGTGTGCGCGTTTCGATGTCACACCGCGTACCTTGCGGTACTACGAATACATCGAACTTCTCTTTCCTGAAAAGGAAGGTCGCTCGCGGTTCTACCGCCCCAGCGAGATCGCCCGCATGACATTGATCCTGCGTGGGCGGCGATGGGGATTTTCCCTGGAAGAGATCCGCCAGTGGCTGGAGATCTACGAAAAGGAAGGAACAGAGCCGCAATACCGCGAGTTCCTCCGCCTCGCCGACCGTCAGTTGGAAGCGCTTGACAAGGAGCGCGCTCAGCTGGACGAAACCATCGCAGACTTGCGCAAGATGCGCGAAGATGTGGCCAAGGATCTGTCGAAGGCCTGAGCCCGAGCCTCACGAACATCCAGAACCAACGCCCGTTCGAAAAATGCCAGTGACGTTGCGTTGGCTTTCGAAAAATTGCTTCCAAAGCGCTTTGACGCTACGTTACGTTAACGTAAGCGTAAGCTAAGCTTGATGCGAAAGGGGTCGCTCAACATGTACGCATGGCTTGCAAAGATGGAGCATTTTGACATGACCGAGACGTATTTGAGCATTCGCGAGATGTGCGATGCGTACGACGTGACGCCTCGCACTTTGCGGTTCTATGAATCGAAGGAACTGCTATTCCCTCTGCGTCGCGGCACGAAACGACTTTTCACACGAAGTGATCGGGCCCGGCTGAAACTCATCCTGCGCGGCAAGCGCTTCGGATTCAGCCTTGAAGACATCCGCCAGCTTTTGGATCTCTATGACCCGGACCAGGACAACCTTCCGCAGATGCAGCGTGCCTATGAGTTGGGGAAAGAGCGCCTTGTCGATCTCGAAGCCCGTCGCGCAGAGCTTGAAGAGACCATCGCGGAATTGAAATCAAATCTGGACTGGGGCGCAGAGTTGATCGCTAAGGCCCAGACAGTACCAGCAGACTAACAGACATCCACCCACGGGAGACCCAGATGCCCACGTACACGCCTCCGGTCAAAGACCAGCAATTCATTCTGCATGATCTTCTGAAGATCAGCGAAAGCGATATTCCCGGCTACGACGAACTGGACAGAGACTTCACTTCGGCCATTCTGGAAGAGGCGGGCAAGATTGCCGCCAATGTGCTGCAACCGCTGAACACTGTGGGCGACACCGAGGGCTGCCACCTGGAAAATGGCGTCGTGCGCACGCCGACAGGGTTCAAGGCGGCGTGGGATGAGATGGCGCAAGGCGGTTGGATGGGTCTGGACGCCAGCCCCGACTACGGCGGACAGGGAATGCCACACCTGATGAACACCGCGACGGGCGAGCTCTTTTCAGCGGCGAACATGGCATTCCAGATGTACGTTGGTCTGTCACACGGCGCCGCATCCGCGCTGGCAGTCCACGGCACCGACGCGCAAAAGCAAACCTATCTGCCACCGATCTATGAAGGCCGCTGGTCGGGCACCATGAACCTGACCGAGCCCCATTGCGGCACCGACCTAGGCCTGATGCGCACCAAGGCGGAACCGCGGGACGATGGCAGCTATAAGATCACCGGCCAGAAGATCTGGATCTCGGGTGGCGAAAACGACTTGGTCGATAACATCATTCATCTGGTCCTGGCGAAAACGCCAGATGCACCGGAGGGCATCAAGGGTGTGAGTCTTTTTGTCGTGCCGAAGTTCCTGGTGAATGAAGATGGCTCGCTTGGCGAACGCAACAATCTTTCTTGCGGCGGGCTGGAAGAGAAAATGGGCATTCACGGCAATGCCACCTGCGTAATGAACTATGACGGCGCCACCGGCTGGCTTGTGGGTGATCTGCACAAGGGCATGCGCGCCATGTTCACCATGATGAACGAAGCGCGACTTGCGGTGGCGTTGCAGGGATACACCCAAGGCGAAGTCGCCTATCAGAACGCGCTCGGGTTTGCTCGCGACCGGCTGCAGGGCCGCGATGTAACTGGTGCGAAAAACCCAGATGGTCCTGCGGATCCGATCATCGTGCACCCCGACGTGCGCCGGAACCTCATGGATCAGAAGTCGATGACAGAAGGCGGTCGTGCACTGACCTACTGGGGCGCGCAGATGATCGATCGGTCCCAACGCATGGGTGATGAGGCGGCAGAAGAGATGATTTCGCTGCTGATCCCGGTCATGAAGGGTTTCTTGACCGACAAGGGTTTCGAGACCTGTGTGCAGGCGCAACAGACGCTTGGCGGCTCGGGCTTTACCCGGGAATGGGGGTTGGAGCAGTTTGTGCGCGATGCGCGCATCGCCATGATCTATGAAGGCACCAACGGCATTCAGTCGCTCGACCTCGTTGGGCGGAAATTGCCCGCGAATGGTGGCAAGGCCATCATGGCCTTTTTCGAAATGGTGAAGACCTTCATAAAAGAGAACGAGGGTAACGCGGATTTGAAAGAGGGCTTCCTTGAACCGCTGAAAGCGGCGTCGAAAGACCTGCAGGCGGCGGGTATGTACTTCATGCAAGAAGGCATGAAAAACCCTTTGAATGCCTTGTCGGGAAGCTACGACTTTATGCATCTCTTTGGCCACACGATCGTCGGTCTTATGTGGGCCCAGATGGCAAAGGCCGCGATGGAAGCGTTGGAGGCCGGTGCCGACGATACCGAGTTCTACGAGACCAAGATCGCGACAGGACGGTATTACATGGCGCGGCAGTTGCCGATGACGGCGACGCACTTGGCCCGCATTCAATCGGGTGCAGAACCGGTCATGGCACTGGACGCGGCGAACTTCTGAGGGAATGGTGGGGGCGACCCCACCCATTCGGAGAGGCCGATGCCAAAACGCCTTCGCTTGACCCGCCGCTTCCCGGTCGCCATGACCGAAGACGGTTATCGGCGTCTGAAGTCTTTTGCGTCCGAAGCGGGCTTGGACGAAGGCGAGGCCTTGTCGTTTCTGTTCGAGAACTTCAACTCGATCATGAACCACGACAACCTGGCGACGCGGCTACGCATCTTCAATTCCGAACTGGATGCGCGAAAACGATGATAAGGACTTGCGCCGACTTCGCCGTCGCGGATGTGAGGGGCGCTGCCCCTCGCGCCTCTCAGTGCATTGCTCGCCAATGCACGAGAGACCCCGACGTTTCTTTCGGCAAGATGAAGGTGCCTGCCGCGCCTTGGTTCAAACATGACATGCGCGGCAGGACTTCACCTTGCGCGGTCATTGGCTCGCCAGCCTGTACCGCCTGATTTTGATGACAGTTCAAAGTTAATGTGCACCTAATTTCACCTTGCCAAAAATGCGCAAAACCAGACTCAGAAAACGACGCCCCGATGGAGGACAAGAATGACCTTGCAACTTCACTGCTTTGGCGAAAGCGGACATAGCTACAAGGCCGCGCTGACGTTGGAGCTTGGCCCCCTCGACTGGGAACCCATCCATGTCGACTTCTTCAACGGGGCGACACGAAGCGATGCCTATCGCGCAGAGGTCAACGAGATGGGCGAGGCACCGGTTCTGGTCGACGGTGATGTGAAACTGGCGCAATCCGGCGTCATTCAGGATTACCTGTCCGAAAAGACCGGCAAGTTCGGCGGCGACACCCCGGAGGAAAGGCGCGAGATCCTTCGCTGGGTCCTTTGGGATAATCACAAGTTGTCCAGCAACACTGGCGTGCTTCGCTTCATGATGAACTTCCTGTCGCCCGAGCACCGGTCCGACGATGTGATCGCTTACCTGACGGGCCGCCAGAAAGCCGCGCTGCAAGTCCTGAATAAGCATCTGACGCTGCGTCCGACCATCCAGTCACGCTGCGTCAGATG
>JAAUYH010153925.1_pt1 | contig 31646 bp, 21 predicted proteins | sample 7278061 | NCBI WGS metagenome assembly JAAUYH01 (sample SAMN14350203, study PRJNA611818) | marine sediment metagenome | isolation source: surface marine sediment (0.6m) | place: French Polynesia: Moorea | collected 2018-08 | reverse complement strand
ACTAGTAGTTTTTGAATAAAAATCAATTCCACATAGTCAAAAAAACCACAAGAAAATTTTGGATCACAGCCGTACTGTTCCAAACCAGAATTGACCAACGGCCAATCACGGGTTTAGTTAAGTCTTTAGGCATCATTACCTACCTATGAAGATGAATACAATGAACCCAGGTTCCAGAAGTTAGGCTCTATTTCTATGAATCAATTTCTGCCGCTCCAATTGTCAACTTAAAACTACCGTTTAATGAAGACCCTAGGATCAGGCACCGCAAGAAATAATTCTATATAAATCAATTGCTATCACTTAAACTCAGTATAATTTCAACCATTTCATTGTTCCTCGGATCCTCCGTGTCACTCGGAACTGGAACTGCAGTTGCGGCAATGATCGCTGGATAAGGTCCAACAAGTTCGACGCGTGCTTCGGCGTGCTCTGGTTCGTCAGCAATCGTTCTCATTGTGACTAGTTTGGCACGTTCAATGTTATTCGATTCTTGTGTGGGAATTTCAGCTGACTCTGGATTAGGCTTGACTTCCATAGTCAATTCAATCGGCTGTGTGTATCCTTCACTACTCGATGTCGACATAAGTTCATCAGAAACGTATATCTGCAGTATAACAGTTCCTTGAAATTCTGGGGTCTTAGTAGATTGAGGTTCAAAATCACTGGAATCCACATCACTTGGGATGCTCGAAGGGATCACAGGCTCTAGCGGCTCAATTGTGAATTCTGGTTCCTTAGAGGGAAGCACGAAGGCTGAGTTGTGAGCTGGTACTGGTACTGCAGCCAATTGCGAGGAATGCTTAGGGGGAGGCGATCCCCACATGAAAAACCGAGGAACGATGTGTTTCGCACCTGTTTTACATCGACTACCATCACAATACAACCCAGCTCCGCAGTTTCGGTCGAGAACGCAGCCTGAGTTGTAAAATCCTGGTGAACATGTCCCTTTAACGGTACAAGTCAGACCGTCGAAGCATTGAACAGCGCTATTCGGGCTGCATTTGACGCCAGACATTCCATGCTCACATATACCCATCAAAGAGCAGAACAACCCGATACCGCAATCGCCTCTAGTGGAACAAGGAGCCCCTCGCGCTCCGTGAGAGCACCGATTCTCTACGCAGGATGTCAGAGGGTCGGGACAATCAAAAGGCTTCTCACACGAACGAGGGCTTTTCGCAACGCAGATTGAGTCTCTTGAACACGTGAGGGTTGTGACGGTCACCGGAAACCCATGAAGACAATCTGAAACAGTAGTGCAAGACTCCCTCTCGACGAGAGGCACAGCATGGATAGCCGACCCAAAGACCAAGAGAATTGCAAGGCGGATAGCATTCATAATGGCGGTTTAACCCGACCTTGACCTTTGTAGATGTTGAGGTTAGTTCCAGGTGCGGAAAACCGTGAATGGGTCTGAGTGAGCTTTTATGCCGTCGAACCGCACTTTGTAAACGCCTATCATATTTATCCGTTTTCATGAAATTGTATTGCACTAAATAAAACGGCCGTGCCAATATTCGAAATGCCACAGATCCGTTACTTGCTTTGAATAGGGAATATTTTCGATTTTGGAAGTGCAACAGAGTTCAAATTCTTATCGTCGCGTATATGAATAGAACTCTTGTCTCAAATAGTCAGTTCCTTTTCTCAAAAAGTATGGGTTTCTAATATTCGACTTTTCCATAAATTGTGAAACAAGTACTACCCAAACTAAATTATAGCAAATTACCAATGAATCCAAAAATTTGGTCAGAACAATTGTTTGTGATATCTACAGGCAAGTAATAGTTTTGAATGTAAATCGGGTGGAAACATTTTTCTTCCACAGCACTACTATAAAACAGTCGTAGGACTACAAGCATTTCTTAGACATCTGCTTCATCTATTCTTGTAGATTCTATTGAAAGGAACTCTGTGAAAAGTGTGGGATAAATATACAGGTACGTTCAATAGATTAGATCCATTTTATCAACAATCGTAATCGCTCTAGTTATAGTATGCAATAAATTTGTAAGATAAATACAACGTTTAGCGGACACCTTACTGCCGCCACTTACTGCTCACAAGGATGTACTTCGGCTGTAATACATGTTGACTCAAGTTGTGATTAGGCGCAGACCCTAACTCGGGTGCATTGCGTTTTTGAAAATTAGGTTGAACGTGTTATTTCCCTTGTACGGCCCAGTTGTGCTGGTTGAAGTGACATGGCCGATTGTATTGCTCAATTTTGCGGCCGCCTCGGTAGAGCGTGATGGGGTACGCATGCACTCGCTATCGGCTCGTAATTTGCAATACCGAAATTCTGATAATCTAAAAATTCCAGATACAGCGCAGCAAATCGACTTTCGCGAGCGTCATACAGAAAATCTTTCAGACATGGAGACAAACATAAAACTCGCATATGAAACAGTCAGATGAGCGATTCAAGAGGGCTCCTCCAGTGTTGTTAACAAAGCCAGAATGTGGGGAACTGGTAGTTCCACCTTTTCTTCAACCTGAATAATTCAGTTGCAAGTTTCTCCTCGAATTGGCCTCAGTATGATTTAGTGACGGTAGCAGAAGAAAAAATTGTGAGTTCTAACGCACCCAAAGGACTGAACAGATAAACGATCAATTCAAACTTGGAAATTCGTGAGAGCAGAATTGTTAGTAATGAAAAAAACATTAGCAAAACATCCAACATTGATCATGATTCTCATACGAGAGGAAATATTCTTCACGTGCATCACAAGTTTATGAAACTGGTTAAGTGGTAGTCATCATCATCGAAGTCATGTCACTGCCGATAGTGAAGTGGATAAAAAGAACCTACCGATGGTACAATTTCGGTCTGGCGATACAATGAGCAAAACTATCTTCTACAGTATATCTCATTTACATCCTTTAAGTTTTCCTCTAACCTACGGACATGACGGGAGTGACGCTGTCCAGCGCAACCATGCTGAGCTGGTTCTTTCTATGAAGCATTAGTATTTTTATTTTTTTAGAATAGAACAAGCAATCTAAAAATCCACAAGATAAGCAGTTACATAAATATCACGATTTCCAGTATAGAGTTCTCCGAGTGAGGTACCGAGTGTGTTGGGATAGGGATAGCAGTAGGAATGGCACTTAGTGTGAGAGGTTCGACTAATTCTTCCGGTTCATTGACCTGAAAAGTACTAATCCCATAGGTCTTGTAGTTCGTTAACTTGAAAGGGTGTTCCATACTTGGTTCATAAGATTGTTCCATAGTCACCAGAGTAGGGAGAACAGATGGTTCAGGTACATCGACTACTTTCCTGTGATCAAAGATATGACGTGCAGGATACGGTATGCTTGTGAGCTTCATGTCTCTATGAGTGCCAGTAGCAACTGGTAGGTCGTCCACAACTTCAATCGTTACCTCAGGAGTACTAGACACTTCTGGGTCTTTGGTACTGAACGCGGTACTAATCATGTTCTGTGACGCAGCAGAGGGATCTAGCAGCTCGAAGTCCGTCAACTCATTAGCCGGTTCGACAATAGATAGAACCGATGGCTCATTTGACAGCTCAGGTGACGGATGCAGTGATGGATCAAGGAGCATTTCCTCGAAGGATGATTCCGTGAATGACTGAGACGGCTCTATTATGCCCCTCGGGGTCGGTGTTTGTAAAGAGAAGAATATCGGTTGAGCTCGCTTTTTCCCATACCTGCAACGACCACGAGTACAATAAAGGCCCGAGGCGCAGTTACGATCCAACACACAAGGCATATTGCGCGTGCCGGGCATACATGCCCCCACAACTGCGCACGCTAATCCATCACTGCATTCGATTCCTGTTTTAACATTGCACTTCGAACCCACCATACCACGAGTACACTTGCCGAGGTCGGAACAGAAAAGACCAACTCCGCAGTCATCCCTGTTCGAACATGGAACTCCTTGGGAACCGTACGAACAACGGCCCGCAACACATGTAGTTAGTGCGTCATGACAGTCATTAGGTTTGCTACAAACATGAGTGTTGCGCGCGACGCAAACAGAACCCGGCGAGCATACAAGTGTATTCTCACTGAAAGGAAATCCGTGAAAGCAGTCTGCGTCGAGTTTGCAAAGCTCCAGGTCAATGATTGGCACTGCCTTGACCAACAATAAAGAAAGGACTACGACAAGCAGACGAGGAAAGTTCATCGTGAAACAGAGTCGGTGGCTTCAGCCAACCTAAAACTTCAAAGATGGGTCGTTGGTACAAGGGCTTGTGTCGCCAGAACTGAGTAGACCACCCCTTTTATCTTCGTGAACATTTTGAATCCTTTTTTCTATAAACGTTCTCATCCGAACTAAACAGGCACTGAACCGTTAAAACATATGGAAAGTTGAACCTCTAACTCCTTCAGAGGATTTGGTGTTCGTTCATCGTTCACCAAAAGAATTATTCCGTTTATTCTCATACTAACGCGCAAAATTGACGTTTTCTGGGTTCTGGCACCACTAATTCTCGCAGAAATCTTGGAAGTGTTGCAATTATTCCCCGATATGCGCCCTGCCCCACTGCAACTAGACGTCCGTCGTCGAGGAAGGTGAAGTCGAATAAAAATCGACATCCGACCTTCAGCTTCGCCAATATCTTCTCACTTTCAATATCCAGAAACACCAAACCAGAATTTGTGTCGTCGTACACCCCTAGCCGGTCATCCAGAAATCGCAGCTCACCGAAACATGGCGCTCGGAATATTTTGATGATTTGGTGTTCGTCGTCGTTCTTGTACAGGCGCAGCTCAGTTGGAGCAGTTCTGTCGTAAACCCAACTGCAAGTCAGGATGTATTGGACCGATTTTGCCACGCTGTGCAATGTCTTGTTTTGATGCAGCACCGCCAGCTGTTGCTTCAATGTGATATCCCAAACTTGTGCCGTGCCATCCTTCGAAACTGAAATCATCTTGTTCCTGTAGGATTTGATACAAAAGATTTCAGATTGGTGCGCCTTCCATGTACGCTTCGTTTCTTTCAGGTTACACCCAAGATTGTGAGAAAAGTAACATAAATGGCCTTCGTAAGTACCCGCTACAAATTCCATATCTGTTAATGCGCATATGGAGAAGCCAAAAATAGCACTTCGAACAGCCAACCTGTCTAATGAAGTGCCTGAGCGTGCACACCACGTAGAGATGAGTCCTTGTGTTTCTGGTTCAATGCAAGCAATCACATTCTTGACAATGAAAGCCACACCGCTATGCCGCTCATTGGGGGTTCGTCGATGCGTCAAAAGTGGTTTCCTACTCTCTTTCCCTATCGCTTCTTCATCACTCAAGGCCGAGATTTCTGAAATCCCCACCTCTTTACCACTGCTCTGCGTAGAGTATACTGCGAATCTCCAACGGTTGTTAGATGTGACAATGAGTTCATTTCCTTGCACATCCACGCACATAATGAATGCACCCGCGTCTGAAAGCTATTCTTGATGTTCAGGGGAGACAATCAAACTCGAGTCGATTTCAGGAAGCGTTCTCACGAGCTTTTGTTCCGCTTTCTGTCGCCTCCAACGAGCATCCTTCATTTCCGTGGCGATGGATTGTTGGGTGCTGTCGCCAAACTTGACTTCTTGATTTTTAGGGTTATGGCGTCGCATTTGTACCAGAGCCAAGGAGTTCAGATTTTAGACGCGTTCTAATTGAATAGGAACATCTTGTGAATTATTCGGGAGAGTCTGCTATGCCGCATTCATTCCCAAGGTGCCAACTATTACTGAAGAGAAACCGAAATGACATACTTGATGCTATCGTCACTGTTAAGCTGGCGAACAACTCGACAGAAAGTAGCCCATTGTTGCTTCTGCCTATTTGATTCATTGTTTCTAAAGGAATGTACATCGTAATAGCAAATCCAAAATGTACGCGTTTCGGTCCAGATAACTTCCATTCTCTGAGCGAGGGTAATGGAAGGAGAATAAGGAATCACTAGACAATACGAAAATGCTTTCGCCTGCGTTGTTCACCTCCGTGCACCCATCATGAGCCGCAAAAATTTAAAAGGCGTAACAACCGAACCAGTGAGCCTCGATACGGCGAATAATTCGTCTTCCCTTAGTGGACGACAGTATTCTCTCAGATAATCATGGATAATTTCTCGTTTCATGTTGAAAAATCACAGGCTCGCGGTGTTCCGCGCTAGACATTGTGAATACGATAAGATTCATGCGAAAACGGGGATTCGATGCATTGTGTCATCGAGCAACGTTTCGCTTCGATTCAAACAAGTTCAAGAACAATAAGTGCCAGTCGGATATGCACATTCCTCGCCTTCTGAACCACATGTGATGACGTATTAATCCGATTTTGAAACGCTGAATATGGGTCCATTGCAGAAGAGCATTGCATGTTGTCGTTTCGCAGTCCCGTCTCCTATTCCAAGTGAATGCTCGATACGCTGCCACTATTTGTGTTTCCATGAACCACAATCGAGCGAATTTCTTTAGGATGCGCCTTCGCTGTCCGCTTCATTTTCTTTCCATTGTAGTGGGAATGCGTAACTCTCTGCGCCAATAACAGCAAAGTCGTTCCGGTCACATGGCGCATTTAATGGATACTTCAGTGTACTAGGTACTGTACGAAACTTGGTCCTGGTACAAATTTTCAACCAATTAGTACTGGGCAGTAGTCAGTTCACGACTTTTAGGACAGTACTGTACAAACCAATCATGTTCTCAACAAGAACGAGAAAACATTGAACTGGCATCCATGCGAAGGTATTGCAGGTCGAACTGGTGTTCTACTTCATTTGGAAACGTACTGCACATCGCGACTTAAAGTCAGCATATCTGAACGGTGGTACAGTGCATCATTATTGCATTTTCAGTTGACCACGTACAGTATATATCCGATACGCCAATCGGTGTTCAATGTGCCGTCTAACTCATTCTTGTATGCGTCGATTCGAAGGTTTGGAGGTAGAATCCAAGACATAATCTTCTGACTCAGAGCCATACATGAAGTAAAGGCCGTCGATGATAAAGGTCATTCATATGACAGTGATGCTGCGCACACTATTTCGTCAGGTAATGTTCTGAACACAAACTTGTGGCAGTGTCATCGCTGGGCAACAGCAATGATGGTGTGGGATGTGAACTGACCGTGAGAGAGGTTGATATTACAGTGAACTGATCAAATACAACACTGGTCCCCGATTAAAAAATCAAGAAAATCGTTTATTTAACGGACCTCTGTAATGGTCCACGGATCAAAAAATTGGAAGAAATACAGTACCGTACCGCACTGTTTAGAATCGTGGACTTCCTGAATTTAGTTGGCCCGTTTTTGTACCGGTACTGTAAAGTACATCTGTTGATAGAATCTTGTTGGTCGTGTTAGCGACGCGAGAATGTTTGTCAAAAATAATAGAAGCAGTTCTGTAACTCGAGTTAGCTTAAATCATATTCATTGCCGAAGAGGAGTTGGAAACAAATTTTCGAATCCCATTGTTTTTGCTTCATTTTCAGTTTCGAGAGTCATCGTGGATTTTAATAACCCCAGTACTCACGTGATGGGGTTGAACGTACTCATCTGAAACTATAGTTCACTTCTGCTTCGAATGAACGAAGCGAAAGATTGGAAGGTAAATTTCTACACAAACCAATCCAAACGTAGACTTTGAACTTATCTTGTGAAATGTGAAACTTCTTTTTGACGGCTTCTGATTCACGTCGATGGCTAGTTGATTTGTGTAAGTCGCACACAGTTTCGATGGTTTTCGTGTCGGTAATCATCGAAGCGAAAAGTGCCAGTTTTGGGGGGTGGTCCAATTTACATTTGGCTAACAGAGTGCCATCAGTATGATAAAATGAATTCTTAATTAAAATCCACATGGCTAAACGAATTGATCCTCCAATCCTTCAATGCAAAGCAATCGCGACTCGTCATATGAGTGTCGTGTCGATCGCGAGGCAATTGTGCAACGCGCAAACCAGGCGAGAGCGCATCAAAATCGATTTACATGTACCCCACTGTCTGCGACGCCGCACGCCTTTGCTCGACTTCAAATGTCGCTTCTGCGCCCCTGGTCCCTTTCGGCTGCCCCGCGCCGCCGTCTCTCCAGTGACTTCACCCTCCACTCCCTACGTCCCATCTCTCTCCACCCCACAGCTCAGCTGACCTTCCCTCCTCAGCCGCTTGGTGCTGTGGGGGTACTGCTTGAATTCACGTTGCAAGAGGCGGCGCCTCCATCATGAGCCGTTTGTACATCGCATTCTTCGTGTGTGCCGCGACATTGATCGCTGCCGCTCCGAATCCCGTAGCTCCGCTTCACTGTGCCCCAACTCGCTACGGATTTGATGACCTCGCTCCTGGTGATGCCGTCACCAAGGCACCTGATGGTGCTTGGACGTTGAATACGTCGAGGCTTTCGTCGTCCGGCATGCCGTTTAACGGCGATGCAAGCGCGGTTTTCGATTCGAGCAAACCGCCCGTGCATGAAGAAGATTTGGGCACTCCTGGTGAATGTGCATCTGGTCCTGGTGTTGGTTCCGGTGGAAGGAAAGGCAAGCCCGGCCAGAATTGTATACCATTGGGAAACCTCCTCATTGCTCATGACGGAAACACCACGGCCCTACGCAATTGCAAGTGTGAAGGATATGCTTGTGGAGCATGTCAACCCAACGACGCCATGCATGGCGCCGTGTTCCTGTTTCTTTTCCGTGACTCGGTGTTCTTCCGTCATGTCATTGCAGTTGATCTTGAAGGTGATGAGGCATTGGTTGTGGCCATCCCGGGCCATGCCACGCGCCGTGTACAAGGGTTGGGAAGTAACTCCGTGCAAAAAGTGGGGATTAGTCATCATTTTGTACCTGGACAAACTCTCGCACTTCGGTGCACGGGCTCGTGTGCATTTGCTGAACTCGTTATGGATGTGTGCACGCCAATCAAGCATATGATTGTAATTCCTCACAAGTATGACCCGAGGCCTATGAAAGATGATGATAAAGGTGAGGAAGCTGAGAAGGAAGAGAAGGAAGAGAAGGTTGTTGGTGAACCTCATGTTATGATCGAAATGGCCGATGTCGTAGAACCTCAAGTTGCCATCAAGACGCCTGATGATAGTGAATCTGATGTAACCATGGAAATGCTTGATGAAGAAGAACCTCATGTGATCATCAATATGTATGAGGATCGAGAACCTGATGTAGCTGTCGATATGCCCGATGAAGAAGAATTTGATTTACCCATTAAGGTGCCTGAAATTGTAGGAGCCGATGTCACTATATTGATGCCGAACGAAGCTTCGACTGGATTTGCCGTTCGTGGTACTACTCCTGCTCCGAACGATTATGCAATCTCCGAGACTCTCTCTCCTTCAGGAACATCTGAAGTGACCACTGTGGAGAATCTATCGACAAAAGAGCCAGTATCGACTATCGAAAGCAAAGGCCACATTTTTGTCGTCCCGACCCCAGTTGTTTCGGAAATGCCCAACAAGGAACCCACCATCTCTGGTATGGTTGGATTGAGGTCCTCCGATGAACCTTCTACGATTTCACAAGAATTGGCCGTTCCAGTGCTAGGTCCGTCGCCTGAACCGGTCAACCCTACTGTGGTCTTCACTCCTGAAGATGCTGAAATAACACCTGCTTCAACTGTAATCGAGACTGAAGAGCCTATGACTTCTGAAGTTCTACACAGTGCAGCGCCACTGCTTGTAGAATATACTTTAGCAGTAACAATTAGTCCTGAAGCAAGCATGCTTTCGGAAACGACGGCATCTTTTGCCTACGTCGTCATGACAGTCGAAGCAACAGTTTCTCCTGAAATGAGCATGCTTTCGGAAATGATCATACCCTCTGTGTCTATCTTGGGAACAGTTGAAGCGACTATTACTCCTCAAACGAGTATGATTTCGGAAATGATCACACCGTTCCCATCTGTTGTAGAGACAGAATTAGGGGTCACTCCCGAAGCTAGCATGTTTCCGGAAACGATGGCATCACTTCCATCTGTCGTAGAAAGCCTTGAAGTGACGGTTTCCACCGAAGCGACCATGCTTTCAGCAATGACCACATCTCCTACGCGTATCATGGAAACTGTGGAAACGACAGTTACTCCTGAAGCGAGCCTGCTTTCGGAAATGTTCTCACCCCTTGCATCCATTATAGAGACAGTCGAAACGACAGTAACTCCAGAAACGAGCACGCTTTCAGAAATGATCAGTTCCGTTTCATCAATTGGAGAGACAGAGGAAGCGACAGTTACTCCTGAGATTAGCATGTATCCGGAATTGAGCACATCGTTTCCATCTGTCGTAGCGACAGCTGAACCGGCGGTTTCTCCTGAAGCAAGCATGGCTTCGGAAATCATAACTCCCCTTCCATCGATCATGGAGATAGTCGAAATGATAGTTACTACTGAGGCGAGCATGCTGTCGGAAACGATCACACCCCTCGCATCTATCATGGAGACAGTCGAAACAACAATTACTCCAGAGGTTAGCAAGTTCTCAGAAGTGATCACATTGTTTCCATCTGTTGTCGAGACAGTCGAAGTGGCGGTTACTCCCGAAGCGAGTATGCTTTCGGGAATGATCACACCATTCGCATCTGCCTTAAATACAGTTGAAGCCATTTTTTCTCCAGAAGCAAGTGTGTTTTCGGAAATCGAAACACCTCTTGCATCAGTCATGGAGATAGTCGAACCGGCAAATACTCCCGACGTGAGCATATATTCGGAAATGATCACACCGTTTCCATCCACCGTAGAGACAGTTGAAGTGATGGTTTCCCCTGAAGCGACCATGTCTTCGGAAATGATGACGCCCCTGACATCAACAATGGAGACATTCCAAGCGACAGCTACTCCCGACATGAGTATGCTTTCGGTAATGACCGCACCATTTCCATCCGTCGGAGAGACAGCTGAGGCATCAGTTACTCCTGAAGTGACCATAAGTACGGAAAAGATCACTCCCTTAGCATCAGTCAGAGAGACAGTTGAAGCAACAAACTCTTTCGGTATCTCGGATTTGAATGGAACCACACAAAACGAATCGTTCTCGGCTGAGCAGAGCCAGAATGTTCTTGATGATTCATTTCTAACACTAGATCCAACTCCAGTTACTTTCCGAAGTCCTGAGAAGTTCGAACTAGCTGTGGAACCATCGGTAGCTGTTTCCCCCGAAAGCGATGAATTACCTGCTACGCCAGAGCCATCAATGATGTTCGTACAGAGCGTGGGTATGGTTGAAAGCAACATCAACGAGTCTGTATCCACAACCGACATGGTCTCCTGGTCATCTTCTCCTGATTCTATCGATTCTGATACAGCTGCTATGTCCGGCATAGCAACTATCACAGCAGAAATGACTTATGAGGTAGGAGGGACGATGATTTCCCTAGAGAAAACGCTGATTCCACCAAGTGTTGAACAGGGAGCAATCGATCCGTCTGTTGAAGGAATGCATACGTCGTCTCTCGAAGAAGTCGAAACAACGCCTATGGTCTCGGAAACTCCGTGGGCTAGTAAGTCTGCTGCACCCTCAGTTGCTATGATTGAAGCTACTCTTCCTATTACAACCCCAATCGCAGAAGAACCTACAGATATTTTTCCTTGTAACGTTATCGATGCCCCTATCAACTTTGCCGAATTTCCATTAGGATCACCTATTCGAGGTGGAAAAGGCTTTATGCTTCGAACCTATCGTTTAGGGCCCTCATGGCGAAACGACACGAGCGCTATCTTTGATACTGGGAATCCTGGGGCCAACGATCTCGACTTAGGTGCCCCGAATGAAAACTGTATCGGGTCAGGGCCAGGCGTAGGTGACGGCGGGAAGCCTGAAACGATAGGCAGCAATTGCGAGCCTTTGGGTATGGCTTTGATCTCTCATAGTGGGGATGTGGAAGTGCTTCGGCGAGTGTGTAAGACGTGCCCTATGTGCAAGGAATGTGCTCCGGACGACAATCCTCATGGGGCACACTTTATATTTGAGTTTACTCAGTGGACTTCACTACGTCGGCTAGTGATGCTTGATGTTGATGAGCAACCAAGTGCACTCACAGTAACGGACAGTAGCAACACCTCGTATGAATATGCGGGATATGGAGACAACAGCAAGTTAGTCGTTGACTTAAGGAATATGCAAGTGAGCCCGCGCGGAACGCTCCAGATAAAATGCGCTGGTTCTTGTGCAGTGATTGAAATCGATCGCGCTATCTGTGCGCCGAAGTTCAAGGCAACATCAGTTCTTACAATCGATACGAGTTTGTCCAATGACTCAGAGTTTGATGTTGAAAGCTCTTCCGCACCGATTCCGACTTCAAGGCCGCATGAAAAAACTCATTCATCGGTTGAGGAAACTTCAAAATTGATTACCCCTTCAATGAATCCGTTGACTGCTTTCCCACAGCATACAAATTATGGTAATGATGCCGAGAAGACTATTTCCGGAGTCAATGAGACAAAGGATGAGATTGACACGTCAGGTAACCTGGTTCCCAAACCGACACGGAGTGGGACTTTCATTAGCGATCAAATCATCACCGCTCCACTTAAAATGCCGAGTCTGCCATCGATGTGCCAAGCGCGCAACATCACATTTCAAGAGTTTCACACTGGTATGCCTATTACCGAAGGTGATGATTGGAAATTGAAAACATGCAGGATTGAGTGGAACAAAAGTCGGACATGCGGCGTGAGCGCAGCGTTCAATACGAGTTCTCCGAGTGCTAGCGACTTGGATCTTGGTGCTCCTCATAGGATGTGCCCAGGAGGTGGAATTGGCGTAGGATATGGTGGAAAGCCGAATCAGCTTGGAAGAAACTGCCGCAAATTGGGAATGGTGCTGATTGCAGCTGGTGGTGACGTTGAGGAACTTCGTAAGAAATGTGCAAACGGTATGGCATGTGAGCCGAATGATAATGCAGGAGGAGGGGAATTCTCGTTTTCATTTGATTTCAAAGTACGCATTATAGCGGTAACTCTGATGGATCTTGATGACGAAGAGAGAAGTGCGAGCATCATCACGAAGAACACGATTACGTATGTGAGAGGACTTGGTGATAACTCAGTGCAGACGGTGTATATGTCGGACGCTCAGGTTGGTGTGGGTACGGAGGCTGTGATTCACTGCACTAGCTCTTGCGCTATCATCAGTGTTGTGTATTCACCTTGTATGTAAGGGGTGAGGTAGTTCTCATGACTTTGTACTATTAATTGTGTTGTAGTTGTGTGGGTGTTTGAATCATTCTTTTTAGTCCTCTCTTTCCGTCTGTTCTTTTTTAAAAGCACTTACCAGCTACATTATGACTATACCCGAAACTTCAGTTGAAGCAAAATTAGACAAAGCGTAGGTTTGAACTAAGGCTAGATTCCTACCCCAATTAAATTGGTGTATCATTTCATCATTTCTATCTTAAAAACATTAAAATTTGAACAGGTTGAAGCACAATCCTGCTATCGTTATAGTTAAGCGGAAAACAGCAAACGACAATTCATTTAGGCACCATTCTTTGAATTCTAAGGCATCCTTAAATATTGCAATTCACTCTGTTATGATGCATTTCTAGAATAGAATAGGCAATAGATGCGAAGCAGAACTATGCACTCTTATCATTACACGTAGTACTGAATTTTTCTTCCTTCGTTCCACATGCATCGTTATGCGTTTTCGCAGAAGTAAGACTTTTCCAAAACTTACAAAAGATTAGACTTTGTTCAGCAGTAGCTTCAGAAAAACAAAGTAAGGTAAAGATAGTTCAAGTGAAACTTGTTTTTCGAAATCGCTAATTCTGTCGAAAAGATGAAGCTAAGTCAGGCAATGAAGAAAGAACTAGGAAAAACACTTTTTTGCTACTGCCATTAGACTCGAAACCACGTGAAGGAAGTGGGCCTACGAGAAACTGAAACGACTGACCGAGCTATTCTGGATTTTACGTACCACATTTTATTCGCAGCAACTGAAAGAGATATCATTCCCTGAAGATCTATGCAGCAATCATGTGGAAGGGTTATTCGATCCGAAATTTATAGAAAACAGCGAAATCAAGCAAATTGCTAACCAAAATAAGATAATATATGCTGCTTTGTGATCTTTTCTCGACTTCAAATATTCTATTTCGGATAATTATGTTTCTTTTGTAAATATTAGCTCGCTATTCCCACTGGATATTCTAACTTCCCAGCCATTTTATTATTTCGATTCGAGAAAACACCTGCGCAGAATAGTGAGAATACTCCCAACTTCTCGCAGTGTACGTTTATTCAAAAACTGAACCAAAACAAAGATAAAAGCCTATTCTTTCTAGGCTAAGGCTAACTATTCTATTCTCTGCTGATATTTTCCCAGTTCATTCCACTGCAAACGTTTGCCGTAAAAGGTTTGTCAATAGCTTCCGCCCTCGCAGAACCGTCCTGTTAGAGAATGCCCATTTCATAAGCACAATGGCTCATGACAAACTCACCGCAATTTCATACCTTAGAATAAAATATATAAGCTTTTATAGCTTCGTTATATCTTTTCCTGAAGAAGTTCTACTCAGTTTTATATCTTTAGAAATGTATTCTCAAATTTAGCCAAAACAAATTCTGTAGAGTACGCGGCTTGCAATTATTCTGATTACAACATCTTGTGAGTGGATAAGTGGAATCTCAAACTGATATAAAGACTTCCCATTCCCAACACCACAACCCTGCATTTAGAAGATGGGTAAAGGTAATAGAACTCTGTAATATTTGCAAGTACAATGAAAAATCAATAATTTGTTAAAAAGTAATGCCGAATTTTAAGTTTAGCATGAGAAACGACGGAGATTTTGAAAACGTCCGACTTGCTCATGGAGATGATTTGTACCTATTTGCGCTTTCTTTGAGCTTACAAAATCAATGTATGAGAGTCATCTACGTTGTAGATACGGATCGTTCTTAATTTTGGAGCTCTAGAAAAATTACTGCTATTTACTTTCAACATCATAAGATTGGGTTGGTCTTCGAGTACTATCCTGTCATATCACTAGAAAATGATCTGCCTAGCCTTGAAAACATTGTAGACTTTTCTTAATTTCAGTTCGCCAAGTATTAATGCTGGAATCCTCGACAAAGCCACTCCAACAGAAATCACTACTTTATCATTAGTCGAACATTGCAAAAATTAAGACAAATAGATCAACTTCTAAGTCAAACAATGAATCTTTGTATGTCTATTACATACATGCGACACGAAATGCAAACTTTTGTGTTCCCGAATGTAGTCGCAACTTTTACAACTTCAACGAAACAATACAGAAATTGAATTAATCAATTAGAGATGATATTAATAGCAGTAACTAGTCTGGGAATGGCACGGTTTCTATTCAAATAAATTTTCAGCGAGCAATCACGTTCTTTATTGACGGAAACGATTTGGCCGCAGCTGTACGATTTCTTATACAAAATTTATGTAGATATCTTCTTAGTGTACTAATATTGATTTTCAAGCCGGCAACAATCTTACTGAAACATTTGAAAAGTTTTATGCCTTGTGTAAGGTATCAACTTACGAATTGCTCTTTCTCGTACCTTGAGTTTCTGTCCACATCATTTTTTTCGTAACGAATCCCTTGCTTCAACCTTCGAAAAAGGTACTTACTATTGAACTCGGCATGTTTAAGTAATGTGCGATGGCCGTGCGTGAAATGCGTGCTCAAACCATACCCAAATTAGATTATTTTCTGCATGGCTTTACCTCTTTCAATCCCTTTTTACACACCTTGTATCACCTGCTGCTTAGGATTTTACACTGTTCTCCTTCTGGAACTTAATGCTCCACCTATAGAATAGTGATTGACACAATGCATACTAATGCATAATTCCATGAATTCTAAGGTTTTCTAGAATGAATCCTTACGTTTCTTTTTATCTTAGTCCGGCCATCTTCTTAAAAATCCCATTAGTAAAGAATCTGCATAAAATAAATGTAAAACAAATTTTACGACCTAAATAAATTGCTGATAATTTAGTGTTTTATATTTGCAGTTATATTTATTGACTCAATTATGATATTGATGTAAGTCTGCGAGTAAAATGTCTGAATGTTCTTGTTGCGGATTGAGGTGCCCTTCCTTTAGCCCAAGGTTGATTCGCAGCATACGATTGACTCATCTCTGTCTTTCAGTAATGGTATTAACTTTAGATGAACGAGATGAGATGCCTGATTGAGTTTGGTTCGTCTATTGACCTCGGAATTCCTACCAACGAACAATTCAGACCAATTAAGCAGATAGAAAAGAAACAGTTTTATCCGAACAGTGTTACTGGCGTCTACCATGCTTCTCCGCAGCATCGATTCCTATCCGATAATAAATTGTTGAGTATGTGTTGCACTCAATTAGTGCTTCATAGATGCAAGCGCATCTCATAAGTCATCAATGCTATCCATATATCAAATATCTGAACTTCCGCAACATCGCCAGTAAAAATTTTGAACTTATATAATCTGAGCAATTCATCCGGTAATCAACGTATCATACAATTTGACAATACGAGCAAATGTTTTCCTGAACAGTGGCACGAATGAATGGTGAATCACAAATGCGTTCGCTAATTTTGTGGCTCTATCCTTCGTTGGATTAGTGCAACGTAACCTGACGCCTTTTTCATACCGATAAAGTAATCTTTTCTTGAGTAATAGTGCACGCCAAACCTTTGTTACAACTATTTCTCGGTATCCAAATCATGTCAACTGTCGTCTGCAACAACATATATTCTGCGCTTCAACCTACCATCTTTTACTCCATCTCAGATATATAATCCATCATCAGAAGTGATAGTTGCTCGATTTGAAACGCTTCGCATTTTGACCGTTTTGAATTACCTTTTAAGTATTAAGTCTAGATGTTTTTGAAGTCCAGAGATATTTATATCTTTACTTGTAGACACAGCGCTAATCGAAAGCGTTAGGGCATTTTTTACCAAGATTTCGTATTTCTTGAGCAAGCAAAAAATCATACATACATGTATTTCGAAATTTCCAGCTAGAATTTCATAGAAACAGAACTTAACAAGTACTTTGCGACTTCTAAGTCGATGAATCAGTACACCTGGCTAGATTTGGGAACCAATGGTCTTCTACCGTTCTCATTCGTTGACAAGGATGTAATACGCAAGCATGTCTAGCGGGATGATATCAACTTGGAGACTTTCATGAACTAGCTCTCGCCACGCGCCGAAACAGTAGCACTGAAGATTTCTTGTAAACCGCCGAGTGAGACTACTTTCATTATTGATGGATGGTCGGATTATTTGCTATATTTTGCTTCTTTCGCGTCATATAATGCTTTTGGATAAGAAAGCAGAGAGCTTGTACTGTTAACATCGAAACTCGACTATTTACCAGCAAGTCAGAGTAGTAAAAGATAGATACTACTGAGAAGAAATTCTTACTGGCATCTTGATCCGGCGATTCCCATTTACTGCATGTGGGAAAGTAGTGAACTTGCCCGTCTTCTCCAATTTTGTGCTGCAGTTCGATTGACGCCTGGACTACAGCATCAATTAGGCACAAGAACTGCTGCGAATAAGGCACTACATCTGTCCTTATACCGCCCAAATTAGAAACTGCCTGAGTACTGCCACTACCGATCCGTTGCAATCTGGTACCAACACCAGGATTTTTGTTACACCAGTCCCGAATGTAACGAGACACGAACCGATCTTGGCTAACTCCTCCGCTCCTACCCCAAATCTGATGAGTTGAAATAACTACACTCCTCACTCCTGGCGCCTTCCCTGTTCCATGTACCGTAACTGTTGGAATTCAAACTACCCATATGGGGAACCCGCTGTAACACATTCATCCCACTCGCAGCCCCAATACCTACGCGCCGGTTCGCCACCACACGTCGCCGCATACATTAGACCACGCCTCATAATTCCAATACTACACACCGTCTCTCGATCACCACCCTCCAAATTCTCAAAAGCCCAACTCTCTTGGGTGTCACCATCATTATCGCCAGCATCACCATTATACACAGAATCCGAATTTGGGGTATTACGCGAAAGAGAAACGTCCAAGTGTCCGCTAAACGCTTGCCTCTCTACCTCTTCACCAGAAAATGTGGCATGTGCCGTGGCATTGGGAATAGTGAAGTGTACCAAATTAGAAAGGGCCTCAGGAGTGATGTCACAGCGGCAGACAAGGCATGTTGGTGCCGCCTTCGAATGCAGGTACGGAGTAACACACTGATTTGTGGCTGCACGTCAGCTTTGTGAACCCTTCCCGTCCTTCGACCGCTCGAGATAGAATACGCAAAAGAGCGAAATTTCGTTGTGATTGCAGTTCTGCTGGACTGGCGTTCACTCGCTTACCTACTTTCGGCAAACCGTGCGAAGGGAGTGTCAATTTGGCAGTGCGTTCCAAATACGTGGCACGGCTTAAAGACGCTGCTCCCACGAGCAGCGCCGTCGAAAGTAGTTAAACTAGAAATCTGAGTAATTTACGGGGTATAACAAGATCACCACTAGAAGAAGTAAACTGAATTGGACCTTTGCAGAGTGGCACGCAGCTCAAGCTACCGGAGAACGCTCAGCTTTCCTCTTTGTTCTCACGCTTCCCCTCCCAGCTACGTTCCTTGCCAATGACGTGGTTGTCGTGCCGTTGGAACGTGAGGCATGAACACTGGGTCCGACGACTGAAGTAAAATACTGACCAGACGATGGCGATATGCTTGAACAGTAATAATGACAACTGTACCGTAGACAATGACTCCGAAAAGTATATCTTTTACTATCCTATAAAACAGTATGACAAAGATAAACTTTTCTTAATTCGCAATCGAAGAAGATAGATAATCTTCATTTGTACTCGTATCCTGCAAGGTGTATATGTTCAGTCACGAAGTGTTTGTCTGTTATTGCAGTAATACTCCAGAAGTCCTATTTAAAATTCAGATGATTTCAGATTCAATGTTCTGGTAAGCTTATCGACATAATGTCAATATGATCTCAGATAGTCGTAAACGCACCTGTATGATCATTGAAGTATCATGTTCAGTATGCTTCAGGTTCTCCTGAGAATTTCTGGAAATGTTCTGAGCCATATACCGAGTCTCATGTAGGATGCGACTTGTTCATGTATTGTAAAAGGACAACGTGGCTAAAGAATATATATATTTATCTCAAAATAATTCGATAATATGACTATGAGCGGCAATGATCGAGTGTGGAGATGGTTCTCAACCAAAATAAAGTAGTAGAAGATAGGAATTTAGTATATTGCCCCTACAGTTAATATTCATATATTTGGATACAAGTATGAGGTTTTTTATTGACATAAATTAATTGTTATTTATTGCAATAAGAACCTCTGATATATAACAGGGAAACAGTGCGAGGAACTCAGATTTATAGTTGAGCGTTGATCCATAACATGACTTAGCACAGCACATTGTATTGTAGGCGAATCGAGCAGCACTATCGACGGCCCCCAATTTCGTGCTTCGTTACGCCCTTTGAGCTACCTGTTGCAGAAATCTGGTGCACACTGTCTAGTTGAGAAATTGTCTAAGGCAAATGTTGCCGCGATTGAAAGGTCTGATTCATTCAAGGCCATTGAATGGTTCTTCCAACATGGTGACGGAGTATACGTGGTGCAGGTACAATCTGGTTCAAGGTTGACCCATGCTGTGGCAGTAAACATAAGCGCAGAGCTCCTGATCGACTCGGACCAGCCGGTCCAGTTACGGATTTGGGCTGCAGCATTCTGGGTCGGTGCTGGCGGTGGTCAGGGTGGTTCTGGGTTGATTTCTGGGCGTCGCATGTTCAAAACGTAGGAGTAGAGTCGAAATTGATTATTAAGTGGTGTGGAAGTGCGAGTAGACGGAACGAATTGGTGAATAAAGCGCGTTGGCGGGTAACGAACATAGAAAAATCTTCACTCAGGAAAGCAAGAGGGAAACGAGAAAAGTGCAGACATAAAGAAATTGAGGGATAAGGAATAAGTGGATTGTACCACGGGTGGTTAGGTCCGAACAATCCAATGTTCGGCCTTGGTGTCAATGTGATCAGTAGGAAGGAAACGTTGGAGGGTGCCTGGTGCATTGGCTTGGTCAAACCGTCTGCGAGGTTTGCGTTGTTCCTCACGAAGCCAATGTTGCTTATCATTTTGTCGCGGAATCCCTCGCGTTGGGGGCCAATCTAACATTAGGCGATTTTCGGAGGTCCTGGATCCCTTCGATATGACGTCGAAGAGTGATTTTGAGTCCGTCAGTAGCTGTAGAGTGATATGGCGTTTCTTGATTGACCGAATCTCTTCCGCCAGTGTTATTGCGGTATCGAACATGTCGCTAAACGCTATTACCTCATCAGTCATCGCTGAGCTAACAAATCTACGATCTTTGTAGGATCTGAAGGCCATTGGCACTGATCTATCACCCGCATCAACAAGGAACATAATATAACCTAATTTTGTCGACAAGTCAATGTTGTTTGCAAACGAAGAGTCGTAGTACCCGACGACTTTCAAAGATCGAATGTCGAGTTTTGAAATACTGATGATGAGACTATGTTTCAGTGCAAATCTTGCTGCCTTGTTCAACCTCCTGATACAGCCACTTTTCTCATTATTAAAGATCTTCTCCGTGATTTGTGCTAACTGGGATATTTCAAATAGGCAATCAGCGCGGGTGTGAGAGAGCCAGGCAAGTTTCATACGCATAGACCGGAATTCAGATAATGTAGCATCTCGCGATAGACATTCAAGTTGTCTGAGGTATGGAGTTTGGTGTTGTCGGATGTTACCGTGGCCATCGCGGTGGAGTTCGAAACCAGTAGAGGTACACTGGAGTTCTTCTTCTTCTTCACCCATGTCGAATACCTCATGTTTCTTCCGGGATTGTGCTCCAAAGGATTGATTCCCAGCACGTAGTAGGTCATCCACGTACAAACCGCTGAGTCCAATCACCTTATCGCCCTCAAGTTTCAAGTAAAGGGCAGGTTCTGATCGAAGTGGGGTCATTCCTAGTGACAGGCGATGATATTTGTCCATAGTTAACGCCCAAAGGTCACCGGCATCACAGATACCATACAGAAGTTTCATCAATTTCAAACTCTGATTGGGTTCCAAGTTAAACTCGGATGATTTTATTGAGGAAGATATCTCTGAGTAGTGGATCGGAGACTGAAAGGTAGGTTTGGGTAATATCGGTCGTCCAGACATCAAAGTTGTGACACTGCCCCATAGCAAGTAGGAATCCTATAGATTGAGGTTGAAGGGTTGTCGAGTTGTGCACCATCAGATTCTTGTGTTTGTCCCTATGGCCTCCAATGACAAATCTTGCCTTGTACTTTGTCGTTACATCTTCGGTTGACTTTATAGCGAGTATGAATCGTCCAGGTAGTATATTTGCTTCGTCGAGGACGTCTCCTTTCAACATTACCTTAAATGTACCTCGTTTAAATAGTCCTTGGACTTCTTTCTTGACTGCGTCATTCTTTACTTGTTCCTTTGCACGCAGGTCGTTCTCATTGATGATCTCGGTAGGAAAAGTCACGGTTTTGGGTTCCCGAAAGTACGAAAGCCTATTGTTGAGCTCACTTAAAGAGTTGAACGCCGTCGTTTCCGGAGCGTAATAGCGCCGAACTTGTGCAATGCTAAAATTTTTTTGGTAATCGCCTTTGCCGTATCATATCGGCACCAGTTTTCTTTGAGCTTCATAGCCCTCAACAACATAAGGACCTAGCCATTCTCCAATTCTGTTGTTCACAATCTTCTCGCGCCACACCAAGACTTGCTCACCAGGATTGAATGTCTCGTTCGCTGCCGAGTGGAACCTAGTATTTCAGTGCTGGTGAAATTCTTAGCTTAGACATGTGTTTGCTCATTTCAATTCGCGCTTCATTGGTAATTCTTGCGCTGGCATCGTCTGTGGGGCGATTTGGGCGCGTCTCGGATGGAGTGCACGCCTGGGGGTATTCCCCAAGTACTAATAGCGATGGGAACAATCATTCAGATCCGAGTGTATCGTTCATCCCTTTCACAGCACATTGAAGCAGTAGTGACTTATCTTGGGATGGATACATTAGTTCCAACTTGCGAAATGTATTGCGGAGAGGTTGGTGATACCTTTCACCCATGCCCAGACTAGAATGTGGTTCTACTCCGGTCCTTTCCAGTCCGACATTTGAACTTTCCACTATCGACGCGCTTCCCTGGTCAACCATTAAGTGGTCAGGTAAACCATTGTAGATTGTTGACTAACACTTCAGGAATGTGGACCAAATCGTATTAGTGCTCACATTCGGTAGGAAGGCCGCGGCAGAGAATTTGGTCTCTTCGTCGACGACATGTGGGACTGGAGTGTGACCTAAATACATTTTATTCATAATGACTCGTTCATTGAACCGGACGTCTTCTGAACCTAGGGAAACTCTGAATCTCGTCGGGCCACGCCTTATCCTTCGGCATGGTTCACAGCGCCTAGTGAGGTCTTCTAGTATATTCCTTGTTTTAGGAGTAGTATCCGACGGTCGAGAGCGCTTCAAAAAATTGTACAATTTTTCCACAGGTGGGTGAAAGAATTGGCTATACAACTTGTGAAGTTGGGCCCTTTTGAGGTAGGTGGCATATCATAATTAAATGGGGGCATATGAGTGCCGGCTGGACGAGCGCCACATCGGGACGAACCAATCTTCGATGTAGAGGCGTCTTCCATCAACCTTATCGTCGATACGAACGCGCTTTGCCTGGACGTTATAGGCGACATCTGGCATCAGTCGTTCTCGGTCCAACACGTCAAGTCCGAGTAGCTCTGGGAGGTCTACTAAAACTATGTCCACGTCCACGGGAATTGTTGCAATCCCAGGGGGTGTTGCGAGGTGAACGTCACGATTCCGAGTGATTAAAAGGACTCCTCTCCGAATTTGAATCGATTTTTCGAATGTCGATAGTTTGGGCGCTTATACATTACAGTAAAATGACAGATTTGGGAGCACCAATATCAATCAAAAATGCAGGCTTAGTGACTTTGTTTGATTCTGTTGATAATTAGGTGTGGGAGGTGTCGGTAGCGTACTTTCTCCATTCCGTGACACTGTCCAGAATGGTTTTCGATTCATCTTCTCCAGAATTTTCAGTTTCAAGGACCAAGTTATGTATTTCACTGAATGCTCCAGCGAGATAATGGGTTGCATATTCGGCGTCTTCATCGTCCAAGTTACAGTCGTCGCGTTTGAGTAGAGATTCGATTTATTCTATTTCATCTTTTACCAAATAGGTGCTTTCTTCGGGTGTCCGTGTAGTATCAGGTGGTCCTCCGTGCGTGTTTGTGGATTCGATGACCGATATTAATTCACTGATAATGTGTATATGGTGGTCACCCCTTTTAATACGATCGTACACCGGTTCACTGACTCCTCTTCCATCGCACTTACCTATGGTTTGGAACAACGAAAACAAATATTATGACGCCGAGCTTCATCGAAGGAGGGATCGTTGTCGTGTGGTACACCATTAGTGTTTCTAGACAGGCTTCCGAAGCATCCATTAATCTTTTGGGTATTCAGAGTCCTGTGCCCTTGTCTATCATGCTTCTTCACAGACCTATGTGCCCTGCCATAGCGAGTAAAGAGTGTTTCTTGACTCATTGTTTGAGCTTCGTGGTTGTAGTGAATTGTAGACGAAGATGTTTCGTCATTCTCATTTTCCAATAATAAAACTGCAAGTAGGAGGTTAGTAAAATCCATCCAAGAGACTCCGCCAGCGTCTAAATCTCGAATGGCGCTTTTAGCCCATGGGTTTGTATTAACTATTCGACACAGCAGATTGATTTTATGTGCATCTGCCTGGAAATCCTTTGGTCAGTGTGGCTCGAGGCTTTCAATTGCGTTGATAGCTTCCGTGAGGACGACTTCTTTGGAAGTAAAACCCTCTTCCGCTATGATAGATGGAATTCTGAGGGATTCCAGTTTCCTTCGAACTTGCAATTGTCGGCTTGTGCTGTTGTATTCTGACACTATCAATTCTTCAATCTCCTCGAATGTCATACCTGGTTTAACGTTCACCAGAACGAATTCCCGTGCTGGGTCTGATAGACATACAGAGAAATAAGTTGCCATTGCAGAGTTGTCCAGCTCATACAGTACCGCGCAGTGTTTGTAGTCACGAATTGCTATTGTGATGTATTGCTTGAGGTCTCCGTTGAACTGCTTGTTGTCGAAATAGCTATTCACTCAGCTGGTTTGTTTCATTCTGTTGGTAGCGTTCGAAGCTGACCGATTTCTGCAATGCAGATTTTCGAGTCTTCCGCCTCGTCCAAGTTCAAAATCGTACGCACCCGCCTCTTACTCTCGACAGGGCTTTTTTGGCGTGCTGTCGCCGTGATCAGTGGGTAAAGCGCTATTGTTTGACAAGTTTAGGGATTGACTGCCAATTGATTTGGTGTCGTTCAAACGCTCAATAGCAAATTGAGCAGCAGGAGATGGCAGCTCCATCACCTTGCAAATCCAAGTTGACGTTCATTTTTTTTGTTGCCTCCAGTCATATGTGACTCATATACCAAATTGATGACCTCGGATGGCGTTGCATCAGAACTGTAGAACAATGCGATCTTGTAAAAGCGACGAACAGGGTAGAAGGCTGGTTTAAAGAATTCGTTACTAAACATGACGGATGGAGGGTCTATCAGGTCAGTTATTGTCTCGGCGACTTGCATTGGGTCTGGTGCTTTACATGATTGTTTGCTCGTGCTGTTTGGTATTGAGTGTTGCTCAAGAGTGTCTCTGCAAATAGATAAAAATCTCTTGAAGTGCTCATTTCTTCGGCTAATAGAGTTAACTCTATTTTCCGATTTCCTGAAACGGAGTCAATCTTTATCATATTCAACCTCAGAATGACGCTGATCAGAGCAGTGGCAAAATGTGATCGAATAATTCGCTGCAGCTAGTAGTATCTTGGGACATGTATGTCCGTATAGCACGTTACTGAATACAAATCCGGAATGTTGTCTGATCCAGTGTTCGTGCCTCACGTTTTAATGGCACGACAACCGCGTCGTTGGCAAGGAACGTGGGCTGTGGGTTGTGAACACAGAAGGAAGCTGAGCGCTTTCTGGTAGCTTGGGCTGCGCGCCACTCTGCAAAGGTCCAATTCAGTTTACTTCTTCTGGTAGTGGTCTTGTTCTGCCCCGTAAATTACTCAGATTTCTAGTTTAACTACTTCGACGGCGCTGCTCGTGGGAGCAGCGTCTGTAAGCTGTGCCACGTATTTGACACGCACTGCCAAATTGACAACTTCAGTCCTAATTTATATTCCGAAGATTCTTTTTTACGCTTTACAGTGTTCGGTCTGACCCGAAGGGCCGACTTGAGTACAGTACTAGTACAGTCCAGTAGTGCCGGGCTGGAGGTTCAATAATTTGAGTTGTATGATGAACAATTTTTGTGACAATCAGTGTGATGGTTCGTGTGCAAACAAGGATGTGTTGTAGATTTCTGTAAGGAAATGGACGGCCGTTGGAAGACGAGACGTTACGTATTCACATGTTGAATACTAATGTGTAATTGAGATCATTAAGCAACGACAAACGAAATAGATTTCTATGTTCATGGTTGCCATCGTTTTCAATGGTCACCAACTTGATGGAAACGTGTTCCCTTCATCTACGGGTAGTTCCTAGTTTCATTCATGCGACCTATTCTCCCCATCAACTCTTTGTGCAATGGAGTACAACGAGCAAGACCCAGATGACGCTCCACTCCCGGAAAACTCACCCCAGCCCATCTACGCACAAGGCCTAGACATATCATTCGATCCAACTAATGCGGAACTGTCGTACGCCAACTTCGCTCAGTACTCTATAACTTCGACCCTGTCCAAATTTATATCGCAACCGCTCGATCTTGAATGGGAGAATATCAAGCTCTCCGTGCCTGTGAAACGCGCAGGTTTCGGGAAACCAAAGACTCACCCTGATGGCACACCACTGCCACGTGAGAAGACCATTCTCTCGAATATGTCTGGTGCTGTGAAATCTGGTCAGATGCTCGCTATTATGGGGGCATCTGGTGCTGGTAAGACTTCACTTCTCAATCTACTTGCTGGTCGTGCTACTGCCACAAAAGGTGCGCGTGTTGAGGGCTCTGTTCGCGTCAATGGTGCACCGCGTGATTTCGCCTCCTTCAGACATCAGAGTGCGTATGTGTTGCAGGACGATGACATGTTTGCTGAACTTACAGTTCGAGAACAGGTTGGATACGCGGCAAGGCTCCGTTTACCAGGATCAATGTCGAGACGTGCCAAAAATAATCGTGTTGAACGCGTAATTCAGGAATTAGGGTTGGCGAAAGTTATCGATTCTGCCATTGGTGGCGCACAAATTCGTGGCATTTCTGGCGGTGAACGCAAACGTGTTGCGATTGCAACTGAGCTCGTAACCGACCCATCGATTTTGTTCCTTGATGAGCCCACCTCTGGGCTTGACGCTTTCAACGCTCAAAATGTGATGCAATCTTTGCGTCTTCTCGCTACCCGTGGACGTACTATTGTCACCACTATACATCAACCTCGTTCTTCAAAATTTGCGCTCTTCGACCAGTTGTTGTTACTTTCAGAAGGGCGCGTAATGTACCACGGCCCCGCGCGCGACGCGTGTGCGTACTTTGCATCGATTGGGTTCCGTGCACCATCAAGTTTTAACCCTGCCGATTTCCTGATCGATCTTCTTTCTGTTGACTTGCGCACTGCGGAGAAAGAAGCGAAGACAAAACAGCGCATTGAGTACGTCGCCGAAAAGCATGAAGCCCAGTTCGTTCCACCTACAATTAGTGGTGGTGGCGACGAAGAGGTAGCGGCGTTATTGGCACAGCATGAAGCTTTGGTCGAGCAAGATGATGACTTCGCGCCTCTTGCGGCGCGTTCGTATCAAAACTCGTGGTTCAAAGAACTGTTCGTGCTGAGTGGACGGTCTATCAAACTGGCGGCGCGGGCAAAAGTAGCGAATGGAGTTCAGTTCTTTCAGGTTCTGTTTTTCAGTTTGCTGCTCGGTTTGCTGTGGCTTAACAATGGGCGTAAGCGTACGGCCGAAGCACAGGAGTCAATACCAGGAATTCTGTTTTTTATAACAATCAACCAGTCGTTTGGTGGAGCATTTGGTGTGATTTTTCAGTTTCCGCTGGAACGGTCAATAGTGACGCGTGAACGAGCTGCGAACATGTATCGAACGAGCTCGTATTTTCTCAGCAAAGCAGTTACTGATATGTTGAAGGGCTTCCTCTTCGAATTGCTGTTTGGTCTTATTGTGTACTGGATGGTGGGACTGAGGGAGACTCCTGGTGCATTCTTCCAATTTGTTCTTGCCCTGTTTCTCATGTCCACATTTGCAGAATCGCTGGCGTTGTGCATTGCAGTACTTACGGGTGATGCGCAAGCGACATCGAGTCTTGTCCCTGTGGTGATAGTGTTATGCCTTCTATTTGGAGGATTCTTTATCAGCTCGACGTCGCTGCCTTCATGGTTATCATGGTTCCGATGGTGCTCGTTCATGTTTTATGGATTCAACGCGCTCGGACACATCCAATTCCCAGTCGGTTCAGGCGATGCGGTATTGGAAGAGGTGAGAATACGGGCAGGTTTCAACAACCTCGGATACTGGGGAAACGTGGGTGCTATGGTGGGCTTATCAGCGGTCGTGAAGCTAGCAGCGTACTTGTTTTTGCACTATTTGCGAGGACCAAAATTCCTACGTTTCTAAGTTCGTTCCGTTCGACGACTGCAACAAAGTGGTCATTCGGTTTTCTGATTACACCTTTTCTTGTTTGCTGCTCTTTTTCAAACCTGAAGGCATAATCTTCATCGACAGGTAAATTTTTCCTATCCGAATTGATAGAATACTTGAACAGTAAAGCAGACACATCAGAAGACGGCTGATTCGGGTGAAATACCTGAAGATTTGTCAGATGACTATAGGTGTTACAAGTCGTAACGCCCGAACTTCTTAGTGCCGGTAATCGTTGTTCATGTGTTTAGCACACTTTCATTGCATTATCCTTACAGCCGTCCTCCTGTGACAGTTTGTGTTTCAACTTCGATTGAGATAGCTATTTCGGTAAGTATTTACATGAGGCTGATAGTTCACTTTAGCAAAGTCCCGCCTGGTCGAGCACAACGCAAGCTGTTCTCTTCTAGGAGCCAATTAGACATAAAATTAATCTTACTGAGATATCGCGTATTATTCAAAACTACAGGAGTATCTTATCTCACTGTTTTCCAGGAAGGTCTGATTCTAGTGAATCACGGTATTTAAGGATCTTCGAGGCATTCGAAGCTGTTTCTGTCTTTGTCTCCATACCCGTAGCGAATGATGCTACAGTCAAATAGAGCTGCAAATGATGAACAATAACGTAGTACACTTTACTGTCAAAATTGTTTCGGTATCCACCAGGCCGTCCCTCTCACTCGGTCATTGTGCGAGGGCGACTTCAATCATTTCCTGTAACTGACCAGAAGATGCCAACTGCTGAACAATATCACACCCTCCAATAAATTCAGCATCGAGATAAAGCTGAGGAATCGTAGGCCAGCTCGAGTAAGACTTAATCGCCTCTCTCAATCCCGGATTTCGCACCGTATCCAAAACATCAACACACTTGACGCGATCACCGGCAATGCTCTCCAATATACCTAAAGTCATACGACTAAACCCGCACCGTGGCTGGAAGGAAGTGCCTTTCATGAACAGTACCAACTCATTCTCACTGATAATTCGCTCAATTTCGTCGTTGATGTTAGTCACGCTTGAACTCAGTGCGAGGTCACGTTGAAGCCGTGCAGGACCACCTGGCGTGGCAAAGTTTCCACTCGGCATAGCACTACAGCGTGCGGCAGTGCGGAATGGCATTCGAGAAGTAGCAACACTCGGAAGTGCGAAGGCAGGCATTATGTTGTTGAGCAGTATATCCAGTAGGGGATTTCCTGACCTTCGGATAAACTACTGCACTTCACTGGTTCTCTATCGGGATCACTTCTTGCACCATCTCCACCGAGCCAATAAAAATCGAAATACTTTTAAAATCTTCAACAAGAATCAGACCAGATCGAATTAGTGCTGGAGTTGCCAATCCGAAAGCCAATGATAGGGCTTCGAATTTTTCGTTTCACACTAAGAAAATAATTCTATAAAATAAACCTCTCACTTACATTTACTCAATTCGCTTTTTTCAGTAGGTTTTCTCTGCGCCACCACCTATCCAAATTTGATGCCTTGACGGGTACACATTACCTTCGTAGACATGTCTCCGTGCTATACGAGCAGGGAAAATTCACCTCTTTCTAGGAACGATTGTTGCTCTGGCAATTCGACTCAATGCCCACTGTTGCTTTCCAACACGATGAAAGTGCAATTTCTCACCTACATTCGCAATTCCGTGCATTGCCGTTGGCGACGCAATCAAGAAACCTTGCTTTTGCGACAGAACACAGTTAATTTGTTAATACAAACGACAAGGCATCATCAAAACCCTACATCAACCTGAGTTCAGATTTTGGTGAAGCAATCCCTCCTCCCAACTACGGTAAACAATCCACACCACGCCATCCTTCCCTCATGAAAGACGCTCACCATAGGCGGCGCAAGGTGGAAAATGCCATCGTTGAAGCGCTACCTGATGTTGACCCAAGTCTAATCGTAACACCCATTCACCAAAAGCGTCTTGTGGGTACTGGTGGAGGCATCAGAACAGTTGACACCCAAGCCAATGAACTTATTGCCACATCAAATTGGCAATGGGGATTGGCAACGTATAATATGGATGGTGGCAATGACGAGACGTATGAAGACGTCGAAAGTGTGTCGGAAATGACCGAAATAAGCGGCGAGTCAGCATCTCCGAACGATATCGAAAGCCCTCGCTGGTACCGAATCCCATTACCTGATCGACAATACACTAGCCGGGTGCGGTTCATCGCGAAAGATGTGATAGCATCCTTTGAGTATGAGACTATTGGGCTTATCACTACGTGGTGCGCGCGTTCTAGCCTACACATTGGTAGTTTAAAAGTACGTGGTACGTCATTTTTCCTTGGGTTATGCAAACTCAGTGAGACAGAATTCGTAGTGGGTGGGTCAGATGGTCATCTTGACTACATTTCACATAGACATGGATGCGAGTTGAAAGAAATGAAAAGAATATGGAAGGCACATCAATATTGGATCAATGCGATTGTATTTCGCAATGGAATTTTTGTCAGCACTTCAGATGACTGGACGGCAAAAGTTTGGGATTCGAAAAACAAAACGCTGCTATCGATTCTTCATCACAACGGACCTGTTCAAAATGCGACTATATCTGATAGATATATTTTGACGCATGAGGAAAATGCTCAAATTATTCGTATATTTGCTAACTGCGAGGCGTTCCCGCTTGTTAAGATGTTTCGAACTGGCTTGATTGAATCTCCGAAGTTTCTGGATAGTGGGCTGCTGACTTATTGGTCTTTAGTAGGCATTAATCAATATGGTATGGTGTTCTTTGAAATTGAAAGTGAATGCATCCTTGGCCAGCTGAAAGTGAGCCCTGTTGACGTGTGTGACCATGCCTTTCTTGCTGATGGTCGTGTAGTCGCTGTTGGGACAGGTGGTTGCAGAGGCATTATTGCTGACCTTCCGGAGTATTTACGTACATTGGTCGTACCGGAGAGTCCTGGAAAGACAAAACGTGCGAGAAGACGTCGATTCTGTACGCTCATGTAGAGATGACAATTCAAACTCTGCAATTGCACATCTCTACTATAATTTCATCAAGAATGGTATTGTTCGCACAGCGGAACTAGTTGGAGACTGTCATTATGACCGGCTAAACCAACTCGTTGGGCAGGACTCTATCGTTGAGTCCATCGAAAGTAGGAGCATTGGGAGAATTTGTATTGACTGATCTGATGCAAGGCTACTGAGTTGGATTGGTTTCTCTCAATTGGCATCCTCATCGACTCCACAAGACATTGAAACTAGGCCAACGTACTTGTAATTCGGTGCATCCTATGTCTCTTTGTCGAGGTGAAAGTAGGATGGACGGAGTTGGCCATTTGGATAAAAGATCGCGAACATGGAAAGCGAGCAAGTGTGCGTGTCCTCTATCGAGGATGCAATGACATTGTCTCCACCATACACCAGGAACGTCCATCCTTAGCAACACCCTTTGACTAACTGTTGCTTCTTTCGGGAAGTTGCGCAATGTATTGTACCACGGGGCCGCGTACGAGGGATACTGGGGAAATGTAAGAACGTTAGTGTCGTTATCGGCGGTTGTGGAGCTAGTAGCGTACATGGTTTTGCAGTATTTACGATGGCCGAAGCTCCTAGGCTTCTAAGTTTGTTCCGAATGACGACTGCAGTAAAGTATTTAGTCGACTCTCGGTTTACATATCTTGTTGGCTGTGCTCATTTACGAATGAGGAAGCGAAAGCCTGCTAGAGTTGGCGCGGAGGGTGTTTCCGTAAAGGCATTGAAGAGCTCACGAAAGGATTGCTCGTTGAAGTAAGGAGATGATTGAATCAAGCTGGGTGCAGAAGATCTATTTTCCGTTGCTCCATATTACCAAGGCAGTCAATGTTCTTTTAGGTGATACCGTAATTGAAGTTGTCGTGTACCCCCCTGATTCAGACGAGTGCTGTACCCCCTGGCTAGAAGTAATGAAAATTCACTTGTCGAGAAAGCTGCTGACAGTCGTATTTT
>JAAUYH010195526.1_pt1 | contig 31665 bp, 21 predicted proteins | sample 7278061 | NCBI WGS metagenome assembly JAAUYH01 (sample SAMN14350203, study PRJNA611818) | marine sediment metagenome | isolation source: surface marine sediment (0.6m) | place: French Polynesia: Moorea | collected 2018-08 | reverse complement strand
TAAAAATTAAGAAGAAAATCAACTTCTATTAATTCTGCTTCATTACAACTCCTAGGTTTGCGACAATCAAGGGAATGTGAATTAATTAAGACCCCGTCCTTAAGGACGGGGACTCATTTTGGTTGCTTGTTAGTAGTTAAGACCCCGTCCTTAAGGAGGGCGACTCATATTTGTTTTTTGTCAATAGGTACTAATCACTAATAAGCGCTAACCATTAACCAAACATCATAGTCCAGCACTTATTTAGACACATTTAGTTGCAATTAAAGGGAGAATAAAAGAGTGAAATTAGCTTACTGGATGTATGCGGGTCCCGCTCATATTGGTACACTGAGAATTGCTAGTTCTTTTAAAAATGTCCACGCAATCATGCACGCACCATTGGGTGACGACTATTTTAACGTCATGCGCTCAATGTTGGAGAGGGAACGGAATTTTACCCCAGTCACAGCTAGTGTGGTTGATCGCAATGTATTAGCGCGGGGTTCTCAAGAAAAGGTGGTGGACAACATCACCCGCAAGGATGCTGAAGAACACCCTGATTTGATTGTCTTGACTCCTACCTGTACTTCCAGCATTCTCCAAGAGGATTTACAAAACTTTGTAGAACGGGCACAGTTAGACTGTAAAGGAGATGTTTTATTAGCGGATGTCAACCATTATCGGGTAAACGAACTCCAAGCTGCTGACCGGACTTTACAACAAGTGGTGGAGTATTACATTAAAAAAGCCCGCAAGAAGGGAGAATTACCAACAGATAAGACGGAAAAACCCTCTGTGAATATTATTGGTATTTCTACCCTTGGTTTTCATAATCAGCATGACTGTAGAGAGTTAAAGCAGTTGATGACTGATTTGGGTATTGAAGTTAACGCTGTGATTCCTGAAGGTGCTTCTGTCCATGAGTTGAAGAATTTACCTAGGGCTTGGTTTAACCTCTGTCCCTATCGGGAATTGGGTTTAATGGCTGCTAAATATCTGGAAGCAGAATTTGGAACACCTTACGTAGATATTACGCCGATGGGTGTAGTGGAAACTGCCCGTTGCATCCGTAAAATTCAGCAAATAATTAATGCCCAGGGTGCAGAGGTAAACTACGAAGAGTTTATCAATGAACAAACCCTATATGTATCCCAAGCAGCTTGGTTTTCTCGTTCCATTGACTGTCAGAACCTAACTGGTAAGAAAGCCGTGGTATTTGGAGATAATACCCACGCTGCGGCTATGACCAAGATTTTAGCACGGGAAATGGGTATTCATGTCGTTTGGGCAGGAACTTACTGTAAGTATGATGCGGATTGGTTCCGGGAACAAGTTAGCGAATATTGCGATGAAGTCTTGATTACTGATGATAACGCGGAAATTGGAGATGCGATCGCTCGTGTGGAACCATCCGCTATTTTTGGAACGCAAATGGAACGTCACATTGGGAAGCGTTTAAATATACCTTGTGGGGTAATTGCTGCACCAATTCATATTCAGAATTTTCCCATTGGTTATAAACCATTTATGGGTTATGAAGGTACAAATCAAATTGCTGATTTGGTCTACAATTCTTTTACTTTGGGAATGGAAGATCATCTTTTAGAAATCTTTGGTGGACATGATACCAAGGAAGTTATTACTAAGGGAATGACTGCTGAGTCTGATTTGAATTGGACTAAGGATGGTTTAGCAGAATTGAATCGAATTCCTGGTTTTGTGCGGGGTAAAGTGAAGCGAAATACTGAAAAATTTGCTAGAGAAAGGGGGATTAAAGATATTTCTGCTGAGGTGTTATATGCAGCAAAGGAAGCTGTGGGAGCATAGTAATTTAGCTGATTTATTGCATCAGTGTAACGAGGTTTATTGAGCATGAATCAATCTAAAAACCTTAATTTTTCGTCGAGAAACCCTGTTTTTTTTGCTGTCGTTAAAAATGGTGCAAGATGTAAGTTAGTGTAAATATTCTTAGGGACGCAAGATTATTGTGTCCCTATCTTTTTTCTGTTTACATCTGTGGTAATTTGATTTTTTATATGGCAATAGTCAAGAGTATTATGACCGAAGGTCTTCGACCTTCAAGGAAGAAGGAAGAAGTGCTAAAATATAGCTAGTTACTTCAAACATCGCTCAATGGTGTAGGACGAACTAGGAACAATGAAGGAACAATGAGTATTTTCGTTTTCTTGAAATAGCTTTAGACAGCTTCAGAGAACTTGATATACAACTAATAATTGCACGCATGAGTTGGTTTAGAAGCGTGAACCTCAACTATTTTCGCTCAGCAATGAATTAAGTTGATGAAATGCAAAGAATAATGGTTTGTGTGCCCAATAAATTGAACAAATCTTCTAACAACTCAATTGGATACAGGTTAAGCATCGTAAAAGACGGGTAAAGTTTGGTAGGAGTGCAAGCTTCAACACAAACATAAAACCGCTCAAACCCTCTTGTGCTCAAACCCTCTTCCTTCCCTTTGACATTCTAAAACACCATGATTGAATCATACCAATTTCAAAAAAGAATGCGACACATAATTGATTGGTAGGGATGCGGAAACCGCATCCCTACAATTGGATCTGTTGCAAAGATTTTTTGATTTGGTATCACAGCAAGGATTTCACTTTTCAATTTTGAATTTTTAATTTTGACTTTTGCTATATGTTCAGCACTACCAATTTCAGCGATATCCAAACCCATTGGGCAAAACCCTGTATTGTTCAACTAGCAGAAAATCAAATCGTTAAAGGTTATCCTGACGGTAAATTTCGCTCTGATGGAACAGTTACTCGTGCTGAATTTGCTGCACTATTAATGAAAGCTTTCCCAAATAGCGAAGCGGTACAAAATGCAGAGGATTATACTGATTTATCTGATAAGCACTGGGCACATGAAGCTATTAAGTTTGCCACAGAAAGGCAGTTTTTTACAGGTTATCCTGATGGTACTTTTAAGCCAGATGCCAAAATCACTAGACTCCAAACTTTACTCATTTTTGCTAATAGTTTAAAATCAGAACCTAATTCGCCATCAGATACAATTTTACCGAAGTATTTTGATGATGCAGCTTTAATTCCTAACTACGCTAAATCAGCAATCACAGTTGCTACAGAATCCCTATTTGTTGTCAACTATCCGAATGTAAAACAACTGCGTCCTAATCAGCCATCTACAAGAGGAGAAGTTGCAGGATTATTCTGTCAAGCTTTGCAATATAAAAATGTAATTCCCTCCAAATATGTAGTTGGACATTATCCTTTTACGATTCAACCCCAATTTGATCAAGCGGAGGATTTTTCTGATGGAGTAGCTTGGGTCAAAAGTGGGATTAAATGGGGATTAATTGATAAAACTGGTAAACTCCTAATTAAACCAACTTATTATTTTCATGAATCTTTTTCATCTGGATTAGCTTTAGTGACAATTGGTGGTAAATATCGCTATATAAATAAAGCAGGTAAAATAGTTATAGCCTTGAATATCGAAAGAGGTTATTCCTTTGCTGAAGGTTTAGCAGCAGTTAAAATAAATGGTAAATATGGCTATATAAATCCCCAAGGTAAAATTGTTATTCAGCCCCAATTTGAAGTTGCTAATAGCTTTGCTGAAGGTTTAGCTGCTGTCAAATTCCAAGGTAAATATGGCTATATTAATCCCCAAGGTAAATTTGTGATTTCACCCCGCTTTCGTTGGGTATATTCTTTTAGTGATAGTGCAGCATGGGTTAGTAATATTAATGATTCTAAATCTGGATTTATCGATAAAACTGGCAAAATGCTATTTTTAGATGGTAATTATACTTTGACCGATGTTACTGGTTCTTTTACTGATCCTCCTGGTTCTTTTGCTAATGGTTTAGCACGAATAAGTACGACTAGTGGTGAAGGATTTATTGATAAAACAGGTAAATTTGTGATTCCACCACGCTTCAAATGGGCACAGCAATTTTCCGAAGGTCTATCAGCAGTATATAATGGTAGTAAAATCGGCTTTATTGACACAAAAGGAAAAGTAGTAATTCCTTTAAAATGGTCTGGTGCAGAGTCTTTTAAAGAAGGGTTAGCCAAGGTAGGTATTAATCGGGGAATAGACTACGTTGAAAAATCAGGTATCTTTGAGAGAAAACCCCTATCAGGTTATATCAATAAATCTGGTAAATTTGCAATTTTTCCTCAATTCGATGCAGCTAGAAGTTTTTCTGAAAATATGGCAATTGTAGGAGAATTCAATAGTAATACAAAACAATTTAAGTGGGGTTATATTCGTAGTCCCCTGAAGTGAATTAAAATTTAAGAATTGGTGTGAATCGTTAGAAGTTTACCTCTACCAATCTCTCAAGCTATGATCTACTCATAAGGTTTACAACATTAGTAACCAATTACTATGTCCAAACAGACGAACTTGACTGATGCTACCGCTAATCTCCCTCAACTTTGCAAACAAGTAGTTGCAGATAGAGATGTGGTGATCATTACACAAGAAGAAGACGAAAGCGTTGCTTTAATTCCTGTTGAAGAATTAAATACTTTATTAGAAACAGCTTATTTACTGCGTTCACCAAAAAATGCAGAACGTTTGTTAACAGCTTTACAAAGAGCAAAATCTAGAACTTTAGAACCTCAAAGCATCAACGAACTACGTCAGGAGTTGGGTGTTGACGAAGAAAAAGAATAAGAATGAAAACCAACCGCAAGAAATTAAAGTTCGGGATGCTGTTTTTCACCCAGAATTTCGAGAAGACCTAACCTATTGGGTAGAAACAAATCGCAAAACAGCACTACGCGCTTTGAATCTAGTTGAAGCAATTATGCGAGACCCATTTACAGGTATTGGTAAACCAGAACCGTTAAAATATTTGGACTCAGATGCATAGTGACGACGACTAACTCAAGAACACCCTATTGTTTACCTAGTCAGTGATGACCGCATCGATTTTCTGCAAGCACGATCTCACTATTAAATTATTAATTATAATCGCCTCATATTGATACTATACCCAACAATCTTAAGAAAATCTTAAATTGTCTTATTGCCGAGAATAGCTATGAAAAATTCATTATTTCTATAAATAAAATTAAAATTAACAAAAAGTACATAAAATATACATTGTAATATTGTTGTTACTGATTAAAGCTCTTAAACCTCAAAAGAATCATAATTTTTTCTAGACAACGATAAATTATGACAAGCAACCCGTAAACTAATTCGAGCTTTTTATCAACAGTAATTGCGATGTATATAAAAATATGTTTTACTCTTGTAAACAAAAAAATATACTATTTATCAGTGAGTTTTTTTACTGATTAAGGTCAAAAATTAAGAAGACAAATATTACAATACAAATTTATTACTTACACATAAAAATAGACAGCATGAATTTCTTGACAATTCACCGAAGTATCTGTTAAAACACTGTAGCAAAAAGCATCTCGAAACTGTTAGAAATACTTCTATCAAAAATATCAGGGGCATGATAGTTTTTTAAATTCATTCTCTTAACCTTGCACCTTTAGCCATGCACTTGCACTATCTACACCCACAACACCTTGAGGAATTAGTCAATAGCAGTGGCATAGATTTACACCTAGCGCAACTAAATTTTCAGACCCTGCAAGATAGAAGCGCTTATGATTATTTGTTTATTTCCCAACTCCTTCCCCGTACCAATACGGGAATGGTAAAAAGTGGGTGGTTGCAGCGCTATAAACACATTGCATCAGGTGGTTGGTGGTGTTCGGGGTTAGATCCCCTGAAAAATTGGCAAAGAATGGAATGGGGGTGTTTTAAGCCAAATCAACCGCGAGTTAACCAAAAGGGTAAGTCTATCAAATACGAACATCCCCCCTGTACACCCACAAGGATATTTTGTTTGGGAGTTACCCCAGAAATTTGGCAAAAAATCGCTCAACGTTACAATTTTCCCACTCCCATCAATATAGAAATTACCAATAATGGTGAAGCTATAGGTTTTTGGAAATGGGTAATGGAACATAATCTTCCTGTGATTATTTGTGAGGGTGTAAAAAAAGCTGCTGCACTTTTGACACAGGGATATATATCCATAGGTATTCCGGGAATTACTAGCGGTTATCGGGTTAATAGAAATAAATTTGGTCAAGTTATTCGTCGTCAACTAATTCCTGATTTAGCAGCATTTACCATTACAAAGCGTACCTTTTATATTTGCTTTGATTTTGAAACTGAAGCCAAAAAAATTGTAGCCGTCAATAATGCTATTTCTCAATTAGGTTACTTATTTCAAGAAAAAAAATCTCCTGTAAAAGTAATAGAATTACCGGGACTAGAAAAAGGTGTTGATGAGTATATCGTTGCCAAAGATGCAACTGGATTTGAGAAAATATATCGCCAAAGTTGTGATTTAGAAGTTTACCTGGCACAAAGTAAACTCCACACTAATTTAACCATTCCCGCTGCACTTACCCTGAATCGTCGTTATTTAGGAGAAATTGCTTTTCCTAACTCTGGATTAGTGGGAGTAAAATCAGCTAAAGGAACAGGTAAAACTACAGCACTACAAGCTGTTGTCAAACAGGCTCAAAATCACAATCAACCAGTCTTATTAATTACTCATAGAATTCAATTAGGACGCTTTTTATGTGAGCAAATTGGTATCAATTGGGGAATCAATTCATATAAACATTTACCAATTCCCAATTCCCCTTCGGGTTCACAGTCGCACCCCTGCGGGGAAGCAAGCTACATGAGGGAAACCACGGCAGTCGCTACAACGGAGGGAACCTCCGCAACGCGCTGCCTCCCCAAGACCGCGCTGTTTCACCAATTCCCAATTCCCAATTCTTTTGGACTTTGTATTGATTCCCTTTGGAAACTCAATCCCGAAGATTGGCATGGAGGAATCATCATTTTAGATGAAGTAGAACAATCTTTATGGCATTTACTCAACAGTAATACCTGTAAAAATAAGCGAGTCAAAATTCTAAGTTCATTTCAACAATTAATATCCACTGTTTTAACAACAGGAGGATTAGTAATTGCTCAAGATGCTGATTTATCAGATGTTTCCCTAGAATATTTACAAACATTATCAGGAATCAAAATCAATCCTTGGATAATTGAAAATCTCTGGAAACCACAATTAGGTTGGGATGTAACCTTTTATGATTCTCCCAATCCCACACCCTTAATTCAGCAATTAGAATTAGATTTACTTGCTGGACGTAAATGTTATGTAACTACCGATAGTCGCACTGGACGTTATAGTTGTGAAACCATCGCTGGTTATCTCAAACAACGCTTACAAAAATTGCAAAAACAGTTTCCCAAAACCTTAGTAGTTAGCAGTCAAACTACAAACACTCCCGGTCATGCAGCAGCTGATTTTGTTGCTACAATTAATCAAAAAGTTACCGAATATGATGGTGTTTTTGTCACTCCTAGTCTGGGTACAGGAATTAGTATTGATGCCCAACATTTTGACCGAGTTTATGGTATTTTTCAAGGAGTAATTCCTGACTCAGAAGCACGACAAGCATTAGCTAGAGTCCGCGATAATGTACCCCGAATTGTTTGGTGTGCAAAACGAGGTATTGGTTTAATTGGTAGTGGGAGTACAAATTATCGCTTGCTATCTCATTGGTATCAAGAAAATCAAAAAGAAAACCTCGCTTTACTCAGTCCTTTACAACAAATAGATGTAGATTTACCCTTAGTTTATGACCCAATTCACCTCAGAACCTGGGCAAAATTATCTGCACGAGTTAATGCTTCTATTTGTCTCTATCGTCAATCTATGAAAGAAGGATTGATAGCTGATGGACATCAATTACAAATCCGCAACAATGAAGTACATAATAATATTATTAAAGAGTTGCGTCATGCATTTTTAGCTACTGATGTCAATGATTTAACAACTCGCAGAAGGTTAATTTTAGAGATTGTAAAAATCAAACAAGAATGGGAAAAGAGTCGCAAAAAAAATAAAGAAATTAACCGCAGAATTCGCAAAATCAAACAAGAGAATCAACTCAAAATGGCAAAAGCAATTGCTAATGCTAGAAATATCGATTACTTAGAATACGAAAAATTATCAGCAAAACATTCCCTTAACGACGAAGAACGGAATCAAATTAACAAGTATATTCTCAGGCAAAGATATGGCGTTGAAATTACTCCTGACTTAAAATTCAAGGATGATAAAGGATATTACTCTCAACTCTTAAATCACTATTATCTAACCCATGAAAGCGAGTATTTTCGCTTGAAAGATAAACAAGAATGGAACCAACAATTATATTGGGGAGAAGGTAAAGTTTTTCTGCCCGATTTAAAAACCTACACTTTGAAAATAGAAGCTTTGCGTGCATTAGGAATGCTACAACTCCTTGATGTTGAGCGCAAATTCTACGAACATGATAGAGATTTAATATTACTTAAAAACAAAGTTTTACAGTGCAATCAACAAATTCAAAGAATACTCGGTATCACTTTAGTCAGACAAAATCAGCAAATTTCTACCATTAAAATACTCAGCAAACTCTTAAATCTATTAGGATTAAAACTGAAACGTCAAAATAATGAATATCAAATCAAACTAGAAACTTTCAATGATGGTAGAGATAAAATATTTGCAGTTTGGCAACAACGGGATCGGTTAATGTTGGCAAATATTCAAGATTCAGAATTATATAAACATAGCCAAAAAAACACAGACACAATTTACGTAGGTGCTTCTGCCAAAATATAGTGTCTGAGAGGTTATTTATAAACAGGACTTACGATAGTGTCACAATTGGTAGCTAGTGCGTGAGGTCGGAAGTCTTATTTCTACGTTCACATCGTTTCGTAGCGTCACACACCCTACAACAAAAAATGTGCCAGTTGCGTAAGTCCTAATAAAGTAAACCTTAAGACCCAAGAAACCGGGTTTCTTTGAGACTAGGTACGATGCGGATTCGATACTCCACCCATAGAAACCCGGTTTCTCCCTACACCCATAAACTTAATATTTACTTTATAAATGGTCTCTAAGCAGAACAAGACGTAAATCCTAAATAAACTTCCTATACCAGCATTTTCAATTTTTAATTTTTAATTTCTATCCGGAAAGTTACCTCCAGCTTTTGGAGAGACTCTATAGAATCACATTCTTTGAGGTAACTACAATGACTTTTAATCCAACTGAAGTTCTCCAAGTTATTATCATGGCTTCTGTTGCTAGTGTAGTATTGTCTTCAACTATTTGTTTGACTTTACCCAAACATCGCAAAGCTTGAACTTCACTATTTATTGCAACAGTTAGTTTATTCTCCTCCAATACGTTAATTTTTGTAAAGATAAATATACCTACTAACTAGCCATCATCAACTGCGTATATCAGAATGCAGTTAATGATGGCTAGTTAATTTATCAATACATTTTATGAAAGAAAAAAGAATCTTTGGTATAATAACTATTAGGAGATTTTATCCAAAAGCCCTGTAAATTATCAAGATTTTGGCATTGCTGAATCTAGATATAAATTTGTCTCAACCATTAGACGCAAAAAGAAATAGTTTAATATACCCAATTTTTTGTAGTTTCCTATTCTCTGTTCCCTGAGTTCTGTCAAAAAAATGACTTTAGGCTATGAAATTTTACTTATCTAAAAAAAAATGGCGTCAAAGTATTTCCCTATTACTTAGCTTTTTACTTGGCTTTGGGACTGTTAGCGGTATGGGATTATCTATTCCATCACCAGCTAGCGCTTTTCCTTTAGATGAGTTACTATCTCCTGCGGTTCGTCTATTTCAACTTTCCAATTTATCAACCAAGCAAAAAGTAGCTTTAGGTAAGGATATTCACCAACAGGTACGAAGGAATTATACTTTCGAGAGAAACTCCCGCACTAACGCTTATGTTCAGCGTATTGGAAAACGTTTAGTTAAGAATAGCGAATGTTCTCGAACTCCCTTTAATTTTTATGTAGTTAGAAATTCCAGTATTAATGCTTTTGCTACCACTGGTGGTCATGTTTATGTTCATACTGGATTGATTAACGCTGCGGATAATGAAGACCAATTAGCCTCAGTGATAGCACACGAAATCGCTCACATTTGCAATGATGACTTAATTGATAAATTAAAACAAGTACAATTGGCTCAAGGGGTAGCTTCCTTAACTGGTTTGGATAGAAGTAAATTAGCTGCTGTGGGTTATAAGCTAGCTGTGGATTTACCCAATAGTCGTAACGCTGAATTTGATGCAGATGCCGATGGATTGCGCTATTTACAACGGGCAGGTTACAATCCTCGTGCTATGCCAGCATTTTTGAAGAAATTACTCCGAAAACGTTCTACACCCACTTTTTTGAGCAGCCATCCAGGAACACGTCAGAGAATTACTGTTTTAGAAAGGAAAATCGCCACTGGGAAGTAATTGTTACAGTAACGCAGAAGCAATTTGCTCCCATTCTGACTCCAATTCTCCTAGGAATTCAGGCTTTCCACTACGTTTGTACCAGTAACGAGCATTGCTTAAATCTCCCTCTTCGCGGTGCAAATAGGCATGAACCCAAGCGCTGTCAGCATCCCTGGCATTTTGTACTATTTCATGTGCTTTGTCCCAATCACCTTTTTTATCGTACCACAAACCTTGTAAAGCTTTGGAGAGGTTTTGAGGACATTTTTGCTGTTTTTCAATTAATTGCTTAAATTCTCCTAAATTCATCACCGAATAATAAGTAATAAGTAATAAGTAATGACTAATAGTCATAGACGTGGAAATTAAATATGCGTCAGCTACAACCCTTGTTCCAGACGTAAAATTTTACGTCTGGAAGATTCTTTTTCACGCCTATGTCTAATGACTAATGACTAATGACTAATAAGTATTTTGGTTCTTCCACGCATTTTTTCGTTCACCTCCAATTGCCAATTACCAATTACCCATTACCAATTACCAATTACCAATTACCCATTACCCTGTTTACCAGCTTTTAACTTCGGATATGCAATCCGCTTATGATGAAATTGTTGCCAAACTCTGACGAAAATTTCCGCGATTTCGGTCATTTCTTCCCGGGTTAATCCAGAATCTACCATCTGATTATCTTTCCACCTGGCACGGAGGATATTATTAACCATCGTCAAAGCTTTTTCTGGAGTTGCATCCTTAAGCGATCGCAGCGCTGCTTCACAAGAATCTGCCAACATCACAATTCCAGTTTCCCGGGACTGGGGAATCGGACCATCGTAACGAAAATAACCTTCGTCTAGTATAATACTAGGGTCTTCTTTTGCTTGTTGTTCGGCTTGATGGTAAAAATAGGCAATTTGCATTGTACCTTGATGCTCTGGAATAAAAGCTTGAATCGCTGTCGGTAAACTATGTTTCCGTGCCATTACCAAGCCTTGAGTAACGTGTTTTTTAATAATTTCTGCACTCTTCCAGGGATCTTTAATCTCTGTATCGTGTTTATTTGGACCCCCCATTTGGTTTTCAATAAATGCTAAGGGATCGTGCATTTTGCCGATATCGTGGTACAATACACCAGCTCTTACCAATTCTACATTACATCCTAGTTCTTTAGCAGCAGCTTCTGCCAGGGTAGCCACAAACAGGGTATGCTGAAAAGTTCCGGGAGTTTGGTTGGCGAGTTTTTTTAACAAGGGACGGTTGGGGTTTGCCAGTTCTGCAAGACGGATGGGGGTAACCACATCAAAGATTTTTTCCAGATAGGGACTTAACCCCAATGCCACAATGCTCCAAACTAAACCAGATAAACCAAACAAAGTAGCGTCTTGGAGTACCAGATACCACAACGGACTGACTGCTGTACCCAACAGCAATTTAAGCAGTAAATATACGCCACCCTGGGTGAAAGCGATGCCAAGACCTAAAAGAGCAAGCTCTTCACGCGATCGCAATCTATGGGCAATGCTACTACCTAATATACCTCCTGCTGCACCTGCTATCAATGCCACTTTGCTAATTTCCAGACCCAATCCTAGCAGCGCTGATAACAGTCCCACCACTGTCACCCCTACCACTGAACCGTAAAAGCTACCTAGCAAGATCCCAATACAACTCCAGGTTGTATAAGGTATACCCATAATTACAGCTAGAGGTGTACTCAGGCTCAATAACAAGATCAAAATACAATCTCTTTGTCGCAGCCGTTTGTGCAAAATTCGCCATTCTACCAAGACAAAAATGCCCACAGAACCACTGACAAAACCAATCATTTGGGCTAAGCCTAACCAGTTAATTTCTCGACGAATTAAGCCATAAGACTCTAATACCAAGAATTGCTTTTGAGTAATTTCCTCTCCCTTGCGAACAATTACCTGTCCTTGACGAACAGATACCATAACTGGTTGCACTTGTGCTGCTCTTTGTTCTGCCTGGAGTTTAGTTTTTAATTCATCTTTCTTCAAATTGGGCTGTAGCACCGCTAAAAGAATTTTACTTGCCAAGGCTTCGGCATCTTTTGGCACCAAGCTCTGTACGTGTAAATTCACCGCCTCTTGTAGCCTATTTGGCGGCAGTCCTGGAGGAATCCCTTGGGTGAGCATTCGCTCTGCTATGCGCTGGATTCCCATTTGGGTTTTTGCCCAATTTTCATCTGACAAGTCGAGCAAAGAAGTGTTTTCGTAGACTTTTTCTGAGTTAACGCTCGCCAATTGTGCTAATTTGGCTTTAGCTTGAGCATACTTTTTCCGGGAACGCTCAATAGTGGAAATCAGTGCGGACACGTTCTGTGGCGAAGTTTTAAAGCGATATGCTTTGATTTCTGCTAGTACCTGGCTAAAGTTCCCATTTTGGGATAAATAATCTCCTTGGGGATCTTCCACACGAGCAAACGATGCAGTAACTAGGGAAGGGTTGTTTACAAAAGCTTTTTTAATCCGGATTTTACCTCCATGCTCTAAGTAAAATCCTTGCTTTTCCTCCAACTTATCTGATTTTTGCTTTTGGACTTTGTTTACAGCTATTAGCAGGGCTTGCCATTCTGATTCAGTACAGGAACGTAGGTAAGCTTGGGAAGCAAGGGATAAGGTTGATGTCTCAAAAAAGGGGAAAGCTCCAGCACTACCCCTAATTCTATTGCCTTCATCCAGGAGCTGTTGTAATTGTTGATCGATAGTTTGATTTACTGATGTATCCAACATCAATATTGGCAACGAACTCCTACTGGCTTTTTTTCGTTCTTGTTCTGTTTTTTTCTTATCTTCAATCAGACTAGTTTGAGGCGCTTTGATTGTATCTGGTGCAATTGTCCCCACTTGCAACTGGGGCTGACTGTATAATTTGTTGCCCATTACCCCCGTCAGGGATACCACTGCGATCGCGAACATCACAGGGGAACTGCGGGGAATGGCACTTAAACCTACTGAATAAATAGAATTCTTGATTTTCACCGACTTTACCATGGGCTTTGACGCTCTTCGTTTGCGGTATGCGGCTTGTTTTCTGATTTTGATCCCATAGAAACGATGAATTAACCTCCACTGTCGTTGCCAGTGAGTCATCTGCTGGGTCAAAGATTGCAAAAATGGTTGCGTTTTCATTACCTATGACCACAGTTCTAATGACTGAAAACAGTAAAAGCCAGCATGGAAGCAGACTTGAAGCTGATGTGCCACAATAGCTACCTAAGAGTCAGACAAAGAATTTATTGGTCAATAATAAGTTTAGAGTATGACTGCTTTGTTTTCATGTTTTTATTATGTTTTAATTAAATGTATTACGCACAGCAGCCTTATCGGTACGGGTTTAAGGTCTAATTGCGCGGATGACTCCAGGAGCTGCAATTGCCTCTTTGGCAAAGGAGTTTCTGCCATTAGGGAACAGTTTACCCTTTACCTGACTACAATTTAAAGTAGGTTCATAGGTTCCTGACCAAGTAGAAAATAGTGCATCTATTAATTCTAGCATCTGTGATAAGTTACTCAGTTGCCATTTTGACATATTTTTTTGCCACAGCCATTGCTGGCATCTGATCGGAATACCAACCATACTATTATACGCCCCTGACAAACTACCAGTAATCGCCGTTGTCGCCTCTGGACCACCACTTTGGGCAGCACGTAAAATTGACAACCGAAAGTCTTCCAAGGTACTCAAAAAGCAATAAAAGGCTATAGCAATAGCTCTACTATGGGGTTCTTCCCGACTCAACTCGGTTTGCACTCTCTCTAATCCTGCCCCTTGTTCTAATAAAGTATTGACTTTTGATAAAATATCTGGTATGGATGTCGTAGTTTCCCCCATAAAAGAAACAATTTCTGGAATGAGAGTGAGGGGATTTAGTTGTTGTGTCAAAGATTGAGCAATTGCATATGCCACTGCCAGGGTTCCATCCCGAATTTGAGGAGTATATTGCCAAATTTCCACTGTATTTAACAGATTTTGTCGCAATTTAATTTTATTATCGTGAAAAAATAGCGCTACTGGTAATGTACCAATGATAACCTGTGACGATATGTCAAAATTTGTATCTACAGAGAAAATTTCTTGGTTGCGCTTTCGCCAATCATCTAAATCTAATTTAGCGATCGCAATCAAGCTTTGTGTACCTAGAATCGCCATTTCCGAACAAAAATAGCGTTTTTGATACTCCTTTCTATCCCTAGTAGCTAGACTTTCCCCTAAAAAAGCTCCTACTAAAGCACCTCGAAAGCCGCTTACTAAAGAGTAGCGCATAATTATAATTAATTGTTAAGGATAAAAGATGAATAATAAAAAAACATTATTATAGCGGTTTTAGCTTGAGTACAATACAAAGGCAATCAGTTGGGTACAATACAAAGGCAACTGAAATATTATATCAAAGGGGCAGGCAGGGATGCCTACCCCACAATATGGGAGAATTTGTTGGTATTCCCTTAGTTATGATCAGTCAAAAGCATTAAGCCTCCTGCCAACAAAAGAAACACAACATCCTCTTACCCTGTTTTTGAGTTTCCTATTGCCTGTGTTTTTTGAAAGTTCAAAGATTTTGAATTAACTACAAAAGTCTATTTTATACTTCATCTTTTTTTCTGAGAAAATGCACTAGTGCTTGTAAGCCCAGCAAGTAACTTTGTGCGCCAAAACCACTAATTTGCCCAATTGACACTGGGGCTATATATGAATGATGGCGAAAATCCTCCCGACGGTAGATGTTACTTAAATGAACTTCTACTGTGGGCAAATTAACTGCGGCAATCGCATCTCGTAGAGCAACACTGGTATGGGTATATGCTCCCGCATTGATTAAAATTCCCTGGTGTTGTCCCAATGCTTGATGTATGGCATCCACCAAAACTCCTTCATGATTTGACTGGGCTGATGTAACAACTACCTGTAACTTTTGAGCTTCTACTGTTAACAGGCGATTTATTTCAGCCAGACTTAGGGAACCATAAATACCTGGTTCTCGCTGTCCGAGGAGATTTAGGTTTGGTCCATGCAACACCAGAATGCTTAAGTCACCCAAATTAAATTTGGCTCCTTAATGCTTTTAGCGGCGACGGGAACGCTCATTTACAGGAATCGGAATTAGTTCCGGTTCTCTTTCAGCTTCTGGTCCTAAAAGGGCTTCAATCAACTTGCGTCCCAATTCCTTCAGCTTTTCCAGTACCTTTTCGATATAGTCCATTAAACTGACTGCTCCTGAGATACTACCTCAATTTTTGACGATATATAACAAAGCGCGAATTTTCGCAACCCTAGTTGAATGAATGGCTGATTGAATTTCCCGTGTCTTGGGTATCAACCACATCTGACATTTGAGTCTTATGTTCTCTCTTATTTCTTAGAGTATCACATTAACCAGCTATGGGACTTTTTTCCTCAAACAAGGGATGTATTTTTTTTGTATCAGCACCTGTTCAAGTCCTTGCTATTGCTTAGCCTGCGGGAAGGCTGTTTACATTTTCCATTGTAGCTTGCTCCCACTGGGGGACTTCCCGCAAGGAATGTTAACCAATCTCAGCAGCAGGGGCTATTGGATCTGATTTTTGTTGTCATTTTTGGGAACTAGAATTGGAACTAGAAGAAGTAGTTGAGGACTTCGACTTGGATTTACTTTTAGTTCCAGTTGCAGTTGATTTACTTTTTTTGCGAGAAGATTTTTTTGTAGATGCTTTGGTGGCTAAAAGTTCCAATGCCATTGGCAGGGTAACATCTTCTGGTGAGTTTCCTTCTGGGATACCCACATTAGTTTTAAGATGTTTGATATAAACTCCATAGGGACCATCATAAATATTGACTGGTTCACCGTCTTCTGGGTGAGGACCCAATTCTCGTAAAGGCTTCTTAGATTTACCTCCTGCACCCCGTCCCTTTTTGGGTTCAGATAGTAATTCTAGTGCCCGTTCAATGGTAACTGTTAACACATCATCACCAGCTTTTAGGGAACGGTAATCTTTGCCCTCCTTGCTGTTGTGGACTACATAAGGTCCAAAACGCCCCAAATTGGCTTGAATTGTAGCACCAGTTTCAGGATGGGTGCCCAATATGCGGGGTAGGGACAACAAGCCCACAGCCATTTCCAGAGTCACGTTTTCTGGGTTGACACCTTTAGGTAGGGAAGCTTGTTTGGGTTTGGGATTTTCTTCGGTTTTATCCCCCAATTGTACGTAGGGTCCATAGGGACCGATTAGCATGTAAATTGGCTCTCCAGTTTCCGGATGTCTACCTACTTGGTCTGGACCAGAGGTTTTTTGTCGCAGCAGGGTTTCTACCTTTTTCGGGTCTAAATCTGCTGGGGTGAGGTCCCTAGGAATAGAAGCGGTGACTACTCCATCCCCATTTTCTTGTTCCAAATAAGCCCCATATTTACCGATGCGGACTTTGACATCTATATTATCTAGGTCAACACTTCTGGCTTGGTTGGCATCAATTTGATTTTCCTGTTCCCGCACCAGGGTTTCTAAACCTTTTTCTCCCAGATAAAATTCCCGTAAATAAGGTAACCATTGGGCTTCCCCAGTGGAAATATCATCAAGGGTTTGTTCCATTTTGGAAGTAAAGCTGGGATCGACAATGTCAGGAAAATGTTTTGCCAATAGGTCAGTCACAGCAAAAGCGGTAAAGGTAGGTATAAGGGCATTACTCACCAATTGGGCATAACCTTTATCAATAATCGTGCCAATGATACTGGCATAGGTACTAGGACGACCAATACCTTCACTTTCCAGGGTTTTGACCAAAGTAGCTTCTGTGTATCTGGCTGGGGGTTGGGTTTCGTGTCCTATCGCTTCTAAATCCGTGCAACGAGGATGATCTCCCACCTGCAAGTTGGGCAAAATAATTTCTTGGTCTTCCAAGGCTGCTTCGGGATCGTCAGAACCTTCCACATAGGCACGCAGGAACCCAGGAAAATCAATGCGCTTACCAGAAGAACGGAAACCAGCATCCTCTACTTGCAATTGGACGCTAATTTGGGTTTGGCGGGAGTCAGCCATTTGGCTAGCAACAGTACGCTTCCAAATTAACTCATACAATTTCAATTCCCGACCACTTAAACCAGTTTCCTGGGGAGTACGGAAGCTACTACCAGCGGGACGAATCGCTTCGTGTGCCTCTTGTGCCCCTTTGGATTTGGTACTGTACTGGCGGGGTTTGGGGCTAAGATATTCCTGCCCATAAAGTTCTTGTACACAACTACGGGCAGCTGCGATCGCCTGTTCGGACAAATGCACCGAGTCGGTACGCATGTAGGTAATATAGCCCTGTTCATATAAACTCTGGGCTGTGCGCATGGTATCCCTAGCAGAAAGGCGCAATTTGCGGTTAGCTTCCTGTTGCAGGGTAGAAGTGGTAAACGGTGGTGCTGGTTTACGAGTCACAGGACGTTCTTCAATGTCCGTAACAGTCCAGGTTTTATCTGCTAGACGTTCCTTAAGTTCCTCTGCTTGGGTTTGGGAAAGCAGCACCACATTTCTACCAGCAACAATTTGCCCAGTATTGGGGTCAAAATCGCTGCCTGTTGCTAACTTAGTACCACCAAGGGTCACCAATTGGGAACTAAATCCCTGGGAAGAATCCTTTTGTGCCTCCCCTGGGATCAAAGTAGCTTTTAAATCCCAGTATGATCCCTGACGGAAAGCACGACGCTGGCGTTCCTTATTCACCAACAGCCGCACAGCCACAGACTGGACGCGACCAGCAGATAGCCCCCAGGCAATTTTTTTCCATAGCAACGGCGATAGAGTATAGCCCACCAGTCGGTCTAAAATTCGCCGAGTTTCTTGGGCACGAACCAATTGTTCATCAATGGTACGGCAATCCTGCAAAGCTTTCTTGATAGCATCCTCAGTAATTTCATGAAACACCATCCGCTTAGTAGGCACCTTGGGCTTCAGCAGTTGGTGTAAATGCCAGCTGATACTTTCCCCTTCTCGGTCTTCGTCCGTTGCCAGAATCAATTCCGAGGATTCTTTGAGGGCTTCTTTAAGCTGGCTAACAATTTTCTTCTTATCCTTGGGGACAACATACAAAGGTTCAAAGTCCGCTTCTACATTCACACCCAACTGTGCCCACTTTTCTCCTTTGACAGTAGTGGGAATTTCACTAGCCGACTGGGGTAGGTCACGCACATGACCCATGGATGCTTCAACCCGATAGCCTGCTGGTAAGTAGTTGCGAATAGTACGTGCTTTGGTTGGAGATTCGACGATGACAAGAGTTGACATGGAAATTTCAAAAAAAAATAGCTGCTAAGCTAAACAATTGCTTAAAAATAATCTAGAGATGATTTCCAGATGTGATTTCATCCTCACACAAACTGCCAGTCCGGTGAAATTGCTCACAATTGGGACATCTCGTAACCGCCAATGCCCCAAGGGAGTCTTGGTGGTTGGGTTAGACTGGGAGAAGGCATGTGAATTTCCAGTTATTTCAATCTTTAACTTATCTCAGGCACAATTGGCGACTGCAATTTTCACGAACCTATTCCCTCAAAGGTTAATTAACAGTTGATATATCCATAAACTCTATAATTGATCGAAGCCTTGCCAAAATCCTATCCAACTGGCTTACAGCCTGCAAGTACCCCTTGTGTTTTTACTTCTGAAGAAATACAGGAAATAGAGAATAGGGAATAGAGAATAGGGAATAGGAAACAGTCATCAGGATGGTTGCCTCCAAGTTTACAACATCGATTATATGTTATAAATAATACTTCTTCCTTCCAGGGAAATACATGGATGAATTCAAATTTCCTCGCAAAAAAGTTGTGCTAGCATAGGGTTAGAGAAGTTCTGAATCGGCAGTAGTATCCTTGTTTGTTTTTCTCAACAATCTCAAGCATCTCTCCGGATCGACATCTCAACAAAATTTGGATTCTGGAGAGTTTCATGTCAATTTACGTAGGGAACCTATCCTACAATGTTACACAAGAGGACCTAGGCAAAGTATTTGCTGATTATGGCACAGTTAAGCGAGTACAGTTACCCACAGACCGAGAAACTGGGCGTTCACGAGGGTTTGGATTCGTGGACATGGACTCAGAAGATGAAGAGAGTTCTGCAATAGAGGCTCTAGATGGTGCTGAATGGATGGGTCGTGTAATGAAAGTTAATAAAGCAAGACCAAGGGAGGAGAAAAGTGGACGCTCCGGCGGTGGTAGCTGGGGCAGAAGTAATAGCGGATACTCTTCTCGACGCTATTAAAAATAGTCTATCAAAAAAACGCACAAACAAAAAATATTTTTCTAGCACCATACAATTGCAGCATGGCAATTGTGTGGTGCTTCATCTGTCTGGGGCAAGGTAAGGGAAGCATAAATACCATTTATGAATAAATTGGTCTTTCTCTCGTTTCCAGGCGACCGCCTGGAAATGTACTCACGAGAGGCTCCCGCCTCCAGACCGGATTTGAGGCGGGAGCCTCAATCGCTGCATTCCTTGCCAGAGGCAAGGAACGAGAAATCATTAATCCGTTTAGAGTATAATTCGCCAACAGTATCATACATTTTCAAGCTTAAGGCTGGGAAGGAGGAAAAATAAGGAAAAATTGGTAAGCACAAGGTCTTTCAACAGGGAATATAGGCGCAGCTTTGCGAAAAAACAATAGAATGAACACTAGATAGCCCATTTCTCATAGCCGAAACCTATACAGCTCATGGATTTTGCTAATCTTGCATCCCAGCTTAATGCTGGAACGATATTACCAGAAGGGATAGTAATTATCACCTTCCTGGGGGTTTTGATTGTGGACTTAATTTTAGGGCGTACATCTTCCCGATGGATTGGATATGTGGGAGTCGCAGGTTTACTGGCTGCGATTGTCGCCCTTTATTTTCAATGGGATAGCACTAATCCCATTTCCTTTGGTGGTTCTTTTAATGGCGATGACCTCAGTATCGTCTTTCGCGGTATTGTGGCTTTGTCTGCTGCCATAACTATTTTGATGTCCATTCGCTATGTCGAACAAAGCGGCACCGCATTAGCAGAATTCATTGCAATTTTGTTGACTGCTACCCTGGGAGGGATGTTTCTCTCGGGGGCTAGTGAGTTGGTGATGATTTTCATCTCCCTAGAAACCCTGAGTATCTCTTCTTATTTGTTGACAGGTTATACCAAGCGCGACCCCCGTTCTAATGAAGCAGCCCTGAAATATCTATTAATTGGTGCTGCTAGTACAGGGGTGTTTTTGTATGGCGCTTCCCTGTTGTACGGTTTGTCCGGTGGACAAACAGAATTAAGCGCGATCGCTAATGGCATTAGTAGCGCTAACCTGGGTCAATCTTTAGGTATAATTATTGCCTTAGTATTTGTGGTTGCGGGGATTGGCTTTAAAATCTCCGCTGCACCCTTCCACCAATGGACACCAGATGTTTATGAAGGGGCACCAACCCCGGTGATTGCCTTTTTGTCTGTGGGTTCCAAAGCTGCTGGTTTCGCCCTGGCTATTCGCTTACTAACTACAGTTTTCCCCCTCGTTGCTGAGGAATGGAAGTTTGTATTTACAGCCCTGGCTGTATTAAGTATGGTCTTGGGTAATGTCGTCGCTTTAGCCCAAACCAGCATGAAGCGGATGTTAGCTTATTCATCTATTGCCCAAGCTGGGTTTGTGATGATTGGCTTAATTGCTGGTACAGAAGCGGGATATGCCAGTATGGTGTTCTATATGCTGGTTTACCTGTTTATGAACCTGTGCGGCTTTACTTGTGTGATTCTGTTCTCTTTGCGGACGGGAACTGACCAAATTACTGAATACTCTGGTTTATATCAAAAAGACCCACTCCTAACTCTGGGGTTAAGTCTTTCCTTGCTTTCTTTGGGTGGTATTCCCCCTCTGGCTGGATTCTTTGGAAAGATTTACTTATTCTGGGCTGGTTGGCAAGCTGGTCTTTACGGCTTAGTTTTGCTGGGTTTAGTTACCAGTGTTGTCTCTATCTACTACTATATCCGCGTAGTCAAGATGATGGTGGTCAAAGAACCCCAAGAAATGTCCGACGTGGTCAAGAATTATCCCCAAGTGCGTTGGAATTTGCCCGGTTTAAGACCTTTACAGGTGGGTTTGGTAACTACTTTAATCGCCACCTCCATCGCCGGGATTTTGTCGAATCCCCTATTTACCCTGGCTAACAATTCCATCACTCACACATCCATGTTTGTGCAAGCTGCAACGGTGGATAGTACTGAGGTAAGTGCGATTACTTCCCAAAAACCAGAACAGTTGTAAGTTTAATCGCCAATCTCCAAATAAATTTAGATGTCTGGGGACGCAATAGTATTGCGTCCCCACGCATTTTGGGACTCCCTTCCCGGCACAAGATTATTTATAACGTAGGTTAGGTTGTAGCTTGCTTCCACGAAGTAGTAAGGAGTGTAGAGGCTTATTATAGGGGTTTTCACGCTTGTGGAATACACTCAGAACCTCACCCCGGCTAAAGCCACCCCTCTCCTTATTAAGGAGAGGGGAAGGGGAGCCACTGCGTTGCGCGGGTTAAGCGCGTTGTAGCAAGTGGCGTCGTGAGGTAACATTTGTGTACCAACCTAGGGGTATGCCGTCAGGCATTGTCGTAGACTAGCTGCTGCGCGTCTACACTTAACTGAAAACCCGTATATTCTCTCATGAGAGTAACAAAAGAGCAATAATGCAAAAAATTATAGTACAAGATGTTTATACTGACTATCTGTCATTAGCATGATATTTGCTTGATAGTTTTATTTATTACACTTGTATTTACAGCTATCACTTCGCTCTTCTGATTCCTAATTTTCCGTACTTTTAGATTACTTTTAATTATGTTTATATAACCAGACACCTAGATAATTGATCCTATTGATGTAATCTATGGAAGTATTTTATGATTGCTGATATGTCATCAAATCTTGATCTGTAGTTATATACACTTACTATTTATGATAAAAAATATACTATTTAGCATCAATTATTCTTATCGTTAATTTAAGAAAAAGTAATTAAATCAAAATTTGTTGATTTAAGATTATTTTCTGTAATCTTTTCCACGGCTGCATTTATACAGGATTGTGTCCTTTAATGAAGGAGCAAAAGCTGACTTCATTAATATTTGATGCATAGTATTTGATAATACTTTGTGATTTAAAAAAAAATTTGTTGTAAATAATTCAAAGTAATTCCTGATAACTTTTGGCGGCAAAAAAATTATATATTAGTAAATTGTTGAGAAATTGACAATAAAAAATATGATTTTGAATCATGAAAACAAATTTATAATTGCTTCATGACAAATTTATAATTGCTTCATGACAGTGGAATAAATTATGTTTTTTAGTTAAAGTATCAATATTTTTATTTAGTATTGATAAATAGGGTGAAAGATATGCAAGAAGTATTGGCGCTCCTTGAAAAAAGAAAGCAAGAATTTGCCCAGCTACCTTTATTTGAGTATATGCAGGATAAGAGTATTCATCCGCGACAAAGGCTTGCTTGGGCACCTTGTTTTGCTCCGATAGCAATGGGTTTTAACGATTTATTGAAATATCATTTTCGTAAAGAACCACCTGATAACAAAATTCAGGAATTAATTAACAAGCATACTTATGAGGAAGAGAATCACTATCTTTGGTTTTTAGAAGATTTAGAAAAGTTGGAGTTAAATCCTTCAATAAAATTTAGTGATTGCTTGCAATTTCTTTGGAGTCATGAACTCAGTAAAACACGTTTGGCTTGCTATCAAATCGCACTGAACACTTTTCAAGAAAGTCCAGTGGTAGTTTTAGCCGCTATTGAGGCAATAGAAGCAACAGCTGATATCATTTTTACCCATACAACACAAGTAACGCAGGAATTGCAAGAAATTACTAACCAAAAATACTGTTTTTTTGGTCAATATCATTTTGATGCAGAAGCAAATCATGCCATTAAAGGAGATAATATGGAATATTTGATTGAAAGTATGCAACTAACAGAAGAAGAAAAATTTAAAGCATTTGAGGTAGTGGATAAAATATTTGGGATTGTTACAGGTTTTATACATGAATTTATGTCATATTTAGAGAATCATCCCATTGAGACTACATTTACATCTGCATAATTGAGATTAAGATTTTTAGTTTTTCTATAAAACAAAAACTAATCATTGCAAAGTTAATACCGTTGTTTTAATGATTCTTTTTCCTGTTTTTTTTACACAAGTAAATGATAAAAAATCACTTGATTATAGGAAGTTAAAAAAATGATACAAAAAAAACATGACTATGACTACTTAATTATTGGTGCTGGTCCTGCTGGATTACAACTAGGATATTTTCTGGAAAAAGCTAATCGTAATTATTTGATATTAGAAGCAAGTGATGTACCTGGAAGTTTCTTTAAAAAGTTTCCTCGACACAAAAAAATAATTTCCATCAATAAGGTTTACACCGGATATGAAGATAGGGAAATTAACCTGAGATGGGATTGGAATTCACTGCTGAGTGATAGTGAAGAAATGCTGTTTAAGAATTACAGCAGAGAGTATTTTCCCCATACGGATGATTTAGTTAGATATCTCAATGATTTTGCTGCCCACTTTAATTTAAAAATCAAATACAATTGCCAAGTTGTTAAGATTAAGAAGAACAACAAATTTAGGGTGATAGATAGCAATGGCAATGTTTATTCGGCAGCACGTCTCATAATTGCTACCGGTTTTAGCAAACCATATATTCCACCCATTCCCGGAATTGAATTAGCGGAAAATTACACTGATGTATCTATCAATCGGGAAGATTTTGCTAACCAGAGGGTATTGATTATTGGTAAAGGGAATTCTGGGTTTGAAACTGCTGATAATATTGTTGAAACTACCGCTTTAATCCACATAGTTAGTCCTACTCCAATCTCAATGGCATGGAAGACCAAATATGTAGGACATTTGCGAGCTGTAAATAATAATTTCTTAGATACGTACCAACTGAAAGCCCAAAATCTACTTCTGGATGCAACTATCAAAAAAATAGAGGGACAAAAAGATGGTAAATTTGTAGTTTCTTTTCACTATACCCACGCTGATGAAGAAGAGGAAGATTTAGTTTACGACCGCGTAATACTGTGTGCTGGATTTCGTTTGGATGATTCTATTTTTGACGAGTCATGCCGACCGGAAATGAGTATTAACAATCGTTTTCCCGCTCAAACCAGCGAATGGGAATCAACTAACATTAAAGATTTATATGTTGCTGGAGTACTGATGCATATGCGGGATTACAAGAAGAAACAATCTGGTTTTATCCATGGTTTCCGCTACAATATCCGGGCACTGCATCACATATTAGAGCATAAATACCATAATCAAAAACTACCCTGTCAGCCAATTGAGCCGACTCCTACAAATCTGATGGAAGCAATTATCCAAAGGGTAAATAAAAGTTCCGGTTTATGGCAGCAAACAGGTTTTTTGTGTGACCTAATTACTATCTCTAAAGATAGCAAAGTAGCACAATATTATGAGGATTTACCCATAGATTATGTACAGGACAGTGAATTAGGTCAACATGAACACTACTACACAATTACCTTAGAATTTGGACTGGATATCATCAAGGCTAGTCCAGATCCTTTTGCAATTCAGCGAGTTAACAAAGATGACATTAATAATGCTGACCAAAGCCCAAGTCTGCATCCTATAATTCGTCGCTTTTATAGAAATACTTTGGTTGCAGAACATCATGTCATTGAGGATATAGCCAGTGAATGGTTAGAAAATGTACACACTGAACCACTGCTGGAATTCTTGCACAATCAGTTAGTACAAAAAGATTTTCTAGCAAAAGTAGCTTAGAGGTTGTTTGTCAACACACATCTTGCACCTGGGTTAAAAACCGGGTTTCTTGAGAATGAATCCTCTTTGCCTAAATTTTGCGTTTAGAAACCCGGTTTTTTTGGTTTTGTTGAAAATGGTGCAAGATATGACTCAAGTCTAAAGCTTTACGAAAAAACCTCTCTCCCTCATCTCTTTCCTAGGAGGAAACAGACTTTGAAACCTCTATTTTTCTGTTCCCCTTCCCTAAGCTAAAAAGCACTTAAATTAAATATTTGGACGGGCAGGGATGCCGATTCCACAAGAGTTAGACTAATTTAGATTATCTAATTTAAATGGGTAACAGCTTACTAGGAAGGGGTACTCTACGAGAAGCCGCACTCTCAAAAGAAGCCGAGTGACCCTCGTCTACCGCGTCTATAGGGGTTAGGTTTTTAGGATTGTGATGTTAAACATAATACTTTTCAAATATCTTCTTAATATATGACTACACAAAGGCATATATTCAATATTATTTGCGGTTGTGATTCTTCCTATAAATGATGTTATATTTACTGAATAATAAGGAATATTAACGAATTGGATAAATTAGAATTAATTTACAAATGATTCATGATTTGGCTTTTTATGAAATAGATTTAGTGCGGGGTTTTTTGCCAAAAGAAGACCCATTAGAGTGTCTACCTAGTGAATTTAAAGCTTGGGAGTGTATAGCTTCTGAAGTAAGCGTTTTGCTGATGACAGATAAGCTACGGTCAAGTTTGGAAAAACTTAGCCCACCAAAGATTTCTCGTTTGGAAAACGAAGGACAAATTCGGCGTGCATTTCTACTTTTATCAGTGTTTGGTAATGCTTATGTTTGGGGTGGTAGAAAACCTGCTACAAAAATTCCGCACACAATTGCAGTTCCTTGGTGGGAACTTGCCGAAAAACTTGACCGTCCTCCAATAATTTGCCATGCTTCTATGGCACTTGACAATTGGAGAAGGCTGGATAAGAGTCAATCCTTAGAATTAGATAATCTTGCAGTCTTACAGTTTTTTTTAGGTGGTATTGATGAACAGTGGTTTTACACAACAAATATTATGATTGAAGCTAAAGGTGCTCCAGCAATTGTATCTCTTGTGGAGGCACAAAAGTTTGTAATTACTAACAAAATTGAGGGTGTCGTCCAAGAACTCCAAAAAATTGCTTTGGCACTGGCAGATATGTATACAATATTGTTACGAATACCTGAAAAATGTGACCCTTATATTTTTTATCATCGAGTTCGTCCATTTGTTGCTGGCTGGCAAGAACCAGGTGTAATCTATGAAGGTATAAGCGACACACCAAAAAAGTTTGTTGGAGGTAGTGCAGCTCAAAGTTCTCTTATTCAATCCTTGGACGCTGGTTTAGGAATTAAACATCAGGAAGAAAGGCAATTATATCTGCACCAAATGCGCTCCTATATGCCTCCTGGACACCGTAAATTCATTCAAGCTTTGGAAACAGAATCTTCAATTAGGGAATTTGTGCTGAGTCATAAACAAAACTACCCGTTTTTATGCGAACAATACAATAACTGTATCCAAGCTCTGGAGAATTTTAGAAAAAAACACATGCAGATTGCTGTTAGGTATATTGCCAGACATGCTCCTGAAAATGCACGGGGAACTGGTGGCACAGATTTTATACATTTTCTACAACAAGTAAAGCAAGAGACAGCAGCACATTTAATTGCGTGAAAGAATTGCCGACTTTTGGGAAATTCAAAATTCACAGTTGGAAAATATTCAATGCTCTACCCATATGAGGGTATTCAAATTTTTCTAGTTAGTTAGTAAGTTTTCAACCTCGTCCACGTCAAAAATTGGAGGTTCTCCAGAGCTGACAAAGAACAGGAAAAAACCCAGTCAATTAAAAATTATTTGGTTTCTAATTTAATTTAGAAGGAGATTTATTATGACTTCTTTTTCTGGAAAAGTAGCAATAGTTACAGGTGGCAGTTCAGGCATTGGTCGAGCTACTGCGATCGCCTTTGCCAAAGAGGGAGCCAAAGTTGTGATTGCCAGTCGTCGTATTAAAGAAGGTGAGGAAACTGTAAAACTGGTCAGAGAAGCTGGTAGTGATGGTTTATTTGTGCAAACAGATGTTGCCAAGGAGACAGATGTTAAAAGGATGGTTGAAAAAACTATTGACACTTACGGTCGTCTTGATTGTGCATTTAACAATGCAGGTATTGAACAGATATTGACTCCATTGCTGGAGCAGACTGAGGAAACATTTGACCAAATTATTAATATCAATCTCAAAGGAATTTGGCTATCGATGAAGTACGAAATTCCTCATATGCTTAAAAATGGTGGAGGAGCGATTGTAAATACTTCTTCTATTGGTGGTTTAATTGGTTTTCCTGGTTTGGCAATTTATATTGCCAGTAAACACGGTGTTTTGGGATTGACAAAATCTGTAGCCTTAGAATATGCCAAATCCGGAATTCGCATCAATGCTGTTAGTCCTGGTACTGTGGAAACAGACATGTTTGAACGTTCTTTTATAGATCCACAAGTCAAGGAACAAGTAATAGCAATGCATCCTATTGGACGTGCTGCTCAACCAGAAGAAATTGCCAATGCTGTACTCTGGCTATGTTCTGATGGAGCTTCATTTATGATTGGACAGTCGTTGACATTGGATGGTGGATTTACAGTCAATTGAATTACTTGCAAAATGCTGTATACCCCTCTTTCTTACTTTATAGCAGTTTTCACTTCAGTCCAATACACTAACAACCTCACCCTATGAACCCTCTCCACCCCTCTCCCTTTCCCCCTCTCCCAATGGGAGAGGGGTGGCTTTAGCCGGGGTGAGGTTAAGTCCTGATTGACTGACAAATCTTTTTGATGTAGCTTGGGTTACTCTGCTCAAAGCCGCACTCAAAGAGAAGCCACGACCTGTCTTGCGCGTCTACATGCTACCCCTCCGGGGAAGCAAGCTACAACCCAACAACCGCAACCGATTGCGTTGGGTGTAGTCCCTGCACCCAACCTACGAAATTTAAACACTTCCAAGACTTTTGTCAGTCAACCAGCTAGAATCCCACTTCACTCACAACAAAAGACAGATTTATCAACTTTTCAATTTGCAGACAATAAAAGTAACAGTAGCTATTATGGAGATATAATTATGACATCCAATAATATCAGAATTGTCTCGTTGATTCCTAGTGCCACTGAAATTTTAGCAGCACTGGGTTTGACTGATGCAATCGTCGGCAGATCCCATGAATGTGACTATCCCCCAGAAATAAAAGATCGTCCGGTTTGCACTCAAGCCAGGATAAATACAGATGCTTCCAGTGGCGAAATTCACGATAAAGTCAATCATTTGTTACAATCTGCCCTGAGCATCTATGAAATTAAAACTGATGTTTTAGAAAAACTGCAACCTACCCACATTCTCACCCAAGATCAATGTGATGTCTGTGCTGTCAGTTTCAGCGATGTAGAAAAAGCTGTTGCAAGGCTTACCCATTCCTCTCCCCAGATTATTTCCTTACAACCAAATACGATTAAGGATGTTTGGGGGGATATTCAACGAGTCGCTAGTATTTTTCAAGTAGACTCATTGAAAATTTTAGAAAATTTAGAGGCTCGCGTCAAAATTGTTGAGCAAAAAACTACAGCAATTGCAGCTAGCGAAATTATGCCAACAGTTGCTTGCATCGAGTGGACAGATCCCTTAATGGTTGCTGCTAATTGGATTCCCGAATTAGTCTCTGTTGCAGGAGGAAAACCCCTGTTTAGCATTACAGGTAAACCCTCGACTCATTTATCCTTAGAACAGCTAATAGCTAGCAATCCAAATGTAATCATTTTTATGCCTTGCGGCTTTGATTTACCTCGTACTCGTCAAGCAGTAGAACCTTTAATCAAGAGTCCAGATTGGCAAAAATTACTTGCCAGTAAACGTGGCAAAGTTTACATTACCGATGGTAATTCTTACTTTAACCGTCCAGGACCACGATTAGCAGATTCTGTAGAAATTTTAGCAGAAATACTCCATCCAGAAATGTTTCAATATGGCTATAACCCAACAGCTTGGCAACTTTTGTAAAATAGGTAATGGTTAATAACTCGTTTCCAGGCTGAGCTTGGCAACTTTTGTAAAGTAATGGGTAATAACTCGTTTCCAGGCTGAGCCTGGAAACTTTTGTAAAGTAATGGGTAATAACTCGTTTCCAGGCTGAGCCTGGAAACGCATCCTAGGAGGCTCTGCCTCCCATTAAATCTGGAGGCAGAGCCTCCTAGGATGCGTTACAAGGTATAACCTTGTAACGAGAAAATGGGTAATGGGTAATGGATTTACCATTTACCATTTACCATTTACCATTTACCAAACATTAAAACCTCTTAAAATCGCTCTATTTCTGAAAATTTCTTCGCAGTTTCACCCATCACTTTTGCTGCTTCTCCACAGGTGCGGGGAGTAGGGAAAATTTTCTCAGGATTAGCCAAACCTTTAGGATTAAAAACTTGTTTTATCCACTGCATAGTTTCTAAATCAGCTGGGCTAAACATATCTGGCATATAACATTTTTTATCGGCACCAATGCCATGTTCCCCAGAAATACTACCTCCTACTCTTACACAAAGCTTAAGAATTTCACCCCCTACTTCTTCCACCTTTTCTAATGCCCCAGGTACAGAATTATCATAAAGAATCAGGGGATGTAAATTACCATCTCCAGCATGAAATACATTTGCAATTCTGTACCCAGATTTTTCCGCTAATCCCTCAATTTCTTTCAACACATAGGGCAATTGTGTACGAGGAATCACCCCATCTTGGACATAATAATCAGGGCTTAAATGCCCAGCAGCAGCAAAAGCGGCTTTACGTCCCTTCCATAATTTTAATCTTTGTTCTGGGTCACTTGCAGAAGTAATATTACGTGCGCCATTCTGCTTGCAAATTTCTGTCACTCGCTGTTTATTTGCAGCTACTTCTATTTCTAAACCATCAATTTCTACTAACAGAATCGCCTCAGCATCTCGCGGATAACAATTAGTTTTAACCACATCTTCCACCGCATTAATGCTGAGGTTATCCATCATTTCCATTCCTCCAGGAATAATCCCAGCACTGATAATATCAGAAACTGCCGCTCCCGCAGCTTCTACACTCGTAAAATCTGCTAATAATACACAAATTGATTCTGCACTTTTGAGAATGCGTAAAGTGATTTCCGTCGCAATTCCCAATGTCCCTTCAGAACCTACAAATATACCCGTCAAATCATAACCGGGCATTTCGGGAATTTGTCCCCCCAAATCCACAATTTCACCATCAGGAGTGACAACTTTTAATCCTAAAACATGGTTAGTAGTCACACCATATTTGAGACAATGTACACCCCCAGAATTTTCCGCCACATTACCACCCACAGAACAGATAATTTGGCTCGAAGGGTCAGGAGCGTAGTAAAAACCAGCACCGCTAACCGCCTGGGTCACCCAACTATTAATCACCCCTGGCTGCACAATAACCCGCTGATTATCTAAATCCAAACTAAGTATTTGTCGCATTAAAGAAGTGACTATCAGCACGCAATTTTCAATTGGTAAAGCTCCACCAGATAAACCAGTACCAGAACCACGGGCAATAAAAGGTACGGAATACTTGTTACATATTTTCACCACTGCTGCTACTTGTTCCGTGGTTCTAGGTAACACCGCCAAAGCCGGACGTTGACGATAGCTAGTTAAACCATCACATTCATAGGTAATAAGTTCTTCTCGGCGTTGGATGACACTATTTTTACCGAGAATCGCCTCACATTCTTTGATAATTGGTCGCCAATTGATTTGTTTTTCTGTTTGCCTGGTCATCATATCTGTGGGGATTGGTAAATGGTTTGAAAATAGTTATGAGTTATGAATTAGGAGGCACGTAGGGGCGCTGCGGCTTGCGCCCAAAAATTATGAGCAACTATTTTCTGTACCCTTACACTATACCGAGAGATTGCAAGTGGGGTATGGGTTGCATATTATCTGTATTTTGTCAAGTGCAGGTATTTATGAGGTGAATTGGGGTGGAGAAAATTGGTCTTTCTTGACGTTATGGAAATTTGACTTTTAGGTTTCTTGCAACGATATTAAAAGGCTTGTAGCGGTTTTGGCTGAGAAATGGTCAGGGAATGCCCAAAACTACTTTTTTCTACTATAGCATCAAACAACGGAATTACGTCAATAATTTTTCGACAAAAATTCGACAAAAAATGGACATTCATTTGAATTGCAAAACGAAATCCATTAAGCAATAATTTTTAATTATATTTAAACAGTGTTAGCTAAGGATAGCAACAACAACGAGAAAATAATTTTTGATATAGCAGTTTTGACTCTTATATAGCGGTTTTCACTTGGATAGAATACAGATGAACCTCACCCCCTTCCCCTCTGTTGCAAGTTCGGAGAGGGGTGTCCGCAGGACGGGGTGAGGTTCCCTCGTGTATT
>JAAUYH010119381.1_pt1 | contig 31667 bp, 16 predicted proteins | sample 7278061 | NCBI WGS metagenome assembly JAAUYH01 (sample SAMN14350203, study PRJNA611818) | marine sediment metagenome | isolation source: surface marine sediment (0.6m) | place: French Polynesia: Moorea | collected 2018-08 | reverse complement strand
TCGTCCAATCGGGAATCTGAGTGCCAGTAGGGTCTTCTAGATATTGTTCACCTGCTTGCAGAATCACCTGCTCAAAACATTCTAGAGTGATTTCTTCCTTATGTCGGTCGTAAACCAAATCATTGAATCGGGCGTCGACAAAGTATTGCCGAGTCAAGTTCTGAGCCTCGCGGCGAAATTTGATGCGTAAGGCCCGAATGTGATCCATCGATACGACCACTTGTTCTGTTTCAGTTAACGTGCGTAGAACTGATTGCAGAATATCCCGGCACATTTTCTGCAGCCCTTTGTTCGAAGAGGTGCCTAATGGTTGATGTTTATGCTCAAATACCCCTAAGTCAACCTGGGCGATGCGTTTCAGCGCCACATTACGATAAACTTCCGCGAGCAATCCCACCTCCAGGCCCCAGTTGCCTGGGATACGGGTATTCAAGGCTAGATCGCTAGTGAGGGCGAATTCTCCAGATAAGGGATATCGGTAGGCGTTCAAATAGCGGAGATAGTCCTTATATCCAAAAATCTCCATCAGAGATATGACCAGGGGGGCTACGAACAACCGAGTTACTCGCCCATTGAGGTTGCGAGGGTGGTTGCCTAACCGAGCGTAGTAGGCTTTATTGAAGGCGATACCATACTCTTTTTCTAGCAGTGGGAAGAGGAGCTTCAGCGGATAGGACCGGTCATAGGTGGTGATATCGGCGTCGTGGAGTGCAATGGCGGACGCCCCCAAAGAGGCGACCCCTAGACCAAGCCAAACAGCTCTACCCTTGCCTCGAAAGCGAAGTAAGTCTAATCCTCGCTCTTGTAGATCTTTTAAGATTTGAGTAACCCGAGGACCATTTTCCCAAATGACTAAAGTTGGCTGCGGTAAGGGGGCAAAAAATTGAACAGCCTCAGTGTATTGCTCCTTAGTATCTGCGTAGAGGCAGATAACGATCATATTGACGAAGGGGCATTGCTTTAGATGATCCCGAATTGTGGTGAGGGCGGGACGTTCTAACTCCTCGAATAAGGAGGGAATCAAAACCGCAGTCGGCGACGTTCGACTCAGTTCAGTCAGGCGCTCCTCTAACCGCGTTAAGTCACAACCGAGGTCATGAATTGTAGTGATTAGCTCTTGTTTGTAATCCATGCAGACATCAAGCCCCTAACTGCACCTTAATAATAGAGATAGAACCACAGATCTTGATGTTTGACCTGCTACAACCCGTAGGGGATATTGTCTATCAAAACAAGAAAAGTCATAGAATTATACAAAAATTTAAGCTTTCAAACAAGCTATCAACCTTTCTCAACAAATTCAAAGGATTTAGGCATTTCACCCGGCCTGTGAGTAATTTAGATAAAAGCGGCTTGGAAAAAGCTAATCTCGCCTCAAATAACTACTGTTCAAATTTTTGATCCGGGGCTCTTAATGGATCGTCACTTGATCTCCTCTGTCGCTGAGCTTATTTCAACCAACCCTTTAAGCGAGCTGCAACTTGAGGACGGCGTAGCTTACGCATGGCCTTAGTCTGAATTTGCCGCACTCGTTCACGAGAAAGGTTAAACATTCCTCCAACTTCTTCTAGCGTATGGGGTTCCCCAGTAGTTAACCCATACCGCAAGGCGATAATGTCCTTTTCTCGTTCAGTTAATACCTCCGCCAGGACATTACAAATATCTTGGCGCATCATCGTTTCGCTAATCTTGGATTCTGGAGACTGAGTATTCCCATCCTCCAATAACTCCATAAGTTCGGTGTCTTCCCCTTTCCCCACTCGGTGATTTAGAGAGAGGGCGCGTCGACGGACTTGTTGTAAGGCCCGCAGTTGATCGGGGGAAATTTCTAAGGACTGCGCTAATTCAACTTCGTTGGGATTGCGGTGGAGTTCTTTGCGCAATTCCCGGTGGGCTTTTTTAAGCTTGTTCAGTTTTTCAACGATGTGAATCGGCAAGCGAATTGTGCGGGCGTCGTTTGCGATGGTTCGGGTAATCCCTTGGCGAATCCACCAATAGGCATAGGTCGAAAATTTATACCCCTTATCGGGATCAAATTTTTCGGCCGCCCGATTGAGTCCGATCGCGCCTTCTTGTATGAGATCCAGGAAAGGCACTCCCCGATTCAAATATCGTTTGGCGATGGAAACGACTAAGCGGAGATTAGAGCGAATCATCTTCCGTTTAGCGATTCGCCCACTGTAAAGTTGCTGGTTCAGCTGAACGAGAGTGAGGTTGAACGCGGTAGCAATCTCTGCCTTAGTGGGAGCAAGGCCGGATTCCTGGGATAAGCGATCGCGCAATTCCTCAACTTTACCGAGGAAGCGAACTTGTCTAGCCAGTTCTATTTCTTCATCCGCTCGGAGCAATGGATACCGCGCCATTTCTTTAAAGAAAGCGCCTACCGCATCATCAGCTATCGATTTACTGTAAATGGCGAGATCCGCAGACAGCGAATGGTCATCACCCTCCTGGATAGAAGCAATATTAGCGCTCATCTCCTCTTCTACGATATTGGCGGCGCTAATTTCTTCTTCTCCCCGCCAACTTAGGGAATCGGCATCCAAATTTGTGGTCGCTCCAGGGAAACCAGTATCTGTGGCGCTAATTCCTGATGACGTGATTACAGCATCTAAATTAGCCCAGTCTGTAGACAGATTGGTGTCGGAATTAAATGAGGCTGCCATAGTGTAATTCAGGTATAGCCTTACAGGATTAGGGTTAGAGACCTAGGTTGAATACACTATAACAATCTGCTACTGAGGCGAGGCTGTTAACGACAATTTGATTAGCCGCAAATCCTCCTGTTGTCAGGCCCTTCTTGCTTTATGTAACGTTTCTTTATCATTCTTGCGATGTGTAAAGGTCTCGTTACCTGGAGGGGTCTTGCCATGCAAATTAGACTTAAATCTAATTGACTTTTCCTTGAAGATTTAACGGGCGCAATCTTCAGGATGGAATTGGGATTTCTCCACGTCTTTAGAGTTGCTGTGCAAAGTAAATTAGGAGAATGTCTAAATCCTTGCAGACCAAGGTTTTCAGTCCTTTCAGGCTTGAATTAAATGGGTTCATAGACGCCTTTCCAGAAAAGGGGAGCGGCGAGTTGATAAATCAGCTCTTATGTCGGTTGTGTAGAGCTTAAGAATTTGCAAGGATTTCTAATGGCGACTGCATTCTTAATGCAAGCACTTGATAGCGTCAACGTGCAATTTAATTTGGCGAAAGTCTGAGGGCTTCTGACACCTATCCTTTTCGTGAGAAGTTAAATCAAATTCCCCCCTAATAAAACCCGCCTATCTCTCTGAAATTGACACTTTTAGGATTTCTATCTTTAAAGGATAGGTCTCATGATCCTTAGAGGTTGTATTGCGATTCAGGGACAATTTACCGCTTTCAGTTGATAGTCCAAATCTTTCCCGTCAAATCTTTCCCCTAAGGTGATCTAAAGGGGGATTGGGCGCCGCATAAAAACCGATGCAGTTCTAACAAGTCTTCTTTTCCCGATTCTTTTGCGCTAATCTCACCTTTACGCCGATGCTTATCAGGCGTTAATTCAGCTTGCATCCCTATGACTCTAGGCGCCAATCAGCTTATTTCAACCACGCCTCCATCAACCTGGGTAGAAGTTTTGGTGGATTGTCCGGGGGCCCAGGGTCTTTATACCTATCGGTTGCCGCCTGATCTGTCCGCTAATCCGGGAGATATTTTGAGCATTCCTTTTGGCGGTCGGGTACTCGGGGGAATCGTCATTCGACTACTTCGCCAACTTCCGCCAGACCTGGATCCGAGCCGTATCCGAATGGTGGAAGCAATTATCAACCAGGGCTTTTTTAGCCAGTCGTATTGGGATTTATTGCAAAAGACGGCGGACTATTACCAAACTCCATTGATTCAAGTGATTCGCACCGCCTTACCCCCTGGGTTATTGGCTAAATCTCAACGCCGCATTCGACTCAAATCGGAGCTTATCCCGCCAGAGGGTGGAACCTTTGTCAGCCCATCAGCCCGTCAGCTTCTAGAGTTACTGCAAAACTCCAAAACCGGAGACTATACCTGGCAACATCTACAGAAACAAGGTCGAGGCGCGAGACAAGGACTACAACAACTCCTCAAGCGAGGGTGGGTGGAGAGCTATCTTGCCCATCCTCACCCCCCCCAACCCAAACTGAGGCAAGCGGTGACTCTGGCGACAACGCCAGAGGCTTTGGAGGCGCCCCTAACCACGCGACAGCAGGAAATTTTAACGATGCTGAGACGTCAGGGCGGCGATCTGTGGCTGAGCGACGCCTTACAGCTCTGCCGGACTACCACTGCAACGCTCAAAACGCTGGTCCAAAAGGGCTATCTGATCATTGAACCCCGCCAAGTATTGCGAATTGGGGAGGAAACGAAGGTCACGCCAGATCGACTTAAATCGTTAACCCCAGATCAGCAAAAGGCATTAGATGTGATTGCTCCCCTGACTCACCACGCCGAAGTGTTACTGCATGGGGTGACGGGATCGGGGAAAACAGAAATTTATCTGCAAGCGATCGCACCTCGACTCCAAGCCGGTCAATCCGCCCTCATCCTTGTGCCTGAAATTGGCCTCACGCCCCAACTCACCGACCGCTTTCGGCGACGCTTTGGCGAGCGGGTCAGGGTTTACCACAGCGCTCTGTCTGAGGGTGAACGATATGACACCTGGCGGCAAATGCTCAGCGGCCGCCCCCAAATTGTGATTGGCGCCCGCTCCGCCATTTTCGCTCCGCTGTCGAACTTGGGCCTGATTATCCTTGACGAAGAACACGACAGTAGCTTCAAACAGGATTACCCCGCCCCTTGTTACCACACCCGCACCATCGCCCAATGGCGGGCTGAGTTGGAGGACTGTCCTTTGATTTTGGGTTCGGCGACGCCGTCGTTGGAGAGTTGGGTGAGAGTGAGAGGGGAGATAGGGGAGATGGGGGAGATAGGGAGGCAGGGGGAGCAGGGGGAGCAGGGGGAAAAGCGTAGAGACGTGAAATTTCATGTCTCAGGGAGCAGGAAGTCAGGAAAGAAAAAGCCCCAAGAAGATGGGAAAGAGGGACAAAATCTAAAATCTGAAATCCAAAATCCAAAATCCAAAGATCCCGACTCCAAAATCCCATACTTCTACCTTTCTCTGCCCCAGCGGGTGCATGCTCGACCGCTTTCGCCGATCCAAATTGTCGATATGCGGCTGGAGTTGCAGGGGGGGAATCGATCGATTTTTAGTCGGTCGCTGCGGCGGGCGTTGGAGGAAATGAAGGCGGCGGGGAATCAGGGGCTGCTGTTTATCCATCGCCGGGGACATAGTCGGTTTGTTTCTTGTCGCAGTTGTGGGCATGTAATGGAATGCCCCAATTGCGATGTGTCGCTGGCGTACCATCAACCCTATGCCGAGGGGGAGCCGACATTGCGATGTCATTACTGCGGGTATGGGCGATCGCATCCGCCCCACTGTCCTGAATGCGGCTCGCCTTATTTGAAGCACTTTGGCAGCGGCACTCAGCGAGTTATTCACGAAATTGATAAGCAGTTTCCTGACTTACGTTGCATTCGGTTTGATAGCGATACAACCCGAACTAAGGGCGCTCACCGCGCTTTGCTTACCCGCTTTGCTCAGGGTGAGGCGGATTTACTCATCGGCACTCAAATGTTGACGAAGGGATTGGATCTGCCCCAAGTCACGTTAGTCGGCGTCATTGCAGCGGATGGCTTGCTGTATATGGGGGATTACTGGGCCAGTGAACGAACGTTCCAAACCTTAACTCAAGTAGCTGGTCGCGCCGGGCGGGGCGATCAACCAGGACAGGCGATCATCCAAACTTATACGCCAGAGCATCCGGTAATCGAGGCGGTCCAACGCCAGAACTATGAAACATTTGCAGCACAAGAGCTAGAACAACGTGAGGCGCTGAGCTATCCTCCCTATGGCCAATTAATTCTATTGCGTCTCAGCAGCCCCAACCCCACCACCGTGCAGCAAACGGCTGAAGCGCTTGCCGCCGCCCTAGAACGCCCCATCGACTCAATCGCATCTCAACCTCCTTACAAAATACTGGGTCCGGCCCCAGCGCCGATTCTGCGGGTCGCCCGGCGTTACCGCTGGCATATTCTCCTAAAACTGCCCCTGCGGACCCAAGCGCCGGATCTCACTTTTCTCCGTCAGTTATGTCCGTCTGGAGTCAGTCTTACGATTGATGTGGCTCCGCTGAACTTAGCGTAAGGGGGCCTTGCTGTTCTTCCGAATTGGCGCCGATCCTGGCAAAATACACATGCCATTGTTTTTCCGATTCAACTATATAGCGAAGCTCAGTGAATCTCATCTCAAATATCCCCAGTTCGTTGTCAATGTTGATGACAGCCCCATTGCTAGGGTTTCAGTTTGCATCTCCGGGCCCTATCCTATTTGAGTTGGGTCCCTTAACCATCCGTTGGTATGGTTTATTAATCGCTACCTCTGTTTTATTAGGACTCACCTTATCCCAGTATTTGGCCCAGAAACAGGGGATCAACCCTGAACGAGTCGGCGATTTAGCCATCTGGTTAGTGATTGCCGCCATTCCCTGCGCTCGCTTGTATTATGTGCTGTTCGAGTGGCAAGCCTATGTTGACCGACCAGCAGATATTATCGCAGTCTGGAAGGGGGGCATTGCAATCCATGGGGCGATTTTGGGGGGCTCTCTCGCCGCATTCATATTTGCCCGCCTAACTCGCATCCCCTTCTGGAAATTAGCGGATGTGGTCGCCCCCTCTCTGATCTTGGGGCAGGCCATTGGGCGTTGGGGCAACTTCTTCAATTCAGAAGCGTTTGGTCGACCCACAAACCTACCCTGGAAACTCTATATTCCGCCTGCCCAAAGGCCATTCAACTACCAAACCGTTGAATATTTCCATCCAACTTTCCTCTATGAGTCGATCTGGAACCTGGGTGTTTTCATTTTCCTCTTACTCCTCTTTTTCTGGGGAGTACGTCATCCTAACCGTCTCAAAACAGGCTCCCTAGCGATGATTTACTTGGTTAGCTATAGCCTTGGCCGCATCTGGATCGAAGGCCTTCGAACCGATAGCTTAATGTTAGGCCCATTACGCATTGCCCAGGTGGTAAGTTTGGTTGGCATCAGCTTAGGAATAATGGGTCTGGTTTGGCTTTACCGTCTGGGGCGTCCTTTGCCAGATGTTGTTTCAGAGACGGGTCAGGAGTCGTAATGGTAAAGATAAAAAAAGCCCCAGAGGAAATCCTCTGGGGCTTGGAATCAGGGTGCATCTACCGTTCCACTCTTCGGCAATGTAGGAAAGTGATCCGAATCAATTTGGCAAAGCTTTACTGATTTTTTACATCCGGAGGGTCTGAAGGGGTTAATATAAATCATCGATATTTTTTCTTTGCGTAGGGAACACTTTCGAGTCGGTACAGGGTGTCAAGCTTGAGAAGTGTTTCCTAATGTCGGCATCTACCCAAAATATCTGCTAAATTCCGACAGCTTTGGGCGCGAATTGTAGGGGTTTTCGAAAGGTTGCCGAAGTAGTTTCAGGTAGCACGCCTTTTTAATTGAGTATGGGCGTCTCAAGGTCAAAAAAAAGCCCCAAAGGAAATCCTCTGAGGCTCGGAATCAGGGTGCATCTACCATTTCACTTTTCGGGCTAATGGAGTCCAATCCGAAGGGATACGGTTAAATTCACCTTTTATTTACATTCAAACGTCAATAAGGGGTAATATAAAGTTTCTATTGCTGGATTTCTTTGGCTTCTTGAAACCTATAGTGCATAGTCGCCAAAACGCACCTTTGTAAGGCTAGAGCGTCAAGAAAAAAAGCCCCAGAGGAAATCCTCAGAGGCCCGGAATCAGGGTGCATCTACCATTCAATTTTTCTGAATGTGGGTGGTCTATCCGTAGAGGTTCAATAGATTTCCCTTGAACTTTATATTCATAAAGATCCGGAATTCTGTGAAGTCATTTAGGTTGAATCTCTATCTTTCTTTCCGGGACTTTAGCTTATCGTCGCCAGATATGAGTCTCTGAAATGTTAAGCGCAAAAAAAAGCCCCAGAGGAAATCCTCTGAGGCCTGGAATCAGGGTGCATCTACCATTCAACTTTTCTGGCATTAGAGGGGTAATCCGAATCAAATTGATAAGGCTTTACGCATTGTTTACATTTACAGGTCAAAATAAGATTAACGTAAAGTCCTTGTCGTCTAATTGAGTTGAGGTAAACTGCTTTGGGGATAAGCGCAGGCGTTAGAAAGTATTGAAGACTGACTTATTTCTCCTGAGTGTTGTTGTATTCCATCAAAGTGAATTTTCCACTTGAAGGGAGTCGCCAAGATGTATCCAACCAGCAGATTTTCGTGCGACAAAAAAAGCCCCAGAGGAAATCCTCTGAGGCTCGGAATCAGGGTGCATCTACCATTCCACTCTTCTTGGCAAGAAGTGGTTTTTCCGGAAGGTAAATGAATGTTTTCTTATTTTTATATTCACCCTTCTAGGCCAAGACGACATTTTATAGTGTATTGTTAAGGCAATTTCTAGCGTCATCTACCTAACAGCGTCTAACCAAAAAAAAACCCCAGAGGAAATCCTCTGAGGCTCGGAATCAGGGTGCATCTACCATTCCACTCTTCTGACAATGGATAGGTAATCCGAGAAAGTGTAATCAGCTTTACTCACTCTTCACATTTGTGTTTTTAGGCCAAGTTAGGATGAACTGTTGGGGACGTTGAGGAACAGATGAAGGTCAATTTGAAGCTCGAAAAAAATCGGATCAGGAAAGGAATCCAGAAAGCGGCAATCATTGGGCAACTGGATGTTTGTCTTCCTAACCGCTGTAGCGCTTCGCCTTGCTTTTAGAGCATTCCGCCCCGGGGGGAAATTCACTGTTTTAGGTTGATATCCCACTGAATATTGCACTTCGTAAGTTAAGAAATCTAGTTCCTTTTGGGTTCTCCAGCAGATACTGAGGCATCCTCGGCTGGATGACATTCCCCCTAACCTTTCCCCACTGTCTACTGGCGACAGGGGAATGTTAGTCTGGCATCTTCGCTGAGTATTACCTCCTGGCCTCGTTTCCTTATGAATCCTTCCCCTTTAATGACTGCTTCGCCTGATACCGAAGCCTCCAATGGTAGGCAATCTGTTTTAAAACCAGCGGTGTATATCGTTGGCGCTGGCCCGGGTGATCCTGATTTACTAACCATCAAGGCCCAAAAGCTGCTAATGCAGGCTGATGTGATTTTATTCGCCGACTCCTTGGTGCCTGCGCAGATTTTAGACGGTGTTAAACCTGACGCTGAGCGAATTGGAACCGCAAATAAAACCTTGGAGGACATCTTACCCCTAATGATTGAGCGGGTGCGATCGCACAAATCAGTCGTTCGTCTCCATTCCGGGGATCCCAGCCTCTACAGCGCCATTCATGAGCAAATGCAACGCTTGGCGGAGGCAGAGATTCCTTTTGAGGTCATCCCGGGTATTAGTGCGTTCCAAGCCGCTGCAGCCAAGCTGCAAGTGGAGCTGACAGCGCCCGGACTCGTGCAGTCCATTATCCTCACCCGCATCAGCGGCCGCACCCAAGTCCCGGAAACCGAAGAACTCTCCACCCTAGCGGCCCACCAAACCAGTCTCTGCCTGTACCTCAGCGCCCGCCATGTCGATTCGGCCCAAGCCAAACTCCTGGCCCATTATCCCTCAGACACCCCCGTTGCAGTTTGTTTTCGGGTTGGGTGGCCGGATGAAAAAATCTGGGTTATTCCCCTGAGCCAAATGGCCAGCCTGACTCACCAGGAAAAGCTAATTCGCACAACCCTCTACGTCATAAGTCCGGTTTTGCGGGGCTTGGCTACTATACAGGCGCGATCTCGCCTGTATAGTCCAGATCACCACCATCTGTTTCGCCCCCGTTGAACAAGATCCTTGCTTCGAAGGCTAACACTTCACGGGATAATGGAAATTGAGTACATCCTTTGAGTGCATAAAGCCCTATTAAGTTTGCCATCTAGTCCACCATGAAGAAGTATTTAATTGCAGTTCTAGAAGATCGGATCAAAGCAGAGGAGGCCTACTCAGCGTTAGAAGCCGCCAATTTGCCGATGGGCGACATCGCCATCCTGGGCAGAGGGTATAAAACGGCTGATGAATATGGATTAATTGATCCGGGCAAAGAAGCTTGGAAACAGACTAAATTAATGGCTTTCTGGCTGATTCCGTTTGGCTTTGGAGCGGGTTTCCTATTTGATCTCATTACCGGACTAGATACCTTCCCTTGGGCAGGTCAACTGGGTAATCAAATCCTTGGCGGCATATTGGGCGCAGGGTCCGGCGCGTTGGGCAGCTTCTTCATCGGCGGCGCTGCGGGCGTTGCCTTTGGGGGAGGGGACGCCACAGCCTATCGCAACCGTTTAGATGCGGGTAAATACTTGGTGATTGTTAAAGGCTCTGAAGGCTTGATTAACCAGGCCACCCGAATCATGCGTCCTTGTCGACCTGAAACCATGCAGGGGTATACAGCCCCTGACGACGATTAGAATCCTTGACTTATGCCTGTTCAATGACGTGACATGTTGCTTCGATAAAGCAATATTTGAAGTAAGGGATTTGCCAATCAGTAATCTCCCATCTAACCATCCACCTGCCTTTTGTTGGGATTTTATTTCGACGCAACTCCCGAAGGGGTGCAGACCATCTCTCAAGAAAAATCAAACCTGATTTTTCGCTAAAGTGAGAAGTAATCCTATAAAACGAAGTCGTTATGAGTGCAAATACCATTCCGCTTGAAGAAGTGGCTAAAAATCCCCTACTGATTGCTCAAGATCTTCCTCCCTTTGAATCTATCGCGCCGGAGCATGTGCAGCCCGGTATAACTCAGTTGTTGACTGAACTTGAGCAGGCGTTAACCGAATTAGAGGCAAATTTAGAACCCACCTGGAGTGGATTGGTTGCCCCCCTAACCCGCATTGAAGAGCAATTACGGTGGAGTTGGGGTGTGGTAGGACATCTGATGGGCGTTAAAAACAGCTCAGAACTGCGAGAAGCTTATCAGGCAGTACAGCCTCTCGTCGTCAAGTTTGCTAATCGGATGGGGCAAAGCCAACCCATCTACAACGCCTTTAAACAGCTTCGCAGCAGTCACATTTGGAGCAGCCTGGAATCCGCCCAGCAGAGGATTGTGGAATCCGCTATTCGGGATGCGGAGTTATCGGGGGTGGGGCTCACTGGAGAAGCGCGGGAGGAATTTAATCGAATTCAAGAGGAACTGGCGGAACTCTCTACTCGATTTTCGAATAATGTGCTGGACGCCACCCAGTCTTTTAGTTTAACGTTGACGGACAAACGCGACGTCGAAGGGTTGCCTCCTAGCCTGCTGAGTTTAGCCGCGCAAACGGCTCGTACTGCCAGAGATAGCGAAGCCACAACCGAATCAGGGCCCTGGCGGATTACCCTTGATATTCCTAGTTATCGGCCTTTTATGCAGCATAGTCGACGACGGGAATTGCGCGAAAAGCTTTACCGAGCGTATATTACCCGGGCTTCATCGGGGGAATTTGATAATACTCCGCTGATTGGACGGATTTTGGAATTGCGTCAGCAGAAGGCGGAACTCCTAGGCTTCAAAACCTATGCAGATTTAAGTATCGCCCGCAAAATGGCTGATTCAGTGGACGCGGTGGAAACCCTCATGGAAGAGCTGCGTCAGGCTAGCTACACGGCGGCGACAAAGGAGGTTGAAGATCTCAAGGCGTTTGCTAAAGCCAAGGCGGCTCCAGAAGCTGACAATCTAATGCACTGGGACATTGCCTTCTGGTCCGAACGTCAACGCGAAGAAAAATTTGATCTCAAAGATGAGGAGCTGCGCCCCTATTTCCCGTTGCCTCAGGTATTGGCAGGCTTATTTAAACTGGCTAATCGTCTGTTTGGGGTAAACATCACCGCTGCGGACGGCCAGGCCCCTATCTGGCATGAGGATGTCCGTTACTTTCAAATAGCAGACAGTTCCCATCAACCCCTGGCCTATTTTTATCTTGATCCCTACAGCCGACCAGCTGAAAAGCGAGGCGGCGCCTGGATGGATGAATGTGTGAATCGGGCTAAGATCCCGCAGAAAGACGGCGCTGCTGTACGCCTTCCCGTCGCCTATCTAATCTGTAATCAGTCTCCCCCGGTGGAAGGTAAACCCAGCTTGATGACATTTCCAGAAGTGGAAACGTTATTCCATGAATTTGGCCATGGCCTGCAACACATGCTAACCCGGGTGGATTATCCAGGAGCTGCGGGCATTAACAATATTGAATGGGATGCGGTGGAACTGCCTAGCCAGTTTATGGAGAATTGGTGCTATCACCGCCATACACTGCTGGAAATGGCGCGCCACTATGAGACAGGTGAGCCTTTACCCGACGCCGACTATCAAAAGCTCTTGGCGGCTCGCACCTACATGACCGGCAGCGCTATCCTTCGCCAAGTGAACTTTGGTTGGCTGGACATAGAACTGCACCATCGCTACCAACCCGGCGGCCCAGAAACAATTTGGGATGTGCGCGATCGCCTCGCCCAGCAAACCACTGTCCTTCCTCCCTTACCTGAAGACTCTTTCCTCTGCGCCTTTGGCCATATCTTTGCTGGCGGGTACGCCGCAGGCTACTACAGTTACTTCTGGGCGGAAGTTCTGAGTGCAGATGCCTATTCTGCATTTGAGGAAGCTGGGTTAGAAGATGAATGCGCTCTTACAGAAACGGGTCGGCGTTTCTACGACACAGTCCTTGCCCTGGGGGGCAGCCGCCACCCCATGGAGGTCTTCAAAGCCTTTCGAGGACGTGAGCCCAGCACTGCGGCATTATTGAAACATCGCGGTTTAGTCCCGGCTGGATAAAGAGATTTTCTGCCAGTCAACAACTACGGGGCTGGCAGAACTACGCCCTCTTTCTCAACCTTAAAGTTCGCCAAAATGTATGCCCAAATATTGGCATTGGCCCCACTTTGAAACCCTACCGGAAAGCTAAAGCATATCGTCGGATGGAAGAAGCCGCCCCCAAGTCACAGGCGAGGACAAAGTTATCATGAGTGTCTCGAGTTTGTCACCTCAAAATTGTTACCTTCGCCATAGAGAGTTTTACCAGGCTCTAAGCTCTAATCCAGAGCGCCTACAGCCGCCCCTTGGCGGCTGTAGACAACCCATTACAGTCGTTTCAGCCATGCCTGAAGGCCACCTCGGTTTGCCTAACTTAGCATGAGTTGCAGACTTCCATCTAGCAATTCATACGTCGGATCAATTGCGACCAAGTTTAAGATTCCCGCTCCACTAGAATCACATTTTCAGTCACCTTCTCAAAGGTATCATCGTGACTGATGACAAAGAGCTGACTGAAGGATTTGATCCGACCGATGGCTTCCGCCAAACTATCACGGCGGGGTCGATCCATATTGGTGGTAGGTTCGTCAAAGAAAGCGATGTCGATGTCGGCTAAGATTTTTAGTAGCGCCAGACGAACAGCCAGGGCGGCGCACATTTGCTCCCCGCCAGACAGATTGATAAAGCGACGACTATGGGCGCCTTCCTGCACCAGAATCTCGTAATTTTTTGTCCAGGTTAGGGCGACGTTTTGTCGATTCAAGAGTTCTCTGAAGAGGCGATCGGCTTCCCGAGAAATGCTTTGAACATAACGTTCGGTAATCCGGGGACCGGCTTCCTTGAATACCTTGCGCGCGAAATTGATGAAGCGTTTGGTGCGTTCTCGCTGCTTGAGGTCGAGCTTAACTTGATCGCGCTTCTCCGCCGTCGTTTTCAAAACCGCCAACTGTTGATCAAGCTCCTGCAGCAGTTTGCTTTGCTGGGGCAAACTACCTGAGATCCGATCGGCTTGGGATTTGGTCTCGCCGTAGGTTGACTCCAATTGCTGTAAACGCTGTGGGTCAAATGATTTGGCCAGTTGTTCATAGGCTTGCTGACGTTCGGTTTGTTGGGTTTTGAGCAATTCTAACTCCGCGATCTCGGCTGTCAACTTCGCCTGTAATCCTGGCTGCGTCTGGGCGTCCTTTTGGTTCTGCAAATAGCTGAGATACCCCGACTGATTGGCCTGTCTCAACTGGTTTTGGGCCGAAATTTTAACCGTCAAATCAGCAAACGCCTCGATCTGCGAATCCAGCTCAGCCAACTCCTGCTGAATCTTTGCTTGGACCTGTTGTCGGGTCTCATAGTCCGCCTGCACAGCATCACGCTGTTTCAGCGTCCGCGCCAACAACCGACTTCGACCCCTTGGATCTTTCAAGGCTGCGATAGCCTCCGCCAATTGCGCAGACTGGGTTTGCAAACTCGCTTCAGCCTTGAGTTGTTCACCCAGTTCGGTCAGTTTCATTTGAAGGCGTTGCTGTTGTTCAATTAACGCCTGCTGATTCGCCTCTTTAGTGGGCAGGGCGACGAATTCAGCTCGTTGCTGATACGCTTGTTTCAAGGTTTGGCGAATCTCTTTGAGTTGCTTCTGGAGTTTTGGCGCAGAGACCTGTTCCGCTAAATCCTGCAGAATTTCCGTCACGGCTGTCACCGTTTCTTGATTTAGGGTCACCCCAGCCGAGATCGCACTGCGCGCCGAATCGACCGCTGTCGCCAATAGCGGCGGACTTTGCTGCAGCAGAGTTTGCTGTAAATCCGTTAATGTTTGTAACGCTGCCTCTGCTTGAACCTGATAGCGATCGCCCTTTTCCTGGCTTTGGCTGACCAGTTGCTGCAGATCCGCTTCAAACTGCTTCGCTGCTTCGATTCGACTCAGCTGTTCTTGGAGGCGATCTCGCCGTTGCTCCCACTCTGGAATTTGCTGGATCATCGACGCCAATTTCTTTAAGTATTGGATTTCATTCCCCAACTGTTCAATTTCCTCAGTCAAGCTGGATACACGGTCCTGCACTCCCTGGCGCTCCAACTCCACTTGGCGCAAAACTTGCTGCTGTTTGGCAATCTCTGCTTGCTGCGCTTCCAACACGTCTTGTTGACGCACCCCAGACTGCAAACTTTGAATTTCCAAGTCTGCTTGGGCAAAGATCTCCAATTGCAAGGTCAGTCGAGTCAAATCCGCTTGATGGGTTTCCAGTTTTTTTTGGCTTTTTTGACGCTGTTTGAGCAAAGCCTGGTGTTGCTGATTCTGCTGATCGAGCAACTGTAGGGCTTCCTCCGCCGCCAGAAAAGCCTGGTATGGTTGAAGCTGAGCATCACAGACATCGACCGCTTGATTAGCGCGCTGTAGAGACTGTTCCAGAAATGAATGGGTCTGCTGCTTAGCTTCGATCTGAACAGTCAGGGTTTGCAATGCAGCTTGGCGTTGTTGCACCTGTCGCGCCTGGGCCAGACATCCCTCTCGCTCTGTCTGTAATTGAGCTAGAGCGCTCTGTAACTGTTTTAGCGCTTGTTCACTTTGCTCAATTTCTTGAACCATCACCAGGCGACGATGCTGTAAATCTTCCCAGTTTTGCAGCGCCTCTTCATAGCGCGCCACATCTCGCTCTAGTTCTTCGACTTTAGCCTCAGCATACCGCCTCAACGCATTGGTCTGTTTGTGAACCGCCTTGTATTCTTCAACCTTTAAAACAGAATCGAAAACGGCTTTGCGATTTTCAGCGGTCTGCAGAAAATCGGCTGTAAAAGTGCCCTGAGGCACCCCCACCGTTTTAGCGAATACTTGCCCCAAGTCGGTGTTGGGAGCCACCCCCAAATGCTGCCTTAACCAGGGCGTCACCTCATCTTTGATGCGGGTGTAAGGGAGCCTCTGGTTAAGTTGGGGATCGTAGAGGATGTAACCGCGATTTGTACAGCGCTGCACCTCATAGGTACGCTGATCGCGACTGGAAACAAAGGTCACCGTTGCTTGGGCGCTGCCGTCGCCATTGTGAATCAAATCTTCCTTGGTATAGTCTCCTTGATAATTAAACAGCGTCCATGCAATCGCCTCAATGATGCTTGTCTTCCCAGCGCCGTTTTCACCGCAAATCGCATTCGTCCCCACTTGAAACTGAAAATGGCGATCGCGATGCGTCTTAAAGTTTTTCAGCGTAACGGAAAGGATTTGGACCATCAGACAGGGGGCTGGAGGTAAAAGTTAGGGTGGAGAATTTACTACTATAGGGCGAATTTTGGATTTTAGATTTTGGAATTTGGATTGGAATAGGTGTTCGGGAAGGACCCAATTTTGCTTTAACTGAACATATCATACAAATGTACTATTTACTTACAGTTTTTAGGTCAGGATTTTTAGTTGCAGATCTCAGTTTCTAACATCACATCCCTCATCTACCCATCCACCCATCCACCCTAATTACCTCCCACAGTCACGCAACCTTCCAAAGACTGAGGCTTAACCATCCAGACTTCAATCACCCTATTGGGTTCAACCCACTGGCCAATGGACTGTACTTCTACTGGCGTTTGGCAATGGCCTAACATGTCCTGCACAGCTGAGCGGGCCATCATCTCTATGGCTGGATGTGAGGTATGCCTGGTAGTCATTAGGGTCCTTTGATCAGAAGGGGAGAGAACACCAGTTTCCGAGGGCTGTATTTCAGCAGGTGAATTAGGTGAATGGGAGCGGTTTCGTTTGGCGGAAATCCTTAACCCATTCGATTGTTGAGAATGTGCCGCCAAATCTGAAGAGGGCGCCATAAAACCGGCATATGCATTCGTGATGTCTGTCGCCTCTTCCAAGGCAATGGGCGTCCCATTGTTAGGATTCGGATTGACTAGGGGATGAGAGGGCTCAAGAAATTCTTGAGGCGGGGGACTTGCCTCATTCGCAACTTGTATGGAAAAGCTTTCTTGCATTGTCGACAGCGCCATCCCCGCCAATAAAGCGGATGGGGCCAACAGCCTGATCGCATTGTGCTTGAAACGATTCTGCCGGTGTTGTTTGCGGCTGACAGCGATGTAACGCTGGGCTAAGGTTGAGAGCTGAGCCCGGTGATTGGCTAAAAATTGCTCTGCTTCAACCAGGCGGCTTGCGCCCAACAGATATTCAGGGTGAGTCGGCTGCCCCTGCTGCCCCCATTCCTGGGCTGATTGTTCTAACCCTCGCTGTTCCCTTACAACATGTCGCTGGTGGTTGAGCCATTCCCGCAGCAGCGGCCAACTGCGAATCAAAGATTCATGGACAATATCAATATACACGGGAGAACTTTGGGGAACGGGTTCTGCTGGAGCAGGATTCTGTAGAAACCAAGAGGATAAAGCCGATAAAGATGCTTTTGTTTGGTTTTGAGTGGGCCAAGCAATGGAGGGAAGGACGACGGTTGTCACCTTGGGCTCCTGGGGATGGGGTTCCGGCTTCTGGGAAACTGACGGATTAAGTTTGGGGCTATCTTCAGCTTGGTTGATCACCACCAGCTTAGCAGCGACCAGTTTTTCTAAGGTTCGCTCAACGATGGCGGCTGGAAAATCAGCATTGATTAATTCACTCTTGCGGGCTTGTCTACGACTATCTTGCGAGCCTTCTCCCAAGGTGCACAGGGTGACAAAGATCCGCTGCGCCACTTTTTGTTCTTCTGGGGCAAGACGCCCGATGACATCTGTGGCGCGCTGATTGAGGATATTTCTAATTCCCCCCAGCGAGATATAGCTTTCCAGGGTTAGGCGAGAAGTTCCATTGACCGGATCAATTTCACGCCGCTTCCAGAGTTCAAACAACGTGTGCTGAATTAGGGGAAGCTCACCAGGCGTTCCGGTCACATCCAATAACAGGCTATAGATCAGGTTGGGATCCAGTTCTATCCCAATCATTTGAGCCGGTTTAGTAATAGTGGATTTTACTTGCTCATAACTCATCGGTGTGACGAGTACGGTATGGCGCCGCACGTGTTCAGCTAGCTCGGGATAAGGAGTCAATTGGTCAATACAATCCGCCCGCAGCGCCATGACAATCCTAAGATAGCTGGTTGGAGTCTGCAGCGCCTCAGTTATACAGTTGATAAACTGTCGTCGTTCGGCTTCTCCTTTAGTGTCATGGCGATAGGCGAATACCTCTTCAAACTGATCGATCACCAACACCAACCGAGGTTTATTTCGACAGGAATCAGATGGGATCGAGGGGGTTTGTTCCAAACTGGCTTGAACTAACTGGGCCAATCCTCTGCCCCCATCTTGGAGGAAAGTCTCGGCTCGACGGAGTTCTTCCGCTTTTTGCAGCCCCTCTGCCTCGGGATCAATAAAACTGGCCGCTAAGCTCTTGAGGGGATGTTCGGTGGGGGTGAGGTATTTAATCTGCCAAGCTTTGCTGCTAGGAATCACTCTTCCTTGCCGCAATTGATGCATCATCCCGGCCCGCAAGAGCGAGGTTTTACCGCTACTGGAAGCCCCGACTAACGCACAGAATTGATCTGTGCGGACTTTATCCAACAGTTGCTGGACTAGAACCTTTCGGCCAAAGAAGTAATCAGCGTGTTTTTCATCAAAAGCAGAGAGGCCCTGATAAGGACAGAAGGCGAAGGAGAGTTGGCGCAGTTTATCTAGAGTGGACTTTGGTTTAGTTGGAATGACCCGACTAGACCCTGTCGCTCGGGTAAGAATGATTTCACTGCCAGAGCTTTCAAATAGAGGCTGCTGAATTTCTCCCTTAAGCTGCTGACTCACCCAATCCACGATGGCGTGACCATTCACCATCCCGCCATCAACCTTATAGGGATTCAAACCCGACACCAGCGCTTGAGTAAAAACACTGTGGAGGCTATCTAGCGACTCATAGGCGGATTCATATTCACGGGACGCCGCCATGAACAATCGATCCGTGCCCTCCCTCGCTCCGGGATCCGCCTCCAGGAAGTTCAGCAGTTCACCGCTATGGCAACAATCAAGCCAAACAATTCGCTGACGAACAGGACTCTTCTGCAACAGCCGACGCAGCCAGAATAACGAGACGCCGAAGTTGCCTTTGCTTGGGTCAGTGTCGCTGGTGGCGAGATACCCCTCACGAATACCGGCCTCTCGATGAATTCCATGCCCTGAGAAATAAAATATAGCGGTCTGGGGAATGTTCTTACCTTTTGGCTTAAAGAGACGAATGAGCGCGTCTTCCAACGCGTGGCTAGTGACACCGGTGCGGTTGCCAACAGTGGGCTTACCCGCTTTAATCACTTCCGGCATCCGCTGCACTCGAAATTCACCGTGGGTTTGTAGGATATCGGCGATCGCCTCTGCATCTCTAGCAGGCGCCTTCAGCGCTGGCAACGCCGGATAGCGATTAATTCCAACAACAAGAGCATCCCGGGACATGTAAAAGCATCCTGAAACAATGATTTAGCATAGCGGCTAGTAATTTTTGACCTGCGAGATTCGAGATCGACCAAGCTCTTTTTCGCCACACATAGCAAGTAGCAATTGCTTCAAATAGGATTTAGATTTTCAGACAATCTCTTTGAAATGCAATCACCTTCTTTTACACATTAACTGCGCATTTATCACTTCGGAAGAGGGGCGCAACCCCTTTCAAAAATCCCCAAAAAGCCCTTCTGGAAAGGATCTTAGTCGTAAAATCACCATCAGAAAGAATACTTAATAAAGATTGTCTAGCGATCAGTTGACACTCATCTTATTTTGTTATCAAAACCTTTTCCCCAAAAGGTTTCAGCGCCTAGATCAATCTGTTTGAAGGAATGTGGCGGACTCCTAATTATTGCAAGGAGGGAAGTGCTGCAATAAATGTATTAATAAATACATTGTTAAATCGTCTGAGATGATCTTCAGAAAAAACTAGCGCTATGTATCACTTCCCTGGAGAAATTTTCAGCCAAATTCAACAGAAATTTTATACATACTTGATTACTGATCGCCAAATCTTGACTAAAAAAATGGATATTTTCAAAAGTAGGAAGATCCGCTACGGGTAGCGTCTAGAATTCTCAAAACTTAGGTTTCTGATACCATCCATAGTATACCAATGAGAAATAAGGTATTTTATTAGCGAGCGTTGTCGACAAGAATCACCTTTTTCTGTTTCAATTGATGAATTATCCCAACCCGCCATAGAGAGATCCCTCCGCGACTGGAAATCTCAAACATCGCACAGGATAGAGCTATACGTCGTTTTTCAACAGTTGTCGGGTCAAATCTTCGTGGCCCCAATAGTAGTTAGCGAACCATTCATCAAACGGAGAGAGTCCTCAATAAGGGCGGAAGGAGAAGGAGAGTTATTGCAACTTATCCAAAATAGAGATGGGTTTGATCGGAATGAAGTTGAAAGGTCTAGTCGCGCACGTGACAAATGCCTTGAAAGGTGTCTAATCGTCAAGAACACGGTCAGTGAATTCTCGTTTTCAATACTTCGATGAAGTCGTAATTAATCTTCGATGGTGTGAAGGTGATGAGATGACGTATTGCCGTCTCAGTTGCTTTCAAATCCAACATAACTGGTCATTGATTGGGCTTGGAGAAGGGTGTCAGTCTCCACCATTGGAATAGATTAAAATATCTTTCTGATCGAATTGTGGGTCTACCAAAATGCAATTTCTCACTACATACAGTGGCTTCTCAAAGAGATTAGACGCTACAGACAGCGTATTTTTTAAAATTTGTCAAAATCCCAGCAAATAGACTGAAAGCAGTTTTTGGGCGTCCAGATTTTACCTGTAACATCAGAGCAGAGTCGCCAGAATGTTAGAGCCTGTCGAGTTATGCCCCAACTTATCAAACCACAAATATTGGGCAGGGGTAGAACATTAGCGTCGTTAATCTGGCGCTGGCGTAAGATAGGGCGCTGAAAAATACGCACCCTTTGTTTAGGAAACGATTACCTTAATGTGAGACGTTATCTTGGATAAACAATACAGGAGGTGAACATCAGGAGTTAGCTCTACACTGACTTCTGCATTTCTTTCTCATCAAACTTTATCGCCTGAAATCATATACCCTTAATAATTTGTAATAAGTTTCAGGGCTAGGGGATCGCTGAATCCCCACTAAAGTCTAGATAATAGCTTTAGGTACAATTGGATAAGTTTTTATCGGCTTGAAGAGATTGTGACTGATTTTCTTCGATGAGTGTGTTCCCTAAAATTTAGTTACTGCATTCCTCAGACTGGAGTCTACATGGAGATTGAGCAACAAATTAATCAACAACGCGTCAAGCACGTCGTCAGTAGCTACCAGTTAGAAGGAAATGAGGAGGCTGAATTTGGAGCCTTTTTGAAGCAGCTTTTGCAAAAATACCCATCGACCTTAATTGAGCTGGCGTTAGTGGAAATTTTGGTGATGACTTGGCTAAGAATCCCGCCGATACGGGGAGTGGAGTTTTTATTCGAAGTGCAAAAAAAACTTCAGGAATGGGAATCTCAGCCCGTCATTAGTACGATTACACCCGCACAATTTCAGCAGATTACTGGATTAGACCCTCAGCCGATCTTTGGGTTGCCTCAAGCCTCAAAAATACAGCCAATTTCACGCTCTTTAACTGATTGACTAGGAAATTTCAGCGGCCGAGCGATCGCCCCTATGCCGATGACTGCAATTCCACGTCTCTGCAAAGTTTTGGCGGCGGCTAGCGCCGTTGAGCCAGTAGTGTAAATATCGTCCAGTAAAAGCACAGATGGGTTGGTAGACAAGCGCTTAAACGCCTGACCTATTTGAAAAGAGTCGGCCAGATTGCGTTGCCTTTCCTCCGCAGTCAGGGAAAATTGAGCTTTTGTTTGTCTCACCCTCACTAGGCCTTTGCGGACCAACGGTAATCCCGTTGCCGCACAAAAGCTCTCCGCCAGTAGGTCTGCCTGGTTAAAGCCTCGTTGCCTAAGCTTAAGGGTGTGGAGGGGAATGGGAACCACCCAAGGTGAACCAATCCAAGGGTGGGAAGAGGTTTGAGTTTTCCAATCGGAGGTGTAGGTTAACCAGGCTTCTCCTAACCAATGCCCCAGCAATTGAGCAATTTGGGGTTGATTTTCGTATTTCAGCGCTGCGATCGTTCGCTTCAGGCTGCCTTTGTAGGCTCCCCAGGCAAATAGCGGCAAATCCCCTTGCCAAGTCGCCATAGGGTTTGCTAATCGGCACCGGCTAGTCTGTCGTTGGCAATCTAGGCAGAGCGCTTTAGCCGTCGATCGGCCGCATAGGGGACAGTTAGCCTCAAGAAATAGGTTTAGAACGGGTGCGACTGAACGAATTAACCACTGACGCATATGTAGCCTGATTGGAATATAAAATATAGTCAGTCATGGGGGAGCGGCGGTCTTGGCTCTTTAAGGAAAGCATTCATCTGCTTATGACCTCTCCAATCATCGATTGTCGTTCTTTTCCCCTGATTCGGTTAGCGTAAAAATAGCGAAGTTTAATTTAGATCGTTAAACTTACCCCTAAAATTCAGCCTGTGCATGGAAAAATCGCCTTTAGGATTGGACACCGTCAAATTAATGAATTGTTTTCATATCAATCTTTTTATCTTGTTTGACCCCTTGCCGCCTAAAGCTTAGGGAACATTGAAGTCTATCTGCTAAAAAAAACTAGGAGCAGATCCTGGGTAGCCCATTGCAACCTCGCGCGCCATCTAAGGATCTGTCGCCAAAATGTTGATTGATTGGGTCCTTTGGCGAACCCACCCAATCTGAGCCGACAAGGGAAAACAGACGCTTGCAATGACAGATTTATATGGACTCGATCAAATTCAGTCCTCCGACCGTTGGTTAGTTGGAGATAAAGCATTTTATCTGAGCACTTTGAGGCGTCATGGTTACCCAGTAATACCGGGCTATGTGATTTCGGCAAGGGTATTTCGTGATTTTTTGGAAAGCATTAACTGGCTAGAACCGCTGTTCGCCGATTTGCCGAATTCTTCTCTCTACTTGGATATCAATAATCCAAAACAGCTCCAAGGAATTGCTCAACAAATTCGGCAAACCATCACAGGAGCCCCGTTAACTCAAATATCTTCCCTTGCTCTGGCGTCGGCGCTTGATTGCTTGAAGTCACCGGCAGTGATTTTACGCCCGTCAATTAATATTGGAGCGACGGTTGATCCAACCCTCACTGCCCGTACAACTGGTCTATTGGAGAGCCAAATTTGCCGGGCTAGACCTGAAAGTGTATTGATTCATCTCAAACGGGTTTGGGCGGAGCTATTTAGGGCTAGAAGCCTTTTCTACTGGCAGCGTTCGCGGATTCAAGTGCAACAAATTAATCTGGCTGTTTTGATCCAGCCGCTATATGCTGCTAGCGCTGCAGGCAAAGTCGAGATGGGTGAGGTGGAAACGACCATTCAATCCGTCGATGGCCTGGGCATGGCGCTGGTCAGAGGGGAGGTCATTCCGGATCGCTATCAAATCTCATCTGTTGACGGCTCTATTCAATCTCAGAAACTCGGGCATAAGACTCAAATCTATCGAGTTGCCGCTCCATCGTCGACTTCTCCTCTGAGTGCAACCGGGGATTGTCTCCAACTTGAATCTGTATCAGAGCCGTCTCAATCATATACGTTAACGCAAGAGCAACTGGCTACCCTCATTCGCCTAGCTCAGGAGATCAGTCCTCAGCTTGGCGCTTCTCTCCTCATGGAATGGTTGGTTTGCCCCACGGCTGACTCGAGTGAAGCTCAGGTCTGGATCACGCAGGCGAATCCTTGGCGTCCCATCAAACCAGACTCTCCGCTTCAAGCGACTCAATCTTCAAACGCCTCCTTGCCCGAATTCGCCCATGACGCCGCTGACCTCTTTGTGGAAGGGATCGCCGCGTCCCCAGGTCAAGTCATGGCGCCCGCCGTTGTTATCCCTAACCCAAATCAAGCGCCCACACAGCTCCCGCCCGGAAGAATTATCGTCGCTTCGACCCTTTCTCCGGATTGGCTGCCGTATTTACAAACTGCTGTCGGGATTATCTCAGAACAAGGCGGGCTGACCAGCCATGGCGCCATCCTAGCCCGTGAACTGGGAATCCCTGCGATTGTGAACGCCGCTGAAGCGACTCGTCTGATTCAACTGGGAGAATTAATTTTACTAGATGGCGATCGCGGCGCTGTCCATAGGACTCCCCCAGAATGGAAAAAGACGCACGCTAGCCGCAAAAAGCCCCATATTGGGCGACAAACTCTAAAAAAAGGCGCTGCGCCTCCCATTGGGTTAGATAAATCGACGGCTCCCCCCATTGCGACTCAGTTAATGGTGAGCTTAAGTCAGACAAGCACCCTGGAGGCGATTAAACATCTTCCGGTGGATGGAGTTGGCCTGCTGCGCTCGGAGCTGATGTTAATCCAAGGGCTTGAGCGAATGCACCCCAAGCAATGGCTGGATACTGGAAAACAGTCCGAATTGCTGAACAATATCACCCATCAGATTTGTCAATTTGCCCAAGCCTTCGCACCTCGTCCAGTCCGATATCGTTCTTTAGATTTACGCTCCCATGAATTTTTATCTTGGGAAGGCAGTCCCCCAATAGAACAAAACCCGATGCTGGGGGTAAGAGGCGCCTTAAGCTATCAATTAGATCCCCGCATGTTTGATCTAGAATTAGAGGCCCTCAAACAAGTACAGCAGTTAGGCTATAGCAATATTCAATTAATCTTGCCTTTTGTACGGACGGTGGAAGAATTTACATTCTGTCGCCAACGGGTTAAGGCGGCAGGATTGTTTGAGGCGCCGCACTTTCAACTATGGATGATGGCGGAGGTCCCCTCTGTCCTTTTTCTGCTGCCAGCCTATATCCGGGCAGGGGTTCAGGGGGTGGCGATTGGAACCAATGATCTGACCCAATTGTTGCTAGGCATCGATCGCGATCAAGCTATCCTGTCCAAAGGGTTTAGTCAGCCGCATCCAGTGGTCATGGAGGCGATCGCCCAAATTATTCAGATGGCTCGGCAAGCCGGTGTCCCCACTTCTATTTGCGGTGAAGCGCCTGCCCGCCACCCTGAGATGATCGCTTCCTTGGTCAATTGGGGCGTGACATCTATTTCGGTTCCCCCCGACGCGTTAGAACAGACCTATGGCGCGATCGCTAAGGCTGAGAAGCAATTGAATTCAGCCCTTCCCCAATCTTCGAATGTGAGTTAAATATCGAATCTCATAGGCCATGGCTTAATCAAAAAGGTTTCATGGTTAAATTGTGCCTAAAGCAGAAAATTGCCTAATAAGACCTAATAAATAGTCTTTTCAAACCCATGAAACGTAGACAACTGATCAATTACGCAGCGTTAGGAACCGCCAGTGCTGCAGCCCTAAGCGCCTGCGGTCCAACCTCGACCCCCACTGCTGACTCCTCTGATTTACCGACTGTTCACTGGCGGATGGCGACCAGTTGGCCCCAATCCCTCGACACGATTTATGGAGGCGCCTTAACCGTCTGCGATCGGGTGAGCAAAATGACCAACGGACGGTTCACCATTGATCCGTTTGCAGCAGGGGAAATTGTGCCTGGGCTTCAGGTGCTTGACGCCGTCCAAGCGGGCACAGTTGAATGCGGACATACCGCCAGTTACTACTACGTGGGTAAAAATCCTGCTCTAGCGTTTGGCACCGCTGTGCCTTTTGGCCTTAACGCCCAACAGCAAAACGCCTGGTTTTACTATGGAGGCGGTTTGGAGATTATGCACAAGCTATATTCCGATTTTGGCGTGATCAACTTCCCAGCAGGCAATACAGGAACCCAGATGGGCGGTTGGTTTAAGCAGAATATCCAGTCTTTGTCCGACCTTAACGGGCTCAAAATGCGAATTCCTGGTCTTGGCGGCGAAGTCATGAACCGCTTGGGGGTTAATGTCCAAGTATTACCTGGGGGAGAGATTTTCTTGGCGTTGGATCGCGGCGCCATTGATGCGGCTGAATGGGTCGGTCCCTATGATGATGAAAAGTTGGGTCTACAAGAGGCGGCTGAATTTTATTACTATCCAGGTTGGTGGGAGCCGGGTCCAACCCTTGAAACTCAAGTGAACCTAGACGCCTGGAATAAATTACCGAAGGAATACCAGGAAGTCTATAAAACGGCGGCCTATGAAGCCAATATTTCGATGCTGGCAAAATACGACGCTCTCAATGGTCCAGCCTTAAAACGGTTGGTGGATGGGGGAACCCAACTGATTCCCTACAGCGATGAAATCCTAAAAGCCGCTCAAGATGAATCATTTGCCTTTTTTGAAGAGAAAGCCAGTGGCGATGCCGCCTTCAAGGAGGTTTATGAACAATGGAAAACCTTCCGGGAAGGGGTATACAACTGGAATCGCGTAAATGAGCTTAGCTTCTCCCGGTTTGTCAACCAGTAGGAAAAGACTTAACTTACCAAAAGGGCGCCTTTTTGAGCACTTTATATGTGTTAGTCGCCACAGTTTGTTGCTTTTTTGCCCCGATTCTGTTACCCAGGGTTTGGTAGTTTAATTCCAATCTAGTTAATGTGCTAGGTGCATTTTCCCAGTGTGCATTTTTCCCCAGTAGTTAGTCTCAAACCGCTGGGTAGCGATCGAGACAGCTCCTCATGTTTCAACGAACATCATCATTTCGCCGCTCCTATGCCTGGGCGGCTTTTTTTGTTAAAAATCAATACGAGTTTGACAGTGTGTCTTTTGAGGGCGGGGGACTAGATATGGTAGCTTACCTCGGGATTTGTTAAACATTCGTACAAAATTCATACAAAACTACGGGGCAGCCTAATGCACATGGTGAATGATCCCCCTCACATTGGTGAATCTCCCGCCAATCGGTTTTATCGAACTATCTGGCGCTGGCATTTCTATGCCGGACTATTCGTAATTCCCTTTATGTTGGTGCTTGCAACAACAGGAATTATTTATCTATTTAAACCCCAGTTGGACGCCGTGATGTACCACCGTCAGATGTTTGTTCAACCGAGTGGGGGGATAGCGGCCTATACCCAGCAACTTGAGGCGGCCCAGAGAGTTTATCCTGATGCAGCCATTTCTAAATTCACACCCAGTGTCGCCGCTAATCGTAGTGGTGAAGTTGAATTGGTTACCTCCGATAACCAGACCTTGACAGTCTTTGTAAATCCCTACACGACTCAAGTGCTAGGGGAACGCAATGAGGACAATAACCTCCAAGCGAATGCTCGCCGACTCCACAGTGAACTGATGATTGGGCCGGTTGGCGACTATCTAATTGAGCTAGCCGCTTGTTGGGGGTTAGTGTTGTTGGGGACAGGACTGTATTTGTGGATTCCCCGGAATGGATTCTCACTTTGGGGAACTTTATTGCCGCGACTAGGGAGCCAGAGCCAACGAGTATTTTGGCGGGATCTACATACTGTACCTGGCTTCTACAGTATGTTGCTAATAGGGTTTTTAATCCTGACAGGTCTCCCTTGGACAGGTTTTTTGGGGGAAACATTCGCTCAGGTTTGGAATCGTTTTCCAGCCCAAATGTGGGATGACTTCCCTCAGTCAACTGTACTCACCGGCGCACTCAACCGAAATGGAATCCAGTCTGTGCCATGGGCGGTTGAGCAGTTTCCCATGCCTCAGTCTGATTTACTTGATGAGCATCCTTACCAACCGTTAATGGATAAAACGCCTGCAAGTAAAGCAGTTGAGGGAAATACGCCAGTTACCCCTATAAACTTGGACTTTGTCATCGCGCTGGCGCAATCGCAAGGAGCGCCTCCCGGGTTCAATGTCAGCTGGCCGGACGGCGAGAAGGGTGTCTACACAATCTCAGCTTTTCCAGACGACCCCACCCAAGAGGTGACAATGCACATTGACCAGTACAGCGGTAAAGTGTTGGCGGATGTGCGCTGGCGAGATTATGGTCTGGTCCCCAAGGCAGTTGAACTAGGTATTGCGGTGCACATGGGCAAATATTTCGGATTGGAAAACCAACTGTTGATGTTGGCTGCTTGCCTAGCCGTTATCTTGCTATGTGTCAGTGGTGGAGTGATGTGGTGGAAGCGGCGTCCTGTTAGACGAATAGGAGCTCCGACAATACCGTCCTATGCGCCGCAATGGAAATTACCGATTGGCATTATTGCAGTTTTGGGCGTTGTGTTCCCTTTGGTTGGATTTTCGCTTGTAGCGGTCTTGCTATTGGACTATCTAGTGCTTTCCCGCATTCCTGTATTGCAGCGGATCTTTAATTGAGGTGAATAAAGTCGCCGAGTACAATAAATGTTCACCCAAGGTGCAGTAAGCTTTGGGGGGTTGGCCAACAATGCTAGCCTTGGTAGAAATAATTGCAAATTCAGGGGGCAGAGTTCCCAAGGAGAAATTTTCCTGATGGCGCTGACTCAATTAGCATCTGAAAGAGTGCTGACCACCATCAATGGCGAACCAGCAGTTCCACTAGAACATATGCCCCAGCAGTGGCGTCGAATCGCAACGGGTGATTGGATGAGTGAGCCGGGTGTATATACGGCGATGGCGCAGGTGTTTCTGGCGAAGCATCAGCAAGGACACATGCTTTTTTTGGAGCGTTCTGAGGTTAAACACCTGAGGCAGGCTTATTGTGAAGGCAATGGAAAATTAGCCTATGAAGCTGTGGAACATTATGGCGAGGCGTTTTTGCCAGAGAGTTATCCAGATTTGAAGCAAATTCAGAGCGAAGTGCGATCGCACAGTGCCCAGCAAACTGAGCGATTAGGGCTGGTTAATATCGTGAGCGATCTATTTGAACTGCTCGGGTATGACGTGCCCGCAACCTTCTACTGGACCTTTTTACACCCTCTGCAGCGTTCAGATTTATTTGAAGTTCGTTCATTCCGCTTTAGTGAGCAAGATATCGCGGTGGCGCGAAAATTTGACGCCATTCTGCACGGTGGATATGTCTCCATGTTACGGCGCTTGATTGATAGCGTATCGAGCCGCCATGGCTACTTTATTGAGCATGGATGCGGGTGTGAAAACCACCTGGCTAAACTGAAGCCCTGCGATTCTCAGTTCGATTACTCAATCCCCAATGAAACCCGACGGAAAACCCTCCGCGCTTTTTTCTGGAGTGTAATGGAGGAATATATGCTCTTTGAGCAAAGGGCGGCTACTCGGCTGGTTTACGCCGACAATCTTGATCTCTAAAGAGGTCGAAAAAGTATGAAGGTAGGCAGGGGTTGGAGCGATTCCTTTGGAAACAAAGGGTTCTGATTTCCTGCTTATCTAGGATGTACGATCGCGTTGATTCTCGCCAGTGAGGTAATTGTGGGGTGAGGGGAAAGAGGTGCGATCGCCTTTAAACCAGCCTCTAGTCATTGATTTGACAGCCTATCGAACAGCATTCAGGACATACTGCTGCAATCACCTGACGATACTTACTTACCATTTGATCAAAGGAAAATTGTTTGAGGATTCGGCGGCGACCCCATTGCCCCATTTGGAAACGGAGCTGTTCATTCTTTAGCAGTTTCTCTATGTCTGAGGCTAAGGCCGATACATCGCCACGGGGAATCAAAAGGCCTTCATGACCATGCTTCAATGCCTCAGGAATTCCACCAATCTCTGAAGCAATCACAGGCCGTTCACAGGCCATTGCCTCGCCTATAACTAGGGGTATGGTATCGTTAAGGCTCGGACAAACGACTACATCAGCGGCAAGGTAGTAAGGCCAAACAGTCCTCTCAATTTTGACAATCTCTACTTTACTTTCGAGTCCTTTATCGCGAATGTCTGCCTTGAGTTCGTTGAGGTACTGAATTTCGTTTTTGCGGAGATAGCGCGCGCCCACGATCAGGAGTTTGGCATTTCGCGCAGCCGCTTCATTGTCTTGGCAGAACTTTGCAAATGCTGATAAGGTCAGCTTCTGCGCTTTACGCTGGCAAACAGTGCCGATATGAAGAATAATGGCGTCGTCTTGCTGATACCCCAAATCCTTGCGAGCTTCTGCCTGCGATAAGGAAACTTTAAAGGTGTCGATTGGCTCCGTCGGTATGCCATTGTAAATTACCGCCGCCTTTTCTTTAGTGAAGAGGTTTTCATAGAGCTTGTGTTGAGCTTGGGACGGAAACACAACTCTGTTGGCTTTGGCAAAAGCTTTGATAATGTCCTGATAAGGTGAAAAACGAGAAAGGGGGAATATTTGCTTCTCATTTTTTTGATTTTCTTCCTCTCCATCTACCCCATTAGACATGAGAACAATCCCATTTGCATAATAGCCAAAGTTTTGTCTTGGCCACATCTCATGGATTACCCAAATATTGCGAATTGAAAGTTGCTCACAAATTAAGACCACATGGGCAAGCATGATAGTACTAATAATTGCCAAGTCGAAACGTTGACTTTCCTTCAAACGCTTTTTTAGATCCTCACCATCCTCAGTCTTCAGGATATGGGTGGGAAGCCCTCTCTCTCGAAAATCTTGCTCAATGGGTCCTGAGATGGGCGAGAAGATTTCGAATTCTAAGTCTTCACTCAGACCTTCTAAGAGGTTTAAAAGAAACTTATTGGCTCCATTTCTTTCCAGGTTATGGCTAAAAACAGCACACTTTTTCCGGGGATTTGCTGGAGTGCAGATCATCTCCAATTCCGAAGATAATCTGCCTTGATAGTGTTCAACTGTTTCTTGACTCTCCACGTTTTCTATTTTCACTAAGGTTGTTATCTCGTTGTGGATGCGCCTTTTTGATGAGATGGAGTAAGCAGTTCTAGAATTTGCTATGCCGAATTGTTTAGATAATTGTGATAAGGCTTACGAATGACAAGAGACATACACCCTTAACACATTTTTACCCCCTCATATACAACCCAGAATCTGTACTCCAGAGGTGGAAAATACCCTTTTAGAAGAGCAACACCAACTTAACGGAGATAATTGAGTCAAAAACCACAAATTCCTAGTTTTTTCCCGGAAGCTATTATTGAGTTTGACTAGTATTGCTTATTTGACGTATTGGTTTATATGTTTGTTTTTATCTAGCTAAGCAATCTAAAGTGACAAATTAAGGGCAACACACGAAAACTCTATATTGTTTAGGTTTACTTTATAAAAATTTTGCCTTATAAAATTCTGATATTGGCGCACAACTTAAAGCGGAGAAAAAATCACCTCCAAGATCAGCTGAAACCCTCGTGGGCTAGAACCATTACCCTGCAAGGATTCCTGCCAGAAAATATGCGCCTTAAAATTGAGATTAGGTTTAAGAATAAATCTCGTAAATAGTTTCTGATAAGTCAAAAGAAATCATGCAGTCGCTTGCTTGTTGACAAATATAACTACCAACTTAAGCCGACATGGTTTATTAAGCTAGCAGTTGATCTAAAAAGAAAGAATAATCGTCTTAACTGAAAAGCAAAGCTTCTTTTTCATATATTCTATTAGGAATATTATCGGAATGGAGTCACCCCCTTAGGGTACTTCTGGGTAACACTCAAAGCGGAAATTATTCCTGAGCTAGAACTTGAAATTCAGAAATCAGCATCTAGTCTATAAATGGCTCATGACTCCTGGTTTCTTGCTCAACCAGAATGTTCAGGCTAAAGTGAATATCCGTACCGTTTCTTCGTCATTTCTCTTAATGTTGACGATCTTTACTTTACTTTTGAGCCCTTGATATCGGATATCTGCTTTTGCTCATTGAGGTACTGAGTCTTGTGTTGGCAAAGGCAGCAAGCCCTCACAATTAACAGTTTGGCATTATGAGCGGACTGCTTCATTCTGCGCACAGAATTTCAGTGATCCGAGAGCTGCCCCAATCAGATAGCGATCGCGAAATTATCCCTGAGATAGAACTTGAAATCCAGAAACCAGAATCCAGCCTATATACCGCTCCAGATGGCTCCAAACCAGGGCAATCGTACGTATTTTGTATAAATTGTACTTGACAAGTCGGGTA
>JAAUYH010030072.1_pt1 | contig 31731 bp, 28 predicted proteins | sample 7278061 | NCBI WGS metagenome assembly JAAUYH01 (sample SAMN14350203, study PRJNA611818) | marine sediment metagenome | isolation source: surface marine sediment (0.6m) | place: French Polynesia: Moorea | collected 2018-08 | reverse complement strand
TGTGCGACTTGGGGTTGTGATTGGAAAATGCGATTTCCCAATCACTCACGGCCTTCGGCCGTTGGCACATCCCTGTGCCAAAAGGCGTTTTTTTGTCCGCAAGACGGGTCATCCATGACCCGCTCGCGGGCGCTACGCAAAACGTGGTTTGCTACGCTTGCGGCCTTCGGCCGTTGGCACATCCCTTTGCCAAAAGGCGTTTTCTTGTCCGCAAGACGGGTCATCCATGACCCGCTTGCGGACGGGAATCGAAAACGCGGTTTCCGATTCCCTCACGGCCTTTGGCCGTTGGCACATCCTTGTGCCAATTGTCCGGGTTCTAGTCGGCATGGGGCTTCGATCGCTTGCTATCGTCACCCGTCCCCCCGACGTCATCCTGAACTTGATTCCAGGATCCATCAGCATGAGAGATGTCGCTCCGTTCAAAAACCCTGCAATCGTCAGCAGCGAAGACTTTGTTTGCTCTTGCTGCCACCTGTCGAAGTCTTCTAACTCTGTCACTTTCAGATGGATGCTGAATCAAGTTAAAAGGAGGTTCTGGTAACACGTCCTGGGACCTCGCCATGACTTGTTGGACACAAAAGATCCGCGGCTTCGGAAATCAGCTATCCCCAATGAGCCGATTCGCCCTCTAAACTCGTTTAGAGGAAACAGCATGAAATCACTCCTCACAACGCTGCTGCTTACGCTGCTGATGTCTGGGTCGGCCCTGGCTGACCCGTTTGAGGACGACGACCTGTTGCCGTATCTTGGCGCCACCATGGACGGGGGCAGCCCGGATTTCCTGGGGCCGGTCAATCCAAACCTGCGCGATGGTCGCGAACCGGTCTGGGTGATCCCGGGCCGTTCGCTGGACGGCAACTCCGACCTGGACTGGCAGGTATTCCTGGGCGCCGAATACCCGTTCGTTCCGGACACGGGCCGAATTCGAATCTACGGCACCGACGCATATTCCAGCGCCAACCTGCGCGTGGAGGTGCTGGGCTATCCAAGCGAAATCGGCGTGGTACCGGGGGCGCCTTCCATTGTCCTGCAGTCGTGCTCGACGGCGCCTTTTGGCACCACGGTGATCGACATACCTCGCGACGATCTGCGGACCTTTTACCGGGTACGCAACTGCGTCAATGCGCCTGACGTAAACTACGAGTTCGAATATCGCTTTACCCAGGACAGTTTCGGGTTTCGGCTGTCCAGTGTGTATGGCTCGGTTCTGGACCAGCGAAACGGCAGGCCGATTGCTGGCGCTTTTGTCTACTCCAACGACAACACAACCACCTTCAGCAACCTGGAGGATGGCACATTTGAAATGCTGGTGGTGTCCGACACCAACGTCGTTCTCGACTTCGTGTCCCGGGACTCGGAGTCCGTGGGCAGCGTGAGTATCGGGCCGGTGCCCTTCGAGACGTTCGTGGAGGACGTTGTGCTGCTGGGTCAGCCGGCCGGCCTGGTGTTTTTTTCGGGGTTTGAATAAACCGCCGGGAGATTGACCCGGCAGAAAAACCCGGCAGATTCACTGTCTTTTCTCCGGCAGTTGGCTACACTCGCCGGCATGTTCCGCGTCGTTTTATTCATGCTTGTCCTGGGCCCGGCTGCAATGATCAATGCGCCAGCGGCGGCTGTGCTCGAGGAGATCACCGTCACTGCCCAGAAAAAGCCCGAACGCGTGGAGCGCGTGCCCATCAGCCTGTCGGTGTTGTCCGGCGATTTTCTGGCAACCCGTGGCCTGGAGAACCTGGAGCAGCTCAGCGCCAATCATCCTGGCCTGGATATCTCGCGCAACTCAGCGGCGGGAAAAGTTTTCATGCGCGGCATCGGATCCCAGGGCAACGCCGGGCTGGATCAGTCGGTGTCGGTGTTCCTGGATGAGATCTACCACGGCCGGTCGCGCAGTAACAAGGCAATACTGGCGGACGTGGAGCGTATCGAGGTGTTGCGGGGGCCCCAGAGCACCTATTTCGGCATGAATTCCAGCGCCGGCGCCGTTGCGGTGACCACCCGCAAGGCGGAGCTGGATCAACAGGGCGGGTACCTGCGCAGCCGGGTCGGGAGCGACGGCTGGCGCGGCCTCAGCATCGCCTACAATCTGCCCGTCACCGACCGCTTCGCCGTGCGGGCCGTGGCGGATTACAGCAGCCTGCCGGATGTCTGGACCATGGTGGACCCGTTAAGCGGCAAAAAGACAGGCTCCGGCGGGGGCGGGCGGTCATCGCTGGTTCGACTGGCGACTACCTGGCGACCCGCAGGTGGCTGGCTGGTCAACGCCAAGCTGGAAGCCCAGGAAATCCATCGACAAAATCCCTACGCCTGGCAGCCCGGCCGCTGCAACAACCTGTACGGCCTTGGCCTGTCGACCCAGGCGGAGCTCGACCGGTTCTGGGCCGATACCGGGTCCTCACAGCCGAGTCCCCTGCAGTTGCCGTTCAGCTGCCTGGACCAGTTTGCCGATGGCCGATTCGATTCACGGTCGCCGGCGGCACCGTTCAACGCTTCGGGGTTCAACGGGCGGGAGGGAATGCTCAGGGTGGAGCGGGCGTTCGCTGGATTTGACCTGGTGGCAACCACCGGCATTTACCGCACCGATTTTGTTTTCGAAGGCAACGACCTGAGTCACGGCGGGCCCGATCACCGCGTATTGTGGGTGCGGGACGACGCGGACCAGGTGTCCCAGGAAATCCGGCTGCAATCCTCGGCCGGACCTGACCTGGCGTGGATGGCGGGCATTTACTGGCACGCGACGGAGGCCGACTACGAAACGGGTGATGCGGATGGGCGCAACGTCCAGAATCCGCAGTTCGTTCGTACCCGCGCCCGGCAGGATGAAACCACCTGGTCGGCCTTTGCCTCTGCCGAGTATTCCCTGGGAGGACCATGGACGGCCACCGCGGGGTTGCGATACATCAACACGGAAAAACAGTTTTCCGGCAGCGACGAACGTATTCGCGCCAGCACCGTGGCCCAGGACCAGCGGGCGCGGTTGCGGGACCAGGTGCTGGCGGACCGCAGCGGGGACCCGGCGGCCTACGGCGCTTACGGTACACAGTTGCGGGCCCAATTCACTGATGAGCGGCGCAGCTTCGACCACTTTCTGCCGGCACTGACACTGAGCTATCGGGCTGCCGAAAACGCGATGGCCTATTACAGCTGGCGCCGGGGCTTCAAGGCCGGGGGCTTCAATTTCAGGCTTAACGGCCTTGATCGGGCGTCGCTTACCTATGATTCCGAGTCCGCCAGTGTCCATGAAATCGGATTAAAGGGACGATTCCTGGACCAGCGCCTGGGAGTCGGCGTGGCGGCCTTCGTGTCGGATTACGATGATCTGCAGCAGAACTCCAACCGGGGAGATGACGGGGTCATTTCGGCCGCGGTGATCCGCAACGCGGCCAGGGCCAGTTCCGACGGCATCGAACTCGACGCCAGCTGGCAGCTTGCCGAGCGCTGGCGGGCCGACCTGTCCCTGGTCTGGCTGGACGCCCGGTTCGACGATTACCGGGGTGCGGACTGCACCCGTTTCCAGTCAGCCATATCCAGGACCGACGTGGCGTCGCGCTTCGGCGCGGAACGCAATGGCAACCGATGTTCCCAGGATCTCAGCGGCAAGCGCCTGACCTCGGCACCGGAATGGTCATGGCGATTGGGCCTGAACCACCAGGTCGAGCTGACCGGTGGGTGGGTCCTGCAGTCCGGTCTTGAGTGGATCTACTCTGACGGGTTTTTCACTTCTCCCCATGCCGACTCCCTGCGCCGGCAACCCGCCTTTGACAAGTTCAACGGCGAGGTCAGCTTGTACCCATCCCACGATCGATGGCGCCTCACGCTGTCCGGCACTAACCTGCTGGATCGGCTGACGGCCCGGCAGCTGGGGCAGGACCAGGATGCGGCGGTATCCGGTCTGCTGGACGACCCCCGCAGGGTGTCTTTGCAGCTGGTGTTCAATTTTTAGACGGTCCCCGATGGGACAGGTGGGCAAGGAGCGACCCCGTGTTTGATCATGACAACGAACTGGCGCTACTGAAGCGGGCGCTGGACGTGCTGGACGAGGGCTTCGCTCACCTCCCGCAGCACCAGGCGGGAGTGGACGTCGAGGCAGCCTGGCCCGTGCTGGAGCAGCTGGCGCGGTGCATGCGCGACAACTATCCCTATTTCCACCCGCAGTACGCCGGGCAGATGCTCAAACCGCCTCACCCCGTGGCGCGGATTGCCTACGCCTTAGCGCTCTGGATCAACCCCAACAACCACGCGCTGGATGGCGGTCGGGCCAGTTCCGCCCTGGAAAAGGAATGTGTTTCGGCCCTCGGGGCCATGTTCGGCTGGGATCATCCGCTGGGCCACCTGACCGGGGGCGGCACCATGGCCAACATGGAAGCGCTGTGGGTGTCCGGCAGGCTGCGGCCCGGGAAAAAGATCCTGGCCTCGGACCAGGCGCACTACACCCACGGCCGGATTTCCGAGGTGCTGCAGCTGCCATTCTCCGCCGTCGCTGCAGACGCCAGCGGTCGGATGGATCTGGAGGACCTGGAACGGCAGCTCGGACACGGGGATGTGGGTACCGTGGTGGTCACCCTGGGCACGACCGGGCTGGGGACGGTGGACCCGCTGGCTGATATCCTGGCGATGCAGCAGCGTCACGACTTCCGTATCCATGTGGATGCGGCCTACGGTGGTTACTTCGTGCTGTGTGACGGCCTGGGCGAGGAGGCCCGCCGGCACTTCGACAGTATGCACCAGGTTGACTCCATCGTGATTGATCCCCACAAGCACGGTTTGCAGCCCTACGGATGCGGCTGCGTGCTGTTTCGCGACCGGGAGGTGGCCAGAATATACCTGCACGAGTCGCCCTACACCTACTACAGCTCCGACGAACTGCACCTGGGCGAAATCAGTCTGGAATGCTCCAGGGCCGGTGCCGCAGCGACGGCCCTGTGGGCGACTCAGCAGCTGTTGCCCATGGCGCGGGGTGGGCGCTTCGCAGGGGACCTGGATCGGTGCCTGGCGGCCGCCACGGAGTTGTACCGGCTGCTGGCGCAGTCCAGCCAGTTTCATCCCCTGTACCAGCCGGAGCTGGACATCCTGGTCTACGCGGTTGCCGCCGACGATACCCGCGACGCCAGCCAGCGGGCGGCGCGGCTGTTTGACCGGGCGGCTGAGAACGAGCTGCACCTGGCGCTGATCGATCTGCCAACCAGCCTGGTTCACGACCGGCTGGGTGACATGGAAATCAACAGCGAAACCGTGACCTGCCTGCGCTCGGTGCTGATGAAATCCGAGCAGGTGGACTGGACCCGCCGGATTTTCGAGCTGCTGTGCCGTTGCGCCGACGCCGGGTGACGACCCCGGTGGTGTACCATGCGGTTTTTTCAGCCACGGCGGTCAGGCCGCCAGGGGAGGGCACATGAAGCGATTCGTACTGATGCATTTCGGCTTCGAGCAGCCCACGCCGGAGATCATGCAGGCGTGGGGCCAGTGGTTCGAACAGACCGCAGACTGCACGGAGCAGAACCTGGGCTTTATGGGCGGGAAAGAAATCAGTGCTGACGGGGTGCGCGATCTGCCATGGGATCTCGAGTCGATTACGGGCTGCTCTATTATCCAGGCCGAGGACATGGCGGAGGCCGAACGCATTGCCAGCGCTAACCCCTATGTCTCGGCGGTCCGTGTCTACGAGATTCGGGAGCACGGATAAATCGTGCATCCAGACAGCGCTGACCACCAGGACATTCTGGCTCGGGACCTGGTGCTGCCCTGCGGCGGCCGCCTGAAAAACCGCCTGTGCAAATCCGCCATGACCGAAGGGCTGGCCGATGCGGCAAACCGCGCCACGGGCCGGCATGTCACCCTGTACCGCCGCTGGGCAGCCGGCGGAGCGGGTCTGCTGATCACCGGCAATGTCCAGGTGGATCGGCGCTACCTGGAACGGGCGGGCAATATTGTCATCGACGGCGAGCAGTCGGCCCGGCAGATCCAGGGTCTGGAAGCACTGGCGGCGGCCGGTAGCGAAGACGGAACCCAGATCTGGATGCAGCTCAGCCACGCAGGCCGGCAGACGCCCAAACTGGTGGCCAGCGAACCCGTGGGCCCGTCGGAAATCCCGCTGGCACTGCCCGGCGGGCGATTCGGTCGTCCCCGGGCACTGACCGATGATGAGATCACCCGGGTGGTCACCCGGTTTGGCGAGGCCGCGGCTGTTGCGCGGGACTGCGGGTTCCATGGTGTGCAGGTGCACGGTGCCCATGGCTACCTGCTGTCGGAATTCCTTTCTCCCCGGGTCAATCAGCGAAGCGACCGCTGGGGGGGGATCCTGGAGAACCGCGCGCGGCTGCTGCTGGAGTGTGTGCGCAGCGCCCGCGCCAGCACCGGCACTGATTTTGCCGTTGGCGTGAAACTGAATTCCGCGGACTTTCAGCAGGGCGGCTTCTCCTTTGATGAATGCCTGGCTGTTATCGAATTGCTTAACCAGGAGGGCGTGGATCTGCTGGAGATTTCCGGGGGCACCTACGAACAGCCACGCCTGCTGGGCATTGACGGGCTGGAGCCGGTGTTCGAGGAAAAAGTACGGGAAAGTACCCGGGCGCGAGAGGCTTATTTCTTTGAATATGCTGCCGCGGCGCGGTCGGTGGCCAGCATGCCGCTGATGGTCACCGGCGGGTTCCGTTCAGCCCGGGGCATGTCCGAAGCCCTATCCAGCGGCCAGGTCGATATGATTGGCCTGGGGCGGCCCCTGTGCCTGGATCCGGATTTCCCGGCCCGGATCCTGTCCGGGGAACTCGCGGTGGCGCCTGACGTGGAGCGGGGGTTGCGCATCGGTCCGGGTATCCTGGGGCCCCACTCGCCGATCAGGTTGATCAAGACCATTAACGGGTTTGCCAAGATTGGCTGGTATTACGAGCAGATCTATCGGCTGGCCGACGGACTGGAGGCAGACCTCGGCATGAGTGGATTCAAGGCACTGATGGCCTACGAAAAGACGGAAAAGGCCAAATCCCGGGCGCTGCAGGCGAACCGGCAATAGGCCGGCATTCTGGCAAGTGTTGTGGGGTGTCGACGAGTCACCTGATTTTCAGATTGTAAATTTATCTGTTACTTTGATGTGCGTAATATGCAATCTCGCCAGTCTGACGCGTGATTCGCATCGATTCATCCACAATAAAACAGATCGAAGACTATGGGCACAGGGGATCGATTGAGAAGGGTACTTGCCACCCGTGACTGGACTCAAAAAAAGGCGGCGGAGGTCGCGGGGGTCCAGCATACGGCCATCAACGGCCTGATCTCAGGCCGGCTGAAAAGCGTATACGTGGAGACGGGACTGAAGATCTGCAAGGCGTTGGGAATCAGCCCGTTCTACCTGTTTCTGGGGGAAGGGGAAGAAAAGCTCGGTGACGTTCCGAGCTACAACCAGGACCTGATGGCGCAGGTCATTGTCGCGGTGGAGACGGCGATACAGGATTCCGGCGTGGAAATTGCGCCGGCCAGGAAGGCGGCGCTGATCAACGGTTTCTATCTAAACGCCAGTCTTGGACGAGATATCCCCAGTTCCGCAGAAATCCGAAACCTGCTCCAGGCTGTGGCATAAGGGCTCGAATTCGGCGGTCAGCAAAGACCGCCCGCGGATGTGCACCAGTGACGCCATGACGGCCCATTGGCGGTCTCCTACGTTGCAAACCCAGGCCAGGCGGCCTTTCTTCTCCAGTTGCTTGATGTAGAGTTTACTGCGGTCGCCAAAATTGTGGCAGACCTTGCTGGCCTTCTGACCGATCAGGTTCTGGACCATGGCGTTGAACACCAGGCCAGCTGCGGGATTGGCGTCGACGATCTTTCCTGTTTCCGTGTCGACTACCAGCCGGGCGATGGGATTGCTGTCGATCATGGCCCGCAGGTAGTGACTGGTACCAATGAGCGAGTCATCGCCGATGGCGTTTCGAACCTGATCGTAAACCCATTCCATGTTTTGTCATTCCATTGCAGAGCGCAACTCAGATACTACTCATATGACCGGATGCTTATCAATCATTTTCAAATGACTGACCGGCAATTTTTTTCGAATGTCAGACTGGATCTATTACGCCCGCCTGGATGGCCCCGGGAATGGGTTCAGCCCTGCAGGGCAGTCCGCTAAACTGGTGCGTCTCCCCAATGGCTGGGTTAATCCATGACGATCAGACTGGTGCGCAATGCCGCCCTTGCCGCGACCATCCTGGTGTCCACGGCCCTGCAGGCCCAGGACACCGAGCAGCTTATCCTGGATGGCGTTGATGCGGAGCTGGAATCCGCCCGAGCGCTGCTGCAGCGATCGGTTGAGGTCAACAGCGGAACCATGAACTTCGCCGGCGTCCGCGCCAACGGCAACCTGCTGGCGCCGGAGTTTTCCAAGCTGGGTTTTGACGTGGCGTGGATCGACGGTGCCCCTTTCAACCGGGCCGGTCACCTGGTGGCACGACTGGAAAACGGCGGCCTGCGGCTGCTGCTGATCGGTCACCTGGATACGGTGTTCGCCATAGACAGCCCGTTCCAGAACTACCTGCCGCTGCCGGGTGATCGCGTCAAGGGGCCCGGCATCACCGACATGAAAGGCGGAAACGTCATCATGCTGACGGCGCTGAAGGCGCTGGACGCGGCCGGGCTGCTGGATCGGATCAGCGTGCACGCGATCCTGACCGGTGACGAGGAATCCCGGGGGCGGCCACTGGACATCGCAACCCGGGAGCTGGTGGATTCGGCCCGCTGGGCGGATATCGCCCTTGGGTTCGAAGATGGCGACGGCAACCCTGAGACTGCGGTGATCTCCCGCAGAAGCGCGTCCAGCTGGTCACTGGTGGTTACCGGGACGCCGGCGCATTCCTCCCAGATATTTCAGCCGGACATCGGGTACGGCGCCGTGTTCGAGGCAGCGCGCATCCTGGACGGATTCCGGACTTCACTGGAACCCATGCAGGACCTGACCTTCAATCCCGGGGTGCTTGTAGGCGGCACCGATATCGATTTGGACGGCACCACCAAGCGGGGCACCGCATTTGGCAAGACCAACGTCATTGCGCGCTCGCTGAAGGCGAGGGGAGATCTTCGTGCCGTTTCACCAGAACAGCTGGCGGCAGCCCGATCAAAAATGCGAGAAATCGTAGCCGGCTCATTGCCGGGGACCACTGCAGAGCTGGTGTTCTCGGACAGCTATCCACCCATGGCCCCGACCGTGGCCAATCGGAAGCTGCTGGAGATCTACAGTCGGGTCAGCAGTGACCTGGGGTACGGGCCCGTGGCGGCAGTGAATCCCCGCAATGCCGGGGCGGCGGACATCTCCTTTGCTGCCGCACACGTGGACATGGCCCTGGACGGATTGGGACTGATGGGAACCGGCGGCCACACGGACAACGAAATTGCCGATATGACCACCCTGGAATCCCAGGCCAAACGCGCGGCGATACTGATCTACCGACTGTCGCAGCGGGCCTCTTCACCCTGAAAGCTCGGTCCGGACAGGACCGGCAAATCGTTACAGGTTGGTCCTGATGGCAAAAAGCTCCGGAAAAAAACTAGTGTCGATGGCTTTCTTGAGAAACGGCACTCCGGAAGACCCGCCGGTACCCCGACGTGTTCCGATGATTCGTTGCACCGTGTACATGTGCTTGAAGCGCCAGAGCTGGAAAGCGTCCTCGATGTCAACCAGTTTCTCGGCCATTTCATACAACTCGAAGTGTTTGTCGGGGTCGCTGTAGATATCAAACCAGGCCGCGCGAACGGATTCATTGGGCTGGTAGGGCTGGCTGAAGTCGCGCTCGAGCTTCTCCGCATCAATCGGAAATCCGCGCTCATTGAGCTTGCGCAGCACCACGTCATACAGACTCGGCTCATGCAGCAGCCGGGTCAGCTCTTCGAAGGCGGCCGGGTCGTGTCGATGCACCTTGACCAGCTTTTCGTTCTTGTTGCCCAGCAGGAATTCCAGTTTGCGGTAGCAGTAGGACTGGAAGCCAGAGGCTGGCCCCAGGGAGTCCCGGAACTTCAGGTAATCCACCGGTGTCATGGTGGCAAGAATGGACCAGGAATGAGTCAACTGGGTCAGGATCAGCTTGACCCGGGCAATGACCTTGAAGGCATGTCGGAAGTTGTCGTGCTTCAGGAATCGAATGGCAGCCTCCACCTCGTGACCGGCCAGCTTCAGCCACAGCTCACTGGCCTGGTGAATGATGATAAAAAGCATTTCATCATGCTGGTCGGTCAGCCGGTGTTGGGCGTTCAGGACCTCGGACAGGTGCAGGTACTTGCCGTAGCTCAGCCGGTCCGTCAGATCGGTATGGATACTCTGTTCAAGCTCGCGATAGTTCTGCCGGGTTTCACTCATTGCTTCTCTCCCAGTACCTCTGACGCCAGACGGTGTAGCCGCTCCATAACCCCAGGCTGATCCCACTGCTGCTCAATGTTCGGCAGGGCCATGATCTGGTCCATGACGGTTTCCTGCAGGTCGCCCACGCGCAGTGCTTCGGCGTAAGGAATCTCCGGGGAGAACGTCACCATGGAGTAGAGCGGAATCCACAGGTCGGGGTGGGCTTCACTGAACCTGGCTTCGATCTTTTTGCGCAGCTGGAACATGGGGTCACCCGACAGGTCGCTCATTTCCACGAAGTTGCGCTTGGCCAGCTCGGCGATGGCGTCGCCATTGGGCTTGCGGGTGTTTTCGTAAGCGGCAAAAATCCGTTTCCAGTCGTGGTCATACTGCCCGATCAGGTCATTCAGCTCGGCGCAGTCTTCAAAGCCGCAGTTCATGCCCTGGCCGTAGTACGGCACGATGGCGTGGGCCGCATCGCCGATGAGGCCGACCTTGTGATTGAAAGACCAGGGGAAAACGTGCACCAGGAACAGAGGTGCGGCGACTCTGGCCATAAACTCGTCCACCGGGTCTTCCAGGTAGTCCAGAGCATCAGCGAAATAGGTGTCAAAAAACGCCTGGACCTGGGCTTCTTCCTTCAGACCTTCAAAGGAAGGATCACCTGAGTGATTCATGAACAGGGTGCAGGTGAATGACCCATCGGGGTTGGGTAAGGCGATCAGCATGAAATCCTTGCGCGGCCAGATATGCAGGGCATTCTTCTCCAGCCGATGGCTGCCGTCCGCACCGGCGGGGATGTTGAGCTCGATGTAGCACTGGGGCATATAGGTCTGGCTATAGCTGAAGCGCGGGAAACTATGCGCCAGCCGCCGAACCTTGGAATTGGCGCCGTCGGCGCCGAAAGCGAAATCCGCTGCCACCGCCACCTGGGTACCGAAGCCGGTTTCAAAGGTTGCGGTGGCGGTTGCGAAGTCGATGTCCACCAGACGATGCTGGAAATAGCAGCTGATATTGGCCTCCGCGTCGGCGATGTCCAGCAGCTGCTGGTTGATGCCTTCCCGGGATACGGACCAGATGGCGTCCCCTTCCTGGCCGTAGGGAATGCGGCTCAAGCTGCCGTCGAGGTCGTGGATCGTACGGTGGTACATGGGGATCGCCTGGGCCTTGGCATCCTCGGGAATGCCAATCCGTTCCATGGAGGTCCAGCCCCGGTCCGACAGGGCAATATTGATGGACTTGCCCTGGTAAATGCTGGTCCGGCGGGAATCCGGGCGTCCCTCGTAGAGACCCACACGGTAGCCGTGCCTTGCCAGGGAAATGGCCAGCAGGGCACCGACGGGTCCGCCGCCGACAACGGTAAAAGATTTCTGAGTCACGGGCTGTTCCTGAGCAGGTCGCGCATCACCCGGCCAAAGGTGAATACGTCTTCGAAAGAATTGTACAGAGGCACCGGCGCAATGCGGATGATACAGGGCTCGCGAAAATCGGCGATCACACCACGGGCGATCATGTCGTCAAACAGCCGGCGCTCGCGCCCGGCGATGTTGATGGAGATCTGGCTGCCGCGCCGGGCCGGGTCTCTCGGCGTGATCAGGCTGATCCGGGCATCGGGAAATTCACCGGCCAGGCCGTCAATGGTGTATTCCAGGTAGCCGGTCAGCCGCTCGCTTTTTTCCCGCAGGGCAGGCATTCCGACGGCGTCGAACACCGCCAGGGAGGCTTTCATGGCTGACATGCCCAGCACAGGCACATTGCTCAGCTGCCAGCCCTCGGCTCCCGGCATCGGCTGGAAGCCGCTCTTCATCTGGAACCGGGTGTCTTTGTCGTGGCCCCACCAGCCTCCAAAGCGGGGCAGGTCAAAATCTTCGCCGTGGCGTTCGTGCACGAAGATGGCACCGGCATTGCCGGGCCCGCTGTTCAGGTACTTGTAGGAACACCAGGCGGCGAAGTCCACATCCCAGTCGTGCAGGGCCAGGGGAACGTTGCCGGCAGCGTGGGCCAGATCATAGCCCGCCACCGCACCCACCTGGTGGGCGGCCTGGGTCAGGGCTTTCATGTCAAACAGCTGGCCGGTGAAGTAATTCACACCGCCCAGGAAGACCATGGCCAGCTCATCGGCGTTCTGCTCAATAGCTGCCAGGATGTCCTCGTGGCGGATCAGCCACTCGCCCTCGGGCGGGCCTACCTCGATGATGGCGTCATCGGGATCGAAGCCGTGGAACGCGGCCTGGGTTTCCAGCAGGTAGCGGTCCGATGGAAACATCCTGGCTTCGCTGATGATCTTGTAGCGCGACGCTGTCGGCCGGTAGAACGACACAAACAGCAGGTGGATGTTGGTGGTCAGCGAATTCATGCAGACCACCTCGGATTCCCGGGCGCCGACAATGCGGGCCATGGGCGGGGTCAGCAGTTCGTGGTAGCTGTACCAGGGATGGGTGGAATGGAAATGGCCCTCGACCCCGTATTTCGCCCACTCTTCCAGTTCCACCTCAACCGATGCCCGCACCGAGCGCGGCTGCAGACCCAGGGAATGGCCGGAAAAGTACGCCATCTCCGGCGTATTCAGTTGGGGAAAGTGAAAGTGGTCCCGATAACTGCCGATCGGATCCGCCTGGTCCTGGGCCTTGGCGAACCCCAGCGTCGGCTCGTATTCCACCTTATCCCTCCACCCGCGGGGGGATGGAGACCCAGCCTTCAGGCACCTCTTTGCCGGGATGCAGGGCGCCGCAGTTCGGGCAGGTCCGAGCCGCCTCATCCTGGTAGAAGGCCTGGTAAAGGGGCGGCAGGTCGTGGACGATCGACTTCAGGATGACTTCCACCCGGTGCACCAGGCTGCCGCACTCAAAACAGTACCATTCGAAGGCGTCTTTCAATCCTTCGGGGCGCTTGGGTTCAATTACCAGGCCGACGCTGCCGGCCATGGGCCGCTGGGGTGAATGGCGCACATGCTTGGGCAGGAAAAAGATGTCTCCCTCGCGAATGACCACGTCATAAAACTCGCCCTGGTCGAAGACCTTCAGCACCATGTCGCCTTCCAACTGGTAGAAAAACTCTTCAACGGGGTCGTCGTGGTAATCCGTGCGCTGGTTGGGTCCACCTACCACGAAGGCCATCATGTCGGCGTCCTCCCAGATCTGCTTGTTGCCCACCGGGGGCTTGAGCAGGTGCCGGTGTTGTTCGATCCAGTCCTGGAAGTTGAATGCTGCCAGTTTGCTCATGTTGCCTTACTCCGCCACGCCAATCGGAAGTCTTCGATTTTATCCCACCCCAATTGCCAATCCGCTAAGGGGATTCCCCCTCGGTCATTGCCGATCAGACAATGGAAAGGCTGTGGGACAGGTTCTTGGTGATCATGTAGTTGTGCAGGCCCTCGGTGCCGCCTTCGCGGCCAAAGCCGCTGGACTTGACGCCGCCAAACGGCGTTTCCGGCAGTGAGGCTTCCAGGGTGTTGATGGAGACGTTGCCGGCCTCCAGCCCTTCGCAAAGCCGGTCGGCGTAATCCGCCCGGTTGGTGAAACCGTAAGCCGCCAGTCCGTAGGGTACGGCATTGGCTTGCTCGATCCCCTGATCCAGTGAAGCCACCGGGTTGATCACCGCCAGGGGGCCAAAAGGTTCCTCCTGCATCACCCGGGCGCTGTCTGGGACGTTGGCCAGCACCGTGGGCTGGAAGAAGTAGCCCGGGCCGTCCATCGTTCGGCCGCCGGTCTTCAGTTCCGCGCCCTGGGCCAGAGCGTCTTCCACCAGCGTGGTCAGCGCGTCGATTCTTCGATCATTGGCCAGCGGTCCCATTTCCACGCCGGGATCGACGCCGTTGCCCACCACGGTTTCGGCGGCGCGGCGGACGAAGGACTCCGTATAGGCGTCAAAGATGCTCTCGTGTACAAAAAAACGGGTGGGTGAAGTGCAGACCTGGCCCGCATTTCGCATCTTGCGCACGGCGCTGGTCACGGCAGCGGCCTCCACGTCGGTATCTTCGCAAACGATGACCGGGGCGTGTCCGCCCAGTTCCATCAAAACCGGGGTCATGTGCTGGGCCGCCAGGGTGGTGAGGTGTTTGCCCACGGCGGTGGAGCCGGTAAAGGCCACCAGTCGGACCTGGTCCTTGCGGATCAGATGGTCCGAGATCTCCGCGGGGTCCCCGAATACCAGGTTGAGCACGCCCGGTGGCAGGCCGGCATCATCCAGTGCCCGGGCGATATGCAGAGCGCCCGCGGGGGTTTCTTCTGCTGCCTTGAGAATGATGGAACAACCCGCGGCGATGGCGCCGGCAATCTTTCGACAGGGCTGGCTCATGGGGAAATTCCAGGGGGAGAATCCAGCCACTGTGCCAATGGGCTGATGGTGCACGATGTAGCGAACGCCCGGGGCGCTGGGGATGACGCGGCCGTAGGTGCGGGTGGCCTCACCGGCGTCCCATTCCAGGAACTCACATCCCCGGATGACTTCCAGTCGGGCCTGGGGCAGGGGCTTGCCGTGTTCCGCGGTAATGGCTGTGGCAATCTCTTCCTGGCGATCCCGCATCAGGGCCGCGGCCTTGAACAGCACCTTGGCGCGATCCACGGGTGGTGTCTGGCTCCATACCCGGAAGCCCGCAGCTGCGGCTTCCAGGGCGTCATCAAGATCGCTGATGCTTGCCTTGGGCAGGCGCCCGATTTCTTCTTCGGTGGCGGGATTCAATACCGGCAGGTCGCTGGCCGTTTTGCGCCATTGACCGTTGATGTAGAGGTGCAGGTCCGGATAGCTGTTCATGGGCGTGCCTCGCGGGTCCACATTGGACGCATACCGGCAGATGTTGCAATAGGCTTGAACGAATTGAAACTATTCAGCTATTTGAAAAACCGATAGCTGGAACTTACCGTCCGTTGATCTGATTGGCTGCCTTGCGCAGGGCTTTCAGGAACTCGCCGGCAGCAGGCGAAAGGCTGTCGGCGCCCCGGTGTGAGACGCCAACCGGCCCTTGTCCGAAGGGCACAGTCCAGTCAAGCCTGGCCAGCAGCCCGTGCTCGATGTCATAGGACACCACGTGCTCCGGCATCAGTCCGATATAGTCGTGGCGCTGGTACAGGGAGCGGTTGGTCAGGTAGGACACGGATTCCAACAGCGTGGGGGGCAGGTACTGGCCCTGGCTTACGAAATATTCGTCCACCTGGCGCCGCAGTGTGGTTTCCGGCGGCGGCAGGATCCATCCGAACGGCTTGAGATGGTTGAAGCTGAGGCTGGATCGGCTTGCCAGAGGGTGCCGTGCACCGGCCACCGCGGCGATGCGGTCGTCGAACAGCTTTTCCTGCTCCAGCCGGGCACGGGCCCGATACGTCGGAAGCCGCCCGACGATCATGTCGATCTCACCGGAAAACAGGGCCGGCATCAGGGCGTCATTGGTGCCTTCAACGATCTTGATGGCCACCTTGGGGCGTTCTTCCAGGACCCTCTCGATGGACTGGGGCAGCAGGTTGGGGGCGCCGGCCAGCAGCGTGCCAATGACAACCCGTCCGCTGCTGCCTTCGGCCAGATCATCCAGTTCCTGGGCGGCGTTGGAGACCTGGGTCAGGATAAGCTTGCCGTGCCGGATCAATGCCTGGCCGTAGGTGGTAGGGACCATGCCGCGATTGGTGCGATCAAACAGCTTCACTTCGAAGTCCAGTTCCAGGTCCTGGATCAGCTTGGTGGCTGCGGGCTGGGAGATATGCAGGGCCCTGGCCGCATGCTGGATGCTGCCGAACTGGCCCACGGCAACCAGCAGGCGGAGCTGCCGCAGCTTCAGCCGGGCGACTGCGCGTTCAACAATGCGGGCGTGGCGGGCAACCATGGCTTTCTAGAAACCCACCGACTGGATCGACTGCTGCAGGCGGCTGATTACGCTCATGGCTGCCAGCGCTGAGCTGCGGGGATTATCCGGCAGCGAGCGGCCACGGATTTCGAAATCGAACCGGCCAAAGTCGCCCTCGGCGTGGACTTCGTGGATGTTTTCGCTGATGCCGGGGTCGGCAATCAATTGCACCCGGGTCTCGTCGAAGCCGAGACCGGCCAGGGCCACGGCTGCGGCGACGTTGGCATTTTTCGGGTAATCCATGGCGGCAACACGGGCGCTGCCCTCGAAATGGACCGCAGCCTGATCCAGTTCGTCCAGGTCCAGGCGTTCCTGGGCGGGAGAGCCTTTCCAGCCGGCCGGAGGTTTGCGGCCGATGTAAGTCACCGATGCCAGTCGCCCAACCCGCGCCGCCTGCAGACAGTCCAATGCACCAATGGCACCGCTGGCCAGATGCAGCCTGGCGCCGCCTTTTTCGGCGGCCTGCTGCAGGCGCTGCATGACCTCGGAATCGGCCAACGCTCCAATGGAGACCGTGATCAGTTCGATGCCGCGCTCCAGGATTTTCGGCCCGTGCTGTTTCAGCGCCTGGTGCCCGGCGCAGTCAACAATATGGTGGATGTCGCCTGGCAGATCGTCTGCTGATTCGATCCAGCCGGGCTCACGGGATGCCATCCGTTGCGGTCGCACCAGCACCGCGCCCACTTCATGACCCTCGGTGAGGATTTGCTGCCGCACGTAGCGCCCGATGGCGCCAAGACCAATGATTCCAATCTTCATGCTGTTGCCCGGTTCATGATGAATAGATTATGGCAGATACTGCTGGGTATCGGATTTACGTATAGCTAATTGTGCCACTTGGCACCGGGTTTCCAGTATCTTGGACGCCTGCCAGGCACCGGAACTGAAGGAGCCCTCGCCATCAAATACTCAAAGCTCGACGCCAAGGACTACGCCCGGGAAAACATGCGCGGCATCTGGGCCGCTGCCCTGAACCCCTTCAATGAAGACCTGTCGCTCAACGAAGCCGGGTTACGATCCAACATTCGCCACTGGATCGACGACCTGGGTATCCAGGGCCTGTTCATTGCGGGCAAGCAGGGAGAGTTTTTCTCCATGAGCCTGGCCGAGCGCAAGCGCAACTTCGAGATTGCGGTGGAAGAGTGTGACGGCCAGGCCGGGGTGATCGTGTCGGTGTCCGACCAGAACTTCGACACCGTGATGGAGCTGGCTGAACACGCCGAGAGCTGCGGCGCCGACTACATCGTGGTGCACGCTCCCGTGCTGAGTTTTGTGCACGAGCGGGGCGAGGTGCTGTACCAGTACTACAAGGCCCTGTGCGACAAACTGGATATCGGCATTGCCATGTGGAGCCACCCGGACTCCGGTTACCTGATGCAGCCCGAAGAGGCGGCGCGCATTGCTGAGCTGCCGAATATTGTCGCCATCAAGTATTCAGTTCCCCGCGAGATGTATGTGCGCCTGACCCACATGGTAGGGGACAAAATCCAGGTCTCTACCTCCCTGGAAGACGACTGGCTGGACAACATTCAGGAACTGGGCTGGCAGCTCTACCTGTGCTCTTCGCCGCCGTATCATCTGCAGACAAAAAACGACAGGCGGATGGACGAATACACGCGGCTGGCATTCGAGGGGCGATTCGATAAGGCGCGTCGGGTCCGGGACAGCCTTAACCCCGTTCGCGAAGCCATGGCACGCAGCAAACCGGCTGACAAACCCCAGGCCTTCGGCAAGTACTGGCAGGAGCTGCTGGGGCAGGTGGGCGGCCGGGTGCGACCACCCATGCTGGAATTGACCGAGGCCGAAAAAGAGACTGTACGACAGGCTTTCGCAGAAAGTGGTCTGAGGCCCTGATCAGGCCCCACTCAGGTCTCATTCAAGCCCATCTAAGCCGAGGCAGGGTGCAGGCCAAAATCCGCTTCGATCCGCCGGGCATCCTCGGCGGACATCTCCAGGGATTCGCGCAGGCGATCCAGTAACGCGCGCTGGGATGTGCCCAGTTTTCCGTCGAGCAAGGCATCTTCAACGGCGGCGGCGTACATTTGAAGCTTGCGGTAAGCCTTGTACTCTCCGCCCTGGTCCACCTGGACCACCTGACCTGAAAACCACTCGGCCAGCCGGTGCAGCGGTGACACCAGGAATACCACCAGGCTTGCGCCCAACAGGCCAAACACTGTGCCGAACTGGTCAGACAGCAATGAGGCTGCCGATTCGGAGATAAGAAAGAATATCGCGACGAACGCTGCGGCCAGGGTGCCGCGCTTGACGCCCAGGCGCATTTGCACCCGGAGATCCAGCAGACGCAGGCTGAGGATGCCGTAAGCGACCATGGGTATGTAGATCAGCGTGGCTCCGGCATAGAGTTGATTGCTCAGCAGGGCGTTCAAGGTTGGGTCCTCGGGGCGAAGCCCGAAGGCGCCACTGAAGTACACCCACGCCCACACCACGTCGCGAAACCCGAAGGCAATGCTGAAAAGGATGGCCCGCTGCCTGGCGAGTTTTGACCTCGCCATGAATACCGCATGGATGGCGAAGATCAGCGCCAGGGTGAACATCAGGGAAAGCAGGACCGCGATGACCCAGAACTCGATGAACCACCAGTCCGCAATGCAGACCACTGTGGCGAATACAAGAAGCAGCGGCAGAGCCGCAGGGTGGCGCAGGACCCGTAATCCGGATTGGGGCAGAGCGTAAGCCAGGAAAATGGGGTAGACCACCAGCATCATGCAGTCCGCGATGTGGTGGGGCAGGAACAGGTCTCTCTCATACGGGAACCGGAAGAACTCGATCAGAACCGCGCCGGACGTGGCCAGCACCAGACCTTCAACCACCAGCACCACGGCGAACAGGACTGCCAGTCGGTCACGTTCAACACCCCGCAGCAGAAACACCGCCAGCGACCAGGCCAGCAACACGGCAAACACCCCGGTCAGGCCCCAGGGATTGATGGTGAACGATTCAGCCACGGCGACATGATACAGCCACCGTTGAAGGATTAAAGCGAGTCTGCGCGAAGCTGTCGGCTAATGCCCGTAGCTGACAACTCTGGAAAGGGTCCAGCGGCCATTGTGGTGCCTCCAGATGTGCATGAACTTGAAGGTTCCGCAATCCATCTGGCCGTTTTCAGTATGACAAAAGCGGTGCTGGCCGGTCTGCAGTGCGCCGTAGCCCGCAATAGGGTGAATCTCTAAGCTGTCGTGCAGCAGAACCCGGGTGAGGTCTCCAGCGTTGGCAAACAGACGTCGGGAATTCTCCATGGCTTGTTCATATCGGCTGAGGCCCCCGGTGTCGTGGTAGAACTCGATATCGGGATCAAAGATGTCACCGGTAGCCTCAAGATCCCGCTGGTTAAAGGCATCAAACAGCCGCTTGTCCATGGCGAGGATCTGTTGTTCCAGGTGCGCTCGCTCTTCGGCATGGGCGGGCAAGGGCAGGGCTGGAATCCCCTGGGTCAGAATCAGGCACAGCGTCAGGCGAATCATTCGCTATCTCCGGTAACTGGAAAGGTGAACACCAGTAATTACGCTGGTGCGCCGGGAGAGTTACACCACGGCGAAAATCCGCGATCGCATTGTTCACCTGACCCGGACTCCGGCAGTTGCCGGGTTACAGGCCAAGATCGCTGCGGCGCCTGGGCTGGTCAGCTTTGTCAGCCTGGCTGTAATCCCCTACCAACCGGTAAGGGGTCAATCCCTACGCAGACGCTGGACTCGTTCAGCATGTTTAAAATGACAGGAAGCAAGCAGCCGCTATAAGCCCGAAGAAGACCCACGACAGGTGACGCCCGCGACTTGCCACAAGCGCAATTGCAGCAGAGATGCCGAATGTGATCCCAATGACACCAAGAATACTGACTTTGGAAAGATCGCCGCGATGGACCAGTAGAAGAATAGCCCCAAACCCCAGCCAGGCTACGGTCGTGATATGCCAGGCAAATCTCAAAGTTTTCCTGGTGAAGTCATCACTCCCGAAAAGTCTGGGAAGGGGACGATGAAACAGTCGGGTCAAGATGTAGCGTTCGCCCAGGTACGAATGGGCACAGCCGATCATAATGATGAGTATTACCGCTGCGGGAAGCATCGAAAGTTTCTTTCGCCTCGACCGGACTCAGTGACACCCAGGAACGGTGAACCGCCTCTCGCTTTCCGGCCGGCCAGTGACGCACTCACTTGAGCCGCACCAACCTGCCTTTTCGCTTGTAGATGTTTTTGTAATCCCATTGGATCGTCTGTGCCTTCGTCAACCATCGACGTAAATCCCCTGCATTGATCTGACTGGCGTTTCTGTAGCGAACGGATGCATCCTTGAACTTGCCCGTCCCTGGGGTGAGGCCGGTTTCATCGAAATCAGCCCCACTCCAAAACATAAGCCGAATACAGTCTTTAAGCTTGCTGTAGCCAACAATCGGGTTGCCATCCAGGAACCACACTGGATGTCCGTGCCAGATTTTGCTTTCTGCCCCCGGCAGGCCACGGCTGATCTCTTGCATCAGTTCCACACAAATCAGTTGGTCTTCGTCGATTTGGGCATCGTTGAACTGTTGGATTGTTTCAAATTTCATCCTGGCTAAAGCCTTTCCGGAGATTGCAATAGATACGGGTGTCGAGCTTCAGCGATGACCTTCCACGTAGAGGCTCCATCGAGCAACCTGATTGGCACCTGCGCGACGATTTCTGGGTCATCTATATTTCTGAGGTTCACAGCAGCCATGTCGGTGCCATCTGCACGCTTTCTGGTTCGCTGGTAATGGGTGATGCAGCCACAAGTCGCGCACCGGTAGAAGTTGAATCGCCCGTTCCGCCAGACGTAGTTTTCGAGCGCGTCTTCAGCAGCCAAAACCCGAATCGACTTCCGCTGAAAGTATGCCCAAAGTGCTCCGTATCGCCGACACAGTGAGCAATTGCACTGCGTAAGCTTGCGTGGCTTCCTTTGCATCTCCAGCGTAATCGCGCCGCAGTGGCAGGTGGCTGTGTACATTCTTTTTCCCTGCAAGTCGCGTCAGTCTTGCCCTACGGCGGACCGAACTCGGTTCGCCAGTTCTTCGCGGCTGAAGGGTTTACTGATGACGTTTTCAAGGCCCCCGGGGATTTCCTCGCGAATTGCGTCGCTGGTGTATCCAGACATGAGAAGGATGGGGACGTCAACGCCGCTGGCGACGATGCGTCGCACCAGTTCGGTGCCATTCATTCCTGGCATCACCAGGTCTGTCAGCACCAACGCGATTTGCGCCCGGTGCTGATCGAGCAGGTCCAGCGCCGCTTTAGCACCTGGGGTATCAAACACCCGGTAGTTGAGGCTGGTCAACATACTGGCGGTAGCTTCGCGCACAAGGTCATCATCCTCCACGAGAAGGATCCGTTCTCCCTGGCCAAGTGGAATGTCCACTTCCTCCGTTGGCTCGATGGCGGCCGCGGCCTGCTCATCGGCCTGTGGAAAGTAAACCGTGAAACAGGAACCGGAACCCGGTTCGCTTTGAACGGTGATGTGGCCGTCATTCTGTTTGAGAATGCTGTAGACCGTAGCCAGCCCCAGTCCGGTACCCTGGCCTCGTTCCTTGGTCGTAAAGAACGGCTCAAAAATCTGCTCCAGCAGTTCCGGATTGATTCCGCAGCCGTCATCTGCGACCGAAAAACTCACATAATCACCGACGGGAACTCCTGAAACTTCAACCTTATCGTCCACCGAGACTCGGGCGGCCGTCAGCCTGATGGTTCCCTCAGACTGGATGGCATCGCGGGCGTTGACCACCAGGTTGACAATGATCTGCTCAAACTGCCCCGGATCCACCAGAATCTTCCCGAGGGCTGTGGGCACTTCAGCTTTCAGGGTGACGGTCTCACCGATGACGCGCTCAAGCATTGCAGCAAGGCTGTCGAGGCTTTCATGCGGATCCACCAACCGTGGCTCCCGGTGCTGCTCATGGCGGCTGAAGGCAAGAAGCTGTCGTGTCAGGTCGGCTGCTTTTTCCGCCGCGGCAAGGACCGTCTTCAGCCTTTCGCGTTCCCGTTCAGAACCGCTCTGATGCATCACGATGGCCGTCAAGCCGCTGATTACCGTCAGCAGGTTATTGAAATCGTGGGCGATACCGCCGGCCAGTCGACCAACGGCCTCCATCTTCTGTGAATGCGCCAGGTGCATTTCCAGTAGTTTCCGCTCACTCAAATCTCGCAGGATGACCTGTACTCGACCGTCTTCCAGCAACGCTGTGTTGGTCTCTACCCAGGTTGCAGCGCCCGACTGGCGCGACAGCAATCGCTCGGAGATCTGCGACTGGGCATCTCCCGGCGTCATGCCCAGGGGGCCGCGCCCATCAGCAACCAGATCTGCCCCACGCATTTGGCAAAGAGCCTCTTGTGAATAACCCAACAGGCTGCTGGCAGAGCGATTAGCCTTCAGCAGGCGGTCATCTGAATCAAGCACCAGGATGCCATCCGAAGCCTGCTCCGTGAGCATCCGGAAATTAGCCTCGCTTTCCTTCAGTGCACGCTCCCGATGGTCCAGCTCCGACAGCATCTCTTTGAACGATCGAGTCAGTCGCCCGATTTCATCACTGTCATCAAGATCGGGAATCTCCACCGGTCCGCCGCCGCGCTTCAGCGTATCGGCGGCTTGAGTAAGGGCAACGATCGGCTCGGATACGGGCCGCTGCAATCGCCCCGCCAGCAAGCCAGCGATCAGTGCAGCAATCACGGCGCCAACCAGGAGAATCAACCGGTCTCGTAGAATCTGTTGGCGCAACGTCTGCAGACTGCCCTGCAGATAGACAAAACCCAGGGATCGCCCGCTGACCATCACGTCTTCACGCAAATGCAGCGAATCGGCGATGAAGCGGCTCGGCTCAGCCAGTAGCTCGGCGGGGGCGTGCTGCGGTGATTGCGAGGGTGGAAAATGCGCCAGCACCTCACCATCCGCTTCATGGATGGCCGCGTAAGTGACGGTTGGCGCGGATTCCAGCGCGGCCAGTACGCGGCCGGCCGCGGCTGCGTCGGAGAAGGCCAGTGGGGCGCGACTGTTGTTGGCGGTTACCTGCGCGAGAACCTGATGGCGCAGCAGAAAATCGGTTTGGCTGAGCCTGCTGTCGGTCAAGGTGAAAACCAATGACACCACGATCAGCGATACAAGGCTGGAAGCGGCCCCGATGGCCAGCAGCTTTTGTCGCAGCGAAAGCCTGGGAAGCCTCGCCTTCACGGCAGGCCTCCTTGCGCCGGATAGCGCACCAGGGTGGCGAGGTCCAGAAGCTCGCTGGCCAGGCCGATCCGGTTGCGATGGGCCGCGGTCAGATTGATTTCCAGCCCAACCTTGCCCCCCCGACGAATGAAGCGAACGACGCCGCCGCGGCGCGTAAAGTCGTCCGCCTCACCAACGGTCAATATTGCCGGCTCGGACACCAGTGGTTTGAAATGCTGGTCTTCGATGGTCTCCTGCCCGCTGATAAACAGAACCGAGCAGCCCTCCGCTGAGTCGCTCGACAGGCGACGCTCAATGCGCAACAGCCTGCTCTTGACCTGTTTGCCGGAAAAATATTCCAGGGCCTCGCCGAATGGATCGTGACCGACAATGCAGAACGTCATACGGTCCTTGGGAAGTGCGCCCTCGGGCCAGGAGACAAACTCCGGCAGGTTGAAAAGAAACGCGGCTTTGACCTTATATTCGCTGAATGCATCCTGAGCGATTGAACTCGACCCGGATAAGACCAGTGCCAGCGCTATTGTCAGCGCAAGTGCCGGCCCCGGCCGTCGGCGCAAACGCGGCATTGGCGTGAGGTCAAAGGTCAAACACGACACCCAGCAGGAATGTCCGTCCCCGGTTTTGCTCACCGTTGACCAGGAAAAAGTCTAATGAGGGGTTCCGGTAGGACTTGTCCAGGAGGTTCTGCATCTCACCGACCAGGGAAACCCCTGGTCTGACGGACAGGCGCGCGGCCGCGTTGACCACCCAGTAGCTGCCAAAATCGGGTCCGCCGGCAAAATTGGATCGTGTCCCGCCACGGTAGTAGCCGTTGAGGTTGAGATTCCAGCGACTGAATCGCTGATCCACGATGAAAGATGCCATTTCTTTGGGTACGTCTGGCGCCGACTCGGTTTTATCGAAATATCGAGTCAAACTCCCACGAAACGTCAAAGTGTCGTCGCGCCAGGAGCCAAAAAGCTCGAGCTCCGCTCCTGACAGGTCCAGCGAACCGCTGTTAACAAAAGTGTTGCGCGGATCATCGGGTGCGACCGGCTGTCTCTGGGTCTGGTCGCTGATGCGACTGCTGAAGAAGGTTGCGCCGGTCCTGATCGAACCGAAGTCCTGCCACCACGCCAACTCCAGGGTCTTGACCTGCTCTGGCTCAAGATCCGGATTTCCCAGGTCGACGGGACTGTTGATGATGCTCTGCTCGGCCTTGTTGGGCGCCCGGAACGCCTCTCCGTACATCACTTTAAAGGTCGTGGCAGGGGAGGCTTCGTAGATCAGTGCAGCACGCGGATTAACCGTGCTGCCAAAATCCGAATAGTCGTCGAATCTTACGCCCGCAGTAGTGCGCAGCCCGTCCGTCCACTGGCCTTCGTGCTGCAGGTATATGCCCGTAATATCGCGCTTTCCGAGGTCGCCGGCAGGTTCAAAGTTGTCCATCTGGTCATCGTAAAACCGGATGGGACCGGGTTGTCCAAACACCAGCACGTTGACGAAGTCCGCGAACTCATAGTTGCCGCGGCCACGAAAGTCCTTGAGCTCCTCCTGCATGAAGGTCACGCCGCCCAGCCAACGGCGACCCTCAGCGTAACGGAATTGCCAGTCCAGCGCGGCAATCCAGGTGGACTCGTCATAGATCGGACCCCCGATAAACGCCTCTGTGCCATTGGTGAGCCCAGCCTGCGCCAACGACTGCATCAGTGCGGCGGGTGCCACCAGGATCTGACCCTCGGCCTCGATTTCCGAGTAGCTGGCGGTTGCCGTAATCGCAGATCGCTCGCCTTCAACGATATCGTATGAGGACCAGATGGAGCTCTGCCGACTGGTGAACTCATTGATGCCGTTGGCGACGCTGTTGAAAAGGTAAGCGTCTTCAACACTGCGATCGGTGTGGCGCATGCGCAGGTCCAGTCCGCCAACCTCCAGAACACCATGGACATCAAAGCCATCCTGGGGGTCTTTGGCACTGGGAGAGTTCAGGTCAACCAGGGCGTCGAAGGTCTCACCGTCATCGGAAAAACCTGCGGCGAAAAGTGACCATGATCCGTCACCGAGCGGACTACTCAGCCCGGCCCAGCCATCCCAGGCCTGCAGGTTGCCGCCAGCCACGTACAACTCGTTCAGGTCCTTTTCCGTCACAATGTTCACTACGCCGAGGAATGCATTTGCGCCGTAGAGCGCCGACCCCGGTCCGCGAATAATCTCCACCTGACGGACATTCCCGATCGAAATGCGCCGGTTGAACTGCAAAGCCCCTCCCGTGAAGTAATCATTGAGGCGCAGACCGTCCATCAGGAACAGAATGTCGTTGCTGCCGGGTATGGTCATTCGGCCCCGCGCAGAAGCGGCGCGGTGGGGGCCGATGAATGTGTCTCGGGGGGCGTAGAATCCCGGCACGAAATTCAGCAGTTCTTCGACGGACCGGACACCCATGCTGCGAATCTGAGCACGGGTGAACACGGTAACCGACGAAGGGGCGAGCGTTGCGGGGTGCGGCGTCCTGCTGGCGACTTCCACCGGAACCATGAAAAGCTCAGCCAGCGACATCCGTTCGAGCTCCGCCATTTGTGGGTCGTCAACGGCGGATTGCTGGGCGTTAACAGGCCCGAGGAGGCAGATCCAGGGCAAGAAGACCCGAAGGAGAGTCTGTAGTGACAAATCATTGCCTCTGCATCTTGAGATGGCCGAATTATATCAGGTCAGGAAAAAATCCTGGCATGGCGGTGCTCTGTCACGGAACCTGTATTCAGGCAATAGCGCCCGCTTTTTTACGTCAATATCGACGGTCAAACGGAACCGGATAATCAACCGTGGGTGAGTCGGTCGGGGCCCAGCAACGGGACTGAGAGAAACGGGCCCGGGTGCGGAGAAGCGGGAGGGAGCTAGTGGATCGTCTGCTGATTCAGCCAGTCGAGCATGATACCGGCTGCTTCACGCCAGGCCGGGACGCCGCCGTCGAAGGCGTAGGCAGCCTCGATGGAGCCATAACGGTTGTCGCTGTGCCCGACACCGGGCCTGCGCACGAGCGTGGCTGAGCCAGGCCGCAGCCGATTGACCGTGTCGACTATGCGCTCATGGCCATACCGCGACTCGAACTGATCGTATTCATTGAATATGACCAGGACCGGCGATCTAAGGGCGGACCACGCATGGAGGAAGTTTTTCCTCGCGAGTTGCTGGTGCCAGGCAAAGGGTCGGCCGTAGTGCTGGTCCGCTCCCATGCCGAGAATGTCGTTCCGAACGCGGGCCATGTCAGCATCATCCTCAGCGATCGCATCAGGGAGACGCCCTTTGTTGAAGTACTCAACGTAGAAGCGCACCCGGTCAATGTATTCCTTTTGGCGATCTGCCGGTCCGACGGCGTCCGGGCGGCGGTCAAGATAATGTTGCTCGAAGGCCAGCATGCGCTCCAGGTAGCTCACGCCACCGCCACCCTGGACCATAAGCCCGGCAATGTTGAATCCCTGTTCCTGCAGCGCGAGGGCGAGCAACGGCGCTGTGTTCGAGCCGAGGCTTGAGCCATATACGAAAACTTTGCCGGCATCGATCTCAGGTGCATCGAGCAGTTCCAGGTATGCGTCTATGTAATGTGCAAGCTCCGTATCAAAGTCGAGTGATTCGCAGTCGGGGCCGTTGCTTCTGGCGGAGCGCTCTACCCGTAAAAGCGCATGCCCGGACTCTCTGGCAAGTGCGGCCAGGACTTCGCGGGCATTGGATCCTTTGCGATATTCAAGTGAGCCACAGGACACCCACTGAGCGAACAGAATCGGATGCAGGGGCCGGCTGACGCCCTCTGGCCTGGCAATCATTGCCGTCAGTGTTGCACCGTCAGAAACCTTCACGTCGCGGTAAGTGGTCTCAACGCCAGGGATGGACTCCTGGGCGTGCGCAAGGCCAAGGGTGGACAACAATAGGAGGGCGTGCATTTTCATAGTGATTCCCGATGTCATTGGACCGGCAAAAAGAGCTCGGTGATGTAGTCTTCGCTGCGTGAGCTGAGCACCGCTGCAGGCAGTTGATACCCGTCCAGGCTGGCCCCGAACCGGTGATAGATTTCGCGGAGCGGGCCGGCGGGTTCCAGGCCCGAGTCGGATACCCACTGCAGCATTGCTGAACGAAGGGCGTCGGTCTGTGCATATTCCCCGGCGTAGACCACACTGCAGCCGATCGGGCAGGCGTCGAGTCGGCGCCACTCGATCCGCTCCAGCGCGTCATCTTTCACAGGAATACAGACTTCCAGATCCAGACGCCCATGCTTTGCGTCGGCGTCGTGAAATAACAGGAAGGGCGACTCACTGGAACGCGCATCAACGGCGCCAACGTCGCTCTCGGCCGCTTCAAACAGGTCCGTTACGGGCTCTCCGAGGCTTGGCACTGTCTTGCGGATTGAATGAACCCTTGATTCGGGAAGCTCGGACAGCTTTACGGCGGAAAGTGGATCGTGTCGTTCGCTGCCCATGGAACGCGCCAGGGTTTCCAGCACTGCGCGCTGCCGCTCAAGTGATTGGATGTCGTTGGCCAGCTCCAGGCGCTTCTCCTCAACAAGCCTTCCAACGCCGATCGCGTCGAGATCAGAGTGGAGCAGGGCGGCGATCTGCGCAATCGAGAATCCAGCGGCCCGCAGGTTTGTGACCAGGGCCAGGTTTGCGCACTGGTCGGTTCGGTAGAAACGATAGCCTGTAATGGGATCGACAAAGGCCGGTCTGAACAGCGCCTCCGCTTCATAATAACGCAGCGTTTTGATCGAAATTCGATTCAGGGCGGCGAATTCACCGATGCGCAGAAGCTGACCCATGGCGGGAACTATAGGGTCTCCCCCAGGGGGAGAGTCAATCCTCGGATTCCGTGCCCGGCGGGCATGTATTCGCGATCTGTGTGGGGTTGACCCCAATACACATCCACCCAAGCGTGGGTACGGTAGTATGAGCATCAACCGGCAGTGCAGTGGGGAGTGGGATGATGAGTGTCGTTACGTCCAATCTGGCTGAGAACAATTGATGTACAACAACCGCGACATTCCCTGGAAACGCATCACCGCGGAAGGCGGAGCCATCGTGGTCAGTATCCTGCTGGCATTCTGGATCGATGCATGGTGGGACGAGAGACAGGAGAGACAGGAAGAGCAGCAGTATCTCGTTGCCCTGAAGACGGATTTCGATCAGACCCGGTTGATACTCAAGCGATCCATCGACTCCCATCGCGACTCAAGCGAAAAGGTCCGGGAGCTCCGCCAGATCGTCAAGGGACCCAAAGACTCACACTCGGATTCTGAGTTAGCCGGATACCTGGGAGCGGTTTTCAGTATGGACTACCCGACCGTTCTCATGGGTACCTACCGCGACATGGTCAACTCAGGGGATCTGCGCCTGATTACCGACGATCAACTGCGGGTGAAGCTGGTCCAGTTTGAGGGTGAATGGGAAGCGTATCGGGAAAACACCATCGAAGAGGTGTGGGATCAATGGAACACCATAATGGTGCCGTACCTGATACCTCGAATTGACATCGTAGGGGCATTCCCGGACGGGTACAGGGGGTTCGACGTTCCTGGCGGGGTCCACCCGATCGACAGGGATCAACTCTGGAGCCTTGAGTTTCAGAACATCCTGGCGGTGGCGATGATTGGTGATCTGGACGTTGTGCTTCAGGGGCAGGAGGTGCTGGAGATCGTATCCGAGATACTGGCGCTGCTGGAGCAGGAGATTCAGGGCGAGTCGTGACTCCGTACTTCACCATTTACGGACAGACAAATCCCTCCGCGCCGTAATATTCTGGACCGCGAGACCAGCAGAAAAGAGCAAACTGATGCCTCAGCTTGACCTTTCCAGCGAACAACGGGAGGTCCTTCTGGAAACCCTCAACTCTGCTCTGGCTGACCTGCGCTTCGAGATTGGCGATACGGACAGCTACGATTTTCGCGAAGGCCTGAAGGCCAGAAAGGCCATCTTCGAGCAGATTGTTGCGGCCCTGGAAAGCGCTGACTAGCCGCGCAGGCGCGGGTTAACCGCGAGCGCTCCCGGACAGATTGAGGTTGGTGGGCCTCAAGGGGTTGGTATTGCACTGGGCCAGCCAGCCGGCGTCAAGTGGCGGGTCCATTGCTGCCTTTGAATCTTGCTGCATGGAACAGCGGGATTCCAGACCGAAACCAGACCCTGTTCCTTGGGAAACCCGGCTCAGTCATTGTGGATTGAACGGAAGCCGCCGGCCGAATGTTCAGTCGGGGTCGGTGCGGCTCTGGATGTCGGTGCGCAGCCAGGCCCGGGCCCGCCGCCAGAGCCTGGAAACGGTCCGCTCTGAAATTTCCAGCGCCTGGGCGGTTTCGGCAACGCTCAGCCCGGCAAAGAAGTGCAGCTTGACGACGTTGGCCATGGCTGAATCCCGGGTCTCCAGCCGGGACAGGGACTCGTCCAGGGCCAGCAGTTCCTCGGGCTCTTCAAAACCCAGTTCCTGGCCGGTGAGGTTTTCCCGGCGCAGCCCGCCTCCGTGCCGGACTCGGCTCTTGCGGCGTGCCACCTCCACAAGAATGCGACGCATGGCTTCAGCCGCTGCGCCGAAGAAATGGCCCCTGCTGTTCCATTCCAGGTCAGGGTTTTGAACCAGTCGAAGGTACGCCTCGTGCACCAGGCCGGTGGGCGTCAGGGTCTGACCGGGTTTTTCCCGCGACATTCTGGCGCGGGCCAGGTCGCGAAGTTCCTGGTATACCATGGGTAGAAGCTGATCGGCTGCCCTGGGGTCGCCATCGTTGATGGCCTGGAGTAGTCGGGTGACTTCGACGGGGTTGGTCTTGGGCATGATCACCTCCCTGTAGCCAGCAATTTAGCGTGAATCTGGAGGTGATGCCACGGTGTCAGATCCGCAGTGGAAAAAGCTTTGGTCCGTGTTTGAGGACGCCGCGGAGCTGTCTTCTGAAGATCGACAGGCTTTTCTGGACCAGGCCTGCGGCGATGACGCGGGATTGCGCCAGCGAGTGGAGCAACTGCTGGCTGCGGATGCAGCGGACGCGGGGGTGTTGGACCGCCAGTTTGATCAGTCCGGACTGTTGCAGGAGTCAGGTCGGGATATCCCGGAACAGATCGGACCCTACCGGGTTGAGCGGGAGATTGGTCAGGGTGGAATGGGCCAGGTGTTTCTGGGAAGAAGGGTCGGTTCTGATTTCGACCAGGTGGTCGCCATCAAGCTGGTGCCACTTGGGCGCTATTCCGAAGCCGTGCTGAAGCGATTCATCCAGGAACGCCAGATCCTTTCCAACCTGAATCACGAGCATATTGCGCGGCTGTATGACGGCGGAACAACCAGCGAGGGTATCCCGTACCTGATCATGGAGCACGTGGATGGTCAGCCCATCGACCAGTACTGCCGGATCAGGAATCTGGGTCTTAATGCCCGGCTCACATTGTTCATCCAGGTTTGCCACGCTGTGAACTTTGCCCACAAACAGTTGATAGTTCACAGGGACATCAAGCCGGGTAACGTTATGGTCGATTCCGGTGGGCGTCCCAGGCTGCTGGATTTCGGCATTGCCAAACTGCTGGATCCTGCTGAGGGGCAGGCTGATCCCACCGATACGGTCAGCCGCATTGCGACTCCTGAGTACGCCTCTCCCGAGCAGCTTCGCGGCGAGCCTCTTTCCACTTCCAGCGACGTCTACTCGCTGGGGGTATTGCTGTATGAACTGTTGACGGGCCACAGACCTTTTGTGCTCGACCGTGGTGATCTGGGTTCCATCGTCCGGAGCATTTCCATCGAACAGCCGACGAGGCCCAGCGCAACGGTGGATCTGCAGGACGCGGACAACACAAGACGGTTCCGGCGTCGTCTGCGCGGCGACCTGGACAATATCGTGATGAAGGCGCTGCGCAAGGAAGCGGATCGCCGCTATGGCTCCGCGGCGGAGTTTGCCCAGGATCTTGAGCGATACCTGGGTGGGTACCCGGTCCAGGCGCGGCCCGAAACCCTCGGGTACCGATTTGGCAAGTTCGTGCGGCGACAGCCTTTCGCGGTAACGGCTGCAGTGGCTGTGCTGGGCATGCTGATCACTTTTTCCGTGGCCAGCTATCGTCAGGCCAGGGCGCTGGAACAGGCGCTTGCCGACGCCAGGGTCGAAGAAAAAAAGGCCGTCCAGATTGCTGATTTCCTGCGAGAGCTTTTTGAGGCGCGAGATCCCAGCCGCCCGACGGAAAAAACCCAGCTGTCGGTCAATGACCTGCTGACCGCAGGACGCGGAAGGATTCGCAACCAGCTGTCGGGTCAACCAGAGGTCCAGGCTTCCCTGATGCGGACGCTGGCTGTGGTTCACGCCAACCTCAGCCAATTCGACGAGGCATTGGGCCTGATTACGGAATCTGTGCGCATTTACGAGGAGACTTTGGGCTCCGAGCATACCGATACCCTGATGGCCCTGTTAAGCCAGGGC
>JAAUYH010047618.1_pt1 | contig 31733 bp, 22 predicted proteins | sample 7278061 | NCBI WGS metagenome assembly JAAUYH01 (sample SAMN14350203, study PRJNA611818) | marine sediment metagenome | isolation source: surface marine sediment (0.6m) | place: French Polynesia: Moorea | collected 2018-08 | reverse complement strand
TCTGGTAAGATAGAATAATTCAAGAAAATTTCGTCTAGGTTAGTGGCAATTGAATTATTAGCTCGTGTGCGGTCAAATTTGTGCACATCTATATTGTCAATCTGTTCTCTTTCATTGTCGGCAGGTTGTTAAGGACAAAATCTATCTCAGTTTCATCAAATCTTTTATTGTTACTGAAATCACCTTATTATGAAACTTTTACGAATTTAGGATTGATAGTTGGAACTATATACTGTATATGCAAATCGTTACAATTTCTTAATTGGAAAGAACATAATAATAGCAAGAACCACAACAAATAAGAAAAACGTCGAATTCATGATGTGACAGAATAATGTAAGTTTTAAACCGTTAATCATATAGTAAAATTCTTACATAACTGAAACAAATTTTGGTATATGTTGTGGCTAACTGTGATTCCGAAGGTGGTTCGCCGATACAGTCGAAAGAACAATTAATTTCATTTCAAGGCAAAGGCGCATTAAAAAATAAACAAAAGGTCTTTCAGGAAAACACATTGGAAAGTGGTATTTGAGAGGTTAACCGTAGATAAATACTTGAAATAATTACCGGCTTTGTATGAACACCACCAGGTTCTCGACATGACTGACTGTTTGGGATGAACGCAAAGAAGCTCGGCAATTCATTTCTATTTTTGCTCATCGTTTCGTTGAATACAGATGCGACAAAATTTCTGTTCGGTAAACAAACATAGAAAGTTACCGTATGGCAGAAGAGGAATAGTCAGTTACTGAAATAACTACTCTGTCTTGACAGTACGCTATTCGGTTCGGGTCATATCAAGAAATATCAGCTTGCTACGGTTAGAAATTTTCTGCAATGAGCAGCACATAAATCAATAGACTCGAAATCTCGAAAGCCACGAATAGTGAACATGAATAATGGGCTATAATTGTCTACCATAACGTTAAGAGATATTGTATTAAATTCACTAATATCGCCAGATAAGTACGAAGCGTTTTTCTAGTATTGTGTTTCTGTTACGAAAATAGACGATAAATGAATTTTGCTGCAAACTATGATGATTTGCTTGTATTTTCTGTACATATGTAAACCTCGACAAATTCTTAAGATCGTCGAGAACTAAGATTCACAGTAGAACCAAGTGTAATGATGAGCTGTTGTCGCAGTCGACCGCAGATTCCTGATTCTGTACTTCACTTCGATGAGGTCTGTTTTCGGTCAGCTTTTCCTTCAAGTTTCATCGACCTAAACCTTGAAATTTCTACGCTCCGTCGACCAGAACACTGAGTGAAACTAGGGTATATTGTATTTGACAAGAGTAGATGTACAACGAGCCTGAAAGCTGGCGAACAGTTTCAAAGAGGAACGATGAATTTCAAAAGCAAGGCAATTACCATGAATGAATCTGTTTTTATTAAGAGCCAATCGACGAGTTCAGAATGTGTAAATGACAGGATATTCTACCATGACAAATGCTGATTTAACCAATGCTGTCCGAACTAAAATAGAACGAACTGCTTAACCAGGAATGACAGTATTGAAACAATACGGAAAATCGAAGAAAATACTTTGGCAGACACTGCCAATATCAAAAATGCGCCCCTCTTTGTAACAGGTGGACCGTACAGCCACTGTACGGATATTTTGAAACCTGGCTACCTATGATGCACCTGGTTGACACCTAGCCAATGTGTTACACTTGCGTTCTTGTTATGTCAGAAAAAGTAACAACTTCGCTTTGTATTCCTTGCTGAACTACAGGGATGGTCCAACTTGCAGGTGAGTAGCATGTTTTATTCGTCAAACTAGAGGTGCCACAAAACCCGATTCTCCTGACAACTGATGAACCGATAAGCCAGTTAGAACTCTCAAATCAAACGGATGCAATGCTGCTGTGGTAATTGTCTTGCAATCCGTGAGCTTCTCGTATTTCAAGAGACTCCGGTCAACTTAAAGTGTTACATGCATCGTTTGATAGCTCACAATCGACCCAAACACTATTCAGCTATGGCGCGCTTCATCTTCGTCACTATTGCTATGGCAATGCTCCTCCTGCTCGTCCAGGCACTGGACCAGGTCTTCATTACATGTCTCGACGAATGCATAATTGGTTATGATGATTGCGTTCTCTTTCGGCAGCCTAGGTGCCTGAGAAAGTTCAGAAAGTGTGTCGCTGATTGCAGACGTGACGAGGATAAGATGTAAAGGAGCTTGAATCAGTGTTTTGAAGCCCTGCGTGGACTTTGGGACATTTGTTGAGGCATGGAGCAATCGTTTAGTCGATTGCACCGTGAACGTCTAGTTCAGGTCATTTACAGGAAAAACCTTCATTCAGTCAGAGTAGTGAGACCAAGATATCAGTAAAGCTTTTTGGCTGGCAGGCCATCTTTTTTTAACCATCACGTGTGTAGACGAATGCCTCACAGAGTAAGATGAAAGTATTGAAAACAGGAGCAAAATGTTTCCCAGGTGAGATATGGAATCTTTTCGCAAATCGCAGATGCTTGCCAAAGATGCAGTACGGCATGTTGTATTTTCAATAGGAGAGCTTGTCTCAACTTGCAGAAATCTTAGAGTCTCCAAGGAATGACCCATGGTGCTATTTCGTGGACTACTACTATAAATCGTTGGCGGAATTCTCGCCATTTAGTTTGCACTGTAGCAGCAAAAGATCTATGGAGGAGATTGCCAGACAGTCATTTGCAAATGTCTAAATCATACTCTGAAGTCTCAGAATCCTCATTCGATCATTGAGATCTCACATTTAGAGCAATAGAAATCTTTCCATTGTTTCTAGGATGCCGAAAGCGTAATATAAGTCCAGAACGAGTCGAACATATCACAACTGGTAGAGTGAAGTTTGACAAGAGATTTACACTAATGCTTTGCGGAAGTGTGCTACATTTTTAGACAACTTAAATAAACTGCGAAAGATGTTACTAAGGATTTCAAAAGCTGAAAGACATATTTTAGTTCAATTGGTTTTTACTTTCCCAGATCTGTAGTATTTTTCAAAGCCATTTGTAGCCGCACTATATTGTCTGCTTTGCAAATTCAGTGTGCCAAGTGCTCATTTTCCATGAAATTTAGAGTAACAGCGGCTGTAGAAATACAGAATGTTTGACAAACTGATTTACCACAACGAATGAGCACTGAAAAATAAACATGGGAGAGCAGCTACTAAAACACAGGCAACAATTTCTCCTATTCTTAATGAATAATTTCGGTGGACGCTTGTGAAAAATAAGGCCTAGTTTTATTGTTTGGGTGTTAAAGCATGCCTTGCTTGCCATACATCTTAATTGGTTTTTGCAGCAATAATGCTTACTCAATGAGGAGCACCCGATAAATGATTGGAACGCTAGTCCATAAGACTGAACCAAAGACGAATTTTTGGGCCCCTGCAAGTGTCTGCGAGTCCACGCTGGCCTTCCAGATTCTGATGAAACCAGCCCTATTTCTTCTTGGACAGGCTTATGCAACTTGCGAAACAAATACGATATGTCCTGTCGCACACATGATTCTTGATATTCAGTATGTTGCGACAATTATCATAAAGGATGAGGCACTCTTCTTCACATGGGTTCATTTTCAGAGGCCGCGATTCTGCCAATGCGAGTAGCATCGCAGAAACGAATGTGATAAAGATGAAGGGAACCATGGCTGAATGGTGTTTCGTTTGATAGTGAGCTACCTAGAACCAGATTCCTCTCCTTTATGCTGAGCTAGATCCTAGAAATCACAAGGCAACACTTTATTTCGGGGCTAAGGATCCCCGATTACAAGCAAATTTCACGGCAGCACTACATTTCACCCAGATTCATGCATACAATCGATCAATTCTAGTTTGTTCATCGATTAATCCATGTCACGTCTATTCGAGTAGGATATACCCTAGAACGTAGTGTAACTAGCGAGTAGCCCAGTACTTTAACTGAGGCGGCTTCGCGTATCCTTTTATGTTGTAACGCACGCGTAGAGCAGAATACAACAGTTAGTAGAACGAAGAGCGCGCACTTTACTTTCGCAAAAACGTCACGAATCAGCGATGCGGTTCGTTTTTGTGGCTTAAGACCAAACCGGTCACAATCCCCGAACTTGAATTCTTGACAAGTTCACTGGAGATCAACAATACGACGGCGTCTAAAGTTGGGGAGCGTCAATTCAAATATACCAGACGTAACTTCCTTACAGAACGTATAGTCAAATCAGTAGCACGACATTTTGACAGTACAAACACTCAGGACGAATTTATTGTCAAACATTCTGATTCGGGACAGCAAAGATCGACATCTCACGTCACGATTCCAAAATTCAATGCCAGCGACAGAACTGTACATGTTGAGCATTTGATAGCCACTGTCCAAAGAAGAAAATGCCATTATGGCTAATCGATTGCGCCTCATTCTCTTAGATTGATTCATATTGCGGAACTTACACGGATGTTGTATGTTTTGTTGATAATTGATCAGACTGAAGAAGTCAAACATGAATTTCTCATAGCAATCAGTCAAATCGCAAAGTGTCCTATATTAATGGGAGCAAGAAAAACCTAGAAGGTCCCTGCTGAACTCGCTCGATACTCTCAGGGACTTTCCAAATAGAATTGAGACTTTCCATGACTCAGATCTACCTTGGAAATACTTACCGAAATCCAGAAATACTTTCTAATCACTCTAGTTTTATATTAGGAAAGCGTTTCAGACAAGAGCTCTCTTCAATAGCAGAAAAAAATGCACCATTTCGCAATAATGTATCCACTCAACTCCGTAAACGATAATTAAATTTCGAAGGCATACCTTTAGACAGAGCTTCTGGAAAAGAATAAATAGAGCTGAACCTGGAGCGTTTGAGTTGATCCCGATAGATTTAGAAGTCAAGCTTTCTATAGAAGAATATCTGCATACTAAGGAAGCGCTCATCCAAGAAGGAGATTTCGAAAGTCTCAATTCTATTCAGAAAGTCCCTGTCAAACATCGCTTTTAGCCTACATTACTACCGCAGTCACCATCCGGTGTTGGATAGATTCCGGGATACGAAAATAATGACCTATTCGACGAAATACATTAGAAAAAGAAGGTAATTAACGTATGATAACAAATCTGTGTCAGTGCCATCTTGCTGATTTGGTTATCTTACGGACGAGGCTTAAAGCGAGGTTCTACTGTACTTCGCGAAAATTGAAAACAACGATTACCATATCGAAAACAGACTAATTAACCATGATTCGGCGAGCGACGAGAACACATCAAGTTTCGATTAGATTGTTTTTCTCTAGTACGCGGTGATCAGGAAATCCTTTCATTTCAGATCGGACGAGCCCTAACATCGAATCAAGTAATCGTCAACTCGAAGTGTCTCTGTACCTTTCCAGCCGATGTAGTCCTGTCTGCGGTGCAGAAATCAATGCAGCCATGCCATTGCTTGGCTTGTTAAATGATGGGGTGGCTATCCGAAGAAAAAACCAGGCAGTATTCATCCTCGATAGAAATCAAAGCTCGTTTCAGCATACGGTAAACTGCTGAAGATGGAAGAGTAGAAATGGTGACTATTGAAACCAATGGAAGAACCATGAAAGACTCTATTCCATCCAAACTCAGTCGAATTGATCTTGCGGGGTCACTAATTGGCTAAATTTTCATGAGAAATCAGAATTCGACACCTGTAGTCCGTCGATAAATTGCAACGTTCACTGCATTTGAAAGCGTCTATATCGACGTTTCAAAGATCCAATGACAGCCCCCATCTAGTGGTTTCATGCAAGCAGTAGTATTCGGGAGTATGAATATTATTTCGACATTACATAATTCAGATAAATTATAAATAGTACCGTGGCAAGAAGCGTTGTCCAGCAATAAAGCAACCTTCCTGCCTTCCGTTTCAGAGATGTAAAAACTGAATCGTAGAAGCCAATCTCGAAAAATAGAAAAATTCATCCAAGCCTTCGGATTCTCCGAGTAATCAAAGCCGAGGCCACTCACAGTTTTTCCACCAAAGCAGTGAGGCTTCATAGACTTTCCAATAATGAACAAAGGAAAGTTTTCTGTTCCTTCTCCATTAGCACATGCTAAGAAGGTAAACCTTTGTTTATTATTTTCTTACCAGGTATTCGACCGGGTCCAACTGTTGATTTAGGAGCGAATTTGTAGAATAAACAAAATTCATCTGCATTGCATAAATCATTTAAAGAATACTTCTGCATTTTTTACGGATTAGTGGCAGTTGTTGTACTAATTGAGTTGCATTAACATCTCCGCTTTCACCATGGGGATTGTAAAGTTTGAATTTGTTGCGCTTTTTAAATCGCCATAAACATCCGATACTAAATTTCATAGAAACCTTTTTTTGAATTTGGCAAATCTTGATTAATAGCTGCTAATAAACTGCCGCCTTTTTCTTGAATCAAACGGTCAGTTACTGCTACTCCTTTCTCATACATTTCTCAAACCCAACTATAAAGTGCTTTTTCCAATTTTTTTGATTTCACTTTTTCCCCCGTCTTTTTGAAATATACTTATTTCGAATAATTCGAAAAATTGTGGAAGAGTTAGGCACTGGGTTCAGTTTGAATTTGTAGGCAGCCCAGTTTGCAATGTACTGGTAATTCGGGCTTTTCTCTTCAGTTGCGTTCTTCTCAAACTTTGCAACAATTTGACTTCTTTGGTCAGGAGTCAAATGAGAAATTTTTTTGAACTCATCGTCGTGGAGTAATCGATTTCTCTTCCGATTTTCACTATACCACATATCTATCTAAGTTCATTACAATGTTGCGGTTCTGAAATCCTATTCTATTGCGTTCTAATGAATGGGTGTTTTCAGTTCACAGATCAAGAGGTATATCTCTCAGGGTTTGTCGTTGCATTCCAAAGAGATGTGTCTGTACAGTACAACGGTTTAAATATTCACTGTTCGACACTACTGTACTTGTCAGTACGATGAAGCAGCTGGTCTTCACGCGAATCTGATTGCAACATACAAATTAATTCTGAACCGGATCTGCTCAAACGTGATGTATTCGAACATTAAGTCTACAGTATTTCATTGTAGAGATACGTCAAGGGATGAGAGACACCGCTGTACCGTACAATAGCGCATGCACAGCTGCACTTCCTTCCGTCTTGTCACTGTACGGTGCGGTAAAAACCCAGTTTTCGGGCTTCCTTGTTACGCAGGTTACATGCATTCAGACATGAATCTGCGAATTGTTCACACAGTCTGGTCAATAAATCAAACTACGCTCAAAATTTGATATTTTATACCAGACACTTACGAAAAGTGAAATTAACTTCGTTCTCATAGCTAATCCATTAGATAAAACGTATGCGTTGGAGGATTAGGATGAAAGACTGTGACGAATATCATACTACAGTCCAGTATAAAACTCTACTTCTCACTTGTTTTTGCGAGAACAAACCCTAGAATCTGTTTCTTCAAAGATTCCGCAGTATTTTTCTAATGCTCGCCTATTGAAACATGAGTTTAAGAACCTCGCGTTGAGAACCTGTACGTTGCAGGGACAGGCCTTGAATTTCTCTGTTATTTACGAAATCAGGGCAATGTGAACTTTCTTCAGATTCGCATGCCAAGCACTCCATGGAGCGCAATACGAAAGAATATGTGGCGAACAAAGTACGTGTAGCCTCATCATGCAGAAAGGTAAAGTCAAACTCCATACTGTCATCGGATGGGCTATAATATAATGAATAAATTGGGACATAAATTATTGAATGAATCTATTTGCGTTTTTCCACTGTCTAAAGTGCGTGCCCTATCCAATGCTGGATTTGTCTTACTTTATCATGCAACACACGTCTTCAGAACTCGGTCTACCAGTTCGTGTTTTCGATTTTCGCCTTCGAATATATCAAAGTTCGTTGGCAAATGTGGGATAGAAATACACGTCAATTCTCGTTCCGGAGACAAAATTTTTACGTTTAGCAACGATATTTCTACATTAAGAAAGGGTATATCTTCGGAAAAACGAAAAGGCAAAGAGCCTCTCTAGCACTCGTCGTTTCCGCACCGAACCCTATCCAGCCACATAACTATCTTCACCCAAACATCAGCTGGCAATGTCCCGAATTTCGTCGAACAGGATGGATTGGGTCAAGGATATGGGAATACATATTCATTATTTATTTGGTTTCGATCCGAATCTGAACAAGAATTATCTGTTTTCCACTCCTCACTGAAGTTAATTATTCTAGTGAGAAGGTCTACTGAAATAAATTAAAATTATTCTGGAATGCGGTGAATTTTAAGTCGTGTTGACGAATTTGGCAACATCCTAAATCCCCCATAGATCTGCATTGATATATAGAAAAATTTGCTGCTCCAAGTTGCAGGCAACACCCTTTTGCGGTTGTTAGTTAGAGTATCACCTGTGACAGAAAATAACCGTTCACATACGTGGCTAGTTGGGAACAAAAAACGTGTATTCATGTAACCGTCTCTTTCGGTAACATTCAATTTAGCCTTTTTTAGCCTCATGCTGCAAATGACAAATCATCTACTGGTACAGATTCCACTGGATCAATTTTACCAGTTGGTGTCTGTTTCAAACACTTGACGGCATTTACATCAGCAGAAGTCAATTCAGAAGATTTTCCAGATTGATTTCTCATAAGTGAGCATTCAAATTCCGGATTAAGAACAACAAATGCATCTGAGGCCAGCCTTGTTGCTGTACTTGGATAAGTTCCAATAATACTATCAAACAAGACGCGAACTTCCTGAATCGTCAGGTTCTCACTCTCCAAAGCTTTAGTTACTGAGTCAAAATTTGCTAATTTTTTTGACATGAACTCCACTGACTTGTGTTCTGTAGGCGTAAGCAATAGATTTTCAATTCCAGCTATTTCATGTTTTTGGTTATATTCATTGATTTCCAGGTATCTCTGCAACATTACATACGTGTATGACCAACGCGTTCTGTTAGATCCGAGCTCTTTAAAATGAGTGTATTTTCTATATTTAGCTGATGAAACCGGTGACCGCAGCTTGAACATAAATACGTCGACTCGATCGATTGCATCAGTGTGTGTTGACATGTGGTCTACGACTGCAAGATAAAAGCGGTGACTGTTACATCCCAACAAAGGCTTGTCACACAATTGAGCTATTAATCTGTCTGTATTGCAATTGTCGGCTATGAAATCTACTACATTCGATATATCTTTCCCAAACACTTCTAGCACAAACTTTAGAAATCCAATGTGATTCGTGACTGACTGACTGACTTTCGACGTCTTCGAAATTAGAAAAAGCAAGTAATGAAGATTAGAGATTCGTAGGTAGCAAAGACAGCTACGTAGTGTTCAGAACCACACGAACATCCATCGAACGCTAATGCAATTTCTTCTGGAAGTAGTGCCACAATCTTCTGTTCCACACCTTGAGTAACGCGGTTTAAATAGTTCATCAACGTCTTAACGTCAATTTGATCATTTCACAAATGTCGAATCACTTTCGAATTACTGACAATTGAAAACAGGAAAAGCCCTTGAATGACGAAGTCTATCATTCCATGTAGTTGCACTGTATTACTCTAGTAGAATATTATGCTTGTGATCTGACTTTTTTGCGAAGAACATGAAAATTCAGAGGCCCGTTATTCCGCATAAGCTCTTGAAGTTTCTCAAAGTGACTTGATCGAACACGCGGTTAAAATTTTGAATAGCGACTGCCCTTAACATTTCTTACTTCGCCACAATTACAAGTCCATTTGGACGGATTCTCTGCATATCTCGAGAGAAATGCGTCACTCACTTTCTTTCCATCAACACGATATGTAGCCATGGTATAGCTAGTTTCCTGGTTGAACTATCATTTAAGAAATCTCTACTGATTCAGTGTGAATCAGTAAATTCTTGTTGCTTCGATTATTCAAAATTAGTCATATTGACTTTCATAAATAAATCTGCAGCTACTCTCTCTACGAATAGATAGATACTCCTCGAGTCCACAAGAAATTGAAAACATGACTTATTTATTCATGAATATGAAACTTAGTATTTACTTTTCTCTATCCCTGGTCTGTATACATCTGCTTTATTTATTCCGGAATAGTCTAACAATTATTGCTTAGAGAGCCTCTAAGAAAATTGAACAACGGGAATGCCCAACGTACTATAGCGGGGTACTGTACAGTACGCGTACAGTTAGTGATGCGCCTGGACGCATCTGAATTAAACAATTACGAAATTTTAGCGGTTTCTAACGAAGACACACCTCTTCTCAGGCATTTTCGAGTACATGAGGTACTCCAGAGCTCGGTTTTGCAACTTAGAATTACTGAGAGTCAAATTCCGAGGGAATGCAATTCGAAAGTATTAGTCCGAAGTATCTCGGAAAATAGGTCTCTTATGTCATCTTTTAAGCAAGTGAAAGAAAAGCAAATCGTGATTGAATTACGAGCTTGATGAAAGCGGATAAAGCGAAAGGGTTACTGAACATTTGCTTGTTTCGCCAGGACGACACAATATGGTACACCAACTTAAAAAATATGCTGTGCTTGATTCATGAACTTCAAAAAGAAGAGCAAGCCATAGTAGAAAATTTCTGATTCCACAATTTTAGATAAGTTGGATTACAATTAGAAACAAATCCGAGAGCCTCGTAGTATGAAATGAATTCATCCGTCTTCATAAAAATTCGAACAGTTTGGTTCAAGAATGTCATAGTCGTCGGAGAATACTCCAAATCTACACTCTGAAGTGTTCTGTAGCTAAGCCTCTCATCATCTATGTTTAGATTTATCTTGATTCTGCATATTATACAATTTAAATGTAAAAAAATTCGTGGCCGGGTTCTTCGAGTGCCGTGTCTGTAGAGAATCCGGCTCTTAGTCTGCTTTTACATTTGAAAAAAATTACAAAACTGCAACCGTTCTTTTCGAAAACTTTTATCGCTCATAGAAGAAATTCAAGGAAGTGAGGGAAAATATTTTGGATGTGTTTAAAAGTACATCAATATAAATCGATTAATTTTGCGTAATCCAGGAAAAATCTCTTTCGTTCGATGCCTTTGTTATGCCGAATACCCAGATCAAAATCAAAGATCAGTATTGCGAAAGAAAACTCACATAAATATACACGCAATAATAAATTGGTTATTCTTGCGGGACTGAAATATCTCAAGCGAGAAAAATGTATAGGCATGAGATAAAACAAGCTGTCAGGAATTGAAAGAGTTAAAAAACTTTCATCATCGCTTCTTTTTCTTACAGAACGCCACATTACAGGGAATGATTCTTAGACACGAAAATAGTTTAGAGTTCTTGGAGTACGTTTAACAGAAGTGAACATAAATTGAAGGATGTATGCCCAAAAGGATTATGTCTACTTCCTTCTTTAGTGCAGCACAACTGGAGAATGCCATCGAACGTCTACTAGCTAGGCTCTGAATTCGTGATCCATCTGTTCATACAATCAATTATTATTGGTCGATTGTATCTGTTAATGCTGCTTGATTTCATATGCTGCTACTATTCCACCGCAACAATTTACTATTGTTTTCTGAAACAATCTGATTACGCATATTGGACTGAAAATTGCTTATCGTTGTATATGCTGTGATTCTGAGCATTTAAACGATGATCTGGATGTGTTTTTCATCACCTAGAAACACCGTACTAACTTCATAGTCTAGGGTATCGAGAGATTTAAAATGGATTATCTGTTCCGTAATACGGACTTGTGTTGTACGGTATTTCTTTTTAATTCGTTTTTTTCCGGTTTTTACTCCAATTTTTCCATCATATCATGTAATTATGGGGATCTCACTTCATCGACGCAACAGTTACTTAAGCAAAGTGTTTACGCAGCACCAAATTCGCTGTTTACCCTTTGCAGTTGAAACGTAGACTAAAAACTGGTAGATCTTCGTAAATCTTAAGCGGAAGCCACCAATCAAGGCTAAATTCAATTTTGAATTTGGACACCTACTGCAAATCAGAGCTGCAATCGTAGCTTGCTAGTTAAATCAACTGGAATTTAATTTTTACTTTGAATGGAACAGTAATCAGCAGACTTCTATTCTGTACTTTTGTAAATTTCCAATAGCCGCGGATAATTTCTTTTCACTAGTCTGTTGGTCAATCTGATACTTCGCCTCGCGACGAATTGCGAACAGTTCATAAAAGAGCGACGCGAGCTACTGGAATTCAACCCGGGCATCCACGCATCAAATTCTGTACTTGTTGGGCTTGATAAGGCCGCGAAAGAAGCGAGAACTGACTATCTTTCGCGGGTTGAGAATCATTTCGAACAAGGGCACCCAATTTCCGGTATCGCCATACTAAAATCCAGTGGCAAGCTTCCTGTTGAGAGAGTCTCATTCCGTGACATGTTTGCTGCCGAATACCTCCGCACATGGCATAAAGTCAAAGAACTGGAACAAGATTTCAGCTTGTTAAAAAGAGAATGAAGGCATTAACTGTGGTATCGCAGACATCGAAATGCAGAGAACGAGAATTATGTCATGAATGTTCCTGCGTTGGCGCAAAACACTTATTGTATGTAAAGATAGAGAAGGAGCTGAATTTGGAAAAAAGGATAGCTGCCTGGCTGACGTAGTAGTATGTGAGAAATGCAGAAACGCATGCGTCTCTTGTTCTGTGCCCGACTATGAACTGAACTTGAAGCACGACGCGCGCACCGCGTTGTACGATAAGGGCGAAAACTTCCCCTGCGTTCCCCTCGTTTTCTTGACTCTTTCTATGTCGAGAGAGCACTCTATCGTGTTGCATCGTTGGCATCCAATTGCATTCGAGGCAACAATGGTGTTCCATATTACCTTGGTAATCGCGAGTGGATTGTTCGTCTACTTGTTCACGGCCTCGCTCTTCGCTGACGTGCTCTCCAAGCGAGTGATATGAAGTTTCCTTTGACTTTATCCATGCATGCGGAGCAGAATCGAAAATACTCGATCTAGCTTCCAAGAATGACGTCGTAGTTACAGAAAAAAATATACGCTCGATTGTCCCTCATTCTACAAAACTTTGTACTGGATATTCAGACGCAAGGATATGTTAAAGGCGCGCTAGAACCAATGTGAAGTTCTACTTTCAATGCTTTAATACGAGTTCCAAGCAATGCCATCTTGTGTGCATCTAATTTCTTGAAAGAATATTGAGTGAGTCTGACCGTCGAAGGCATGCCAAGGTTTGAGGAGATGAGATCTAGTGTATTACCTGCTCGAGCCGTATAATTCGTGTACTGAGCAGTGCAGATGATACGCATTGCTATATTGCGTATTATCGCGAAATGTACGGGTCGCACCCTAATCGGAAGCAATTCATCTGGTAAAATATGCTGCGTAATTTTTGGAGTTCCTCTCGCTGATGTGTGCCAAATTGTTTTTTTTGGCACGCTGTGGCCTGGATATCTACGAGATATTTCTGCAAACTCAGCTTGAAGGCCGAATTTTCCCTTTCCCATCATATTTTAAGGTAATGAAAAAGTCGAGCTCGATCTGGACTACATGGTATCGAATCTACCACATATCTGAACGCCTAGAATACCGTACGACGTTCATGTGTGACATACATCTTCCTGATGGCAACCCTAAGAATATCATCGATTCCAGATCAGGAGACTCGCGAAACGTCAAATCTTATGCTGTGCCTGGAAAGTCAAAGTGCAAGAAGAAGATGTAGATGGCTGTCGGATCATCGCAGCCCGAAGATTCTAGTGCGCCACGAGGCTAAACCTTCAAGAGAGGCGTACTTTTTTCTCCCAAGTTGATTACTGACACTGTTTAACCATCAGATGAGGCCTTTTTCTACAAAAAGAAAACCTCCTTTTTCACTAATAATTACGGAACGCCCGTGTGGACGGTTTCGTACGATTCCAACCGAGAATACTTTTTGAAGCAGGTCACTGTTGTTTCGACACGCTATCTGATCGTATTTGCCGAAAAGCACATCGTAAGTTATCGCGTCGCCTGCGAAACCAAGATTACCGGATTTGATGATTTGGTAGCGCTTTCCTCCATCGGCATCATGCAGCACACGTGAACTGCCGTGCAATAATTTTTAATGGCGACCCCACAGCCACAAAAAATTTAAAACTGTTTTTTTCGGAATATTTGAAAAAAAATACATCCACTATGGCACCGCAATTGTTGGTGAACACGACCAGTAATGCTATTGATCATAAAAATAAGGTTCAGTGCAGTCCCGAACCGCAATAAATAAATAAAATATCGGTGGTCTTTTTAGTCGGTCACTCATACGTATATATCTTTGTTGACGACATTTTTACAACACTGTTCTGGACTACTGGGTAGTATGATTCTTCAACCGATTCAAACTTCGGGAACCAATTGATGTAAACATCTTTCTTTTGACCTTGTATTCTCAACGCACCTTCAGTTGTCGTCCCGCAAGGAGTGGCTACTATACACATCAAATACAGCACTTATTACTCTTTACAGCAGATTAGATTCTGTTCGATAACAGCAATGTTCAGGGCTTTCTCCGGCACTTCCAATTTCATGCAGTTCCTTACATGGAACTCATTAACTTCACTATGCGTAAAAAATTCGCAGACACACATAGTGCTTACAGTAAATACGTAAAGCAAATACTCTTCCTGGCACAATAAGTAAATATAATTTGGGTACAGCAAATCATGTGCTGTCACCTATTCCTGCTTTTTTGGCGCTATCAGAGTACGTTGAAAACAAATTTGACATTTTCCCCACTTTCCTGGTGAAAATTGCACCAAATGCTAACGCACGCTCTATCGACCTTTCTCTTTAATGAAGCAAAATCTTCAATCACACTATATTTAAAAAGTTGGAGCTCACAGTTGTGAAATTACAAGATTTTCCGAAATAAATTCTTGAACTGTCAGAGCTTGTTCTTACTTTTCCAACCAGATGCTTAGCTAGTTACATGCAAAAAGAATAATAAATGTGCAAGGAAATATTTTTTCCGCTTCTTTTCCTTGTAGTCTCCATTTACTGTGCCCAAGTTGCATAATAAATGAGGTTTATGTGCAAATGCCTTCATATGCAAAATGATTCCTGGCATTTTTACAGTATTGTAGAAATTTCAATTGAATAAAGATTTTGATTTAGAAGCAGCTTTGAATTACGTTTTAAGGTAAGTATAGGTAAAGAACTGTACCTAGGTTTAACCAACTATCTTTCCATCGTTTGAAGGACAGCAAGCCTTATCTTGCGATAACACCGAGAACACTATTAGTGTCTTACTCAACATTCTTCAAATTAGTTTTTCGGCCACCAAAACCTCGAAGAAGAATGTTGGTCTCAAAATGACAATGGCTTTGAAGCGTAAATTCCCTAAATTACGTGACATGTAGAAGGCTAAGCAGATCTGCAGAGATTCAATGAGACTCTGATATCTTTAAGCACCGACAATTCGATTCCGCAGAAAAAAATAATGCGGAAGAAGATTGAATCAGCTTTCGAAGACGAAGATCTGAGTGATGAAGACCATCCCACTTTGAAAAGCTTGAACTCACATTTCTTGGCCAAGTCACGGCGGCAATCTGGAGAGTGAACCTGTGCCAAGCTATCAAGATGATGCGAATGGTGAAACACATGAAGTTATAAGATTCTCAAACGACTTTCTGAGAAAACTAAAAATGAAGCAAAGCGCATTACTCGAAGAACGAATAGCGAACCGCACTGCTCTTGCTGTCTGAAAATCTCATAGAAGGTCATTTAACTCAAGATCACGCCATCAGATTCCTCAAGAAGTAGAAAGAGAATGGGAACTGTACTTAGAGAGTCGCTCGGATGATTTCTTCAAATCCGCTGAAGCGAAGTAGAAAGTAAAGGAGTGCGTTAAGAAAAGAAATGCAGCATGCAAAGGACTTCAAAGGACTCATCTCCTTAACTGTGATATGAGCAGCATCTATCACATATCCTGGAAAAGCAAGGCTGATATGGGACACTCTACGGTTACGTTCAAGCAGTTCCGACTTGTTGCAGGTCAATACGCTAGGTTTGCTGTGACAGCGGAAATGTGTGATGTAGCTGATATTAACAAGAGAGTAACTCTTTTCAACAATGTGATGAGCCTTGAATGTGTGCGGAAATTCATTCATTACTTCGAGTTACGAAGTGCTCATGGAACAGCGATAAACAAAGCGTTCCATCGTCTCAACCTCTGCAAACATGCTTCATCTTAATTTTTGGGAACCAACAATCTTCTTGAGAAAGTTTAACTAATTGCAATCCGAGAATATATGAAAGCGGTTGCGAATACACACAAAACTGAAGCTCGGCGTGAAGCTTCTCTGTGGGAGACAAAGAGACCAGAATCGGGAGTGGCGTGGCGTATAGTTATCGGAAGAAAAGATTGATAGCTTCGGTGTCATATCTATTGAAGTAGCTGATGAAATCATCAGCCATTGTAAGTCTTCGCGCCTTGAAGGAGGAGACAAAGCTGTAATCGAGAAACTGAAGAAGAAAAACCAGTTATTGCTATGAAAAAAGTTGCTTGACTTTCATTGCTGCGCTAATGTTCCACGGCGGCAGTCAGAGACTTCAGGTGTACACATTGCTCATGAAACCTACTGAAGGAAAGCTTGATGACTTCACGACTAGTGCAGAATGTTCTGGAGTATTTTCAATGGAAGTTTCGTTCGAAAAACTTGTCCGCAGTGTAGACCTCCCGGAGGTACTCTTCCCAAAGGTTCCGTACAGATCAATTGAATTGCATGCCAAGTATGTCCTTCCTGCGCTCTACAAAAAATCGAAAATTCTTGTATATGACGCTCGACGTAGTTGCTTGGTAGTGCACACTGAAGCATGAGCGCAATTCGATACGAGGCAAGTTACTTCGCCCATGAGAACATTCTTAAGTACTTTAGACTAGGAGCTTGGCCGCGTATCATCTATGCCTGATTCTGCGGTCTATTTTAGCCCTCGACTCGCGTCCCAGCGCGTCAGCATCGCGGTTGCTTGAGCCAAGTGACTTTATAAACTGGGAATAAATTAGATGCTGTGCGCCTTTTGCTGATGCCGATGCAGTCCAGCACACCGCTGAATTTGAAGCACTATATTCCTGGGTGCTTGATTTTGTCCTCCAGCTTCAGTTCTTTTTACTCCTATGCAGATTAATTGCATACCATGATTAAATAGAAACTGTTCATTAATGTTTTAATGCCCAAAAAAATATTACTTGCGCGCCTTTTCCCATTATAGACGCTAACAAAGTCTAGCCCATCTTTTCATCTGACTGACTGTCAGTGGAACAAGTGCCGACATCATAGGAACATCGCTTAGCTGCGTTGGGTTAGGTATTTGTGCGCAGTCGCTCGTGCAGGTTAATAGTGCTTGCCGGTGCAGATGCCTTCAGAGCTAACAGTCCGCTTTCGGATTGCGGCCCAGAATGCAGAGGTGTTCAATTGTTCCACCGGTGGGAGAGAGTGGTGAAATTATTTTCTAGGTTAATCTATGCGAGTGGCATAACTCATTGAGACTCGAGCTCAAATATCTGAGCCCAGAATTCTGAAATTAATTCCCAACAGGAGTTTGTTCAATCGAGTAATGAATTTGAGGAACACCTGTCGTGCACCATACCCATTCTGCTTGAATCTCCCAACACGTAAAAGAAAGCTATATAACGTGTCTACTATGATGGAGCGCAAATAGAAGAATTAGTGCATCAACTTGATATTGTCGTTCGTGAATTCAACGACACCAAACTTCACCGATTAGATTGACGGCCCTGAGACTCTGAGCACCTTCTGTACCACAGAATTTTCAGTCTGACGACTGATCTAATGATACCGCCAATTTCTTTTCTTTCGAACGTAGCAACAACAGAACTCTAGCCTTTGGATACTATGTGACGTCGGCTAAAATCGAGAATCCTATCCGAAATGAGACTCTTGAATATTAACCACAAAACAGAGTGAAATGAATTTTTTTGTCACAGTACCATCCTCCAGCTGGCTTGATTGTCCAGAATCATCTTTTCCGTATCTGTACAGATATCATGTACAATCCATAACATGTTATTCTCGTAAACTAATTGTACAATTAGTTCGAGGTGTATCTTATTGCATTGCGAGAAGAAATGCGTGGAAGCGCATATCATCGTGCTCACACCAGCTAAATGTGACATTGTCACCATGCGCGGCTCCTAGTAGCGAATGGTGCAAGCGTGGGCTCAGTTTCCGAATGAAATATATTTGACTATTAGTTTGAAAATACCAGACACTTGCCGAATCAGCATTATGTCCTCTCTGGTGACGGACTCCTGTGATACACTGATACTCTGCCCACTGCGGTTTAGTGCAAATGAGTCGTAGCCGAAAATTTACGACTATTCCGATAGTACTCGAAGCCGTTACGAGAAAAGAGTGCGCCAGCATCGAAACTATGAGGGAACGAGACGGTCTTCTCTTGAAAGTAGTAACAACACCTAACTATGATTTCCCTGATTTTTATTGCGGTACCTGTAATATTTTCGCCTATACTCTCGATGTCACAGTCTTCTAAGCCAATGTAACAATAAGCTCCGGAAATACGGCAGAAAGTTGCAGAAAGTAAGGCGGCGAAATCCCTACCGTTTATTTTGCACATACGACAGTCAAATGAAGATGTACTCCTCCGTTGCATGTAAACATATTCTATAATTCGTGCATCCTGTAAAAGTTTGTTCGCCTCGACCGGTGATTGGAATATGCAAACAGTTTGAATGTTGGGCCCAATTAAGATGTTCATTGATTGCGTATCCAATAGGATGGACGCGAGATACAAAATAAAATGGAGACGTACAAAAAGATTGCGCATGTCAAATCGTTTGAGGCGAAAGAAGCCCAGCGGCCCTAGACCCAAGTCAAATCAAGAAATACTTCACGTACGGTGGTACATTTGACTCATACATTAGGCCAATGGCTTGAAACCACACAAGATTCAAGGAGTCTGGATGGCTGTAGACGAAATCCAGAAATACTCTCTTACTGCAGGTACGCGAGAAGCCTAAAAACGGATCAGAAACTTCGAAAATCTAAGATATGGTATCTCCGTAATTTATGCAGATCTTTCATTGAACTCTCGCTTAGAAAGTCTGATTAGAAGATTGTAATTTCTACGAATATTTGTCAGCAGGATTGCGTCTGGAGGCTCTACAGCAGAGCATCGTGAAACCGAAGCCCATACTTCTGGAAGCATTTCCATATCTATGGCTGGCACAAAAAGATGTTGGTTTTTAAGAGATCAGTACGTGAGCTATTCAACTTTTGCAAACAGAACAGGATAGTTTGACTTCCCTAGTTACAAAATGTACTCGATAAAAACCATTCAATCTTTCGGATGCGTCCGAAAAGCTTTCGCTATACGTACCTAAAGACCATCGCGTACTGAAATATTTTCAAATATGGCACTGAAGACTAATAAAGATGTCCAAGCAAGTGCCGCTCTCAATAATGTGAATTTTTGGCTCCCACGAATAAAATACAGCGCTGGCTTTTCGGGTATCAAGACGCTGTGCGGGTGGGATGCACGTTACGGAAACCTATTTTCACTTGTTAAAGGTAACTGAGAATGATATGACGGTCGCCAGAATGCGTGAGAACTTTCAATTCAAGCGGAGGACAGAGCACTGAATGTTTTTTTGTGCGAAATTACTCTCCAGTTTGCTAGGTGCACACATTTTCGAGTTCTTCATGAACCTAAACGGACCAGCGAAACAAAAGCGGAAGAAATCAACTCGAGCATTGCCTGCCAATCGAACTACCTTTCTCAATGTCCATTATCATTCAACCATCTATGTTGTAGTGAATCTACTTCGCGCTCATCTTTTCGAAAGAGCTTCTTCACTACTTAGGCTACTTTGTTCGACTTACATTAGATTGTGCTATATATCCCGCGTACAAAAGTCCGAAAGGACCGGCAAAACCGAGAGCTCGGATGAATATCACTAAAACTGAAGAGCAGGGCCTTCGGGTTCATCCGAATTGATTTAGTGAATAGTCAGTCTGCTCAATTCAGCTTGCGTTTTCTTTCATGAATGGTTGTCCTATAGGCTTGCATCTACAAACTTTTTTCTGCAAGTTGTATTCGTCGGTACACGCTCATTACGTTGCATTGCCTTGATTGTCTTGCGCACACGTTTTTTCATCTTTTTGTCGCCGTTTGTTTCTATTGCGCCTCTCTAGAATCTCAAGTTCTGAACTTTGTTGAGGAAGGAAGTTGGATTACTACCCCCAATTGGCGGCAACAGCGCTAATTCCGAATGTATGGCCCAACCACCATCATTGAGTGCTGTTTCTCCAATTATATTACTGGTCATACAACCCATAACTCTTCGTATCGATGATTTAGCCTTTGAAAACGTAAACGATGCGGAAGAAAACGTTCTGGTCAATTCTATGGTTCCGAGTGGGGTTGAAGAAATAACTCTATTTGCGATGACGCTCATTAACCACTTGATTGCCAAAAATAGCCAATCCAAGCCTTGCATGATGACCTTTCGGCTTGTTATGTGGAACTTGGATGCCTCAAGCCACCTTATTTCTACGTATACATTGGAATCAAGTAGTGACCCTAGCGGAGCTTCACCACAAGAAAAAGTGAAGCGCTTATGCAAGAGGTCTGGCAATCGCATATCAGGGAAACGAATTTCATGTCCGAGCATACTTTCTTCTCCACTGGGCCAGGATGAATCACAGAACAGTGGAACTAATACTGATGTTCGAAATGTAATCTGTAGATAATCCTTTGATTTTCGAAAAATTTTGTTGCGTACGTACGAAAACCTGAAGCTAATAGGATGTAGCAGGTACTATTTACCGCCGAAGATCTTCGAATTGTAGCAGAAATGTCCGAGCAGACGAATGAAACTGATGTGCTGATGACGTTTAATGAAAGTCCTGATTCTGGTCCTGCCGACTTCGGCACTCTTGATAGATCCGCACAATTGGGACTCAATGAAAGAATCGATGATTTGCAGACGTCATAGAAGTGGTACGGGCACCGATTCGTGATACTCCAATTCGAGCTGTTCTATCCGTAATGCGTGAGTGTTTTTGGTCGACTGGATGAGCCAAAACCATCTGTGGGTGTCATTGCTGAAAGAAATTTCATGTATACGATTTTTGGTATTGAGTCAAATGAAGAACTGTATTATCATGCTAGCAATGTGTATGCGGTTCATCTCGGCTTTACAAGCAAACTTGTTCGCAGGAATCCAAAAAAGTCTATGACTTCTTTGAATAAAGGCTGACTAGCCACAATGCAAGAAGAGAAAGTATTGGATTGAGTCTTCTTTTCCATTGAAGGCAATATGCTCGCCGCAAAAGGATTTGAATGGATTTATATGGGAGTGGTAGATGGGTTTCTGAATTCTATTCGTTCATCTGTGGTTGCCAATGCTACTAGAATTTTTATCTGTGGATTTATCAATGTTTGATCCGAAATTGCTATTAACGTCCCAGAAGAACAGAGACAATACTGTACGTCAAGAAGATGCCTACGCGTAGTTGCATCAAGCGAAGAGCAATCACTATAAGAGCGTCAGCACTTCTTCATAGTGCATGTGATTGCTTTCCAACTTTTGTCATCGCGAATCTCTCCAACCAATTCAAATAGAAATCCTGGTTACTCGATTACGTCTTTGATTGTTGATGTTAAAACTGGATTCGCAAACCTTGCATCTGCCGGGGTTCTATAGAGTCGAGATAATAGACTCCGAATTCTCAAAGGACTTTTAGGTGAGTTCGACTCATATTTGGCGGTGAAAGTTGAAGGAGTAGGGGAAACTGTAGAAGACGAGGAAGATATCGAGTTGCTCGGAACAAGAAGGTTGTATCCTGTTTCATTACACATACTCATCGCAACTCTGCTTCCCTATCTGGATTCTTGTGTGATTTCTACTAACAGCAAGACTGGGACACAAAATTGTGTTACAGCGGCTGTAGAGGCGAAGCTGTAGGCAACACAGAATGAAATTTTTTTCGAATTTACGATGTTGCTACTAGAATTCTTTTGAATAGCAGAAAAACTACCCCGCGACTTGCACTTCGCTTCTGTGAGACGTCGGCAACGCTGTACACACCTCTAACAGAGTTGTATTGTATTGTTGGCTACATGGTGCAACACACGGCGTTAACACTGCACAAGGGGTTGGTCCAATACAATTTTTCTTTAATTGGCAATCCTGAGAAACTGAAATCCAATACCAATCAGGAAGTATCAGAAAAATCCATTAGTCATTCAATAATAATCGAGCAATTGCAGTTGATTCGATATTCCCTCTAGAATTCGTTATTATTACAAATAGGCAGATGTACTCTAAATTTAAATTATAGACCATTTTAAGCGTAGAGCGCGCGCTTAAATCCATAGAAAGAAGAGATTTTCTTGTGTCTTGTGTAATCGTTGCAATAGGCAATAGGAATTTTAATTGCGATTAAAGAATTTATACAATCAAGTTTTCAAGTCGAGAGGTAATTCGAATCAAGTCAGGAATCAAACATTTTGCAATTTATTGCAATCTGAATTGATTCCAACCAACCTCGGATGTGATGTGCTCCCTTCTCTACCCTATACTATTCTGTAATTTGATTCTAATAGTTTTTAATTTCTTGTAGTAGTCAGTACGTGACAGAGAACCATCAAGTGATTTTTCGTACTAGAACATGCAATTATCCATTGGGTCATCTCATTATAATGTACCTACGGCATATTTATTTATGCTTTACTCCTCTGTAATTATCCAAGCAGTCATTTTGCGTAAAACTGCTTGATTTGTGGAATCATGCACTAGATGAAATTCTAAATCTGTTCGAATTAGAATTGTCAATTGACGAAGGAACTCGAAATACTTCCCTCTATTCAAGAACTACCAAATAAATTTGTAATTGAGATTACAGATTGCTCCCGTTTTGGTCGGTCATTATTGGGCCGTATAAGAAACATACATAAGTTGTAAAAAATCGTAGAGATTGCTTGAGATATAATTTGTTCTTAAATGGTAAGTCTGAAGAAAATATTTCTCGATGATTTAACCCACTAGTCCTTTTACATACCTTAGAATGTCTTTCAAAGAGAAGAATGGTGTAGTCGAAAAATGTGAAAAACTAGAAATAACTGCTAGAATAATGTATTTTCTAACTATTAAGCCTGCTTCGTTGTCTCATTGTTCTTCTTCCATTCTACTGACACTTTTATTATCATTTTGCTTCCATCGTTTTACAAAGATTTCAAAAGAACGTAATCTTTTGAGTCTTGTAATTTAGTAGAATTAATTTACTTTCGATGTAGGTATCGTTTACGCAAAATATGTTCATCGTTTTTAAGTTCATCGCCATCCATGATAGATTCTTTTAGTTGGAGACAATGAAAATTTCGTTGAATTGATTTGAATGTGTAGTTTGCAAACAGAATACAATCTAAATTAAAAAAAATCGAACGCATACTTGAGGAAGTGGAATGATTTCCATTCTGCAGACTAGAAGAAACGATTCAAAAAGTGAAAGAACTCAGACAATCGCACTATTGTAAAAAGATAAATAAGATCTTCTACACAGGTCGTATGACGCTGTTGCTTCCCCTTCGCCATCGATAGTAAGAGATTTATATTCCTTAATCTTGTAAGTGTGATCTTCAAAAACATTTTTTGGCAAGTTCGCATGAGTAAAAACTCGGCCATACGAAATAATTGTGAAATAATATTGCGAGGACCGACCTACAAATTTAAATTCTAAAAGCGAAAAATTATGCTTCAATTTGCATAAATGCCTTTTTTTCGAGATAATTGTGTTGATTCGTCAAAATCGCCTTACCATTAAAGCAAGAACTTACCTTTTCTTGTAGATCATGTACACTAGAACAAATATAAGCCTAATAAAAATATTAGTAGTGCTTCTGTCAAGTTCATAAAAACTAAATTGTCAACTTCTTTGCGCTAGTAGTCCATTTTGCCGTACGAAATACTTAACTTAACTTCAAAGACTGCTGATTAAATGATAAAATAAAGAACATAATGTCACCTGAGAATATTTTGCAGGAAATTCATAAAGATGAATCTGATACATCTATTCCATTAATTTTATAAGCATTTTTCGCTATTCTCTATTCAATATGACATATTTTTGTGCAAGAAAGAACTAAAATAATAAATAACACAAGTTCATCAGAAAATTTCACTTCCAATTATGTTGGTGGCTCTTCATGCATTTCTAAAGATGATGTAGTCATATGCATGTACAAACAGTGAAATTTTACTTTTTTGTCAATTTCTATTGATTTAGCTGTTTAGCAAACGTTTTAGTCCGAAACGTTTCTAGTTGGCAAATTCAGCACAAATTTTCAGGCAGCTTTTTATTTCATTAAATGTAATAGCATCCTTGAAGATTCGAAAGAACTCTTCACCTTTCATTTTTCGGCTGAGTTCATAATATACACCTGTAATTTCGATAAAGTCAAAGTCCCTTTAGTGCAATTTCTCCTTTTTTGCATATTTTCACATTTGCTTTGCTTTCAATTCTAACGCGGATATATTACCTAATTTGGCTAACCTTACCAAACAATCAGCTTAAATCGAAGCATTTAAAAATAGCGCGAAAGATTAATGTATTCGTTTTTGAACCAACCCCGGCTCGTGAAAATTGATGAAAAATTGCGTTATTAGCCCTCCCTGGTACCAATATACTTGTTCGGATTACCTCATGTTATAAAAGAGACCCTGAAGCAATTATTTTCGAAAAATGTTCGGATTAATTGTTGAATGGCCTGCAAGCGCGGCACGACCGTAATTTTTTCAGATTTTCAACTCAGACTCAAGTTCGTAATTATTGAATAATTTTACTAAACCTTGCTTCTAAAATATACGTATTCAAAAATTCGACATTCGTCTGAGAAGACTATGCTAGTGAACTATATAATAGAAATAGTACAGTATATATGTTTCGCGTTCAAAGAAGGAAGCACAAGCTTTACGTTCCCATTAAATCCCGTACTAAGTATTCAAAAACGCTTTTGCCTTTTCCAATTCGTTCGATATCGAAAACGTAAGCTATAATAAAAAATTATGTGCTTGCCAGTGCTCACAGATATTTGTTAAAATTCTTAACTCTAGTTGTACTGTATTTCATCAAATTTCGTTTTTCGTAAGTCAAATCTGGTTGATTCGTATTGATTTTAGTCGTACAACTTCCTATTCAACTGGCTTGAGCACCATTAATGCAGATGTTTTGCTTATCTTCAAGTGTACAGAATGGAAGACGATAGAAACAGTTCAGCCGAGCTTACTATCTAGAAGATTTTCAAATGGTCCATTTGGTAAGGTGGACCAAACATAGTTTGCGAACCCCGAAACCTGAACTACCGCACAATACTCTCATCACAGGAGATTTCTCCTGCCACCCTTCAACGTCTACGGTAATAGTGTCCAACGGGGCTTGAAACCAAATCGACGGGAAGTTAGAGTAAACGTTTTCACGATCTTTTCCGATCTGCTCGTCAGCTATTAATATTACATCCTTGTGGTCGTTGGAGAAGGCGAGAAATAATTTTTGGTTTATTGAGCTGAACAGACGAAAAGAACGCTAGCCAATAAAAATCTGTTTCTGAATGACGGAATCAATCAACTAACTCATTCTAGTTGAGAAATTCCAGCATCCTAAAGAAAACTCTTCTCTATCGTAATGATTCGTGGAGTTGAGTCACTTGAAATCAATAGAACTAAACTATAGTTGCGGCGAGTATTCCGCAGACCTTGATGTAGTTCTACTAATCCAATTTCAGAATTATCAAAGAGAGGATTCGTTTTACAATCAAGATCAAATGTAATTCTGTAATAATAATCACATACGTAGTGCTAGCAGTATCGAATAAATCGATGAAACCGAATGCACTGGTCCGACAGGACAACACTTCTAATTATTTTACAAGCTTTCAAAATCATAGACGCAAATGGTGAAATTGTTTTGGTATCCTCGAAATTGAGGAATAACGTTAAATTGTGAATGTTCTAATATTCAGCTCACTAGACTCAGTTCACATCTGTCTCCTTTCTCGTATTGTTTACAGAATAAAATGAGATAAACTAGGAGGTGGATATCCAGACCACGTGTTAAACGAACTTTGAGTGCATGCACTCTTAAGTTACGCCTTCAAGCCTAACCTAATAGAGACTGCATTATTTTTGAGTACCTACGAAAGTCGCGAGTAACAGAATGCTATTAAATGTCTTTGGAAGTTTGTTCAACGCATGCACTGAAAGCAGTTGAAAGAGAATTGCAAGTAAGTTGTTACTTGCTGAGCTCTGGACTTGCGAAGAGATTTATGAAGTAAGCCTTCAGAATAAATACAACAACACAAAAAATGCGAACTAGACTTGCATTTCCGTGTAAATGAATCTCAGAAGCTTATCTTCAACCGTCTTAGTTCAGCAGTGAGAGATCAAGTTGAAGTATTACTATATGTTCTAAATAAGGAAAAGTAGCGCTCAAGAAGTTGTAAGTGCCCTAAAAGTGAAAGAATGACGCCTTTGTTTTCTGGAGCACCATGATCTATGAGTTTATTGAGATCATCCTAGTCTTTACAGCAGTACCTTAATGCCATTGACAACCTAATCTACTTATGCAGAAGAGCCACTGCTGCCAGAACATCTCTAGTATATTGATTTGCGTTCGCATCGAGGACTGGTCAATTTATATCAGACCTGATTATGAATGCTCTTTTAAACAGTTCTGTGGTCTACAAAATTATTTTCGTTGCACGTCAAAAGTGCATTCCAAACATAATTATAAAATCGCACTTCCGTTGCAAAGTTGCTAGTAGATGCAAACTGGCACAAGTAACCGTACACCTTTATTGAAAACTGTTGGATCATTTATGTTGTCGGCGCAGCATACCCAAATAAATTTGTTCACTTTGAAATTGAATGATTCCAGACATTTAACTATAAAACTAATGAAAAAACTAGCGAAAAAGCGATATCAAATACTATTACATTTGGAATCACAATTCATCAGCTTGGCAAAACCCGATATTCCTTTCGGTGTCGGGCAATCGCGGAATGACTTCTGGAGAAATAAAAATCATTTGCAATTTGACCATGCAAGATCAACTTTGAGAATGCGTCATATTGGTCTACATGCGGAAATTGTTTGCAAATAGAGAGACGCAAATTTATCGCACATGGCCCAATTTCAGGATGGACACCAGTAGCGAAATCATAATAGCAGCTGTAGGTAGTCGACGAGGTGCTCTCCACATATAGTGTCGGATCCTAAGTACACATTATCAATAAGTACGAACACTTCCATTCGGTAAGCCGCGAAGAGTCCAACATCGACCCTCTCTCCCCTACACACTCTTTTGAGTGCGTCAACAATTATTTAGCCCACGCGGACTAGGTGAGAGCCTAATTGGCCATTCCTGACGAGTTTCGCTCTGTGGTGATTTTCCGTTGTCTACTTGCAACTGCATCACTGTGTTAAAGGAGCTTGGTTCGGCGACCCAGCCCATCTCTGTTTGTTAGGAATGGACTATGAGGGCCAAGGCTTCTATGATCGATGATGAAAATGAGCATTCTTCGCAAGGGCCATGATTAATCGTATGTCGCGTGCCATCAGCGTATTATAAGCGAGTCAGTAATATTGAGAAATTGCTGATGCAGCACATAAAGACAAATACAGATCATTTACCTACTGTCTTTGTTGCAATACGTAACGTTTGGAACTATATCATTCCACAATAGATTTCTAAATTCATGGGAAAGTCTGTCTGAAATTCATTCAAAGCACTGAGATATTGAATGTATAGCATTGTTTGATAGGTAATTGGAATCACACTAAAACCAGGGCAAAACAGCAACCGAGAACATTGGCTATCAGAGACAGTACCAACCGTAGTAGCACTACCGTACAAATATTTCACAGTAATGAGAAGGCTATCAGAGTTCCTCTCTGAATTCATCGGCTTATAAGTAGAGATAAACTGTGGGAGAACAGATATACTTGTTTTATCTATTTTCAACAACGTTAGAACTGTTCTATTCTTCTTGAACATTTGGTGTAGTATTGCTTTCATGTATAGTAATTTCGTGGTCTTATCCTCGTGAAATATTTGTGAATTAGCTCTTGTATCATTCTAGACTCTTCTAGAATAAACCATTTATGTGTCTATATTTGTTTTTAGTTGGTGCAATCGAGCTAGGCAATTAGTGTCACAATGAAACGAGGATGCTTTCATGTTGATTATCGCCAATGCCATTATCATGAATCGAAAATGTAATGCGGCCTTTTTCAATTTCTTAACGAACCGTCCAACTTAAGAATGGGGAATTCGTTTTCGAATGCTCTCTATAATTTGAAAACTAGTGAACCATGGACTGCTAAACCATATTCTCTTTCGCTATTGCAATGCTCCTCGCACTGGCAAAAAGCGCAGCCATCTTCCAATGCCGATTGCTTACTGGCTTATGACGATTGTCTTTCCGAAAAAAACGATGTCTTTGAGTACGTGCCAGGTGTCAGAAGCTGCGATGTACAGAGATAATAGCTGCAGTGAAATTTGCATTAGTATTTGGAGGCCTTGTGTGATCATCCTGATCTTGCAATAGTCCTGTTGCGATCCTCCCAACATATGTAACCTGAAGTGAAGGGCAGAGTCATTCACGTCAGCTTTTCTCATCGCGTTAGTTGTAATAGAGCGAAAGTTAAAAAAGATGATAGGCAAGCGACCCGACTACTCAGGACAGATTCGCAAATCAATATATCTCCTGGTTTGCATGTATTCCCTATACAAGTGGCTTACAAAAAGGCGAAACTGAAGATGAGATGTCGAAAAAATGGGACTGAAATATTTCATCTAACAATAGTACTTCGATTTTCAGACAACTGACCAACTATTTGGCCCTCAGTAAAAAGAGGAAGCCAACTAAGTACCGTACTGACTATATTACTCTATTCCAATTTCTTCGTCGTCAAAGTATCATCCAGAGCAAAATAGGCATTGGCGTCGAAAGTACACAGCTGGTCTGGACTTTCCCCTGGAACCGAAGGAAATTTGAGCCCGACGGCGGCTAACACTAGAGAAATTGGAAATGCGATGCAAACATATGGTATCCGAAGGTACAGTGCGGTAGTTAGAGGCAGTAATTTTGCCAAATTTAGTACGAGCAATCAAATGAAATTCAGAATCGATTTTGCTCGAGCGTACAACTGGATCGCACTATACACTAGGGTATAGCGGCGATTCTGTCCAAATTATCTCCCCTCCATTTTTGATAGAGGTAAAGACGGGCCTGTACAGATGCGAACGAATAATTGTACTTCATATCTTTCGTCTGACAGAACTGGGGATTCTTCAACAGTTCTGATTCCGCTATAAATCAGTCAGATAATTAATTGATGCCGCAGATCATAGTACAAGTGGCAATGCAGGTGCACCTGTGAATAAGTCAAGTCACAGGACTCGGTGGAAGTTGTGGAATATCTGTGGACTGAGTGAATGCACATGGAACGCAGTGCGCTGCGCACTAATCCTACTCTGTAAAGCACACCACAGTGGAAGCCATTCTCCCTGAGTTACATCCCACAGCGCCGGCGAAATGGAGTAGAATGATGGCGCGCTCGCGTGCGCGATTAACTTGGGAGCAAAAGCTCAGCGTGCTCGTCGAATGCCAGCGACGTGGATTAACGGGTGGCCAGCACGGTTTATCGGAGGTTAGGTGATAAGCGGAGCACGACGTGGAGCTCGCATACTTCAAGTGAAACACATTGTCGATGACTTTTGCGCCGAGCCCAACCCGAAAGGAACCACATTTGTTCTCGAATACGCGAAACTATTACTGACACTCTCTTTCTCGCTTATCACTATTCAAATTGCGAAATCTATATCCGATGTATCTATTATCGACGTCTTCCCCTAATACATTAGTATCATCTCGTTCGGCAAACCATACCATATGTCGTAAATCCACGTTATAGCAAGTTTCAAGTCAATATTGTATAACTTATCGCGTATTCTAATCTCTATTAAGTCGATCCCACGCTGTATTTGTCTCCTTATGTAGCGTTGTTTTATGGTACCGATAATACCAGCGTCGAGAGGTTGCAACTTTGGCATTGTGCGCTTGGGTAAGAATACAATAATAATGCTTTGTAAGTTTGGTAAGTCGTCGACGTTCCTATGACTTGGTGCATTGTCTAACAATAGTAATACTTCCTTCCCAACGATCCCTGATATGTATTCGTCGAATCGTTGGAGCCAAGCCAAAAAAATATCATTGCAGTGACTTTAAAATTTTATTGTGTTTGTCCTGTGAACTGCTCGTCAACCGAGTTTACTCAATCAAAATGGGTTCGTACTGTCAAATCACCCTTAGAAAAAGAAGAATCAAGGCAGCCTTAGCTGGACCTTTCTCTAGAAGAGTGCCAACTGGCGACGTATTGTGGCGAGCTGAACGTAGTTCGTTAATCCTCAAACCCGAACCTAAAAGCAAGATCGCAACCCCAAAAAATTTCTCTCCTAACTTTTCTGGACATCATTTGATGCCACTGACTGCCTAAAATCCATCAGGGAAACCTAGATTTTGTACTAAAAATCACAATAATCATTGATTGTTTTAACCCTGAAAATTTATTTGGATGATGTGAAGCAGGTCCGGCTTCTTTTATGCCGTCCAGAACTGTGAACAGAGTTTCCAGCCGCATGCCTAATAGGCTATATAATGTTTTAAGATTTTCTGATCCTCTGGTTAAGCTATATGGTGTAGATTCAACGTTGTTCTTCGTCGACATCGACCGATACCACCCTTTTGTCAGAATACATAGAGTGAATAAATTATAGTCAATTGAAGGCAATTGTCGAAACGTCTGCAACAGACAATCAAACCAAGTTAGATTCTGCATTACTTAAATTTCAAATTGACCATCAGAACAACCGTGTGATAAAAATAACTTTTCACGAGGACTCAATATGTGTATTGTCACAGATGGTCCACCAAGTCTCTTCAAATTACAAACCGCCTACCATAACAAATTTAATATAAATTAAATGAAAATTTAATTAGCTTTAAAGTCCGAATAGCGATATATAAAAGCTTGGTCATCGTTTGCTGCACTGAACAATTTAGATGGTAGTAAAATTTGTCAATTTTGTACTAGATAGTTGGTAAAACTTTCCACACAGATCGCCAGCCTTGAAATTATTTTTTGTTCAACAAATCGCAATCAATCGGAATTAGACTAAGCCAGTTGAGTACAGAACATACAGATTTACTTAAAGATTTCGTGGTTTTTGCGTGTGGAAATTGCTTTTCAAGGCATTAGTTATAAACGCCTGATCGAAGAAATTGCCAAATAATCATAATAAAAACCATCTAGCTGATTTCGTGTTTCAGTAAACATGTTGGAAATAATTCAAGGTAGCTGGCAGCAGTTGGACGAAGAATGCACGGTGAATGATTTGCTGGATTCATTCCGCTCAATATATATCAAGCAGATATCGTGCCAAAATAGGTTTACTGAGTGCACTGCAGCGTCTCTCTGAAAATCAGGCCAGAGAAATTAAAATTGTATGGGCTAGAATATATTATGATGAGTATGTACCACAATCACAGCAAAGCAAGCAACGAAAGAAGGCAATGAAGACCAATGAAAGCTGTGAATTGTGGAAAAGACCCTTGTTGTGCAAGGTAATGTGAACATACTTAGAGTTGCCCTTCGGAAATCATAGAGCCTATGCGTTGGATTAAATATTTTTGGTTTTTCGACTGATTCACTACTATATTTCGCAACTGCAAGCTT
>JAAUYH010229764.1_pt1 | contig 31753 bp, 42 predicted proteins | sample 7278061 | NCBI WGS metagenome assembly JAAUYH01 (sample SAMN14350203, study PRJNA611818) | marine sediment metagenome | isolation source: surface marine sediment (0.6m) | place: French Polynesia: Moorea | collected 2018-08 | reverse complement strand
CACTTAATGCTTTTTCATAAGTCGATGTTCACGGCTAATAAATTAGCCGAGTCGCGCTTCATCTCCTACTTAAAAGATAGGAGTTTTCGCGCTCCCGTGTTAAATTATAATCCTCAAAAACTCGTTTAAATTTTTGAGCAGATTTAACAATACGGTTATGGTCAGCTATGGGATCAGCTTTCTTGGTGACCCAACAGTTTCGACACCGCCAAGCGAATAAGCCGTGTTGGTCACTGCCAGGAACCCATTGATGATTACAGGTGTTTTCATTCTCATACTCATGTTGAGAAGTAGGGGTATTTTCGGGGGCATCTAGTAGGGTTAATTGTTGATGGGTCATGGTTCATAAATTCTTTGCTAGGGGTAATAGTGCGATCGCTTTCCTTAAAATTCGTTATAGTCATCGTAGTCATCAATAATGGGTTCTCTATCATCGGCACAAGCATCGCAAAGGCCGGGAGTTGACCCGAACTCGAACGACTCTAAGCCACCGGCATAACAACCGCAGCCTTTACAAAAACCATGATCAGCAGCGTGTTTAGGACAATATAAAACGGCGATCGTTGCCTCCTCATCCTCAAGTTCGGGATATCGGTAGAGGTTGGCGTGATTGTTACACAGTGGCTCATGGCATTTGATATCAAAGGCTTGAGGGATAACAATCATGTAAGCTTCTGGTTCCATACAAAATTCCCCTAGCTTTACTAGGGGTTTAAGGTTTACTCGGTTGGTTGGTTTTCGGGGATACCAGTCACGTCAATGTTGAAAGCTTCAAATAGCTCTGGTAACGAGACTTTGTATAGACGGGCTAACTTAGCAGCGTTATCTATCTTTGGTAATTGACGGGCATTATCCCAACTAGAAACAGACTTAACACTGCATCGCAAAATTTCAGCGACATCCTGTTGAGTTAAGTTTTGACGTTCTCTTAACGCTTTCACAGTTAGGTGAGTTGAATTAGTTACATTGTTCATTATACTTGTAGAAAACTACTTTCCGCAAACTACTTGGCAATGTCTATTACGAGTAGTAAACTACTTTTAATAGACAACACGAACCCATGACCCTTATCGGGACAAAAAATCAGCTTATTGGGGTTCTACTTGATCTTGCACTGAGTTCTTACGCTTTTATAGGAGGTGATAGGAAAACGTAAAAAACTACGCTGATGGTTAAGGATAGAGAATTGAGTTTTGTCACTGCTTTGATCCCTGTGTGTCTCAGGGATCTTTACTTCCCTTTCGCTCTATGGAAGAGATTGAGATGAGTGTATAGGTTAGTGTGGTAATTTAACGAATTTTCTCTGGTTAACAGTAAATTTAAGGAGTTTTATCTATGGAGATAAAGGATCTCAACTCTACCAAGCAAGTATTAAGCATTTTGAACTTAAATCATTATCACGTGATTAGAGCTATCAACAAGATTGAACCTGCTTTGACTGAATTAAGAGAAGCAGAAAAGAATCTTAGCGAAATGATAGACGTGATTGAATCTTTACAAAATGAGACGGAACGACAATGACAACAGCTAATCAAGAAGATTTTGAGTTTTTCCAGCATCATTGTCACTTTATGAGTGAATGTAAATTACGCAATATTCCTTATCCGAAGTTTCACATTTTTGATTAGGTTCGAGTACCGAAGTATTCTGAATCGGGATGTATCCTGGGAATCCGCTATATATATCAATCTAAGGTTGATATAAGAGAATATGGTTTAAGAAGTTGGGTCTACTACGTATCAATTGCTCACGTGGGGCCAATTAAAGAACTTTTTGAAGATCAAATGAAGCTTAAATTAACTAATGGAAACCAATAATTACGTTTACGATCACGAGATGGTCGCGTTCCCCTTTGAATGGGATGATCCCCCTGAATGGTTAAACTGGATCAACGACCAGTTTAACGCCCCTGATTATCACGTTCACCCAGGATCGTTTGAAAAGTGCCTGAATATTGTTCAGTCACATTTACACAACTGGGTAACAGCCGGTTCATGGCTGTATAAAATTCGCAGAATCAAAGCATATTGCTATCATTACCCCAATTGGAAAGCATTTTGCGAGAAGGCATTAGGCCGGTCTACGTTCACCGTCGGTAATTACATTAGGGCTGCTAGAGTGTTCAAGGATTTGGCAGAAATGGGATTTAAAGTCTTACCTAAAAACGTTTCTCAGTGTTTGCCTATGGCCAAACTGAGAGAATGGGACTTAAAGGAAGCATGGCAAAAAGTCATAGACGAAAATCCCCCCCATTTGATCACCAACAAGATCATTGATGCAAGCGTAAAGGGGGAACCACTAGCAACTAAGAAGCGGGTAGACCTGCCATTACCAGAGTGGGAAAAGTTCGCAGAACGTTGTCGGGAAGCGGGTTTAAACCCTCAACAGGAACTAGAAAAAATCTTAGGCAGCTACGACCCTGAAACGGGAAAAGTCGACATCGATGGAGACTCAAATGATGATGAAGTCGAACCGGTTGACCCTGAGAATGTCGAAGTTTGGAAAGAAGACTTAAGAGTTTTAGTAGAGGAATTGGAAAATAAATATGGACTTAGTAGATTTTCTGCTGCTTACTTGTTTTGCTTGATTCTACGAATTAACTCTAAAAAGTTACCCCCACCTGAATGAGACTGGTTAGGCTACCAGTCGAAACAACTTTACCCCTAGTAAAGTTGTCGTGGGAAGCCTCCACCCCTTCCTACCGGGTAGTTAAAGGTCTTAAAAATATTTTGCAGTACCACGACAACAAAAAAACAGTCTTTCTCCACTTTACCCCTAGTAAAAAGTCTATCAGGGAATTGTTAGACCTTAACCCGACCGGTTTAGTAATGGAACCAACCGGCGGCTGGTATAGTGCTTTTTGGCATCGCGTCGCAGAAGTTCATTACATCCCTGTATATTGGATGGCACACGCCGAACTAAAAGGACAACGATCGCATTTTGGGTTCCCCAATAAGTACGATAAGAATGACGCGCTGTGTTTAGCAGCTTCCTACTTTGATCCGTACTTCATTGACAAAAATGGCTCGAAGCGATTCCTGAAAGGATACCGCATAAAGGAAATACAAGCGGTAAGGGAACTCGTTCTAGAACTAGAGCAACTTGACAAAATAAGAACCACATTAGTTAACCAGTTAAGACAACGGTTTGCCTTAGAATACCCAGAAGCTGCTGCTCAATCATGGCAAGTGAACGATGATGGTTACACCCCTATTATTGAATGGCTAATCGGTAAAAATGATCATGGTAGACGAGTTAACCATTATCATAATTCCGTTGCGACAAGCTTGGGCATTGATATATCCCGTTACTCATTGGATCACAGCTATACCATACATGAGATTGAACGGCGACGGATAGAAACGGAGGATCTACTGTGGCAAGCGTTAGATCAAGATTGCTTTGATCCTTACTTACAGGCTTTTAAGGAATTTAACTGGGGAGTGGGAATGCAAGCACTGGTGCTAATGAAAGTGTACCCCTTTGAGAAGTTCTTAGTTAATGGGTTCCCCGTGACTGAATGGGTAAACACCTCAAACAACGGTAAACAAAAGCGTCATCGGAGTTTGCAGCAATTTCAGTCCTATTTAGGGTTATCCCGTCGTGTTGAGCAATCAGGGGATACGGAAAAGCTAAAATGGTTCAATTCTCGTATGATGAGAGCGCATTTCTATGTATGGTGCATGGCTAGAATTTGCCCCAAACCCCCTAAACGATTAGACACACCCATTGGAAACAAGTTGGGGACAAAATGGGACACAATGAAACAGGATAAGACAGCCAAGGGCAAAGACGCTATAATTCGGTTATGCTTTTACGCCACTCGACTCTTGTTTAACGAACTCAAGCATAACATCGTGTTTTAGTACAAAATTTTCAACCCTCCATTTAACGATGGGGGGTATAATTTTTCTGAAAGTTCAATGTAAAGAAATGAAATACTTATTAAGACTGACCGTTTTTCTGGTTTCCTTACTATGGTTAATAACCCCCACCGCTTATGCTGCTAGTTCCTCTGCTGTGACTGGCTCCAGTGCCTCCTACGAAGATGTTAAACTGATAGGAGAAGATTTTTCTGGTCAAAGTCTCACCTACGCCCAGTTTACCAATGCGGATCTCACCGACTCTAACTTTAGTAAAGCGGATCTTAGAGGGGCCGTGTTTAACGGATCTGCCTTGATAGGGGCCGATCTTCATGGGGCCGACTTAACTAACGGTTTAGCCTATCTTACCAGCTTTAAAGGGGCTGATTTAACCGATGCGGTGTTAGCCGAAGCCATTATGATGCGGACTAAGTTTGATGATGCTAAAATAACGGGGGCTGACTTTAGTTTAGCCGTTTTAGATATCTATGAAGTCGATAAACTCTGCGATCGCGCTGAAGGTGTTAACCCCACCACTGGGATCAGTACCCGCGAGTCTTTAGGATGTCGATAAATTAATATTAGGTGGGCAAAACAGCCCACCAAGCAGTCTAGTATGAAGTTGATACAGAATGAGTAATAAGCGTGTTGGTGTTATTGGTGGGGGTCAACTGGCCTGGATGATGGCCACCGCTACCGAAAAATTAGGGATAGATTTATTCATACAAACCCCTCATCAAGATGATCCCGCCGTTGCGATCGCCCATGAGGTGATTTTAGCCCCCATCGATGATGCTGAAGCCACAGAAAAACTAGCAGAGAAATGCGACGTTATTACCTTTGAAAATGAGTTTATTGATTTACAAGCCTTACAAAAATTAGAAGCAAAAGGAGTGAATTTTAGTCCCAAACTATCAGCTTTATCCCCATTACTCGATAAATACGAACAAAGAAGTTATCTCAAAAGAATCGATATTCCTATTCCTAAATTTACGACATTAGAAGAATTATCCTCTGAAAAGTTTGACTTTCCTTTAGTTATTAAAGCCCGTCGTCATGGTTATGATGGTCAAGGCACTTTTATTATTAATAGTAAAGCTGAATTAAATCCCCTATTAAAACAAAGTGATCAGGGTTCTTTAATGGTAGAAGAATATATCCCTTTTGAGCGAGAATTAGCTATGATGGTTGCTCGTAATACTCAAGGAAAAATTGTTACTTATCCTGTGGTAGAAACCTATCAAAAGGAACAGGTTTGTCATTGGGTTATTGCCCCTGCAAATGTTACTGAAATCGTACAGTTAGAAGCGATAAAAATAGCTGAACATTTAGTCACACAATTAGAAGTTGTCGGCATTTTTGGCATTGAATTCTTTTTAACCTCAGACGGTAATTTATTAGTGAATGAAATTGCCCCGAGAACCCATAACTCAGGACATTATACCCTAGACGCTTGCAATATTTCTCAGTTTGAAATGCAGTTAAGAGCAGTAACAGATCAACCATTAGCGTCAACTGAGTTAAACTGTTTAGGGGCAGTCATGGTTAATTTATTAGGATACGAAAATTCCCATGATGACTATCAAGAAAAACGGCAAAAAATAGCTAATTTACCCCATACTTATGTTCATTGGTACGAAAAAAACGAATCTCGTCCTGGTCGTAAATTGGGTCATGTCACTCGGTTAATTCAAGATAATAACATTGATCCACAAACCATTGCTCAAGAAATAGAATCTATATGGTATGATAACAATTTTGGTTGAAACTTTATCAACGTTACTATTACATTGATTTCTATTATATGACTAATTATTCATCTCTAAATAACTGGTATCAAGATTTTAATACTACTTTTGAACTGTGTCAACTAGAAGAAAATTGCTTTGATGCAGTAATTGCTGCTACTTCTTTTCATTGGATATCTTCAAAAATTCGCTATTCTAAAACAGCAAAAATTTTAAAAAATATAGGAAAATCAGTCATAGACTCTGATAAATTTCAACAGACTTGCTTTATGGAAATAATGTCTAAACTCACTTATAAAATTGATGATTATTTAGCACTTTTAAGCACATTATCACCTTATATAGCCATGAAATCATCAATAAGACATACCTTATTTGAACATATACGTTCTACTTTACAAAAGAAACATGGTAATAAGATTGATCTTTCTTATTTATCTGTTCTTCAAATGACTAAAAAAATATAATGATAAAACCTGATCCTTGGGGAAATTATGAAACCCATTGTCACTGGATGAAACAAGCGTTAGAATTAGCTCAAAAAGCAGCAGAATTAGGAGATGTTCCCGTCGGTGCAGTAATAATTAACAGTGAGGGGAAAATAATTGCTCAAGGTTATAATACAAAAGAACAGAACAATGATCCCACTGGTCACGCTGAAATCATAGCCATTCGTCAAGCGAGTCAAATGATGTCATCTTGGCACTTAGAAGAATGTACTCTTTACGTTACCTTAGAACCTTGTGTCATGTGTGCCGGTGCCATTATTCAATCTCGGTTAGGATTGTTAGTGTATGGGGTCGATGATCCCAAGTCCGGAAGTATTCGTACTGTGTTAAATTTACCCGATAGTGCTGCCTCTAATCATCGTCTTTCTGTGCTGTCGGGTATCCTAGAAGGGGAATGTCGTCAACAACTGCAAAATTGGTTTAGGGAAAAAAGAAAGAAAAAACCTTAATATTGGGTGTTTTGTTAACTATCTCTTGATTTAGGAAACATTTTCATCAGTTCCATAAGTCCTAAATGTAGGATACACCCAACTCAGATAACTGGTTCAGTCCTTATGCTTACTCCTCATTCAAACTAATCAACACTTAAGTCACTGATATTCATCTCTGACGTTCAACTAGAATAATCTAAAGCTTATAGAGTTATTGATTAGTATTTTTTATCAAATAGCTGCCAATTGGTTTTTGACTGTTTAATTTTGTTAGGATACAAGCATAATGCTTTAAAAAAGTGTTTTTTTAGGCAATTTAAACCCTAATTCCCCCAAGACAAACCTAAACATAAATAGGAGGTTTAATAAATAATTAATAGAAACCTAACAAAGAAACAGGAGACAATTGAGCAAGGCAGCAAAAATCATTGAGTAATCATTAGACATTGTGAGAATTTTTCTACTATTAGCATCTTTATCGATCACTCAGGTATTGGGCGATATCCTTCTGAGTCGAGGAATGAAAGATTTTGTCGGCTTTGATTTTTCGAGTCCAACGATTATTTTTTACTTAATAGCGTATATTTTAACGAATTATTGGATTTTAATGGGCTTGGGAATATTGATTATTTCCTTAAGTCTTTATCTGACTGCTATTTCTAAATTAGACCTGAGTTATGTTTTACCCATTCATGCGTCTAGTTACGTTTTAAATGGATTATTCGCTTGGGCTATTTTAGGAGAAGACGTAACAGGAATGCGCTGGTTAAGCACGTTGGTCATTTCTTGTGGTGTTTTATTTGTGGGCTTAAGTGATAGTCAAACGTCACAATTTTCCCAAGATTATCATAGTAATATTAAGTCCCGGAATCTACCTTTATTTTTTTTACCGTTTAGTTTAGCCGTTTCTAAAACTTGGTTGGCTATTATGATTAGTTCTGTTTCCGATGCTAGTGGAGACTTACTTTTAGCCCTGGGTATGAAAAAAATAGGAGAACTGAAAAAAATAACCGTTGTAGAAGTTACTAAAATGGTCATTAAAGTGATCACTAATCCTATCATTATTAGTGGAATTGCTTGTCAAGGGATTGCCTTTTTTAGTTTCATTTCTGTCCTCAGTTGGGCAGATATTAGCTTTGTTCGTCCAGCTACAGCGTTAACCTACGTTATTAGTATGTTAGGGGCGAAACTCATCCTTAAAGAAGATATTAGAGAACAGAAATTATGGGGGATTATTTTGATTGGACTAGGAGTGTTTATACACCGTTAAGGAAGTCGAGAGTGTGCCACTGAGTCAGACACGACTAATGGTGTTCCCTGTTCCCTAAATACCATTTATTCTTTAACACAAAAAACCTAAGTATTTATACTTGTTTTTTTATTTAAGGACGCTTTTATAACAAAAACTAAGTTTTATCCTAATTTTGCCAGAATAACCTAAAGTTCTACAACTTAGGGATGAATGGCGACCCAAATATAAACCGCAAAGCGTCCATTAAAAATAATTACCCTCTATATCTTACTGATATGTTATAATATAAGCAAGATATATCATAAATCTTGCCAATGCTAGTCACGCAAGCGATACAAGTTCGAGGCTTAACAGCAGAGCAGTATGAAATACTGCGCTATCAATGTCGTTTAGCTAAAAATATGTATAATGTAGGGCTATACACTGTAAGACAGTTCTTTTTTGCAGAAAATCGTTTTTTAGCTTATGAATCGAACTATCATCATTGCAAAGACAATGAGAATTATGGTTTGTTATATTCTCAAGTAGCATAACAATGTCTTAAATCTGTAGTGGAAAACGAGGATTAATATTGGGAAAGTTAATAATCAAAACTTCGTTCAAATTCCTTTCCACGCTCTCAGAGAACAACTAGCCTACTTATGTAAAAGATATGGGATTAATTACATTTAACAAGAAGAATCTTACACCAGTTTAGCGAGTGCATTAGATTTAGATGAGTTACCAGAATATAATGCAGATAATCCACAAACCTACGAATTTTCGGGAAAGAGAATTAAGAGAGGTTTGTATCGGACTAAGGATGAAAAATTAGTCAACTCAGATATTAACTCCTGCCTCCTTTAATGGTTCTGCTAACATTGGACGTAAAAGTAAAGCCAATCTCTTTGAAAAGAGGGAGGTATTAGAGGGGCTTTTGGACGCTCCAAGACGATTCTTTATCGTGTAAAGAATCCCCAACTTCGCGCATTTGGGGTAGTTCAATAACAAGAATGATTAACATCTCGTATTACTCAACCAAAAAATAACCTCAATGTGCTGAGGACTAGAAATAGATGGGAGGTTAAGACATGGGACACCTAAAAGAAACGCTAACTTTTGTCTCATTTCTAGTGACTTAATGGTTAATCTTCGGCTATAATCAGCCTCAGTCAGAATTGTCTATCAATTAACAATGAATAAAGAAGAACTCGTCAATATGATTGCTGCTAAGACTCGTCTTACCAAAAAAGAAACGAGTCATATCCTAGATTCACTCACAGAAACCATTATGGAAACCGTTGCCGATGGGGAGAAAGTGGTTTTAGTTGGTTTTGGAACGTTTGAACCTAGAGATAGAAAGGAACGGAAAGGGATGAATCCCCAAACCGGACAACCGATTACCATTCCTGCAACCACTGTTCCGGCATTTTCTGCAGGAAAAGTCTTCAAAGAAAAGGTTGTCGCGTCTTTATAACCGACTTTGATGATCTTACGTGTACTAGAATTCCTCAATTTGAAAGAGTTGGGGAATTCTCTTTTGAGCCTAGCTACGTTTTGGCTTGAAATATTAATATTTATTAAAAAGCCTAACAATTTGGCTGGCATAAACTACAAGTCTTTAACCTTCAACCAAAAGAGAGTTAAACTTGAAATGAGAGGTAAAGAAAAGTTTATAGAAAGGTTAACAGGTAAGAATTATGGCACTTAAAAATTTTATTCCCAACATCGACATTAAAGATATGGTAGAAGACCTCGGTATTCCTGGAATTACTGCTATTGTTTTACTTCCTGTGTTAATTCCTGTAGCGGGGAAAGCAGCGAAACCCATCGCCAAAGCAACCATTAAAGGTGGGGTTGTCCTCTACGAAAAAGGAAAAGGGGTGATTGCTAATGTGGGTGAAACCTTTGAAGATATCGTTGCTGAATCTCTAGCTGAGTTAGCAGAAGAAAAAAGTCCAATTCCTGCGATCTCCCAAAGTGACAATTGATTAAGATTGTTCAAGTCCTCAAGATAGTTTACCTTGAGGACTCTTGGTATCTTATCGAAAAATATTGGGGTTTAAGGTACGAGAATTAGAAGGACGGGGGTTGGAATTAGAGGGAGTTTTTTCTAATTTTTCTCCGGTTCCTCCATCTGTTGGAGCTAAGAAAGGACGCAAGTTAATACCATTAGAACGAGGAGAAGAGGGTTGACCTATTTGTGGGATGGTTCCATTGAGAAGTTGGCCCAGGGGGTTATTGATACCACTACCTCCAGTAAAAGCATTCACCCCTTGGGTATATTGTCCTTCTTCTGCTGCGACTAAAGTTTGGAAGATTTGATCACGGGTAATTTCTGGATTTTTTCCGGGGGGAACTGTCAACACAATACGACAACGGGGATCAGCTTCTGTGGTCACACAGATGGTATCGTAGTTATTTTCCCAACCGTTTCTTAATTCTAGCAGTCCATCGGGTCGATACATTTCTAACCGTCGACTGATTTCACTGCAACGACGTTCTGCTGTCCAACCATCTCCCATATTACTCGGAATGGCCCAAGGATAAGGTTGCATTGACTGAGACTGAGGACGATACATTACCTTATATCGGCCTTCATGATATTGACAGTCAAAACGAGTATCACTGGAACTGGTAGTATTTACAGGAGGGGGTGGAGGTGTGGTCTGAGGGTTGGTATCAATAATAATGTCATCAGGAGTTTGTTGCGCTACATTATAATCGTAATCCTGTGGGTCAGAAGTGCGATAATTTCGATAGTCTCTGATAAAGTCAAACAAGGGGTTAGCGTTCACCGATGAAGCAGAGAAGAGAATCATCAGTCCTAAACCATATCCTGTTCCTTTGACGACAGTTTTCATTGGGTTACATAATTGTTTCTTCATAGCGTTTATTTCCGTTAATGAATTAAGTATGATGACGATATTGATGTTCAACTGTTTCAACTTTAAGGGAAATAATAACCAGATTCATTAGCAAACATGACAGTTTTTTGAGTGAACAATTGACTTCTACTTATTTCTACTTGTTTCTACTTTGTTCGCTTACTTGTTCTACAATCCAGGTTAATAATTTTATGACGATTACGCTGTTTTGGTAAATAAATTTCGGGTGATTCTGGTCATGGAAGTTTACCTAATTGATATTTAACAATACATTCCCAACCCAACTAGAAACAACACTCAAATACACTTCATTCAAGGCGGTAAACAGACTGATAACCAATGCGAACCAACCTACAAGATCAGTGATCACAGTCTATAATTTTTTCAGTAATTTATCATATTCGCTATGCTTTCCTATCCAAAACCAAACAATTGTATCTGATGTTTTCATGACTCCTACAGCACGCCAACCGATTCCGACTCTTACAGAATATACAATTTCTCTGGTGTTAAGTCTCTTAAACTCCAAACTGGGATATGTTGGGTTTTCTTTCCAAAGTTTATAGTTTTTTCGTGCTGTTTGTTTAACTGTTTCGGGTAATTTAGCAAAACATTGTAAGAAGTCATCTGTTAATTCTGACTTCATATTTCATCAAACCCTATTTTCTTAGTTTTTCCTTGCGATGATTCATTTAAGGCTTTTTTGGCTAATTCATCTAAAAAAGAACTTTGGGGTTGTTCTAGGGTTTCTTGCCATTGCTGTTCGTCTTTTAGTTCATCCATCCAACGAGAAGCGATCGCATCTTGTTGATCGGGGGGAAGTTTTTTAAGTTCTGTTATTACTTTTTCTAGCAATTCAGTCATAGGTTTTAGGTAATGATATATCGACTATTATTTGTTATTTTAGCCAAATAAGGATCATTGTTGGGTTTCGTTTCTCAACCCAAACTACAAGATCGGCGATCGCACTATATTATTGTCAGCGATCACCTTAATTTTTCAAGCTGCTTTTTCTAGTTTTTCTCTCAATACATCATTGACTAATTGACTGATAGCAACACCTTTTTTTTGAGCTTGTTGAGATAAAACTTCCATAATATCCTCATCAATTTCAACTTCAAAATGTCGCTGTTGTAACTCCGCTTCTAATGTCACAGTTTCAAAGTCATCTAAATAGTCAGTTGTATCATGACTATCCCAAAATTCTACTGCTGCTCCGTAACTAGAAAATTCTTCAGGAATGGGATCGACTGCATTAGATTTGTTGTTCATAATGATTTATTCGACACTTTCTTGATAGGTAATTTAACAAATTTTCGTCCACTGGCAATTTGCTTTTTTCGCAAATCTTCAAATATTGCCTTTAAATCATAATTGAAGGATTTTGCATATTTTTCCCTATACTGGTGGATTTCTTCTACAATAGGGTCTTTATACATGATTAATTTCCTATAGAATCAAGATTGATGAACTCGTAAGGTGTACAGATAAATGGGAGCTTATTGTACTAAAAACATCTTAACCTTGATTTTCTAGTTCTTTCATTCGAGCTTCAAGATTTCTAAATCTTTGCTCTATATCAAGATGTTCTGATTCATTGGTAATACTATAACCAATTAATTGTTCTATTCGTCTTTCATTACGGTTTGATCTTTCGATCAATTTGTTCATTTCTTCTACTATAATCTCAAGGGTTTGTCTTTCCCTCTCCTGTGCATCTTGCAGTTGAATCTGTCTCTCTTGTAGTTCTCTGGCAATACTCATGACTTGATTAGCCTGATTTTCCTGAATTCTTTGATATTCAGCAAAATTATTCGCTAATGCTCCAATGGCACGGGCGTTAGACTCAATCAGTTTTTTTAAATCTTCTTCTGACATTGTTGCGAATTTGTATCGTCTATAAATTTTTCAGTAGCCTATAAGAATACATTACTACTATAGCATGACTCATTATGATTAGAATGAGAAAAAAGCTTTAAATCTTATTCTGACATATTTGGTTACTAATGTTTACACCAGCGTTTAGTAGGAAGTTTCACCAGTCTATCTTTGTGATTTAATTCCTTCTGTTTTAAGTCATTAAAAATGGCTCTCAGATCATATTCAAATGACTTAGCATATTCATCTCTATACTTGTGAATTTCGTCAAGAATCTCATTTTTATACATAACTAAGCCTCCGAATTATATCTAATAAGTTCATAAGGAGTACAAATTACTGGCAACACATAACCAAGATCAGAACTAATTTGAGCTAACTTACGCTGAATTTGAGCATTTGCCATGTGCTTACAGTTCCATAACAATTAGATTATTGGTTGGTCGAGCAGTCAAATGACCAAAAATACTGGTTTCGAGATAGACAGTTTCGCTCACAAAATTTGAAAAAATTAGTTTTAACTCTATACCATAATACAAAAAAGGGCAGATATTAATCTACCCTCATTATAATTAAAAACCACCTAAATCAATCAGAAAAAGGTTTAATTTCTCCCGTTACCATTAGCAGTTAATACTTTATTTGTCACCTTATCAGGAACCTCTTGTAAATGGTCGTAAGTCCAAGTGAAAGTACCCACTCCCATAGTCAGCGATCGCAGTTCAATGATAAAGTTGTGCATCTCTGCTTGAGGTAAATATGCGGTAACTTGATCCCATCCTTTCCACTGGGTTAAACTTTCATAACCGAGAATTTGTCCCCGTCTTCCACTCACCAACTGCAACACTTTAGCGGTACATTCAGCCGGAATGGACACTTTAACGGATAAAATAGGCTCTAATAGCACAGGATGACATAACGGCATTCCATCACTCATAGCAATGCGTGCAGCTTGTTTAAACGCCTGTTCAGAACTATCTACGGAATGATAGGAACCGTCGGTTAAGGTTACATCCACATCCACCACAGGAAAACCTAACGGACCGTGATCCAAATATTCCTTAACCCCCATTTCTACTCCGGGAATGTATTGTTTTGGCACAACACCCCCAACGATGGTTTGATGGAAGTGAAACCCTTCTCCTCTGGGTAAGGGTTTAATCTCTAGATGAACGTCTCCAAACGCTCCATGACCCCCTGTTTGATGTTTATATCGTCCATGAACTTTATTGGCGTTACGGATGGTTTCTTTATAAGGTACTTGGGGTAAATGGGTGGACATGGGGAGGTTATACTTGCGACGCAACCGATCTAAGGCGACTTGTAAATGTATTTCCCCTTGTCCCCAGAGAATAACCTCTTTTGTATCTCCGTGTTGTTCCCAATGCAAGGATGGATCTTCTTCCATCAGTTTCCCTAAGGCCCCACTGAGTTTCACCTCATCTTTGCGTTTTTCGGGGGTAACCGCCAACGCATACACCGGTTCTAAGATGTCTGCTTTGGGTAGTAGTTCACTGGGTTTCTCTTTACTGGATAAGGTTTCCCCTGTTTGAATACCCTCTAAACGAGCGATCGCCACGATCTCCCCTAAAGATGCAGTTTGACTGGGTATAGCTATTTGTTGCTGTCCCATGAGGCGATAAACCCCACCGGCGCGGACACCATTCAAAGACATTCCTTCTTTAACTTCTCCTTGCCATACTCTGACTAATGAGAGTTGACCCCCTTGAGGGGTAAAGTAGGTTTTTAAGACTTGTACGAGGGTTTCTCCAGAGGTTTTATTTTGTAGTCCCCGACGTTCCCCTGTAATATTGGGGGCAGGAGTCTCTTTAACTAAGGCATCAAGTAAAGGCCGTACTCCGTAGTCTTGTTCAGCAATACCAAAGAAAACTGGTACAATTAAGTCTGCACTGAGATCCTGTTTTAAATCTTTAAGTATCTCTTCTTTTGAGGGTTCGATGTCTTCGACTAATTCTTCTAACAAGTGATCGTCAAAGTCTGCTAAGACTTCTAACATTTCGTGGCGGGCTGCTTGTTCTTCCGTTTTGAGGTGTTCGGGAAGGGGTATGGGATCAGCCGGACTTCCTGGATGATAATGATAGGCTTGTTCGGTTACTAAATCAATATAGCCGATGAGTTCTCGATCTTGACGGATAGGATATTGTTGCGGGACAACAGGACGGGTAGACACATCTTTGAGGGCGTGGAGTACGTCCATAAAGCTGTCTTTGAAGCGATCCATCTTGTTGATATAAATAATATGGGGTATTTCCCAGTCATCGAGAAATTTTAACAAGGGTGCAAGGGTTAACAGGCGATCAATTTCTGGTTCACAAACCACGATCGCAGCGCCGGCACCTACTAAAGCATTATAGGTTTCTTGGGCAAATTCGATAGAACCGGGACAGTCTAAAAAGGTAAATTCAATGTTATCGTGGGTGGTACTTGCGGCGGAAACCTCCACACTCATTTGTCTATCTCTGGCTTCGGGAGAACTATCACTAACGGTGTTCCCTTCTTTTATACTACCTTTTCGAGTAATGGCACCACTAATGGATAATAGGCTTTCGAGTAGGGTGGTTTTGCCGCTTGAATAAGGGCCCACAATAGCCACGTTACGCACATTGCCGAGGACTTTTTCGCTCATAAAACACCTCCTTGGAGCTAATTTCCAAGCTCAACACCGGCAGGTTGAGGGTTTTAGAAGTCAGAAGTTTGAAGTCAGAAGTCTGAAGTAAAATTTTTGTCTGTCGGTTTGATGTATGAGACTATCCTAACTTTTGCTTTGACTGGTATCCATGATATTGTTCTACCCCTCTTGTGAGTGTTAAGCACTAACTGAAAATTGAACTCACATTGTTTTGTATCTAGTTTTAATGTAGCGAGTTTAACGTAGTTTGGGTATCCTAGAAGACGTTTTGCAATGACTTTTAAAATAACTGAGAGATTTGGTTAAGAAAGAAAAATAATTATTAATTAATGCTACAAAAATAAGATAAAATTAGAATTTTGTTGTATGTAATTGACTATTTTTTTTGAGTTAAATATAGAATTAACTTAAGATTCGATGGTTTATTCTTCCCATGTAATATGTCCATTGATATCATATTTTCCTTGATCAATTTTGCTTCTTGGTAAGTTTTTGAATTACATCATAAATTTTTTCAGCAATTTCATGGATCACAGGAATAGCGACAGAATTACCAATTTGTCGATACATTTGGGTTCTAGAAACAGGAAATTGAAAGTCTTTAGGAAACCCCATAATTGCTTTACATTCATTTTCTGAAAGTAATCTTAATCCTGTTTCTCCATCTCTTACAAATGTACCTGTTAATCGTTGAATTTTGTGATAAGTAGAAACAAACGTTTTTACTTTCACTTTTGAATTTTGATCAACAATTTGTGGTCGTCCATCATCTTTTTTGAATAAATAACTCTTTTGTAGATGTTTACTAATGGAATAACCTTCTACATTCGTTTCAATAAATTGATCGATAAAAACATTATTTTTCTTACCCACTGGAAAACTGAAATTTACTCTTTCTTTGAGATAATCTCGACAAAATCCTACAATATATATTCTCTCTCTCACTTGCGGTAAATTAAACAAAGCAGCATCTAAAATGGTATATCTTACATCATAATTTAAACTATTCAAGGTTTTCAAAATAATCTGAAAGGTTTGTCCTTTATCATGAGTCACTAAACCGGGAACATTCTCTAAAAGGAAACAAAAGGGTTTTTTCACTTCTAAAATTTGAGCAATGTTATAAAATAAATTACCTTGAGTTTCATGACGAAATCCTTCTCGTTTACCAATGGTACTAAAGGGTTGACAAGGAAAACCTCCTACAAGAATATCATGATCAGGAATGTCTTGAGGATGAATCTGATTAATATCTCCAAAAGGTGTTTCTCCGAAGTTTAATTGATAAGTTTTTTGTGCATATTTATCCCACTCAGAAGAAAAGACACATTGACTATAAGAACGAGAAAACCCGAGTCTCATCCCTCCTATTCCAGCAAATAAGTCAATAATTTTAATGGTATTCTTTTTTATGCTATTATAATTTTTGCGAGAATAAGTAATATTAATTCGTTCTAGTAACTCAGGCATATAAGTCTTCGTTGTACTTTTGATTAAAGTAAGTTGATTATTCATTTTTCTCACAGTTATGCCGTACAATTATGATTTAGTGGTAAGGTGGGCAAGTCAAAGACTTATCTAAACTAACTCCATCCTTAAAAACCTTGCCCACCCTACAAAACTTGTTATTATTATTTCTTTAGGAACAGTCTCTCAATCGTAGCTCATTTCTTAATATTTAGCTAGTCTAAATTATCATCATCAATAAAAATAAAGTAGGAGTCAACAACTGCTGACCCCTACTATTGTCTTATAATTTATCTATTTGCGATAACTTCTTTTCCGTTGTCTTTGTTTAGCTAAGGCTTTACGTTTGCGTTTCTCGATAGGAGTTTCAAAGTGTCGATTTTTCTTCATATCATAGAAAATGCCGGCTTTACTGACTTGTCTTTTAAAGCGACGCAAAGCCGATTCAATCCCTTCGTTTTCTCCACGGATAATTTGAGTCATGTGTGAGTTTAGCTCCTTAATGAATGCTTATTGGATAGCAACTTTTAACTCTTTCAAAATTGCTCTTGATAAATAGGTTTTACTGATATCTATGCCTTCGAGATCAACGCCGGTTAAGTTAGCTGACGTTAAGTTGGTTTCTGTTAGGTTAGCCCCTTGTAAACGAACATTAGTTAAATTCGCATGGCTCAGATTAGCCCGACTAAGATTGACACCTCTAAGATCAGCCCCACTAAGATTGACACCAGTAAGATTGACATTTCTAAGATTAGCAGCAATCAGGGCGATCCCTCTAAAGTCTCTTTGTCCAGCATTGTAGCGACTTAAAAGTTCTTTAATATTCATCTAGTTTGCCTTATTTTTAGATAGTTTTTATGAAATGGGATTTTTGACGATCGCTGTTGCTAAAATTAGTAACGACGAGTTGAGCGTCTTCCTAATGATCCTCGCTCTTCTCTGGGCCTAGCTTTGTTGACTTTTAAAGCACGTCCCATCCATTCAGCCCCATTTAAAGCTTCGATGGCTGCTTCTTCTTCGGTTTCTGTATCCATTTCCACAAAACCAAAGCCTCTGGATCTTCCTGTTTCGCGATCGCTAGGGATTTTTACGTTTTTAACAGTGCCATACTCTGCAAAGACTTGTTCGAGGTCTACCTGTGTGACATCGTAGGATAGGTTACCGACGTAAATTGACATAAAAAATGCTCTAAAGTGAGTGTTGTAGAGAGTTAGATTCACTTAGATGCTTGTAAATTAGGATTAACAAAACAACTCAGGAAAATAATTCTTATGGCTTCATCCTAACATGGTTTTTGATTTTCTGGATGGATTATTCAGATATTATAGGGGTCGACACTAAGCCTAGTTGAAGTGTTGACCCCTACTGTTGATGATCAAACCTCCTCATTAGGAAAAGAGAAGGTTTATGAAACACTCAGAACTACTGATTTTCTGCCACCGGGGCTAACTTTACGTTTTTAGCGAGTCCTAGGAATTGTAAGACTTGAATGGTCATCCAAGTAATATCAATTTCCCACCAAGCTAATCCATGACGGGCAGAATATTGATAAGCATGATGATTATTGTGCCATCCTTCTCCAAAGGTTAATAAGGCAACCCACCAACAGTTACGAGAATTATCGTTGGATTCATGACTTTGATAACCGAATTTATGAGTCGCACTATTAACAAACCAAGTGAAGTGAAAAACCATCACTAAACGGACAAAAATTCCCCAAACTACAAACGACCATCCTCCTAAGAAATAAAGGATTAATCCTAAGACAATTTGAATGGGAATCATGAAGTTTTGACAGAACTTATAAAAGGGATCGTCTTTAATATCTTGGGTATATCGAGGTACATCATTATCCGCAGGAATATGATGCAACATCCATCCCATATGACTCCACCAAAACCCTCGGTTAGAATCATGGGGATCGGGTTCAGTATCAGAATATTTATGATGAATACGGTGTAACCCCACCCATTGAATGGGACCGCCTTGACAAGCTAATGTACCAAATAAAACTAATATATATTCTAGCCATTTTGGCGACTGAAAACTTCGGTGAGATACCAACCGATGAAAGCCTAAAGTAATTCCTAATGCCCCTGTGAGCCAATATAAAAGTAAGGTAACACCGATAGCTTGCCAACTGAAATTACCGGGCAAAAATGCGAGTAAGGCAACGAGATGAATCGATGCCATGTAAATTATAATTGTCCAGTCACGGGAGAGTTTTTGAGATGTGGCAACAGTCATGTAATAACCTGAATGTAAACGTAATCAAATCTTTATTATACTTGACGATAGTATTAACTTTTTTGAGTTGACAAAGATTTTAAAATTTTAATATTTAATTCCGAATTAAATTCCCAATAAAATAACTTATGTAAGCTTTTGTTTGGTATAAGTAAATGGGATAAACGTAAACTTTGTCATTGATTGAAATGAGTCACTATCGACAAGATTAAAGTTTGGGGTTGACAATTGGACAGTTTAATGCTCATAAAAGAGGCAGAAAATGCCCTGATTCCGATTTTTTCGGAAATTGACCAGATGGTCAAGCAAAATCTCAAAAAAACCTTAGCAGCCTTTCGTAATCATCGTTTAGGGTTTCATCACTTTGCTAGTGTGACTGGTTATGGTCATGATGATCTCGGACGAGAAACCTTAGATAAGGTTTTGGCTGAGATTATGCAGGCAGAAGCAGCAATGGTTCGTATACAATTTGTATCAGGAACCCATGCGATCGCTTGTGCTTTGTTTGGGGTACTTCGTCCAGGGGACGAAATGTTAGCGGTGGCTGGTAAGCCCTACGACACCTTAGAGGAGGTGATCGGTTTACGGGGAAGTGGCCAAGGATCCTTAACAGAGTTTAACATTAATTACCGGCAATTAGACCTAACGGCTCAAGGAACCATTGACTGGGAAGGGTTAAAAACGGCTATCAAACCAAAGACAAAATTAGTCTTAATTCAGCGTTCTTGCGGTTATTCTTGGCGTTCCAGTTTATCCATTGCAGAAATTAAAGAAATTATTAAAATCGTCAAGTCCCAAAATTCTCAGACGGTTTGTTTTGTGGATAATTGTTACGGGGAATTAGTCGAAACGGTAGAACCAACAGCAGTTGGTGCTGATTTAATGGCCGGTTCTTTGATTAAAAATTTAGGGGGAACTATTGTTACGACGGGAGGGTATATTGCGGGAAAAAAATTGTTAGTAGAATCTGCTGCTTGTCGCTTAACTTCTCCTGGTATTGGCACAGAAGGTGGGGCAACTTTGAATCAAAGTCGATTGTTATTTCAAGGGTTATTTTTAGCCCCTCAAATGGTAGGAGAAGCTATCAAAGGAAGTCATTTAATTGCCTATGTTTTCGATAAATTAGGTTACGAAGTGAATCCTTTACCGATGGTTCCTCGTCGAGATATTATCCAAGGCATTAAGTTAGGTTCTCCTGAGAAATTAAAGGCATTTTGTCGTGGGATTCAAACCTATTCTCCTGTGGGTTCTTACCTCGATCCAGTACCCGCAGAAATGCCAGGGTATGAGAGTAAATTAGTGATGGCTGGAGGGACATTTATTGATGGTAGTACGTCAGAATTTTCTGCCGATGGACCCCTAAGAGAACCTTATATTGTTTTTTGTCAAGGAGGAACCCATTGGACGCATATTTCTTTAGCATTAGAAGCTGCAATTGAGGCAATTATTTAAAACAATAAAATAGTAAAAATTATGACCAACTCTAAACAATATGCACCAGCAACACAAAGGAATAGAGAACCTATTTTGGAGGTATTATTAAGGGTACTTCCACCATCAGGAAATATCTTAGAACTTGCCAGTGGAACAGGAGAACATTGTCTCTTTTTTGCTCCCGCTTTTAGTCCCCGTAAATGGATACCTTCTGATCCTAATCCTCTAGCAAGAAACAGTATTGAAGCTTGGAGACAAGACAGTTTAATTGATAATCTTCAGTCTCCCTTGAATATTAATGCAGCTACTTCTAATTGGGAAATAGAAGAACAGCAGCTAAATATTACGACAATTGTTAATATTAACATGATTCATATTTCTCCTTGGAAAGCTTGTTTAGGGTTAATGGAAGGGGCAAAACGAATATTACCATCGGGGGGAATTTTATATTTATATGGACCCTATAAACAAGGGGGAAAACATACGGCACCCAGTAATGAATCGTTTGATCAATCTTTACGCAGTCAAAACCCAGAATGGGGAGTCAGAAATTTAGAGGATGTTGTTAAAGTTGCTGAAGAAAAAGGATTGAGTTTTAAAGAAAAGGTAGAAATGCCAGCTAATAATTTATCCGTTATTTTTGAAAAGCAATAACTGATAAGTGTAATAAGATGGGAGCATCCCAATTTTGCAAATTAGCCGTTTTAGTATAGCTAAAACCCTTGTTTACTATTACTTTGAGAGATTCACTGACAAAAATGGGATGCTCCCAATAAGATTGTTGGGTTTCGTTCCTCAACCCAACCTACTGATCAGTTATAGTTAGTTAATAACAAATTAGAAATAATAAATTATGGGTGAACCAACTAAAGAATTATCTGCTTCATTTTATCCTCATTTAGAAGAAATAAAAAGTGGAGAAAAAATGCTGCTAATGATTGAAGGAACTAAAATTCCTTTAACCTATTTAATTGAAGATTATTATGGACTTAATCAATCTGTTGATGCTGTTATAAAAAAATGGGAACATTTAGCTCCTGCATTAATTCTGAGTGCATTAGCTTATTATCATGATCATATTTCCGAAGTACAAAAACTACTACAACGACAAGAAGAAGTAGCTAATCAACAAATAGCTAAAAATCTTTATCCTGATTTAGCAATCTATGAATATCTACAACATCAAGGCAAATTATTTGATAAAATGCTTCCTCAACTTTTATTAGATTATGAAAATTATTATGTATATTTTGAAGAAGGAAAAGTCTTAGAACATCATGCAGATGAAGAAAAATTACTAGATTTAGTTGAAAAGAAATACGGACTAAAACCTATGTTTATTGAGAAAGTTAAGAAACCTGATCATGTTTGAAGGAAAGTACACTGAAATTCCTAACTCTCCATCAATTCCTTTAATAAATTTACGAATTAGACAATCAGAACCTATGACATTAATAGTAAGTCAAGGGGTTCTTGATACCGGTTCGGACTGTACTTTAGTTCCTTTTTCAATTATTTTCCAATGCAAGCAGTTAAACTAATTTGAGGTAGAGATACTTCGATTTATTATTATAGCACTAGGCATTTTGGTGTTTGACATTGACAAACCCTGAAACCCTTTTCTCACCTACTTTTGCTAAAATCTATCTTTCCTCATGATTTGTTTTGATGCGATAGTTTGTTTTAGACTGAAACTATACCTACTTTTTATCTATTCAAAGAGGAAATTTTTGACTGATGAAACTCAAAAATTCACTATTAGTAGTGACCATGGCTCTTACTGCTATGGGTGTTACTTTACCTGTCAAAGCTGATACCGTAGAGGCTCGCTGTGATGTGTATCCGAAAGGGGAAGATCGGGCTACCTCTTCTGGTATTTGTACCTTTTCTCAAAGACAAGGTGCAGTAGGGATTCAACTAGAAAATGGTGAACGTTATGATCTACGTCCTGTTGGGGATAGACCAGGGAATTACCAAGATGATAAGGGTCGTGCAGCTTATCGTCAATCTGGACTAGGAGACAGAGGACAAATTTATCGTCTTTTTGATCAATCTATCTATGTTTATTGGGATACTGCACCCTACGGACAAAATCAAGGTAATTCTACATCCTCACCTAATATAGCTCGTGGTATTTCTACCTTAAGAGCCAATAATCCTAATTCGCGTATTAATTTGCGAACCCAACCCACTATTAATTCCAGTGCGCCTCAATACGGACTACCAGGAGATCAGGTGCGGGTGCTTGACTGTGTTAAAGACCAAGATACAAGAGGTAGTAATCTCAACTGGTGTAAAGTAGAGTTTGTCAAGTCTAAAGCCGTTGGTTGGATTCGGAGCGACTTTATTATTTTTGCTGATGGTGGTGAATAAGTCAGATAATAGTCTCTTCTATGCCATAACCCGACCATAGAAAGTCGGGTTAATTTCTAATTTTTCTAGGTTTGAGCAACTGCTAAATATCTAAGTCATTCTTATAACTTAATATATCAATCATGACTAATTCTATTTATATCAGTACCATTGAACCGAGAAGTGGTAAATCTTTGATTGCTTTAGGAATTATCGAATTAATTCTCAGAAAAACCACAAAAGTTGGCTTTTTTAGACCCATTATTCAAGATTCAATCGATCATAAACCAGATAAACATATTGATCTCATTTTATCCTATTTTAAATTACCACAACGTTATGATGATTCTTTGGGATTATATTATTCCGAAGTTAATCATCTGATGGAACAACAAAGATTAGATGAGATTTTGGATAAAATCATCACTAAATATAAGAAATTAGAAAAACAATGTGATTTTATTGTTTGTGAAAATTCCGATTACGTTGGAGAGAATTCTGCTTTTGCTTTTGATATTAATGTCGCTATTGCAAAAACGTTAGGGTGTTCTCTATTAATTCTGGGTAATGGTCATCAAAAATCTGTAGAAGAAATTAGCATTTCTCTTAAAATTGTCGCTGATTCTTACAGAGAAAAGCATTGTAAAATTTTAGGCATTATTATTAATAAGGTTTCTCAGTCTGATTTAGAATTTATACAAAATTATTTACATAATGCCTATAAAAAAAATGACTATTTATTTTCAGTGATTCCCTACGACAAAAGATTAGATAGTCCGAGAATGCTAGAAGTAGCAGAACAGTTTAAAGCGAAGGTTTTATATGGTGAAAAGCGGTTAAATAATTTGGTGTTTAATTACCTCATTGCTGCCATGCAAATGCAACACGCAATCACCCAATTAAAAGATAATGATCTGGTAGTAACACCATCAGATAGAGGGGATGTTATTATCGGTGCATTACAGGCACATCAATCTACAAATTATCCTAATTTAGCTGGCATACTTTTAACAACGGAATGTCAATTAGAACCATCCATTAGTCGATTAATTGCAGGTTTAAATTCTCCGTTACCTATCCTTTGGATTGATACTTATACCTATCCCACTGCGTCCCGTTTACAGACCATTTATAGTTCTTTAAAAGCAGGAGATATAGAAAAGATAAATTGGAGTATTGAACTGTTTGATCAATCTGTTGATTTACCAATTTTAGAACATCTGATTGATAAAATAGAAGTTGAGGGAATTACTCCCAAAATGTTTACTTATAATTTAATTCAAAAGGCGAAATCAAGTAAACGTCATATTGTTTTACCAGAAGGAAAAGATCACCGTATTCTCAAAGCAGTTGCTACCCTAACATCTCAAGATATTGTTGATATTACCTTGTTAGGAGAAAGCAATCGTATTGAACAAACAATACAAAGTCATGGTATTCAACTAGATATTAATCGTCTTAATATTATTAACCCGATTAACAGTCCTAAATTAGATGATTATATTAGAAGCTTATATGAGGTGAGAAAACATAAAGGAATTACCTTAGAAAATGCTAAAGATATGTTGATGGATGTGTCTTATTTTGGTACAATGATGGTGTATTCAGGGGATGCAGATGGCATGGTTTCAGGGGCTATTCATACGACAGGAAACACCATTCGACCGGCTTTACAAATCATTAAAACTAAACCTGAATATCAGTTAGTTTCCTCTGTATTTTTTATGTGTTTAGCAGACAAAGTGTTAGTGTATGGAGACTGTGCCATAAATGCTAATCCCACCGCCGAACAATTAGCAGAAATTGCCATTATTTCCGCAGAAACGGCGCAAACTTTCGGCATTTTGCCAAGGGTTGCTTTACTGTCTTATTCATCGGGAGAGTCAGGAATAGGGGAAGATGTGGAACGAGTTAAACAGGCTACCATTCTCGCTAAAAAACGCCGTCCAGACTTATTATTTGAAGGGCCGATACAATATGATGCTGCGGTGGATAAAGCTGTTGCAGCGCAAAAAATGCCCGATTCAGAAGTCGCTGGCCAAGCAACCGTTTTTGTCTTTCCTGACTTAAATACGGGAAATAATACTTATAAAGCGGTACAAAGGGAAACTGGTGCGATCGCTATTGGCCCAATTTTACAAGGGTTAAAAAAACCCGTCAATGATTTAAGTCGGGGTTGCACCGTAGAAGATATTATTAATACGGTGGTTATTACAGCCATTCAAGCGAGTTACTGTTAAATTAAATGATTACAAAACTCTAAAAATAAAAGGATAACGATACACTTGATTAGGATTACTCAGTACCTTAATAATGGCAAGAATAGGCATAACCAAGGTAACAATGCCCAAAATACCCAATAAGGGCCAACCGATAATAACAACGGTTAAAATTCCGAAAATAATACCATAAACCCAAACATTAAGATGAAAATTCAAAGCTTCTTTTGCATTATTTTGGACAATCTCATCATTGGATATAAAAAAGATGGCAATGGGAACCCCAATAGAGACAAAAGTCGCACTAAAAAAAATCGATCCGTGACAGATAGCATCTAATAGTTTCCGTTTGGTAATATCCTCACTCATAACCCTAATTTCCTCTTGTCATCACTGGTTATGATAACAAGAGTCCGCCAGAAAATAACGAACTCTCGTTTCTAATTTTAGTTAACTACAGCAGCACAAACTTTATTGATAGCGGTTTCCAACTTTTCGGCTGCTTCGTTAATTTCTGCTTCTGTGACAATTAAAGGAGGAACGAAACGCAGTACCTTTGGTCCAGCCGGGGCTAATAATAATCCTTCATTCATCGCTGCTTTAACAATATCAATAGAAGTAATGGACATTTCTTCATTAATTTCTATGCCATTAATTAACCCCCAACCGCGCACATCCGTAAATAGGGTTCGATCTTTTTGTGCGATCGCCCGTAAACGGGTGCGTAACTGTTCTCCTCGGGCCTGGACGTTTTGCAAGAGTCCCTCTGCTTCAATGGTTTTGAGGACTGTCAACGCTGCAGCAGAAGCCAAGGGGTTGCCTCCAAAGGTACTAGCGTGGGTTCCAGGGGTCAAAACGTTACAAAACTCCTTGCACATCATCGCCCCGATGGGAACACCACCGGCTAACCCTTTCGCGCTGGTAAAGACATCCGGTTCCACCCCTAAGTTTTCGTAACCCCACAGTTTACCACTACGGCCCACGCCGACTTGTACCTCGTCGAATACCAAAAGAATATTATTGTCGTCACAAACTTTTCTTAAGCGTAAGAAATACTCGATTTCTCCCGGTCTTACGCCCCCTTCTCCCTGTAAGGGTTCTAACATGATAGCAGCTACCCGACGGTTACCTTCATCTATATCGGCGATCGCGTGTTCTACCGCTTTGATATCGTTATAGGGAACGTAAGCAAACCCTGGCATCAAGGGTTCAAAGTCCTGTTGATACTTAGGTTGGCCGGTGGCGGTAATGGTGGCTAAAGTGCGTCCGTGAAAGCTAGCTTTAGCAGTGAGGATAACCGGTTGTTCTAAGAAGTCGAGAACCGTATGGGCATATTTGCGAATGAGTTTTATGGCTGCTTCGTTAGCTTCTGCCCCAGAATTACAGAAAAATACCTTATCAGCACAAGAATGCTCAATCATCCACTGGGCCAGTTCTCCTTGTTGGGGAATATAGTATAAATTAGAGACGTGATGTAGGGATTGGATCTGTTCGCTGACGCTTTTAACTAAAGCAGGGTGGCCATGGCCCAAGGTGCAAGTGGCAATACCAGCTACAAAGTCCAGATATTCCTTACCATTAGTATCCCAAAGACGACACCCTTCTCCCCGTTCAATGGCGATGGGAAACCGTCCATAGGTGTGCATCACATAAGTATCAAAGTGTTGCGGATCGAAGGATTTGGCTGGGTTTTCTGTTAGGGTAGTATGGGTCACGATTGGCTCCTGAAAAAGTCGCGTTACGCTTGCTTAGGCAATTGTAGTCAATCTGGAGAGTAAAGTGAGATTTTGTTTAGGTTTTTCCCAGATTTGATTATTATTCAATTGTAGATGATGAATTCTTTAATTAGAGATAACAACAGTTGATAAAATAATTAAGATTTTACCCATATTTCATTGATTTTTTCTTTATGATCTCCTTGACTTCTTCTGTTTATGGTTTAGGGTTACATACCACCAGTTCACAGTTAGGACTAAGTTACAGTAATTTCGTCACAGAAACCTCTAGTAAAACCTGGAATTTGGATCGACAATTATCTAATTATTTACATCAATATTTACAGGAGTTTATTCAACCGAGAACTTGGCAAGATTTTCAGTTTCTTGCTGTAGCCAAAGGGCCTGGAAGTTTTACCAGTAATCGTATCGGTATGGTAGCTGCCCGAACCTTGGCGCAACAATTAGATATTCCTTTGTTTGGGATTTCTAGTTTAGCTGCTTTTGCTTGGTTTCATGAGAAAAACTATACTGTTCATGAGCCTATATTTGTACAGATGAAAGCATCAAGAGACCAATTTTTTGGAGCCATTTATTGTAAAAATCAACAAGAAACTGGTTTAGATATTATCTTAGATGATACAGTAATGCTACCTGAAGAATGGGAGAAAACCTTGCATGATTTAAACCTTTCTTGTCAACCTTTGATAACGCCATCAAAATTAGGAATGACAGCTAGTAGTGTTTTAGAATTAGCCTATTATCAATCGCAGGAGGGTAAACGTCCCCATTGGTCAGAAATTGTCCCTTTTTATGGAATGTCTGTGGTTTAATATTAATTATTAATATAAGCTGATATGAATACATATAAACCTCTTGAAGTTGCTGTGACATCCTCCCACGCACGCCGCTACGCTTTGTGCGGGGCTTCCCTAACTCACGATAGGGCATTCCTGGTTATTCTCGGTTATGGGAGGTTTCGCCACTTATCTAGAACACATTGGTACAAACGATGACAACATCTCCCACTGTTGGTTCCCCGACAGAACGACTAATCAGGCGTTTTCGTTTCCCAGAGTCCGGAGGGTACTTTATCCGATTTATTCAATTTTTCTCGCATTTCCCAAGCTCTGGAGGTTCCGTCAATGACTACCTTTCACTCTCATCTTGGATGGGTACACCCCAAATCTGGCTCAATTCAGGTTCATACCTTACGGCCGTCTTTAGTCTATCACAAGACTTCTTCCTGGCGAGAAATCCCTCGATTTTCGTTCCTTAATCGGGGATTTCTCGCCAGGAAGAAGTTAAAATAACATTTATAAATTTGGGATTGAGGAGATGTTTAGAGATTTTAAGAATATTTTTATAGAATCAAAGGGCTTCTACCCTTATCGTAGTAGAAGCCCTCTATCAAAGAAGAAATTTTGAGTAACAACCCTAAAAAGGACAATCATCCTCATCATCTAACTGCATATCCCATTTTGCTGCTAAAACTTGAGTAACCATCGCTTCTAACGCAGCAGCATCCATATTAGAATTACTCTCAGGAAGAGGAGAAGCATAGGTAATGGGAATTAAACGTAAACAACGACGATCCTGAATCAAATCAAAATACGCTTCTTGCTTTTCGGACTGTTGAAGTTGTAAATAATCGAAACTTTGAACATTGAGATACAAAGAACGATTAACCACAATGGTTGCTTGATTCGGATCATTAAAGACTTCAACGATCCATCCCTCCCCTTCGCTTTCTAGCTGTCCATCGAGGGTATGAATATAACGAACCCTTCCGAGATCGTTGAGAATACGTTTCATGTCCTCAGCATTAACAATAATCCCAAAATCAATAATACAAGGGGCTGGGAACGGGTGTGAGGGGTGATGGTGACTCATAAGAAATTGCCTGAAAGCACAACAATTGGTAATTCAGTCTAAAGACTGTAGGAGTTATAAAGAGAAAGCCAGAATAAGCTTTTCTCTCTAAATGGGAGCAGAGAAACAATTTTGCTGACGACTTTCAACCAACGCTAGGAGACATCCTGATTTTGTTGTCTGGTAGCATGATTAGATTGAGATAAAATTAGGCATCTAGGTTAGTCTGAGTTCGGAATAAGCTGAAAGTCCGATCCAGTCTTTAGGGAAAAAGACGATTATAAGAATCAAAAATCATTTAACACCGAACTCATGTCAGTTCAAGGCCAGGCTAAAATAGTCAAATGGGTGAAAATGACCCTCAGCCAAGTGCCATCTAACATTATGTTACCGCAATATTCCCTAAGCATTTCTTGAACCTTTGAGAGATAACCCTTAATTTTGGGATCGTAAAGTTTCTACACATAGGTAGTTAAATCTTCAATCTTCTCTAAAATTGATAACAATTCCACTAAACCAAATTGAAAACTGCTATCCCATCCCTACTAGGGGCGATTATTTTTTATACCATTATTCCCTTACCTGATCATTGGCCAAAAAATTTTCAGGCGATCGCTCGTTGGTCCCCCATCATTGGTCTAGGAATCGGCGCATTATTAGCCATCATCGATATACTATTTAACTGGATAGGATTTCCCATCACCGTCCGAAGTGCCTTAATTATTGGGTTTGGGATTTATTTCACCGGCGGATTACACTTAGATGGAGTCATGGATAGTGCCGATGGATTAGCCGTTACCGACTCCGAAAAACGCCTAGAAGTGATGCAGGATAGCGTTACAGGGGCATTTGGGGTTATGGCCGGCACAATGCTCATTTTGTTGAAAATCGTTGCTTTGAGTGCCATTGTTGACCATCGCTGTTGGGGGTTAATGATGGCCTATGGTTGGGGACGATGGGGACAAGTGAATGCGATCGCCTTTTATCCCTATCTCAAACCCACTGGAAAAGGAGCGTTTCATAAACAGTATATGAAAGTTCCCCAAGATATATTAGGAGGTTTCATCGCTTTATGGGGAATGACTGGGGTATTTATCCTATTTTACCCCGATCAATGGAGGTTAGGGTTAACAGTAGCAGGGATAGGAATGGCGATCGCGTTAGGGGTTGCTGCTTGGTTTCATCATCGCTTTGGGGGTCATACTGGGGACACCTACGGGGCAGTGGTAGAATGGACAGAAACGTTGATTTTATGTCTGTTATCAATTCACAGGCCGTAAACGGGTGACATTGAGGCGAAAATTGCCCCCTCCGGTTTCTCCAAACGCACGAACACGGATAATATAGCGGCCCGTTTCAGTGATGCGAGAAAAGAGTAACGAGTTGGTACTTCCGTCTGGACCATCGTCATTTTCGGCAATAGTGGCACCATCGGCCCCTAATAATAGCACCACACTATCAAATTCGTCAGACGTGAGATCGATGGCGACTTGATCCCCTTTTTCTAGTTGTATCCAGTAATCCTTTGCAAACCCACCTTCTCCTGTCGGAATATCTTGATCTGAGAGGCGATCGGCAACTGGTCCATTAGATTTAATGGGAATCGGACTATATATCCGTTGTTGTCCTCGTACCGGAACAGCAGTTAAACCCAACATCAGGGAAAATAAAGCGATCATTAAAGGACGAGAGGAGACTTTACCACACAAATAGGTCATATTATGAATAATACTTACACACACTCCCGTATAGTCTATCGAATGTCTCGGGATTGGGGGTCAAATTTCATCAACAATCAGGAAAAAATTTAGGAAATTTTTATGATTAAAAATCTGATAATCTTAAATAAAGGAACAATTAGGCACGGTTTAATCCGTTGGAGTTAAAGAGAATGTCAGACTTTCCTAATTATGATGATCAAATTAAACAAGATTTAGAAAAACTGAGACAGCAAGAACAGCAAAAAAAATCCAAACAGCAACAAGAAATGGAACGCGATCGCCGTTTGGTTCAACAAGAAGAAGACTATCAATTACTCTTAAAAAAACAACAAGAATTAGAAAGAGAAAAAGCAAGACTACGAGCAGAAATCAGACGTAGACAAGAATTAAAAATAGAACAAGAAAGAATTAAACAAACAGAATTGAATAGGGAAGAAAGACGCAGACAGCAACTTCAATATGATCGAGAAAAAGTGAGACAACAAGAATCACAAAAATCATCCCCTCCCCCTGCTTATACTCCTCATTATTCCCCGTCTCCTAAGTCTAGTATTGAAGAACAATTAAAAGAATTAGATAAACTCATTGGACTGAATCATTTAAAAGATGAAGTTCGTCAATATATCAACTTTCTTAAAGTCCAAAAGTTACGAGAAAAACAAGGGTTACAACCCGTTTCTATCACCTTGCATTCGGTTTTTTGTGGTTCTCCAGGCACAGGTAAAACCACCGTCGCGAGATTAATGGGGCAAATTTATCAACAATTAGGAATACTGAAAAAAGGTCATTTAATTGAAACAGATCGTTCTGGAATGGTGGCCGGATACGTGGGACAAACCGCGCAACGGGTGGATGAATTAGTGAATTCTGCTCTAGATGGCGTATTATTTATTGATGAAGCTTATACCCTAAAACCTGTCGATCCTGGTAATGATTTTGGACAAGAAGCCATTGATATGTTATTAAAAAGAATGGAAGATTATCGGGATAGATTAGTGGTGATTGTGGCTGGTTATGGAGATGAAATGACCCGTTTTGTTAACTCTAATCCTGGATTAAAATCTCGGTTTAGTCGTTATTTTTATTTTGAAGATTATACCCCACAGGAATTAATTAAAATTTTTGATATCTTTTGCCATCAACATCATTATACTCTAACTGAAGCAGCAAAAGAAGTATTATTAACCCGATTTAAAGAATTATATGATCATCGGGATAAAAGTTTTGGTAATGGTAGATTAGTGAGAAATATGTTTGAAAAAGCCATTGAAAAACAAGCCAATCGTTTAGTTACTATTCCTGATGTTAACCCTTATATTATGCAGCAAATATTACCCGAAGATGTGGATCAATTAATTATTAATAGTTAATCATTTATTTATAAAAATTGTAGAGGTTAACTGAAACAATAATAAACCGTCATTGCGAGGGGTAATATCAATAGTCAGTCTTGATTTCATTAAAAATACCCCGAAGCAATCTACCATAGACATAGAGATTGCTTCGGGAGAATAATGATTATAAATTG
>JAAUYH010004258.1_pt1 | contig 31759 bp, 29 predicted proteins | sample 7278061 | NCBI WGS metagenome assembly JAAUYH01 (sample SAMN14350203, study PRJNA611818) | marine sediment metagenome | isolation source: surface marine sediment (0.6m) | place: French Polynesia: Moorea | collected 2018-08 | reverse complement strand
TACCTGATTGTCCGCTGCGAGCCCGGCCCGATAGGCGGCCAACTCCGGGCTATCCGACAGCTCCTCCCAAACCTCCGCCGTCCCGGCCCGGGCGGCCAACTCCGCGATCGGGAGCTCCCTGAAGTAGAGGGCGTGGAGGTCGGCGATCTGCTTTGGCGGATCGATGGCTGCCGCAGCCTCGAGTGCTTCGGTCTGAATGTCTGCGACCTCTTCGAGGGCCAGGTGGAGGTCATGTGGTGTGAAGTCGGTCAGTTTCGCCCCTCGGTCGGCAAGTCCGAGGTGCGAGCCCTGACCGACGATGAGCACCATGCCCTGCGGGCTCGCGACTACTTCCTCGTACTGCTGCTGACCGCGGACGAAGATGGCATCGACGCTCTCTACGTACTCTTCCAGAGTCATCTCGTCACCGCCGCAGCCGCTCAAACAGACGACCGCGAGGCAGATCCCGATCAGGGAACGACGCACGACTTCCTCCTCTGGCGAATCTCGTCTCCGGGACTTCCACCATTCCTACGCAGGTCTCAGCCCCTGACCAGAGTCGCAAGCCCTTACCCCTGACCTGGCTCTCCGGCGTCCACGGTGGCCTTCTTCTGCGAGCCGGCGCCCGGGGACCTTCGGCTCTACAAACTGGTGCTCCAGAGGAGTGTGATGGGTAAGGCGTCTACTCGGAGGGTGGGACTATGGCGATTGACAGTTCGGACGTGGACGCAAGCGCGTCCGCCACGATCGACTCGGACATTCAGGTCATGGCAGCCACTGCTGTCGGACTCACCAAGATCTATGGCGAGGGTGAGACCGAGGTCCGGGCACTCGACGGTGTCGATATCGGCTTCGAGGCTCAGAAACTCACCGCGATCATGGGGCCCTCGGGGTCGGGCAAGTCGACCCTGCTGCACTGCATGGCGGGGCTGGACGACATCACTGCGGGCACGGTTCGAGCTGGCGAGACGCTGATGTCGGAGATGTCCGAACAGGATCTCACGCTGCTCCGTCGAGAGACGATGGGTTTCATCTTCCAGGCCTTCAACCTCGTGCCGACATTGACCGCCGAGGAGAACATCCTGCTGCCCCTCCTGCTCGGCGGAAACCGCCCCGACGAGGAGTGGGCTGCCACCGTCATCGGGAGTCTCGGCCTGGACCACCGACTGCACCACCGTCCGGACGAGCTGTCCGGAGGTCAGCAGCAGCGAGTTGCCGTTGCCCGGGCGCTGGTCACGAAACCCAACGTGATCTTCGCCGACGAGCCGACCGGCAACCTTGACTCGAAGAGCGGAAACGAGGTGCTGGGCTTTCTCCGGCGCGCAGTGGACGACTGGCGACAGACCGTCGTGATGGTGACCCACGATCCGCTGGCTGCGTCCTACGCCGACGTGGTCGTGTTCCTACGCGACGGTCAAGTCGTCGGTGAGCTGCGCGACCCGACCGCCGATCAGGTCCACGACCAGATCCGCACTCTGGAAGAGAGCTGAGACCATGCGCTTCCAGATGCTCCTCACCCTGCGGAGCCTTGCCGCCAACAAGCTCCGCTTCCTGCTGACAACATTCGCCGTGGTGCTGGGCGTCAGCTTCGTGGTGTCGTCGTTCGTGCTCACCGATGGCCTGTTGAAGACCTTCGACAACATCGTCGAGGACGCCAACGCCGACGTCGACGCCGAGATCCGTTCAGCCGGCGAATTCTCCGAGATCGAGTTCGCCGACCGCCCGTTCTCGGAGGAACTGCTCGACACCGTGTCCGCAGTCGATGGCGTCGACGACGTCCTGCCGATCCTCATCAGCGGCAAGGTCGTGCCGGTGACGGGCGCCGGCGAGCCCGTCGAGACGATCGGGTCGCCGATCCTGTCGTTCAACTGGAGTGATTCGTCACTGTCGGCACTGACGATCGTGAGCGGCGAGGCCCCGGACGAGCCCGGGGAGTTCGCCATCGACATCACCACCGCCGACCGCGACGACTTCATCGTGGGGGAGAGCTACGACATCATCGCCGCCGGTGGCCGGGAACCATTCACGCTCGTCGGCACGACTCGGTTCGGCGAGGAGAACGCCCTCGCCGGTGCGGTCCTGTCCTCGTTCACCCTGGACGAGCTGCAGCGACTCGACGACAGCGATGGGCTCCTCACCTACATCGACGTGTCGGCCGAACCTGGCCTCGACCCCGACGTGCTGATCAGCCGACTCGATGCCGCCATCCCCGACGGCCTCGAGGCCGTCAGCGGCGACCAGGTCACCGACGAAGCGCAAGAGGACTTCGGCGAGATCATCGGCATCTTCGGCAACATCCTGCTGGCGTTCGCCATCGTCGCCGTGTTCGTCAGCACGTTCATCATCAGCAACACGTTCAACATCCTGCTCGGACAGCGCGTCCGTCAGCTCGCCCTGCTGCGAGCACTGGGAGCGAGCTCCCGGCAGATTCGCTTCAATACCCTGTTCGAGTCCCTCCTCGTCGGGCTGGTGGCCTCCGGAGTGGGACTCGGTGGTGGCGTACTGCTCGCGTACGGCCTGCGGGCCGTCATGGACGCGCTCGGATTCAGCCTGCCAAGCATCGAACTGGTCATCGCATCCCGGACCATCATCGCCGCACTCATCGTCGGCGTCGGTGTCACGCTGTTGGCATCACTGTCGCCGGCGAAGCGCGCCGCCACCGTCCCACCGATCGCCGCCATGCGAGGCGGCTTCCGCTTCGGCTCCGGCGAGGGCACGCGCCGGACGATCATCGCCATCGTCCTGTCGGTTCTCGGGGTCATCAGCATGGGGTACGGCCTCTTCGGCGGGTCCGACAACACCGCGCTCCTCATGGTCACGTTGGGCCTGGGCGCGGTGCTCGTGTTCGTGGCCGTCTCTATGTTCTCGCCGCTGTTCTCCAGCCCATCGGCCCGCTTCCTCGGCGCCCCGCTGGAGCGCCTGCCGGGCGGGGCCAGCATCACCGGCCACATGGCTCGGAGCAACGCGGCCCGCAACAACAAGCGGACTGCATCCACGGCAGCCGGCCTCATGATCGGTCTCTCCCTGATCGCCATGGCGACCGTCGTGGCCACCTCGCTCAAGGACTCGTTCCGCGCCGAGCTCGGCTCGACACTCGCCGGTGACTATCTAGTCACCCAGGAGACCGGCGCCGGGTTCAGCAATCAGCTGGCGGGCCGGGTCGACGCCCTCCCCGAGTTCGAGACCGTCTCTGCGGTCCGCGACGGGATCATGCGCGTCGATGGGGACGAGAAGGGGGTCGCCGGTACGGACGTGACCGTCCTGACCGAGCTCCTCGAGGTGGGCATCATCGACGGAGATCCGGTCACATCGGCGAGTCCCGAGTTCCTCCTGCTCACCCAAGAGGCCGCTGACGACCACGGCGTGGGGGTCGGCGACACCCTCGAGGTCGAGTTCGCCGCCACGGGGAAGCAGGACCTCACCGTGGGGGCCGTCTACGAGAACGAGTTCCTGATCGGGCACTACATCATCGACATGTCGGGCTGGGACGCCAACTTCGTCGCTCGCGAGGACAACGTGATCTCGGCTCGGACCGCGCCCGGAGTCGATGCCGCGGCCGCCGAGGCCGCCCTGGCTCCGCTGGAAGCGACGTTCCCGCAGCTGATCTTCGAGAGTCGGGACGAGTTCAGCGAGCGAGTCGAGGGGCAGCTCGCGTCGCTGCTGGTCATCATCAACGTCTTCCTCGGGCTGGCGATCATCATCGCACTGCTCGGGATCACCAACACCATGGCCCTCTCGGTGCTGGAGCGGACGCAGGAGATCGGTCTCATGCGCGCAATCGGCATGACCCGACGCCAGACCCGCAGCATGATCCGGCTCGAGGCCGGGGTAGTGTCGCTGTTCGGCGCGCTCCTGGGAACGCTGGTCGGCCTGGCCTTCGGCTGGGTCGCCGTCATCGCCATTCCCGACTCGTTCATCGACCGGCTGTCCATACCGGCCAGCACGCTCGCCGTGTACGTGGTCATCGCCGCCATCGCCGGGCTCATCGCAGCCAGCTTGCCGGCCCGGCGGGCATCCAAGCTGAACATCCTCGAGGCCATCGCCCAGCTGTGAGATCGGGGAGCTCGGGAAGGGCCGGCCTCCCTGGGCTGCCCTGGCCTCACCCGTGCCCGCTGCCGCGGCGAGGAAATCGGCTTGAGTAGACGACTCGGCGTTGTGGAGCTGCCGGCCGGTGTCGAGGTCGCGCTGCGGGTAGGGGCCCGTGTGATCTTGGGTGCTGCGATCCTCACTCTGGCGTTCGAGGCATGGCGAGGGAACATCCCCCGTGACCCCGAGGGAGGTCCGCTCACCGAGGACGTGCTGGTACCGGCCCAGGTCGGCCTGCTCGTCGTGGCCGGCGTGGGCCTGTTGCTCAGCGTCCGCTGGCTCGCGGTCGCTGCTGCCCTCGTAGCGACGGCAGGCGCCGGGATGGGCGTCATGGCGACGCTGCACTACGAGCCGCCGTTCGGGTTCTTCGTGATGGCCGCCTTCCTCGTTCCGGCCGTGATGATGTGGCTCGATTGGCAGCATCGGGAGACCCTCGGGAAGATCCTGGTGCTGGCGGTGGGGACCGCCGTAATCCTCTTGGTCAGCTGGGCGTCGGCGTCATGGGTCTATGCCCGACACCTCGGTCCTCAGCATGAACAGTCCGAGACCCCGGCGCTCGCTTCGTCTCCGGTCCGGTGGCTGTGGTCCGGTGCGGTGGAGCCCGACGGCTTCACCGTCACGGCCCGACTGCGACATACGGCGAGGTCGGTGCGGTTGCTGGTGCGCGACGAGCTGGGCAACAACGTTGCCTCGTCGACGTCAGTCACTGTCGATGATCGCGATGCTGCCGTGAAGCTCACGGTCGCCGGACTCCAACCAGCGACCGGCTACGGCTACGCCATCGAGATCGACGGCGAGGTCGACGAGGTCAACACGGGACGAGTCAGCACCTTCGGTGAGGGCGCAGCATCGATCACGGTCGCTGTGGCTTCGTGCGCAGGCACGGGTTCCAACGGCGTGGTGTTCGACACGATTCGCGAACAGCGCCCCGATCTGTACATCGTCACGGGAGACCTTCACTACCGGAACATCGATGACAACAGCGTTTCGCAGTTTCGCACTGCGTTCGCTCGAGTACACGACTCTGCCTCCCAGTCCGCCCTGTACCGCTCGACGCCCATTGCGTATGTGTGGGACGACCACGACTACGGACCCAACGACTCGGACGCGAGCTCGGCGAGTCGGCCAGCGGCATGGGCTGCCTACCGAGAGAGCGTTCCCCACTACGACCTAGCGGCTGGCGCGACGGGACCGATCCACCAGGCGTTCACCATCGGTAGGGTCCGGTTCGTTCTCACCGATACGCGTTCCGAGCGCGATCCAGACCGCCGCACACTTCTGGGCGACAGGCAGCTGGCCTGGTTCCTGGACGAACTCCTCGCCGCCCGCGACTCCCACGCTCTCACGGTGTGGGTCAACTCCGTGCCGTGGATCGCGAGCGAGCGCCTCGGGGCAGGGAACTGGGGCGGATTTGCTGACGAACGCAAACGCATCGGTGAGGTCCTCTATGACCACGACATCACCAACCTCGTGATGCTGTCGGGCGATGCCCACATGGTGGCGATAGACGACGGGACGAACAGTGGCTACGGCGGGCACGACGGGTTTCCCGTACTCCACGCCGGCGCCCTCGATCGACCGGGCAGCATCAAGGGAGGGCCGTACAGCCATGGCGCATTTCCAGGGGCCGGACGCTTCGGTCTGCTGGAGGTTGCCGACGACGGGTCCGACCAGATCGAGGTCGCTCTCGTGGGAATGCTCTACACCGGCGAGGAGCTCGTGCGCCTGGAGCGCAGCTTCGAGGTGGAGCCTGTCCGGGGCTCATCCTCGACGCACCCGTGACCTCGGCCGGAGGGCCAATCCGAAGCAGGGAGACTACTGGCCGCTGACGGCGAGGATTGCCTCGACCAGTTGTGCTTCGCCGCGGTCGCTGAGGTGTATGTGGGAGGAGTCTTCGAGACGACCGTAGGTCCAGCTTCCGTAGCAGGAGAGTGTCTCAGTCGGTCCATTGCCGGCGCAGGCAACAGCAATAAGCCCCAAGCCGAATGGCGTCGCCTACACGAAGTCAGCGTTTGCCTACCTGTTCCAGCGAGTGGCCTGACCAACCGCAACGCTGCCAACGCCTTCTCCACCTGTCAGCGGCCCTGTTCTTGTCCGAGGTCGAAGAACGTGACTCCCGCTTCACGCAGGGTCTCGATCTCCTCGGGGGTGGACGGCACGTCCCCCGACCACCAGGCGGCCACGTAGCTGCGATCGACGGCATGGAGTCCTTCGAGGAATCTGGCGTCGGATCGGGCGGCCAGATCACCGCGGACCGCGAAGACGAGCGGCTGGCCCTCATTCTCTGCCCGGACCTCCTCGGCCGCATCCACGAACTGTTCGAGGTGCCGCGTCGAATAGCCGTCGTCGATCGGTCCCGAGGCGGTCGCCGAGGAGATCACGATCGTCGACGTCGGGAAGTGCTCGGCGATTCTGATCAGGTCCGAGGTCTCCAGCTCCATGACGATGAGGTTGTACATACGGTCGGTGAAGGACATGTCGGAGCGGGCCCCGAAGATGTCGTTCGCGACGCCGGGGCCCCGGAAGACGTTCGCGTTGAAGTGGACGTGAGCCGGATCGAGCCCGAAGTCGTCGACAGCCGTCTGAACGACTTCGATGATCGGCCCAACGCGGTCCCGTTTCAGGTCGAGTTTCACGATCGGGAAGTCGGCGATGGCGGCGTACTCGAGGAAATCGAGGAGGAGCATGCCGAGCGGGACCCTCGGGTCGTGCTGCAGGTAGACGGTGCCATCGACGACGGTGACGTTCGCTTCCACCGAATGGGTCGGACTCTGCAGTGCGGCGAGCAGTTGGTACGGGTAGTCGACCGTGTGGTGAATCAATCCATCCGATCCATGGGTTCCGGCCGATGCCCGAGCCGCAGCGCGCAGTGTGGCTTGGTCGACCAGCCAATCGGCCGGTGTCGGCGGCGATCGGGAATCGGTGGCGTAGCTGGCGAGCTGATCGGCGATGAACTGACGCTGGGTCGCAACGAAGAGCGCTAGGACGACCGTCACGACCCCGACGACCCGGAAGAACCGCGAGCGCCACACTCGTCGCGCCACGCCCGACAAAGCCTCGACCGCCGACTCCCACGGCGTCCGACCGGCTTCGACCCCGTCACCGTCGTCGCGGCGGGAATCGTCGGGTGCCAATTGGGGCTCGATGACTCACTGAACAACGGATATCCGGGCCGCCGCCAGGGACAGACTTCTCTATCGAGGGCCTCGGCTCGCCGGTCACGATCATTCCTTGAAGTGGCTGGCGAACGGTGGTCGCACTGTTCGTCTTCCGGACCATCGGCCAGCTGCTCTTCTTCGTCTACGCGACCATCCGCCATTTCCGTCCAGAGACAGTTGCCGAGATCTAAATGCGCCATCGCGTCGCCATCTGGGCCTTCGTCGTTCTCGACAAGCTCCAGGACGAGTGGATCACCCACGTCGGCAACATCGACCGAACCGAGCTGATAACCGACTTGCTCTGATCCCTTCGTCGCGCGTCCGAGGAGGGACGGGCAGGCGGTCCGAGATGCTCAGATGAAGCGACCCTGAGCGAATCCGAGGGTCTTGTGGCAGTGGGGGCAGAAGTAGACGATTGTCCGGCCCTGCCCGAGGGGAACCCCTCTTCCGCGCCGATAGACCTCGGTGAGCGGCTGCTCGCAGTGAGGGCAAAGCGGCGAGAGATCGTTGCGGTCGATCAACGCCCACGGCGCTTCGATTGTCGACATTTGGCTTCCTCCCTCTCTCTCTCCGTCACCGTGCAACGACCGCCTTCCCGGTGCCAGAGTCGGAGGTCAGCACTCGAGACGGCTCGCCGGCGTCGATCGTCGAACCTCATGACCGGGAAAGGGCCGACCACGGGCCTGAGACATGCGAGTGGCTACCCTGGCGCCATGGGGGAATCGGTGAGCGCAAGGCACCCGATGGGCGTGCAGGACGCGCTCTGGCTGGAGATGGACCGGCCCGGGAACCTGATGGTCGTCGACGCGGTGATGTGGACGGCCGAACCGATCGACTGGCACGAGTTCGGCACCGTCGTCAGGGAGCGATTGTGGGACCGCTATCGCGTCTTCCGCAGCGTGGCGGTGCACGACGAGTCCTGGTTCTGGGACGAAGACGGCGTCTCCGACCCCTTCGAGTCCCATCTGACTCGCGTCCAGCTCCCGGAGCCGGGCGGCGATTCCGAGCTCCAACAGCTCGTCTCCTCGCTGCGCACGGTACCGCTGGACCGGGCTCGGCCGCTGTGGGAGATCGTCTGCGTTGATGGCTTCAAGGGCGGCAGCGCCGTGATGACCCGCACCCACCATGCGATAGCCGATGGCATACGAATCGTTCAGCTCGCCATGAGTCTGTTCGATGCGACCCCCGAAGGCGGAGCGATCCTGTCGCCGCCGGCCCCGAACCACGCGGCCCAGGAGCAGTCCCCGGCTCGATCTTTGCCTTCTCGTCTCCGGGGCGGAGTAGGGGCGGTCACGAGCGAGCTCGCCGATCTGGCCGGCGAGGTCGGCGGTGCTGTCGGCCATGCCCTGACCGACCCGGTGGGCAGCGCTCGCTCCGGCGCGTCGGCCGTCGGCGACACCCTCGGCGAGGCGGTGAATCTGGCGGGCCAATCCGTCGGCCACGCTTCCCACGCGCTGACCGACCCGATCGGTGCCGCCCAGGGCGTCGCCGAGACCGCCGTCACCGCCGCGGAGGCGACCGCCTCCCGCCTCCAGAGACTGATGAGGCCGAGGTCGGAGAGGACCGGGCCGATCGTCGACCTTCTCTCGTCGAGTCCGGGCGACATCGACTTCGCCCGGAAGCTGCTTCTCGGAACCCACCACGAACCGGCGATGTGGACCGGGGCGGTGGGATCTCGGAAGGCCGTGGCATGGTCGGAGCCCCTGTCCCTGGCGTCGGTCAAGGACGTAGCGCGTGAGCACGAAGCGACCGTCAACGACGTTTTGGTCACGTGCGTGGCCGATGCCCTGCGCAGATATCTGACCGCGCACGACAGCGACTGCTCGTCCGTCAACCTGATGATCCCGGTCAACCTCAAACCGCTCGATCTCACGCTGCCCGAGGAGCTGGGCAACAACTTCGCCGTCGTCCAACTCGAGCTACCCACCGATCACCCCGACCTGCTCGCGGTTCTCGACGTCGTCAAGCACCGGATGGGCCGCATCAAGCACGGCCACGAGGCCATGCTCGCCTTCCGGCTACAAGAAGTGATCTCGGGCTTCGGAGACAGGCTCTACAGGGCCGTCGTCGACCTCCTCGCCAATCGGGCCGCCGGCGTGCTCACCAACGTCCCGGGACCGCCGATACCCGTCTACCTCGCCGGCCAACGCGTCGACGGAATGGTCGGCTGGGCCCCGAACACCGGCGATCAGCCGCTGTCCTTCACGATCTACAGCTTCGACGGCTAGGTCTTTGTCGGAATCGCCTGCGATGCCGATCTGGTTCCCGACCACGAGCAGATAGTCGAGGGATTCGGCGAAGCCTTCCGGACCCTCTCGGCCACCCGGGCCCAGGATTCCTGACCGCCAGAACGGTTCCGGGGAACCGTCTTCGAGTCAGATCGACTCCTGCTCCTCGCGGGCTCGTTCCTCGGACAGGAACTTCTGGTATCGGCGGTTGCTGGGGCTGTCATCTCCGATGACGTAGGCAGCGATGTGGAAAGCCAGGCCGATGCCCCATCCGATGGTCACCCACAGGGCGGCCTCCGAGACGATGATCCACAGGAACAGGTTGATGATGACGTAGGCGGCGATGTGCCACATGAGGGCGGTGTACTCACTGACTCTCTGGGCAGCGCGCTCTTCGGGTGTGGTGTTCACGTCTTCAATCCTCATCGGTCATGACCGGAACCGATAGGGGCCAAGGCCCCGCCGGTCGCAACGCGTTTGACGGGCGCTGGCTGGCTCGGTTGGATTGCATGTATGCGTGCGGTCTATACCGGCGATGTCGTCGCCGAGAGCGATGACGTGAGGGTCGTTCAAGGGGTCTCCTACTTCCCCCGCGAGCACGTGAGGCCCGGTGCACTGGTCGAGAGTCCGACGACGTCTCGCTGTCCGTGGAAGGGGAAGGCGAGCTACTTCCACGTCCAGCACGGCGACGATGTCGAGCTCGACGCCGCCTTCGTCTACGAGAGGCCGTGGCCGCTCGCCCGACGCTTGGTCACCGACCGGGTCGGTTTCTGGAAGGGCGTGTCGATCGAGGAGTGACGGCCCGTCGCCTCCTCTGGCGCAGGTTCGAACCATCTCTCCGAGAAGGGGTAGAAGGGGTGATTGTGGAAATCAAGTCGGTCGAGGACATGGTCGAGGAAGCTCGCAGGCAGCTCGACAACCGCTCGCCCGAGCAGGTGTTGTCGATGGTGGAGGCCGGCGAAGCCGTGCTGCTCGACATCCGCGACGTGCGCGAACTGCAGCGGGAGGGCGTCGTCCCCGGCGCCATCCACACGCCCCGGGGGATGCTCGAGTTCTGGGCCGATCCCGAGTCCACCTACTTCAAGCCGGTGTTCGGGGAGGACCGAGAGCTCGTCCTGTATTGAGCCGCCGGTGGGCGGTCAAGTTTGGCTGCGAAGACGCTCAAGGACATGGGCCTGCCCCGGGTCTCTCACATCGACACCGGCTTCAGCGGCTGGCGTGATGCCGGCCAACCCGTGGTCGACTACGACCAGTGGAAGTCCGCACGAGCGAAGCGAGGGGAGTAGGTCGTGGCGAACGAGAGCCGAAAGGGCTGGCTACCGCCCCGATGGTTCAAGCGGCTGGCCTGGCGAGTACACCGTCGCGTCTACGACGTGTCGCGCGGGCGCAAGGGTCTGTGGGAGCCCAAACCAGACGGCTGGGGCGCTATGCGACTGACCACGATCGGCCGCAAGAGCGGCCAGGAACGCAGCGTCATGCTCGGCTACTTCGAGGACGGGCCGAACCTGGTCACGATGGCGATGAACGGATGGGACCCGGGCGAGCCGGCGTGGTGGCTGAACCTCCAGGCCAACCCCGACGTCACCGTCGAGGTAGTCGACGGCGCGAGGCCGGTGCGGGGCCGGGCGGCCGAAGGCGAGGAGCGAGAGCGGCTGTGGAACCGCTGGCGCGAGATCGACAAGAACCTAGACGGCTACGCGTCGCGGCGCCCCACGGAGACAGCCGTGGTGATTCTGGAACCGCGCCAGGTTTGATTCAGGTTTGCGACAGCCGGAAGACGCCGAGGGCTGCTACCAGCGCCCCGACCACGGTCATGGCGATCTGCGTCGATCCGAAGGACTCCTCGTCGCCGACGCCGATCACATCGGCGCGCAGCCCCAGGAGCAGCAGGACGACCCCGACCACCGTGATCGCGATAGCAGCGTTGCGTGAACTCAGTAAGTCCATGTGGCCACGGTACGTGGCGTCGCCGCTGGGGGCAATCGGCCCTCTCAGGCCACGCGTCAGCGGCCGCTGATGTAGTCGGTCAGCTGCTCGCGCTCGGTCTCGAGCTCGCTAACCCGGGCCTTGACGATGTCGCCGATGCTGACGATGCCGACCAGCGAGCCGTCATCGACGACCGGCACGTGACGGAAACGGCCCTCGCTCATCGTCGCCATCAGCTCCTCGGTGGTGGCCGACGGGCCGGTCGTCACCACCGAAGCCGTCATGAGCTCACCGGCGGTCTGGGTGAGGCAGTCCGCGCCCGACCGGGCGAGGCCCCGCACGATGTCGCGCTCGGAGATGATGCCGTCGACGGATTGCCCGTCGGCGCTCACGACGAGCGCGCCCACGCCGTGCTCGGCGAGCGTCGCCAGGACCTCGGCGACTGTGGTTGTGGCCCTCGTCGTCGCCACTTCCGATCCCTTGCTCCGGAGAATCTGACTTACCAGCATCGAGCATCCACCCCTGTTGTCGGCTCGGTTCGGGAAACCTGTTTCACGACATCTTCGCACATCGACCTGTGACATGATCGAGCAATGAGCGATCGGACCGCCTACCGGACCTGCCCGCTGTGCGAAGCGACCTGTGGCCTGGAGCTGACCGTCACCGATGGATCGGTCACCCGCATACGCGGTGACCGCGACGACGTCTTCTCGCACGGGTTCATCTGCCCCAAAGGCACCACGCTGGGCCGGTTCCACGAAGACCCCGATCGGCTGCGACGGCCGATGGTGCGGACCGACGATGGTCACGTCGAGGTGAGCTGGGAGGACGCCTTTGCCCGCATCGCCGCCGAGGGCCGTCCGCTCGTCGAGTCCGACGCGGCGGGAACCGCGGTCTACCTGGGTAACCCGACGGTGCACAGCATCGACGCTCTGCTCTATTCCCGTGCCGTCACGACCGCTCTCGGCCGGCCCGCCGTGTACTCGGCCTCGACGGTCGACCAGCGGCCTCGGGAGGTCGCCAGCGGCCTGCTGTACGGGTACTCGCTGACGATCCCGTTGCCCGACATCGATCGGGTCGACACCTTGCTGTTGCTGGGCGCCAACCCGATGGTCAGCAACGGCTCTCTCGCCACGGCCCCCGACTGGCCCGGACGAATCGAGAAGCTGCGCGAGCGCGGTGGCTCCTTCATCGTCGTCGACCCGATCCGAACCCGCACCGCCGACGAGGCCGACCTCCACCTGGCCATCCGGCCCACCACCGACGCCTTGCTGCTGGCCGCGCTGGCCACCGAGCTCGTCGCTCGCGACCTCCACCGGCCCGACCCGGCCGATGCGCCCACGCTTGCCAATGTCGTCGAGGCACTCGCCGACTTCACCGCCGAGTCGGTGGCCGACAAGACCGGAATCGACGCCGCGGACATCGTCGATCTCGCCGAGTGTCTGGCTCGAAGCGATCGGCCGTGCGTCTACGGGCGCCTAGGCACGACGATCACCCCGTTCGGCACGACCGCCAGCTGGCTGATCGACGTCGTCAACGCCCTCCTCGGCACCCTCGACAAGCCCGGGGGCGCCATGTTCGCCACCAACCCCGCCGGCTCCCCCAACACCCGCAGCTCCGATCCCCACGGTCGGGAGCATCGGCTCGGTCGTCGCCGCACCGCCGTCTCGGGCCAACCGATCGAGCTCGGCGAGCATCCGGTGTCGGTACTCGCCGAGGAGATCGAAGCCGGAAACGTCGACCTGTTCGTGACGGTGGCCGGGAACCCCGTGTTGTCGTGTCCCGACAGCGACCGGCTCGATGCCGCTCTCGAAACCGTCGGCTTCATGATCAGCGTCGACTGCTACCTCAACGAGACCACCCGCCACGCCGACGTCATCCTTCCCCCGCCCAGCCACCTCCAGAAGTCGCATTTCGACCTGGCCTTCGCCAACCTCTCCATCCGGAATGTCGCCAACTACTCACCACCGGTGCTGCCGCTCGACGAGGGCGAGCTGCCGGAATGGGAGGTCTTCGCCCGGCTGGCGGCGGTTCTCGGCGGTGGTGCCGGTGATCGGACCGGGGCCGAGTTCGTCGACGAGCTCGTGTTGGGCCAGACGATCAAGGGGGCGCTGGCGGCCGAGGCCCGGCCCGACGAAGTCGACGAGGAAACTATCCGCGACGCCGTCGCCGACCGCCGGGGACCCGAGCGCATCCTCGACGTGATGCTTCGAAGCGGGCCATGGGGCGGCTGGTTCGGCGCCTCCGACGGCTTGAGCCTGGCTCGGCTCGAGGATGCTCCCCATGGCATAGATCTCGGTGCTCTCGAGCCGCGCCTCCCCGGGGTCCTGTCGACTCCGTCCGGCCGCCCCGAGTTCGACCACCCCGACCTGATGGCTGACCTTCCCCGGTTGCGGACCGAGCTCGCCGATCACGACCCGCCGGTCTCAGGCATGGTGCTCGTGAACCGGCGCACGCTCCGGTCGAACAACTCGTGGATGCACAACATCGAGGTCCTGGTGAAGGGCAAACCCCGATGCACTCTCCAGATCCACCCGGTCGATGCCGGGCAACTGGGCATCGAGACCGGTCAGACCGTCTCGGTGGCATCCCGGGCGGGCGAGCTCGAGGTTCCAGCCGAGGTCACCGACGCCGTTCGTCCCGGCGTGGTCAGCTTGCCCCACGGATGGGGTCACGGGATGCCGGGCACCCGCCAACGAGTGGCGGCCCGTCATGCCGGGGCCAACGTCAACCGCCTCACTCCCGACGACTCGATCGATCCCTTGTCGGGAACGTCGCAACTCACCGGGATCGCCGTCGCCGTGAGGCCCGTAGGCTGACCCGGTGCCGACAATCATCTCCAGCGAGGCGCCGCTAAACGTTCGTGCCGACGGCGACGATCGGCGCCCGGCCCTGATACTGATCAACCCCCTGGGCACCACCCTCGAGGTGTGGGATCCGCTGCTCGACCGGCTCCTCGAACACAACTACGTGGTTCGATTGGACCTGCGGGGTCACGGGCTGTCCGAGCTCCCCGACAGCGACGAACCCTTGACCCTCGGGGGACTGTGCGACGACGTGCTCGCCGTCATGGACGCCCTCGAGCTGTCGAGGGCCCACCTGGTCGGAGCGTCGCTGGGCGGTCTCGTGGCTGCGTCTCTGGCCGCCGACCACCCGGAACGGGTCGATCGGCTCGTGCTCATCGCGACGGCCCCTCATCTCGGACCCGACTACTGGTGGCAACGGACCATGGCGACCGTCGAGGCGGAGGGACTCGAAGGGGTGGCAGACCATGTCCACGAGATCCTGTTCTCGCCCGAGTGGATCGAGGCCAGCCCCGACGCCTCCGCACGAGCCAGGCAGATGTTCCTCGAAACGCCGAGCGACGCCTACCTCGCCGGGGCCGGCGTGATCCTCGACACCGACCTGCGTGAGCCGCTGAAACGCATCCGATCGAGCACGCTTCTCGTGGTCGGCGAGAACGATCCGGTTCTCCGGCACTATCCGGCCGAAGACGTGCTCGCCGAGGTGCCCGATGCCGAGGCGGTCATCGTCGGCGGGGCCCGCCACCGCGTGTTTCTCGAACAGCCCGACGCCGTCGCGTCGGTGATCTGTCAGTTCCTGACCGATCCCGACGCCCGCTGAGCGTCCGGTCCGCTCAGAAGAGCCAAGGGAACTGGGTCCAGTCGGGCTCTCGCTTCTCGAGGAAGGCGTCGCGACCTTCGACCGCTTCGTCGCTCATGTAGGCGAGGCGGGTTGCCTCGCCGGCGAAGACCTGCTGGCCGACCAGGCCGTCGTCGACGAGGTTCATGGCGAACTTGGCCATTCGCTGGGCGGTGGGACTCTTTGCGTTGACGACCTCGGCCCACTCGAGGGCGGCCGCTTCGAGCTCGGCGTGGGGCACCACCCTGTTGACCATGCCCATGGCCTGGGCCTCGGCCGCCGTGTGGTCGCCGCCGAGGAAGAAGATCTCACGCGCCCGCTTCTGGCCGATCTGGCGAGCCAGATAGGCCGAGCCGTATCCACCGTCGAAGCTGGCCACGTCGGTGTCGGTCTGCTTGAAGATGGCGTGATCAGCGGACGCGATCGTGAGATCGCACACGACGTGAAGTGAGTGGCCACCACCCACCGCCCACCCCGGAACCACGGCGATCACGACCTTCGGCATGAAGCGAATGAGCCGCTGGACCTCGAGGATGTGCAGCCGTCCCACCCGGGCCGCGTCGACGGTGTCGGCGGTGTCCCCGGCGGCGTACTGGTAGCCGGTGCGGCCTCGGATGCGCTGGTCGCCACCGCTGCAGAAGGCCCAGCCACCGTCCTTGGGCGATGGTCCGTTGCCGGTCAGCAGTACGCAACCGACGTCGGAGGTCATTCGGGCATGGTCGAGGCACCGATACAGCTCGTCGACCGTGTGGGGTCGGAAAGCGTTGCGGACCTCGGGCCGGTCGAAGGCGATCCGGACCGTTCCCTGGTCGACGGCCCGGTGATAGGTGATGTCGGTCAGACCCTCGAAGCCGGGCACCTGACCCCACCGGTCGCGGTCGAACAGCTCGGACACCATGCCGGGAGCGTAGCCGGATCGCCCGTCGTGTTTTGCGTCCCGAGCCCGGGCGGTGAGACAGTTTTCCCGTGCCACTCGAGGTCGACCGCTCGCGCCCCCTCGCGCTCGCTGTGATCGTGATCGCGCTCCTCGTCGCCCTGGTGAGCCCCGCCGGCGCCGACGAGGACGAGGAGAGACTCGAAGAGCTCAAGGCCGAGCGCGAACAGGTTCAGTTGGAGCTGGCTGCTCGGGCAATCCAGGTCGACGCCGCCACGGCCAACCACGAGGACCTGATCACTGCGCTCGACGACATCAACGCCCTCGTCGACCTGCAGGAGTCCCGACTCGCCGAAGCGGAGCAATCGGTCCGGTCCGCCGAACAGCACGTTCGAGACGCCGAGCGCCGCCGGGCTGAGATCGCCGCCGAGATCGAAGGACTCAACGGGGTGCTGGTCGATCTCGCCGTTGCCGCCTTCACGGGAGAGAGCGGAGCCAACGGAGAAGACCTGACCGCCTTCCTCGTGGCCGAGGACCCCACACAGGCGGCCCGCCGGCGCAGCCTCGTCGAGTTCCAGACCGGGAGTCTCAGCGACACCATGGATCGGATGCGCCGGCTCGAGTCCGAGGCCGGGATCGTGGAGGACCAGAGAATCGCGGCCGTCGGCGAGGCCGAAGCGGAGCAGGCGGAGGTGGAACGACGTCGGGGCGAGCTGGAAGTCTCGCAATCGGCCCAGATCGAGCTGGTGATCGCCGCCGAGGCTCGCCTCGAGGCCCGGCTCGCCGAGGCGGCGTTCATCGAGGAGATGGACGCCGAGCTGGCCGGGCAGATCCGCCGGCAGGAGGAAGCGATCGCCCGTCGGATCAGGGAAGAGGCCGCCCGCAAGGCGGCCGAGGAGGCGGCCCGGCGGCGGACCAACCTCCCGGCGCCCGTCGACCGGGACGACCTGGTCAACGCCGAGGGCTTCATCGTGCACGTCGATGTCGCCGACGCAGTTGGTCGCATGATCCGCGCGGCCGAGGGCGACGGCGTGCGGCTCACGGGTTGGGGTTGGCGGTCCTCCCAGCGGACCGCCGAGCTGCGGGTCATAAACGGCTGCCCCGACGTCCACGAATCCCCACCGAGCAGCTGTCGAATCCCGACCGCGCGTCCTGGTCAGTCAATGCACGAGTTCGGCCGGGCCATCGACTTCGAGCGCTGCTGGTACAGCTCGGCATGCTTCCAGTGGCTCTCGAGCAACGCAGCCGCCTACGGGTTCGTCAACCTGCCGGGGGAGAGCTGGCACTGGAGCACCAACGGACGGTAGGAAAGCCGGGCTGGTGTCGGCTCTCGACACACTCCGCCAACTAGTCTGTCGCCATGACCTCCCGGCCAGGAGCGCTGGGCGCGCGCGGGGCGCCGCGTTTCCTCCCACTCTTCGCCATGCTCATCGCTCTGTTCGTGGCTGCCCCTGCGCTGGCCCAAGACGACGTGGATCGTCTCGAAGAGCTCAAGGCGGAACGGGAGCGGATCCAGGCCGAGCTGGCCGCTCAGGCCCTCGAGGTCGATGCGGCCACCGCGACCTTCGACGAGCTCGCCAACGCGCTCGACGACATCAATGCGCTGGTCGACCTGCAAGAGGCTCGATTGGCCGAAGCCGAACAGGCGGTCAGGTCGGCCGAGGCCCAGGTCGTCGCCGCTGAGGCTAGGGAGGCCCAGATCCTCGCCGAGATCGACGGCCTGTCCGCCGGGGTGGCCGATCTGGCCGTCTCGTCGTTCACCGGAGAGGTCGGCGCCAACGGGGAGGACCTGACGGCCCTTCTGTTGAGTGACGACCCGACCCAGGCGGCTCGGCGCCGCAGCCTCGTCGAGTTCCAGACCGGCAGTCTGGCCGACGGCATAGATCGCATGCGGGCGCTGGTCGCCGAGGCCGAGCTCGTGAGCGACCGGCGCCGCCTCGCCGTCGAAGCCGCCGAGGCCGGACGTATCGCCGCCGCCGAGCGGGCCGGAGAGCTCGAGGAGGCCAAAGGGGCCCAGCTCGAGCTCGTGATCGCCGCCGAGGCTCGCCTCGAGGCCCGACTCGCCGAGGCGGCTTTCATCGAGGAGCGCGACGCGGCTCAGGCCGCCGAGATCAAGAAGCAGGAGGAGGCGATCGCCCGTCGGATTCGCCAGGAGGCGGCCCGCAAGGCGGCCGAGGAGGCGGCAAGACGGGCGGCCAACCGTCCACCGATCGCCACACCCGACGACATCGTCAACGTCCGCGGCATCACTGTTCACGAGAGCATCGCGGGAACCGTCGAGGCCATGTTGGCCGCCGCTCGTGAAGACGGAATCGATCTTGGCGGGTGGGGCTATCGCTCCAACCTGAAACAGATCGAGCTCCGGCAGAAGCACTGTGGAACCTCCGACTACGCGGTCTGGGACATGCCGGCATCGGCGTGCCGGCCGCCTACGGCTCGACCGGGCCAGTCGATGCACGAGCGGGGTCTCGCAATCGACTTCACCTACAACGGCGGCTCGATCACGACCAGGTCGAACCCGGGCTTTGTGTGGTTGGCCAACAACGCGGGTCGCTACGGGTTCGTCAACCTCCCCAGCGAGCCGTGGCACTGGAGTACCGACGGCAACTGACCCCGACCGTCACTTCGGTCACGCTTTGTGCTACGACGTGGACTCAGGACCGACCACTCGCGGGCGATAGGGGTATATGGAACAGCCGGATGGCGGCCGTGTGCGACGTCACGCGGCTGTTCGAGCACTCTCAGCGGTGTTCGTGGGTCTCATAGTGATCGCTCCGCTCTCGGCCTCGGCCGAGGAGGATGTGGCGCGGGTCAGAGCGCTCCGCGAGGCCCGTGACGACCTCCACGAGGAGACCGAGGACGCCAACGAGGCCGTCGACGCGGCCACTGCGACGATCGACGAGCTGACGGCCGCTCTCGACGACATCAACTCACTGGTCCGCCTGCAGGCCATGCGCGTGGGCGACGCGGAGCGCGAGGTCGAGTCGGCCGAGCTGGCGGCAACGGAAGCCACCGACCGCTTGGGCGAGGTCGAGGCCGAGATGGCGGCCATGCGGACCCGGATCGTCGAATTGGCCGTCTCCGGCTTCACGGGAGAGGGAGCGGTTGCCTCCGACGACCTGACCGAGCTGGCCTTCTCCGATCAACCGGGTGACGCCGCCCGACTGCGTCACCTGCTCGACGTCCACACCGGAACTCTCAGCGACGGTCTCGACCGCCTGCGCTTGCTCGAAGTCGAGGCCATCTCGCTCGTCGACGAGCGCGACGAGGCCGTTGCCGCAGCCGAAGCAGGCGTCGAAGTCGTGGCCCGGCGCAGCGCCGAGCTCGACCGGGCTCGGCAGGATCAGGCGGTTCTCGTCCAGGCCGCCGAGACCCGGCTCGAGGCCCGCCTGGCCGAGGCTGCAGCGATCGAGGAGCGCGACGCCGAGCTCGCCCAGCAGATCCGCGATGAGCAACAGGCGATCAACCGCCGTATCGCCGGATTGGCGGCCACCCAGGGTGTCGAGGTGCCCGATCCGGTCGACCTCGATGACATCGTCACCCTCCGGTTCCCCGACCACCGACCCGACTTCACCATCGAGGTGCACGTCGACATAGCCGAGGCGACCGAGGCCTTGTTCATCGCAGCCTTCGAGGACGGGCTCGACCTCACTGGCTTCGGCTACCGCCCCATCCAGACCCAGATCGAGCTCCGGGCCCAGCATTGTGGCCCGAGCGACGAAGACATCTGGCTCAAGCCGGTCGCGGAGTGTGCTCCGCCCACGGCTCGGCCGGGCACCTCGAAGCACGAGCAGGGGCTGGCCATCGATTTCGCCTACAACGGCCGGTCGGTCAGCACCCGGGACAGCGTGGCCTTCGCCTGGTTGGCCCAGCACGCCCCCGCCCTCGGCTTCGTGAACCTGGACATCGAGCCCTGGCACTGGAGCGCCGGCTGACCCTCAGGGCTCGCCGAGGCCGGAACCGGTCGGCAGAGCTACCACGCCCTCCCGGGGATACAGAGACTCCGGTACAGCCGAAACGAGAGGCCCGGTGCCGAGACCGTGGGCCTCGTCGCCGGGCACGGCCGCAGCCACGTGGGCGGCTGCCAGCAAGGCCACGGGACCGTCGATCGACGATGTCACCACGAGGCGGCGATCGGGGTCGAGTCGACGGGCCAGGTCCATGACGATGTCGATGCCACCGACAGCAGCCGCCTTCACGACCAGGACGGCGGCTCCCGATCGCTCGAGGGCGGTCAGCGGATCGGCGCTCTCGCCGACGCCGACGTCGAGCCCGACAGCGACGCCGGTCTCTCGGGTGATCGCGCCGTACTCGGCGATGTCGGGTGTCGGGTCCTCGATGTAGCCGATGCGGCGAGGCCCGACGCGCCCGATCACGTGCACCGCAGTTGCCGTGGTCCAGCCCCGGTTGGCGTCGAGCCGCAATTCGATGCCGGCGCCCGCCGCTTCGCTGGCGGCGATTATGCGGCGGGCATCGACGGCCGGATCGTCCCCGGCGACCTTGAGTTTGATGGCCGGCATGCCGGCCGCCCGGAGCGCAGACACCGCCGCAGCCACCCCGGCGGGATCGGGTGCTGCGACGAGTCCGTTGACCCTGACCACCCCGGGCGAGCCGGCCCGAAGGTACTGGGCGAGCGGTACGTCGGCGACGCGGGCCTGGGCGTCGAGCAGGGCGCTGCTGACAGCGAAACGGGCGACGGGCTCGAGGGCGGCGTCGGCCAGGCTCGCTCGGGCATCGTCGAGGGAGAGACCGGTGACGCCCTCGGCCCAGGCCCTGAGCACGCCCGCCCGCTCGTCGAGGTCGACCGTCGGCTGGCCCGGAACCGATGAGGCCTCGCCGAGACCGACGACGCCGGAGTCGGTCCGGAGCGTCAAGGTGAGAGCGCTCCGGTCGCCGACGGGGCCGACAGCGGTGGCCACCTCCTCGGTCAGACGAAGGTCGATCGTCGAGAGGTCATAGCCGACGATGGTCATGAGTGCTCCTTCAAGAAGTCGCCGACAGCTGCGGCGGTGGCGCCCGGGTCCTCCATCGGCAGCGCATGTCCGAGTCCGGCGAGCTCGATTGCCTGCCCGTCGGGCGGAACCGAGGCCAGCTCATCGGCGAGTCGCACGTACCGGCCGTCGAGGCCGCCCGCCAGCGCAAGCAACGGTGCCCGCAGGGCGGAGAGCCTGTCCCAGACGGGCGGCATGGAGCCGGTTCCGGTGCCGCGCAGCGAATTGGCCCATCCGACGGCCGAGGACTGCGATCGGGCCGTGATCTCGGCGGCGAGACGTTCACTCCCCATCGCGGCCCGAAGCGGCGCGAACAAGTCGAGGGCCAGCCAGTTCGTCACGAAGTCGCGAGGACCGAGTCTCTCCACCTCTGCGGCGCGCTCGTAGTCGAGATCGTGTCGGGCGGCCCGCTCGCGGGGATCGGCGAGCCCCGCCGTCGCGCTGATGGACGTGACCGAGGCGAAGAACCAGGGGGCTCGGGCGGCCATGGAGAGGGCTATGCGTCCCCCCATGGAGTATCCGGCCAGGTGAACCGTCGTCGGTTCGTGGTCGGCGACGAGCGAGAGAACCTGGTCGACCACAGACGCCATGGTGTAGGGCTCGAGCCGGTCCGGGGCGTCCGAGTCGCCATGGCCGACGATGTCGGGAGCGACCACGGACAGGTCGGGGGGCAGGGCATCGATGAACGGTGCCATCGTTGCGGCCGATCCCGTGAAGCCGTGCAGAACCAACGCGGTCGGCCCGGGCCCCGGCCGGCGCCGGACTGCAAGAGTGGTTCCGTCCGGGGTGGCGAAGCGCTCGGACTCGCCGGTCACGACTTAAGGGCCTCGGTCACGGCGTCCTGAACGGCTCGATGGGCGGCCACATTGCGGTCGGTTTCCACGGGCACGACGATCACTGCGGTTCCCTCGGACGCGCCGACGGCGGTGAGCGCCTCGCCCAGCCCGGCTACGTCGACCTGGGCGAAGTGGAGACCGTCGACTCCATCCAGGAAGGAGAAGTCGGTGCCGTGGGGCGTGTGGAAGAGCTCGGTGTAGCGCTCGGCGTCGATGGCGTGACGAACGGGAAGGAACGAGAAGATGCCACCACCGTCGTTGTGCGGAATGACGATGGTGAGCGGTATGCGACTTCGGGCTGCGTCGAGGATGGCGCCGATGTCGTGCAGGGCTGCGACATCGCCGATGAGCACGGTCACCGGCTCGTCGCCGAGGCCGCGGCTCACGCCGATGGCAGTGGCCACGACACCGTCGATTCCGTTGATGCCCCTGTTGGCGACCACTCGCGTCGAGCTGTCGACGGGGAGGAAGGTGTCGACGTCGCGCACGGGCATGGAGCTCGACGCCACGATCGTGGACATCGCGGATTCGGCGAGCGCGGCCACGATGTGGGCCTCGGTGTCGGCGGGCCCGGACGCCAGGCATTCGGACACGGCCCGCCGCGCCCGACCACCGAGCGTCACCCATGACCCGGCTTCCGTGGCGGGCGGGGACGGGGGAGAGCCGACGGCTGCCAGGGTCGCTGCCGGGTCGGCGACGACGACATGGGTCGAGGCGTGTGATGGATCGGGGCTCGCAGTGCGATCGTCGATGATGACGTGGGGTGACGTGAGGCTCTCCCACCACAGGCGAATCGGCTTGGCCGTCGGAGTGTCCCCGATACGGAGTACCACCCCCGGCTCCGGTGCCGAACCGGATCCGACGACGAGCTCGGCGGCGTCGACGACCGGTGTGCCCTCGGGAGCCCCTCGGAGGCCACTCAACCCGTCGGCGATGATCGGAGCCTTCCAGGCGGTAGCGAAGTCCCAGATCGCCTGGCGACGGCCGCGGCGATCGGGTCCGGCCCTCACAGCGTCGGGGCCGGCGACGATGACGGCGTTACCGCGATCGACGAGAAGGGCCCGCAGCTCGTCGACGGCCTGATGGCCGGCCCGCACCGGTTCGCCGAAGTACTGCTCGATCAGAGCAGGCCGACTGTCATCGTCCGGCTCCTCGAGCGGCAGTCGGAAAGGCCAGTTGACGTGGACCGGACCCCGGTCGACAAGAGCGGCGCGGACCGCTCGATGGCCCTCGCGGACTGCGTGATGGAGACCCCCATCCGAGCCCACCGGCATGGAGATGAAGAGGCGAGTCCGACTGCCGTAAAGCGACAACTGGTCGAAGGCCTGACCGACACCCCAGCCCCGGTGCTCGGGGGGTCGGTCCGCGGTCAGCACGACGAGGGGGACGCCTGCCTCCGATGCTTCGGCGACCGCCGGCAGGAAGTTCGCGGCTGCGGTTCCCGATGTGCAGATGAGACCGACCGGGTGGCCGGTGACCTTGGCCTGGCCCAGGGCGGCGAAGCCGGCGATGCGTTCGTCGAGATGGATCGAATGGGACAGCCCATCGGTGGCTGTCGCAGCAAGGGCGAGCGGGGCCGATCGGCTCCCCGGGGAGATCACGACGTGGGAGAGGCCGGCCTGCACACAGCCGGAGAGGAAGTGTCGGGCTGCGGTCGTGGCTGAGGGCCGGGGAAGCTCGGTCATGGTCCGAGTCCGAGTGTAGGCAGGGGCCTGAGTCAGCCTCGGAACCGATCCAGGGTTGTCTCGGCGCCCTCGCCCATGAGCAGCACGGAATTGCCGTCGATCGAAGCCGGTCGGGTCGGAAGGGTGACCGACTCCGGCAGGCCACTGCGGAGCCGCCGGGCCAGGTCGACGGCGTCGCCGACCGAGGTCTGGTCGTCGATGGCGATCGATCCGGCGATCGCCTGGAGTATCTCGTTGACGGTCAGCGGGTTGCGCTCCCCGGCCAGCTTCGACGTGAGCGCCCGGAGGAACTCCTGTTGCCGTTTCACGCGACCCAGGTCCGAAGTGGGGTCGAGCACGTCGCCTCCGTCGATTCGCTCGGTGTAGCGGCGCGAGCGCACGTAGGCAAGAGCCTGGGTGGAGTCGAGCTTCACCTCGCCCGCCTCGGGAAGGTCGAGTCCGGACCGCCGGTCGTAGGCCGGATGGGGTATCGAGATCGTCACGCCCCCGACCGCATCGACGAGTTCGATGAAGCCGGCCAGGTCGACCTGGGCGTAGTTCGTGATCGGGATACCGAGGGAACCACTGACCGTTCGGATCACGGCATCGGGACCCCGGGCGATCGCGGTGTTGATGCGCTGCGAACCACCGCCGTCAATCGGGAGCCACAGGTCGCGGGGGAGCGACATGATTGCACCGCCGTCCTCCGACAGCCGCAGGACCATGATCGTGTCCGAACGCTCGCCCGAGATCCCGTCGCCGAGTATCAAGGCCGAGTTCTCGGTTGTCGCATCGATTCCGCTGCGAGAGTCGGTTCCGACGATCAACACGTTTGTGCCCGTGTCAGATGGAGACAGCGCCGTCCCCACATCGACCCGCTCGATCGATTCGAAGGTGCGCCAGGCCAGGAAGGCCGGAACGGCTACGAGTACCCCGACGACGGCGAGGAGGACGGTGACGACGAAAGGCCAACGCCGGCGGCGCCGCGGGTCGAGCCCTTCGTCCGAGCCCGGTGCCGGCTCGGGAGACTCCGGTTCGACCGGCCCGGGTTGCTCGGCCGGTTTCGGTGCTGGCGCGGGCTGCCGTCGCCCGAGAATCCGCGGGTCGGGCGGGCGCTCGTCGATCGGCGGAACCGTCGCCAGGCGCTCGCGGAGAGTTGGGTGATGCGGTGGCCCGGGGTCGCTCACCCGTGTAGTTCAGCACGTGAGCGCCTGCTTCGGGCGGCAGCCCGGCGTTCGAAGTACCGATCGGCTGTCATTCGCGCCTACTGTGGGCTCACGCCGGCAATTACGGCGGCTTCGACGCGACAAACGAGATGAGAGTTGTTCCATGGCACTGAATGAACGGCGGCTTACCGGACGAGATGTTCTGGCAAAGACCTTCCAGGCGCGAACCAAACGGGGCTACGACCCCGTGGAGGTCGACGCCTACCTCGAGCTCGTGGCCGCGCAGATCGACATGTTGCACGGAGACATCGTCCGGGCCGCCGAAGGGGCGCCCGTTGTCGCGGCGGCTCCCGGTGGCGATCAGGTCGAGGCGCTGGCGGCCGAGATCGATGCCATATCGGCCGAGAGAGACGCATTTCGAGCGGAGCGGGAGGGCCTCGAAGCGGCCCACGCCGAGCTCCTCGAGGCCAAGACAGCGCTAGAGACGGAGAACATCCAGCTCCGGGCCCAGGTGACCGCCGTGGCGCCACCGCCGCCCGGAGCGGCCGTCGAGGTCGAGGCCGTCACCGAGGAGTCGACGGTCGCGATCGCCGAGATTCGAGCCGAAGCAGCCGAATCGACTCTTCCGGCCGCCACGAGCGACGAGCGCGCCGCCGAAGAGAGCTACGAGCTGATCCTGCGGATGGCTCGGCGCTCGGCAGAGGAGACGATCGCCGAGGCCCATGCCCGGGCCGACGAGATCGTGGCCGACGCCAACTTCACCGCCGCCCAGATCTCTCGGGAGAGCGACCGCAAGGCTTTCGAAGCGGCCAACAAGCTCCAGGCCGACCTCGCCGAGATCAGCCAGGAGATCGACAGCCGCAAGGGCGAGCTCGATCGGCTCGACTCGTTGTCGGGCGAACGCCGCGACGCCATGCGGGAACTGGCCAGCCAGCTGCTCGTCATCGCCGAGGACGGCGGACGCAGCCTGCCCGCCGGCGACGAGGTTCTCGACGTCCGCCAGGCGCCCAGCGACACGAGCGTCTGACCGGCCACCGTGCTCTGCTGTGTCGGTGACCTGCTCACCGACATAATCGTCAGGCCGGCGACCCCGACCGTGACCGGAAGCGACACACCCAGCCAGGTCTCGTACCGGCAGGGGGGTAGTGCCGCCAACGTGGCGGTAGCGGCCGCGGCCCACGGCCCCGCCCGTTTCGTCGGCCGCATCGGCGACGACGGCCGGGGCGACGACCTGATCGCTGCGCTCGAGCAGCGGGGCGTCGAATGCGTTGTCAGTCGCGGGGGAACCACGGGCTCGATCGTGGCCCTGATCGACTCCGCAGGCGAGCGGTCCTTCTTCACGGACAGGGGCGCGGCGCTCGACCTGAGTGCCATTCCGCCGGACGCTCTCGACGGTGTCGAATGGATCCACATTCCCGGGTACTCCTTCGTCGACGGCGCCCTGGCCGAGACGTGCCAGGAGGTCGTGGGCGAGGCGATGGATCGGGACATCCCCGTCTCGATCTCGACCTCGTCGACCACGGCCCTCGTCGAGTTCGGCCGGCTCGGCTTCCTCGAGCTGATCGCCGCCATCGGCCCCCGGGTGGTCATCGCCAATCGACCCGAAGCCCACTACCTGCTCGGCGCCGAGGAGGAGTTCCCCGGAGCGACCTACTCGGTGATCACCGACGGCCCCAACCCGACCCGTCTACGGGGCCCCGACGGCGAGCACCGGTCGGAACCCGTGACCGTACCCGAAGTCGTCGACACGACCGGGGCCGGTGATGCCTTCGCCGGAGGGTTCGTATCGGCGTTGATCGAGGGGCTCGACGGGCCGGCGGCGCTCGACCGGGGCCACCGCTCGGCGGCCGAGGTCGTGCAGCGAATCGGCGGCGGCGGCGAAGACCTCGACGGGCTGGGCCGATGATCGAGATCCGGTTGTCAGAGCCGGTCCGACGGGCCCGGGAAGAAGGGCGACCGATCGTCGCCCTGGAGTCAACGGTGTACTCGACCCTGGGTCTGCCGGTGCCGCACAATCGCGAAGCGCTCGACCGGTGCTGTGCAGCCGTCGAGTCGGCCGGCGCCGTACCTGCCGTCACCGCCGTGCTCGACGGGCAGCCGGTGGCCGGTCTGACCGACAACGAGGTCGACCGGATACTGACCAGTGATAACAAGACAGCCGAACGCGATCTCCCCGTCGCGATCGCCCAGCGCTGGGAGACGGGGGTGACCACGGTGTCCGCTGCGCTCGCCATTGCCGAATCGGCCGCAATTCCCGTCTTCGCCACCGGAGGGATCGGCGGTGTACACCGTGAGGTGCTCGACACCGGCGACATCAGCGCCGACCTCGGTGCCATCGCCCGCCGTCGTGTCGTGACCGTCTCGGCCGGTGCCAAGTCCTTCCTCGACCTGCCCCGAACCCTCGAGGCGTTGGAGACCCTGGGGACTCCGGTGGTCGGCTGGCAGACCGATGAGTTCCCCGCCTTCACGGCTCGATCCAGCGGGCTCCCCCTGGCCCATCGCTTCGACGAGATCGAACGCCTTGCCGAGCTCGCCCACTCTCAAGTCGGCGGATTCGGCCGGGGCCTGCTCGTCGTCACGCCCGTGCCGGAGTCGGCCGCTCTCGACCAGGCGGTTCACGATCAGGCCCTGGAGTCGGCGCTGCGGCATGTCGCCGACGCCGGCCTGCGGGGCGCGGCGGTCACCCCCTACGTGCTCGAGCACATAGCAGCTGCATCGGGGGGCCGGTCGGTTCCCGCCAACCTCGCTCTCGTCGAGAACAACTCGGTACTGGCCGGACGACTGGCGGCCGCCCTCGCTGGGTGACCGGGTGCCGATTTAGTCCACGCAACGTGACGACGCGAGACTGTCGCGAGGAGGAGGCCCCGTGACGATCGGTCAGTTGCTCGCGTCCGTTGTCGGATCAGACGTTCCCATCCACATCACCGCCTACGACGGCAGTGAACTGGGTCCGACCGACAGCCGCACCCGGATTCACATAGCGTCGCCCGACGCCATCAAGCGGATCGTGGCGGCGCGAGGTCAGGAGCTCGGCTTCTCACGCGCCATCATCGCCGGCGACATCGAGGTCACCGGCGACGTGTTCGGACTGTTCGACGTAGCGGAGAGGGTGGCCGAGCCCACGCTCGACCGCAGTCTCGTCCGGCCCGCGGCAGAGATCCTCGGTCTGCGGAGCTGGCGCGACGTCGCCAAGCTCCGACCGCTGCCTCCGCCTCCCGAGGAGATCAGGCTGTCGGGCCGGCTCCATTCACGAGCTCGCGACGCCGAGGCGATATCGAGCCACTACGACGTGTCGAACGATTTCTACGATCTCGTCCTCGGTCCGGCCATGACGTACAGCTGCGCGGTGTTCGAGTCCGAGCACGACACCCTCGAGACGGCTCAAACGAACAAACACGACCTGATCTGCCGGAAGCTGGCTCTCGAACCGGGCATGCGTTTGCTCGACATCGGCTGTGGCTGGGGCTCGATGGTCGTTCATGCCGCCCGTCACTACGGCGTGCAGGCCGTCGGTGTGACCATCTCGCGCGAGCAGGCGGAACGGGCCCGGAAGCGGGTCGCCGACGCTGGTCTCGGTGATCAGGTCGAGATTCGAATCCAGGACTACCGGGACGTCGTCGACGGACCCTTCGACGCCATCAGTTCCGTGGGCATGGCCGAACACGTCGGGGGGCCCAAGGAGCTTCGGACGTACTTCCGGGCCGTCGAACGGCTCCTGGCGTCGGATGGACGGTTCTTGAATCACGCCATCACCCGGGCCGCCAACGTGACGCCCGCCGGATCCGGCGGGTTCATCCAGCGCTATGTCTTCCCCGACGGGGAGCTGCACGAGATCGGAGCGACGATCTCGGCCATGCAGGAGTCCGGCTTCGAAGCCCGCCACATGGAGACACTCCGACTGCACTACGCCCGCACCCTGAGGGCCTGGGTGGACAACCTGGAGCGCCACTGGGACGACGCCGTAGCCGAGGTCGGCCGCGGACGGGCCTGGGTGTGGCGGCTGTACATGGCCGGCTCGGCCGTCGCCTTCGAGCGAGGCGAGATCCAGGTCAATCAGGTTCTGGCGGTTCACGACGGGACCCGCCACGAGCTCCCGCTGCGGCCCGATTGGTGATCGAAACGATCAGTCGCCGGCGGCGGACGAGATGATCTTGGCCGCCTCGACCACGTCGGATTGCTTGCGCTCCAGCTGGTTGCGGAGGACACGCTCGAGCTGCGGGGCGGTCAGCGGCTTGGAGAACAGGTAGCCCTGCATGTAGCGGCAACCGTGGCTGCGCAGGAAGTCGACCTGCGCCTTCGTCTCGACACCCTCGGCGATCACGTCGAGGTTTAGACCGCGGGCCAGCGAGATAACAGCGGTCACGAGCGGGGCACCGCTCTCGCCGATGCGGTTGATGAACGACCGGTCGATCTTCAAGGTGTCGACCTCGATGCGGTCGAGATAGTCGAGACCAGTGTGGCCGACGCCGAAATCGTCGATGGCCGTGCGGATGCCCATCTCTCGGAACTTGGCGATTGTGGCGTTGACCTCCTCGGGCCGTTCGAGGGCCAGCGACTCGGTCAGCTCGAGTTCGAGGCGGGACGGATCGAGACCGGACTCCTGGAGGGCCCGGGCGACGTTGTCGGTCAGCCTGATCGACTTCTGGAACTGGCGGGGGGACAGGTTTACCGCCACGGTGATGGCGGGCAGGCCCAGGCGGGTCCACCGGGACGCGGTACGGCACGCCTCGTTCAGCGTCCACTGACCGATCGCCTCGATGAGGCTCGACTCCTCGGCGACTGGAACGAACTTGTCGGGGCCGATCTCGCCCAAGGAAGGATGGAGCCACCGCAGCAAGGCCTCGACTGCGAAGATCTCGCCGGTCGTGATGTCGACCTGGGGCTGGTAGTAGAGCTGGAGCTCGCGGTTCTCGAGCGCCCGATGGAGCGCCGCTTCGATCTCCAGTCGGTGGGCACCCGGCACCCGCTGCTCGGGTGAATAGCTGACCACCATGTTCCGGCCCCGTTCCTTGGCCTCGAACATGGCGGTGTCGGCGTTCTCGATCAAGGTGTCGACGTCTTCACCGTCCTTCGGGTACTGGGCCAGACCGATCGACGGCGTCACGTAGATGTCTCGCAGGCCCACGTCGAAGGGCTCGAGGAACTGGTCGAGAAAGAGCCGTCCGATGGCGTGGGAGTGGCGGGCGTCCTTGACGAACGGTACGAGGATGGCGAACTCGTCACCGCCGAGCCGCGCCACGGTCAGGTCGTCGGCCACTCGCAAGGAGGCCGAGTGCAGTCGGTGGGCGACCTGCCGCAGCAACTCGTCGCCGGCGTCGTGTCCGAGCGTGTCGTTGACAGCCTTGAACCGGTCGAGGTCCAGGAACATCACACCGAAGTCGTTCTCGCGCAGACGGGCGCTCTCGAGGGCCAACTCGAGACGATTGAAGAAGAGGGGCCGGTTGGGTAGCGAAGTGAGCGAGTCGTGCTGGCCCTGATGCTCGACAGCCACCCAGTGGCGGACCAGCTGGAGAAGGTGCCATGCGACGAGCAGGGAGATGATGCTCGAGCCGACCGTGAGTGCGGGCAGAGACAGGTCGAGCGAGGTGACGAGGTTGACGCCGACGAGAATCGGACCGACGAGCACCACGAGGAACGAGATGAGGCTCCGGCGAGCGTCGACTTCGGAGCTGGCGATCACGACGGGAGCGAAGGCTTCGGCCAGATTCGTGTGCAGGAGTGAGGCGAAGGCCAACCCGGCTCCGATCACTGCTGTGACGGGCAGGATCTCCGAGCCGCCCATGTCGAGCGCGTGAAAGACGGTGACGCCGAGCAGACAGACCTGGGAGAAGGCTGTGAGCCCGAGCGGCACGCGGATCTCACCGGAATCGTGACCGCTGAACCACAGAAGGAAGGCGACCGTGTACAAGGCTCCGCACAAGGCCAGGGTGGCGGCGAGCCCCTCGAGCATGAGGCTGACCGTCCAGGCCTCGGGCTCGACGGCGAGCAGGTAGAAGGTGAGTCCGATTCCGCTGGTGAAGATGAGCGTCTCACGTTCGGTGACCACGGGCCGGCTGGCCAGCCGGTGCTTCACCAACCAGAGCGAGCCGACGACCGTGATGATGGCACTGACCAGGAGCGTGATCGAGAGAGCCAACTCGTCGAGAAAGAGTGTCGTGAGGGCGCCGACATGGCCAGCGGCGATGACGATCGAACCGATCGGTCGTTGTTCGAGGGTGTCATCGCTGCGGTTGCGGATCGCCGAAACGAAGGGGACGGCGAGCGTGGCCGTGGCCAGGACGATCATCACCGAGCCGACGATGAGAGCCGAGACCGTGCCCGACATGAAGACGGCGGCCGCGCCGATCGTCAGCACGACGGGGAGAGCCCATCGAAGCTGTTTGAAGTTCATGCGCGGCTCCACACGTTCTGATACGGCACTTCAGAGCAGCCTCGTCATGGGTCTCACGTCCCAATAACCTCAGAGAAGATCGGTCGGATCGGGATTCTCGAGACGGAAGAGTGCCCGGTCGGCCTGGGCGTCGGCCCGGGCCCAGGTGTCCATCAGATCCTCGTCGGTTCGGCGATGAGCAAACCCGACGGTGGCCTCGAGACCGGCGCCGTAGAGCTTCAGGGCCAGATCACGGGCTTGGCGTTCGAGGCTGGGCAGTGAGTCGAGTGGGGCCCGGAGTACGGCCAGAGAACTCGTCGACGTGATGGCCACTCGATCGGTCCGAGCCAGCTGGTGACGCAGCAGCCGGGCCGCCCGGTCGCGTAGGAGACGATCACGTTCCTCGTCGTCGTGCGGGCCGGCCAGGTCGATCGAGATGATGCCGACGCGCAGGCCCGTCTCGGCGACGATGCGGTTTTCCTCGTCGAGGAACTCCCGCCAGGCGGCGGCGTCGAGCGCCACGCCCTTGCCTGTTGTCTTCAGATAGTCCTTTGACGCAGCCACACGAACCTCACTCTGTTCATGTCCGGGGCCCGAACGGACCCGCCTTCTACTGAGCAGATCGGCCCAGGAGCGTCGAACTAAAGGATTTCGGACCAGGGGGTTGCGCGCTGGTCGGCGACGGTCAGGCGACGAGGCTGCCGAGCTCGTCGAAGGGGCGGAACAGCGCCGATACGTCTACCTCATCGGCACCCTCCTGCCTGACCAACACGGCTAGCAGGGCATGTAGGGCAGCGGCACAGCCCGACGGCATATCGATCTCCATATCGGCGCAGAAC
>JAAUYH010162652.1_pt1 | contig 31806 bp, 12 predicted proteins | sample 7278061 | NCBI WGS metagenome assembly JAAUYH01 (sample SAMN14350203, study PRJNA611818) | marine sediment metagenome | isolation source: surface marine sediment (0.6m) | place: French Polynesia: Moorea | collected 2018-08 | reverse complement strand
TCGTGACTGAACAATTAAGGATTATGAATGGGAATTAAAAAGATTGAACAAGATATGGTCCAACTAATTAGTGTATAAGGCAAACATAATCGGTATATGGGTCTCAAACTTAACAGCCAGTTCGCGGCACATCTTACTAATCGCTTAAACCTCCAATATGAATCGTACAAAAAGTACCATCTAGTACATATATGAAATCAACCGCTCTAGATGCCTCGTGCATCTACTTCATTTCCAACTATGGAAAGTGAAGCGTCACAGAATGATAGAATCTCGATGAAGGCAGTGCCGGTAATACGGCTACTGCGTAGAATAGTTCTATCTGTATTCGAATGGGAACTTCACTGTATTCATAGTACTTGACTATCACCGGATATCAGTGCACGATATTGCTTTACACTCCCCTGTCCAAATTTTATTGACCCTGCTCATGTGATCAATATTCACCTACCATGAGAAAGCACAATTACGGGATGAGCGCTCATCCCTTAATTGTGCCTTCGCATGATAGGTAATAAGTTAAAAGAAAATTAGCTATAACTGAAAGGCAATAACTTTCAGTGTAGATATTGAAAGATATTTGCTACATAAAGCAAAGAACCCTCAGAAATTTATTTTTTCTCGGAATTCGAAGAATTTGTTTCTACGAAGTTTCAAATTCGAGAGGATTGTGAGATAATTATGGCATCCTAGCATTTGGTATGGTTTGGAGAGACCATTTTGTTTTAGGTCAGCTTTGATTCATACAAGGACGCTTGAAACAATCATCCTGTTTCATCGGATCCTTAACAGTTTTTGGAGCACGTAGTTATTGATGCTTGACCTAAAAGACTTCGAAGCGACAGAAAGGGCTATTTGTCGAATTTACTGTGATACAGCTACATAAATGAAAGAATAAGAATGCTCAAATCAGATTCAGTCAGGCCCCATTTTAGGGGCACTCTATGTGACTGTCAACCCCTTTATTTTGCGACTACGATTCCAGTAGAACTAAAAGAATGACAGTAGTAGTAGTAGTAGTGAGCATTCTGAATGATCTGTTAATTTATACAATTCCATGAATAAAATAGTTGTGCATTTCTAACGGCATCACTATCAGCGCGGTAAATTATAATTCCTCGGCCATTTTCGTACCCAGACACTAATTGCCTTTTGTGAATAAATGTTGTTGCCTGAGTTACATCCACCTCGCTACTTACAATGTTGTCTTTGGTCTTCTCGACTGTATTTTCTCCGCCATGCTAGGGTTTCCAGAGAGAATAGATAAAAAAGCGATTAGCTGCATTTCGTCCGGCTACCTTTTTTCTCCTCTGCGTCGTACCCAAAATTTGCCGTTCATTATCACTAATACTGTATTCGGATATTTGCTCCTCCTCTCATCCGTATAATGTTAATAGACCTCGATGGTCTGTTTGTCCTTCGTTTAATCTACAAAATTCACATTTGGCAGTACCTGCTTAACCACGGCACCATCAACAATCCAGATAGATTCAGGGGCCTTTTCTGTTAACCATTTTTCCTTGTCGTGATTCATTTCGGTCTCCAACTCGAGTCGAATGAATGAAGTAAATATCACCATTCTACTTGATAAATTATAGCCATGAAAAGAGGAACGTGTAGAACGCAATGCCTTTATCCTCATCCATAAAATATAACAGCAACAAAGGTACGTACATCTGTAGATTGAGAAAAGATATTTGATTTCAGATTTATTTTTAGCATACAAAGGGAATCTCAAAATATTTGAGATTCTAGTTCTTGAATGCCAGACTGAATCTTTCGTAGATCCTCCTTAGTTTGCTCATAATTTCTATATGCAGTTTGGTTGTATATCTAATCTCTAATTTCTTCATAAATGCGTTTTGTAGTTGGTGCAGTTTCTACTCTTGTACTTGCTTCGTTCACTCCGTAATGATTATAGAAAATTTCTTAATCTGTATCGTATAAAGATTGATCGTCGGCCATAGGAAACTCAACTTGGCGACCGTTAACGTACTTGGTGTGGTTCAAAACATTTCGAGCAGTGGAAACGCTATCCAAAAAGCCACTGAGGATTTTTCGATCAGAGCAGAAATCACTGGCGTTTCCAAAAGGCTTGTGTGGATAAAATCCGCGGATCATACTCTGTCGGACTACCACCAATATCAATTTTTAATATGTAGCCATTTTATTTATCATTCTTATTGCTTCAATAAATTGGGAATTAGAAAGACATTTTCGATTAATCCATCACTTCAAATATTCACTGTTAGTAGTTTCTAGTCAAGTCTAATTGAAAATCAACATCGCATCAATGAAAATTATAATGTGAGCTCGGTGTGCTATGAAGATTGCTGTCAGTAACATAAAGACCAAATAGTGTGGGCCAAAGGGGACCGAATTTGTTCACTAATCCGAAAAACCATAGCTAAAATGGTGAAAATCGTACTGTAATACAAAATAGTATAAAAATAGGTCAAATAAGAACCAAAAAATATAAGGCAGGAATAAACGCCTGACGGTCGAATAGAAAAGCAAGCGTCTTACTTAGGTATTGGAACACTGGAAGTCGTTACGCAAAAATACCACCAATTGATCTGTTTCCGGAACTTATTACTTTCTATTCACACGCTATTTTGCGTACTACACTTTCCATTCAAGGATTGAAACCTCTGATTAATCAAGTTCATTGTAATCGATGCGTGCATACTGAAATTCAGAGCGAGATATATTTCCATCTACATCAACGAATGGTGTAAAGCAATAAAGGAAAGTGTGGAACTACATTGTGTAAAAATCAAGCATATCATTGCATGTGGCATCACCTAGGTGAAGAGGCATACAGAACTCCTCTAGTAGCTCAGGCACAGCAAGCAGCAATACTCGAAATCGTCGTCCAGAATATAACCCTAAGGTTGATGCTAAGTTCCGGGTAGTGGGAATGCTGTTTTTATCGAAAATAGAATAGATACTTTGAATACTGGCTACTAAAGGTAAGTATCGGAAATAGTACATAACTAAACAATAGGGTCAACACCTGAATGAAAATTGTGTCATAACTAAATCGTACTAATGAAAAAACGAGGTAGTGGTACTACAGCCAATAGGAAATTAGGATAGGGGCAGACCTAGTAAAACAGAGCATTGTACTACAAATGGCAAGAAGGCCATTCTTTCCTTCCGCATTTGCTTATATGTACCTCGAACAGTTCGACGGGTTTAGAAGGAAATTAGCATGAATATTGTAGTCTCATGCTGGAAAACAATCCAGCTTCGGCTAAATTGTGATTCTCCTTAACTGATCGTTGTTGGCGATGGTTCGTATATTCGACATTTTGTCTAAGTAGTTTGCCGGAGTATTGAGAGAATTCTTTCATTGTACTGTAATTCAACAGAATTTTAAACTAAATAGTAGCGGAAAAACTTCTCGATGTATCCATTGCTTTCCTTGAACTGTTCTATTCCATAAGATATTGCTGTGATCTTTTTCTTTTCTGGCATCAGCTTTCGCAACTGGTAGCCCATTCTGTCTTCCAACTAGTTCAAATATATGGAACTTAGAATCAATTACCGTATGCTATGGATACAAATTGATTCATATTTATCAGACTTCCACTAGCAACTTGTGCTTGCCACGTACATTTCTTATTCATCATCTGGTAAATGTGTTTTGTAAAATATTGAAATTTTCTCAGGTCGGCACCAGATTTACCGCATTCATATCGGTACATTACCCATTAGTCTGTCAATTTACGATAAATACTTTCGACTTCTACTAGGACTCGGACACTGGAAAATACTGTTGAGTTGAGAATGATATAAATCGTTGCCTCATTCAATTCGACTAGATTTGATATTTCACTCACATTCAGAAAAATGATTTATTTGTGTCGATTGCAATTTCAGAACAAATATTAATTCAATGATCATCTTTAATGCGAGTAATGATTTTTTTGGGTACTTCGGAGTATAATGAATTAAAAATATTATTTTTCGAGAGTCTGGTAGTTTGCACCAAGGAATTGAATAGTGCACTACAAATAGACGGAATGCACTAACAGGTCCGGCCAGCATAGCATGCACTCTCACTCTGTATACAACTTTTTGTTACAATATTATTTTTTGGATTACTCTTTGTATAGGGCGGTTTCTTGAATGCTGGGTTTCTGCTCTGGCCAGTCAGTGCTTGGTGACCTCCATGGTGCATTTCTGTAGAGATGGCAGCATTCATCCCGCATAGTCAATTCTTTGTCGGCGAGAGATCGATTAAAAATCGCAGCACATCGTGCAACAACTTGACAGTCAAAAGAATACGTTCGCTGAATCGGAAGTGTCAGTCAATGGTTTTCACAGGAATTGTTGAGGAAATGGGGACAGTCGATGTGATTCGGAACATAGGATCCGCTGTTGGGGGTGTGACGATGACAATTTCATGTGGGAAAGTGCACCAGGATGCAAATGTTGGAGACAGCATTTCGGTGAACGGAACTTGTCTTTCAATCACAAATATCGACAGCTCCTCATTGACGTTTGGGCTTGTACCTGAAACGCTTGCTCGTACAAACCTCGGAGAACTGAGTGCTGGTCACAGTGTTAATCTAGAACGGAGTATGAGTGCAAGCGGGCGTTTTGGAGGGCACGTTGTACAAGGACATGTCGATTGCACCGGGGAAATAGTGGAGGTTAAACCAGATAAGGATGCGTTGTGGTTCAAAATTCGAGTACCGAATCGATTTATGCGATATCTTGTGGAAAAAGGGTACATTACTGTGGATGGTGCTAGTTTGACAGTCGTTGACGTGGTCGATGATACATTCACTTTCACGATGATTCCGATTACCCAGACAAGTGTTGTGACAGCGAAGAAAAAGAAAGGTGACCTCGTAAACATCGAAGTCGATATTACTGCGAAATACATTGAACGCATGATGGAGTGCCGTGAAACGTGAAGTGAGAAGATAGAGTAAACGATTGAATCTCTGTTATGTTGGACATTCTCGGAAGGCATTGCAAGCAACAATTTCAGTGGCTCATCGAATACACTCGGTCTTCGTTGAGCAAGCGAGAAATCAATTACTGTACTTCAGTGTCGGCCTGCTCATCCCAGTGCAGACATTCACAGAGTCATCTGCTATCAGCTGCGTTCTTTTCCGATTGGCATCAACACAAGACTGTCTCATGCCAATAAAACATTAGCCGATGGCAAGGATAGCGTGTTTCACGAACTGTTCACCGCAGAATTGATTACTCCGTTCCTGTCTTGTCGTGTACCTACGCTCCAATGGAGTATTACACCGTCGGAGAGACCACCCGGAAGTGTGTGGGTCGTTGGCAAAAAAGATTGCTTGGTTCAACAGTCACGCTACAGGTTCCCATAATGTAAGCTCTAATCGTCTTTGCCCTTCGGAACAGCTCGTTGCGACGTGGAATGCTAAATCGCGTGTCTGGTACGTTATTGCTAATGCTATGTAACTCAATCTCAGCTTTAAGAATCTGGTCTGAGACGGTTATCGAACACTCTATCTGCGAAATGAAATGATGAACGCTCGGTGATTGGATATAGTTCATTGTTCACAGTGCAGCGCCAGTGTCTATGGCGCATGATGCACGCGCGCAGCTTCCGCTCATTGTTACGCAACGTTGACCGCTTCCACGCCACTTCCACAGTTTCAAGTCGCGCAGCTTTCTCTATTGCCTTTACTGAAACGTTTGACAATAGTGTTGGCCGTGATGAAAATCATCGCCAGCGCCGTGCCTGCACTGCGTCTGAACTGTTCCGATGTCGTCGATCACTGACGGTTTGCCCGTCTATCCAACGCTTCTTGGCCAAGTTCCGACCTCGCCGTCGATTGCTAAGCCCGATCTCTTTCGTGTATACCAGCGGTTCTTGAACATTCCCACCGTGGCCAGATGGCTGTTGACTAGGGATTCCGGCACAGACTTCCTAAGTGTGCGACTGGAGGATAGTGTTCTTATCAATATTTCGTCTGCGTTGAATCCAGTTGTTCTACCGGCCAATTCTGCGTCGGCACCGGTTGGCAACGTTCACGACCTTCTATTTCTTGACCAGGTTGTTGACGGCGGTGATATTGCTCTCGGTCATGTACGTTCTTATTCTTTTTTTTCTGTTCCAATTGTTGTAACTAATCCAATTTATAGGTTTGGGGAAAACCAGGCGAGGAATCACATCCATTCGCACATTTCTCTAAACGAGTATCTAAAAACGGGTGGGACAAGGTAAGATGTCGCCGATTTGCCGCAAATTTGAAGGCTCAAGATGTGCTAGAGAGAGTCGAATTCGCTTGGTTCGCCAATGATTACCTTCTAGTGATTGTTTCGAGAACGCCGGCACAACCGGGCTCGCAACTCCTCGCTGAAACCGAGATATTCTTCTACGAATCAATACCCCTCTATACACCACCTCATAGAGCACCAGCAGTAACTGTTCGTATTCGTGACGTTGCGCTTTGCATTTTCTGCAAAGCAGCTCCGAAAGGTGAGTGCAAATGCCTTCGTGAATCGGATGCTCTCATGTTTCCGGTTTCGCCGCCTGCTTCGTTATCAACGGCAGCGCAGTCATTTTCGCTAGCACCCGCAACCCACAACATAACCTGGGCAAAGTTCCTAACTGCACTCACCAGATGTAGACAAAACGGGTTTCTGACATCTTTCATCGGAACATCCGATGCAAAAGGAGAACTTGTTGACCAAGTGCGTGTGATGTATTCGTATAACTTGACGTTTGGAACGCAGGCTGCCATTAGCGAGGGGATTAATCTTAGGCTGAAGCAATTGCTGCTAGCACGTTCCTTGATCACCCATCAGCAACGAAGACCGGAACACGTGAGCTCCGTCGATATTGCTCAAAAGTTCGGAGTTATCGATACTCCTTCAATCGCAGTGAATAACGGGGATGATGTTAACACGGGGAATTCTCAACAAATGCCAATGTCACGGTCCTGGACACCAGGCAGTGCAATTCCATTGTCTGATTGTACAGAGCGACGTGGTTCCCGTATGAGAAATGGAGGTGAAAGGCATAGTAGTGGAGGAGCGACTAGGAGCGAGGAATCGATTCCAAGTCTTCCCATTGCTACTGAACTAAGTCGAAAAAGAAGACTGGAAGCGGGTTCGTGTAGTACTGAGAAGAATACGAAATCGCATGATAGTACGGGAGAGACGACACCGAATCCATTCCTCTCCACCATTCTCAATTCCAAGAAAGAGAAGTCATCCACTCCGACTACGCTCGCGAACTTTGCGGAGATGAGTGCTCTTATGCCACCTGTTCCGATTCAGCAGCCACCGAAAAGCGCGAATCCATTGTTTTCCGGTGTACAGGCTACACTTGGAGAAGCATTTGGGTTCGAATTGCAAGGTGCACCTCCTAAGCGTTCGGCAACCGCACAGAACTGTATTCTACCTTCGCCTATATCAATGATTATGGATTTCAATGCCGAATCAGCAAAAAAGAAAGTGCGTTTAGAAGGGTCTAAAGATGATGGTGTCCTTGGTCTGAGTTTTGACACAGCAGCGACAGGATGGGACGGAAGTTTAGGTGAAAATGAAAGGCAACGTCGTCAGCGGGAGTTTTCGTGGGCTCCTGCTACAGAGCGAGCAATGTCAGGTTTGTGCCGCGCATTTGGTATGGACCGGTCATTGTTGGGCACACCTTCATCACCAGGCTCACTGCTGAAAGAAGGGAACGCCCAAACGCCAGGAAGTCGGATAGAAGCACAGAAGATATATGTTCCACGTGAGGATGTGAACGAATCGAGAACGGGAATTCAATGCGAAGTATGTGGAGCGACATTTTCGAAACGGGCGAACTTGGTGCGTCACACGAAAACGGTGCATAACAATGTCAAGCCGTTTATCTGTGAGACATGTGGTAGCAAGTTTGGATTGAAAGCCGACCTCCAACGGCATATGCGAAACATTCACGAGAAGAGAGCGTTCTGTTGTCGCACATGTGGGAAAAGCTTCGCAGAACAGGAAGACCTTGACTTTCATACAAGAGTGGCACACGAGAAGGATCTACGTCCATTCAAATGTGGGCAGTGTGAAATTAAGTTTGGCCGTCGCTCCTCGAGACGAAGACATGAACAGACTGTACACACAGACAAGAGATTCCATTGTGACTTGTGCGACAAGAGTTATTCGCAGAGGTTTGACATGATTAAGCATAGACGAAAAGCGCATGGAAAAAAGTAGAAATTGTACGCAATGTATAGAATACGGATTTGTAAATGAACCTCGCCATAAGCCGTGTTGGAACATCAATTTGGTTACATAAATTTTCTGTTATAGCACCAAACGGAAATGATTCACTCTCCACGCACTGGGTGAACCAGCAGGTAATATCCGTGTCGTTCCAGCAACTTTGGAGAACAAAGGACTCTTCTCCGTACGGCCGCGTCAATCCTCATCTGTCGTGGTGTTGTCGATGACCATCTTGTCTATTACTAAATTTGATGATACCGTTCCCTCGCACTAGCACACGGTCACGCCTCTGTTTAGCCACAAAACCCATTTGATTGCACACAATGGAAGAGCTTTTCTCAATTCAGGCTCTAGTACACTATTACGACAAGGCGTCTGTCGACCATGCCGCTGTAAAACGACTTCTCTCCTCTGCCAAGATCGATGGTCTTCAGTTGCTGCTCACAGATGGCAGCACCACAACACTACAGAACTATGTTTTGATTCCACGCATTGAACGTCCTGGGATAGCCGATGTTATTGCGTATGACGGACAATCGCCGGCGACACTCGCCACTGTTGTTATGCTTGCTGAAGCACGTGCGGCAGCCGATAACATGCCAACAAGTTCTCTTGAACTTGATATTGCATGCAGCGCCCTTGAGCGTCTTCTTGGATCCCTGTCTTCTGCATCCATGGATCATCCTTCTTTGAACACTGGCTTTAGCGTTGACAAGTATGCCCTAGTGAACCGAATTTATCGTCAAGGTCCTGCGAAACGTCGATACCTGACTATTAGCGAAAACGTCGGAGACACCTCTGATGTTGAGACTGTTGAAAATGAAACCCCATCCTCCATCCTTTCTGCAATCAATGCTCGCCTACGTCTATGCGATATTGCGACTCATTGTTTGGCTGTTGTTGCACGCCAATGTGTTAGTAACGAAAACAAATGCAGGGAGGCGGTAAATCTCAGTACACGGCTTCTCTCTCTGGCTAACACTGTTGTCAGTGACCGCTCTACATCCCCGTCTGCTTCATTTTCCTCCAGAAATTCTCTTCGCACCGCACTGATATCTGGCGCTAATAACATTGGAGTTATTGCCTCTGAGAATTTTGACATCGATGTCAGTCCTTGGGTGCGATACGCTAATCGACTAATGTTGAATAATTACTCGGGCTCCGGCCACACCCAAGTTATTGCAGCTGTGTTCGGTGGAATGATTCCAATTTGCACGGAGTATCGCAACGCCGCATCGGATAAGTCTGCAGTCAATGTCATGATGCCACTGAGTATAGTTCATGAGGTACTCGAGGAACAGTTAAATAAGGTTGCTGCGACCGCAACTGCAGTTTCCGACATGAATTCGCAGGCCACTACTCAGTCAGGGAGTGTAGAAACAGAGAGGATTTCAAAGGCGGCTCAGTCTTTTCTTGGTGAGCGCGTTGTAGCTGCAGAAGAAGATGGAGACGAAGGAAGAATAGCAGGCGGAAGCGGCTATAACGCATGCGAGAATTATATCAAACGGGCTGGGGACGGCGATGGAATCAAAGATTTGTTGCTGAGTCTCCTACTCGCAGCGGTGAAGCATTGTTTGGTGTATCAGTCCCAGGTGTACCCTGTAACTATTGGTCAACCTGAGGAACTCGACATTTTATCAGACGGTTGTACGTCGAATTCTGAAGGCCATCCCCCCAGTGTTGACCTGTTTGAGAACCGGCCTAGCATGCGTGGATTTGGCTTCCGTCCCCAATCGACTCCTGTTGCGGATAACGAGCAGGAAGCGACCCGAAGCCTTTCGTACCATCGAAAGGTGGCGGTCTTGTGTATAGAGGCTCTTGGGTCTTGGCTCCTTCTGCAATGCCGTCCGTTGAGTGAAAATCAGTTATCTATTGTTTTGGACCTGTTGCAGATAGTTTGTATTAACGCATCGTCTTTACTTGTGAACAGATCCATTGCGAACTTCGATGTGCGTGCAACGTTAGCGAATTTCGGAACTATTTGTGGTTCGATATTTAACGATGTCAGATCACCGTCTGAGTTCTGGGAATCCAATGTGAGTAATATCGTACGGAATTCTCGGCATTGTATAGTGTTGATGAAGTCAATGCTTCGATTTTGTGATCATGCGGAGAGAGTTCGAGGCGTTCTGAACTGCTACATCTCCGAATATTTCTTGATGTCCGAAACCGATGCAGAAGACGAGAACAAACGGAAAAGTTCCGAAGACTACTTGTTGTACATGATGTCCCTCATTTCCGAAGAGAACTCTCGTGATGTCCTGAAGGTTCTTGCAGGTCGGATAACTCAGCCTGACTTGTTGAAAGACGCTCCCAGTAAGGCAATATTATGTCACTACGCCGTCACACTTCATATCTTGGATTTCCTCACAAAACTGACGTTTGGTTTGAATCCCTCCAAGAGCAAGACTCAAATCACTATCGTTCGACTGTGTAATCGAGCCAATGAAGGGAACGAAGCGCTTTCGCAGGAAGAAATTACATCGCAAGATGAGCTCTTATCTGATGAATTTGCAAAGGTCCGACCCTCTGATGAGCTTATCGCTGAGTTCAAAACAATCGCACCTTCACTACAATATGTATTGCATCGGGTAGCTGCCACTGTCCTCAGTCCTGTTTGGAATGTTCAAATCTGCGCGAACAAAAATCGTTCTTCGGCTCGGTTGTCGTATTTTCGCGGAGGACCGTCTCGGGACGTTGCAGATATTGGCGAGTCAGTACTGGATGCAGCTGGCTCTCTACATCAGACCATAGAACATGCCCTCCGAGTTTCGTTTTCGGAAGGAGAAACCATACCAGACGTGCCTGATGCGGGAATCGACCCTGTGGTGAAATTTTTCAACAGCTTCGCACTACCAGGAGGGGTTCCAGACATAATGTCTGAGTTACTTGAAGAACTGCAAAGGTCTATTGAATCTGAAGTACCGGTCCCACTTTCCTTGCTGTATCGCTTGGAATGTTGTGCCAAAGCTCTGGGTCATCAAGATAGCAAGGCAGCTGTTTCCATTCCGACATTAATACAACTTTTGGACGGGTGCTTGAAAAAGTTTTCTACAATTGTGCCTATTGGTCTCTCAAGTACGCTGCCAATATCCGATAAAACTGCAGGGTTGTTTGGGAAGAAATGGTATGAAGAGCTTGCTGCCCCGAAAAAGATCATATCCAAAGCAACAAACAACGAATCAATTGATGACGAACATTACTCTCCTGTGAAGGATAACCTGACCATCGCTGTTCGGTACAGTGAGCATTTGCGTGGTGAGAAAGTTGAAGATCTTGTTAAAGGTGTACTGGACAAGCTCGCTGCACTAGTTCAGCAAGCACCCAATTCATCCACATCTTATAGCCAGGAGCAAATATCGATGCTGACTGATATTACTGCGCTATGTTGGCCTGTGTATCAAACTATTGCTAGCTTCATGTTCAGCCTGTTATCCGATTATGTTGCGAAGGAAGTAAGCAATCGTGACCCTGAACTCGATGTAGATCCAATTGAAATAACGGGAATGTTGCTGCGAGTATCCAGCTGGCGTCTTTTTATTCATGAAGCACCTGGCTGTGTAAAAACGCTGCATAACCTCTGTCATTTTGCACATCAATGTCTGGAATCTTCAGACTTTGATGAGCGGGCATTGGCGTTAGCATTGTGCGATGATGAAACTGACTCTATCATTCCCAGCTATATTCTTGATTCAATCCGACCCAATTCAATGCATGCAATGATGCCCGAATTATTGACCTGTTCAGAACTGTCTGCGATTGTTGTCCAACCGCTTGCTCGTGCTCTAAACTCACTGACGGCAGCTTGCAAATCGAGTTCTGTCTGGCGAAGTGGGTTTGTATCTAGTCTTTACCATCATGTGACTTCGTTTGAGTCTCCTCTTCCAGAAAAATCTTTCTTCTCCGATGTCATTCAACGCTCAGTGATAGACACAGACTCGTTGTCTAATTCCATTTTTGCCGTGATTGATGTTCTTGGTCAGAACAAGTCAGAAAGGTCACTATCTGTTCTTCGGGCAATCTTTAAAGACGCCGCCCATTTCATTGAAACGCAGTTACTGTCAACACCAAGGTCTAGCCTGTATCGTGTTCTCGAGCTTATTATTCGCTCTTGTGCAGCTTACGAGGAGGCGTACATGGGCATGGAAGCGAGACCTAGTGCCAGAACATATATTCTCACAGACTTTGTTCAGCTCTTGACTCGCTGCATCAAGCAACTGAATACGTATTTCAAACAGGAGAAAACTAGCGATAACGCAAACAAACTTGCTGTCGTTCTAATGGGCTTGTTGCATTTGTGTCGCAAAGGTCACGATACTGAACTGGAAGCCAGGGAATCAAAATCAAAATCAATTCCTCTGCCTCTCAAACCAGATTCTTCCCAACACAATGATGAAGTTGATAACAAATCTCCGCCGAAACGGTCTTCGAAGAGAATGAAACAAATGATTTCTGATTGCAGTGGACGGTCTTCGGACCCGAAGGCAAAATCCAAATCCAAGCCCAAGCCAAAACCCCCGAAAAAGAGCAGCAGAGATTCGGACTTGTGTACCTTTACAACTACTGGTGATCAATTCGTAGAACAGTACTGGTATTTTTGCTACACATGTGGCCTTACTGGCACTGAAGGCGTCTGTACTGTTTGTGCCAGACGCTGTCACGCAGGACATGAAATCGCCTACTCTCGCCATTCCCGCTTTTTCTGTGATTGCGGTGCAGCAGGAAGCGAGCCAAACCCAGTTCCGCCCCCACCTCATCCGACTGGATCCTCTGATTCAGAGGTTTCTGTGGACAGAAGAGAGTATACCAAACGGGAAAAACGGTCATCACCGAAAAGAAGGAGATGCATCAGCTTAACTCACAACCCTGAACATTCTGATTCTTCATCTAGTTCACGACCCGACCTTATGCCTCGGCCTGAACCCCTAGAGCGGGCTGTGATACGGAACAAGGATACTTCGCGACCAAGCGAAGAAGAAATGAATCTCTTGAATTTTGCTTCTCCTCTAATCGGGCAATGTTTGAGTTCCTATAGCACTGATGATTCTGGAATGGGTTCGGACAACGATTTCGAGTCCTGTATCAAATCATCTGAAACAGTCAACTGTGTGCTAGACCTCGCCCAATGTTTGTTGGACCAGGACGATTTCTTTGGAGATGAGAACGACGGCAACTCTGAAAACAACGTAAGTGAGAAATGGAAACCCATTCACGGATTTTCGTCGGTCGATGTTGCTGATCCAATCATTGAATGTGCAAATGTTGCCGACAATCCTCCAGGTCGCTTGGTCAGAGCTTTGAAAGGAGGTGGTTTCTCTTTCCCTTCGAAACACAGCAAAACAATTAAGACTGGTCTATTTGGAGTTCCAATGGCATTAAGTTGCTTCAGTGAATACTTGGCATTAGGTCAAGAGAAAGGAACTGTGTTAATTGTGAAAGCTTCCGCACTAATGTCATGCAAATCGCCAATGGAGCGGTCGTCTCTACTTCGGATGGGCGAAGTAGTAGTGCCATTTAACGTGCGGCACTTAGCTTTTCATCCTGAGAACGAGGAAGTCCTTCTCATAGTGGGTGATACATCTGTTTGTGTCGTGATTCTGTCGTTTCATCCATTTGTGGAGCGTACTCGGTTGCAGTTGGAGTTGGGTCTTAATTTGTTTGATGAAGCTATGGATGTAGGTGTTCATCCAACAGCAAATGAGAATTCCTTAATCGGAGCGGAATGGGTTTCTGGTCGCGACTGCGCTGTTATTGTCAAGACAAAAGCGTTCGTTAAAGTGTTCGATGTGAAGGAAGATAACGTCAGTCCGTTTGTATTCATACCAACTGACGGGAAATGGAATTCTCCCGAACAGAAACACAACGACAAAAGTGAAGAGGAAGAAGCCCCCGAAGAATGCAGAGTAGATGTCACTTCGAATAATGTAGTGGACATCTTCTCAGTGAAGTCACTGGGACAAGGCAATCCCGATCTTGTATTACTTGCTGTCACTGAGAAAGGAGACGTTCTATTATCACGGATGAATGACGGAGAGCGAAACTTCGAGTCCATAATGAACGTTTTGGTAGGACTCACTGATGGCAATTCAACAACTGTTGTTTCTGTTACTACTGGTTTCGATCCACATGTCTTTATTGTGTTGTGCAGTAATGGATGGGTTTTGAGACTTCGTTTACGTCTCCGTAGTCATGAAGAAATCCCACAATTGAGCGTGGACCCACCTTTGATGCTCCAAAATGTGTTCACCTCTAGCTCGAATTGCGTTGCAGTATCATTGATGTTGTTTGGCGATGAAGCATGCTATATCTACGAAAGAGGGAGTACGCTTTCTACGTCTGGTATTTTGGTTCTGGACGGGAAAGGTCAAGCTAAGAAACATTTCTTCACTGGGAGTCATTCAGGAAAAGTGGTGGGAGCCGTCAATTTTCTACCTTCAACTGTTTTTGGTAAGCCATGTCGCTCTGGTTGCTTTGTTCTGCTCGATGATGGCGGTGTATACCGTGTGGACATGTCAATGGGGCTCAAAGTAATGCAGTTTGTAAGCGATCCTGAAACAAGCGAGATGGCTGATTTGATATCAGAAATCCAAAAAGAGCGAACAATGTCGAAACAGTCACTACGAAATAGAAGAGTACTCGTGCAGGATCGCTATAATCCTGTCCCCTCAACTATTGGATTCTTCGAGAAAGCCCGACTTGTGCAGGATACCGCTCGGGTTAGGTTTGGAAGCGGAACCGAGCAGGGCGGAACAGAATCGGAAATGAAGTTTGCTCTTGGCGGTAACACTACCGATTTTATTATGAGTTCAGCTCCGTATCTTTCATTTCAACTCACTATTTCATGTAATCTGCATGGGACCAATTCAGTCCTTGTCGGAGCAAGATTGAAATTCGGTGGTTCAGACCGCTCAAAGCATCGTGTTCCTCGTGTGGTTCGAGTATTTGGTCGAGAAGTTCGATGGACGCCTCGTAATGGCACGAAGCGATGGCTTGACATTCCATTCACTGTATTAGAAAGCTCAAAGTCTCCCAAGCAAGTAACTTTCGAATTTGAGTCTTGTAGACCACATCCCAGTGATTCTTCTGCATCAGATGGACTTGTTGCCATTGATAACGTTCAGCTCTACCAAATTCCTCACCCTGAATTTGCCGAAAGGAAGGCAATGTTTGAAAACGAAGCTGCCGTATTTAATGATGCGTTGAAATCTACCACTGCGGAATCCAATCTAGACGATGTCGAGAGTAGCGATAAACTACTTTCAACTACTGGTTTGTACAAACATTTCGACTCGAGATATGCGGCAGCGTTGTCTGCAATCGACCTTGCAATTCAAGGTAGTGAACTGCCTCTTGAAGCGGCGGCTCGTTTGTGTCTTTCAATTGGAAGCCACAGCTTGCAATTTGTTCGTCAATCTCGTGGGTCAGTTAAATCACTTGCGCTTAAACTGGAAGAAAGCCGTCGTCGATTACAATACGAGGCACTGAAATCTGAATTCGAACGATCATCCGATGAACAGTCAAGTTTTGCCAATATTTTGAGTGCGTTTTCATCTGCATGCAGAGCAGGTGTCTTAAAGGCTGTTGAAAATCCTTTGCGAGATGGCAGTATTCTTGTTCCTCGGCTATTGGAGATGGCAATTTATTCTGTCCGTTCCGTTTCAAGCGTCTGGGTAACGATCTGCTCAATGTCACATTCCCAGAACTATAAGCTTCGAGATAGTCTCATCGACAATCCCCAGACTACTGAGTCAGTAGACCAATGTTTCCAAGCTATGATTGGAATGAGTCAAGCCGAAAAACGATTGTGTATGTCAGCGAGGAAAAGAACAGAAAACCTTACCGACGCCCTTCTGATATCTCTAGTGATGGCAAATTGTTCGAATCCTTCCAATGATCCAAGAATTGAAAGAACTGCCCGTCATCTCGTTCAAGTGATGTGCGATCGGTCAAGAGCAGCTCGTTTATTTTCTTCAAGACGCATGATTGACGTTTTACGTGAACCATCTAAGCTGATGGGAATGAACGAAACAGAATTATTGAGTGAAGATGTCGCTCGCAACTTCGCTTTCTGTCTAGATGTGAATTCGTCATCGACATCTACTTCCAAACCGAATGAATTGGCCCCAGCAGAAAGCCCTGCACCTTGGAGATATCGCTGCAACAACTGTGGCGTGGTTTGCGACAAGGAATGGTGGCATAGTGTGGATTGTGAAGACTACGACTTGTGTACTAAGTGTGTCCGAGGTGACCGCAAAAAATTGAAGGAGCCCAACCTCGAGTCACATATGCTTATTCGAGGTGATCCCGAACATGACCTCGATGAAATGAACAACGAAAATTCTTTGAGCTTCACCGAACTCAAGCTGTTGGAAGCTGGATTTTCTGCTTTACTTGTCCAGCTTGCCAAAGTTGGGCGAGACTCTGGCCCCGAGTCTTCTCTTCCTGTATTCCTTGAGGCTGCCCAAATGCTTTCAAGTGTTGTCAGTCTTCGAACGAAGTATCCATTGCGAGTCAAATATATGGAATTACTGTGTTCTTCATCGGAACTCATTGCTCGTGTTATGCGAACGGTTGGCAGCATTGTTTCTAATTTTAGCTCACTTCGAACGTCTTGTCCGCTGAAGGAGAATGCCAAGTTGAACAAGGATTGGGAGTTTGCTTTCTTATTCTTGCAAGTATTTGGTAATGTAAGAGATGCAGTTTTATTGCCTTCTTTATTCAGAAACGGTATTCCCAACGGTTTCGCACTTGTGCTCCGAGAACTAGAGCCTTTTGTTTCTGATGTGTTCCGCCATGCTGCTTCAAGTTCCGTGAATTATCGTGCGGACAGTGTTTCTAAATTGAATCACTTCTGCAATGTCTGGAACCAAATGTCATCGTCGGTCGCTGGGTTGCGTGATGATGACCCAATGAGAACTGACACAACAGACTTCGTCTGTCCCCCCTCTTCTGTTGTCAGTCCTGGAGGCTTAAGTTTATCAGTCACAGCGTTCTTGCAATTATCTCTTCATATTATTGATTTCCTAAGCTTCGCACTGCAAAATGCAAGCGGCCCAGAGGTAGATGAAGTAATGAGAACTATTCCGAGAGACTTTCTATGCAGCTTAGTGGCATCTGATACAAGAGACATTCGGTTGAAAGGAAATCCTTTAATCCAAAGTCTCATTCTTCGGTCGAAGAAATTATTACTTGTCGTTAGTGGGAAAGACGAATCTTCTATGCATCGGACAATTGATTCTCATGTATACCGAACTCATATACTTGACATTAAGAATTCTATGTGTGAGGTGGACGAAACCAAGTCTCCATCTAAGTACGCGATTCAAGTTGAGGTGACAAATTCACTCAAGTCGTTGCATCGGCTTGTAAGCAAACGCCCGGCGACATGGCGAGAATTCTGCACGAAGAATGTTGAGTTATTGAAAGTTGTGCTTGACACTTTAAGCATTTGCGACAACCAAACTCAAGGCCTTGCACTTCAATTGATTATGGTCGCTTGCTCGCTGTCGAGTGAAATGGCATGTGATTCTTTACGCAGCAGTTCCAGCTCTACTTCTCCTCGAATGAAAAAATCGGATGGCATGTCTCTGAAATCTAAGAAATCTGGTGATGACTCACGCGACCTGTTGGAATCTAGGGACACATTCAATAGCTCGAAATCGGCTTATGAACCTGACTCGATTTTGAGAAGCTATGCCCGGCCTGAATGGGTTACTACGAGTGCTCAATCATCTGTTGATGAAGACCAAGTTTCGTTGGATTTGCTTTGTGAAAACGATTTTGCGCGCTTGAAGGTACTTATCTTCACACTCCTCATGCAACGTCAGAGCTCAATTATACGGATAGCAGTCAGTCGCATATTGTGTTGTGTTATTGCTAGGACCGCACTTTCTAATAGCCCTGAAATGATGCAAGGCCTGTACTCCACTCTTATCAAAGCGCTACGAAATATGCCTGCGTCTGGATCTTTGGGAACAGAGTTTGGCCATACAGTTGAGGTATTTGTCTCATTTTGCAATGAGGGATACTTTGAGTGTTTGGGAGCCGATCGCGTCAAACGTTTGGCTTCGATGCTCGTTGACTCTTTGCGATCCAGTGCATCATCCTTAGTATCGCATCCGAATGCCCATATTTACAAGTCCTTGGCAAATGTTGTGGATCTTCCAGGTTATTATTTAGAGGCAGAACCTTGTGCGACTTGTTCAATTGAGGCATTCGAGTCGTCAGCACCAGCTGTTCAACGACTGGAAGCTATTCGTGTCGAGGCGAAGTATACGGATTGTGAAATTATGTGTCGACTCACTTCTGCTCAGGCTGTGAGTGGTGTCAGTGTTAAAGTCGTGGATCCTCGTCGAACGCGTAGAGTCAAGAAAATTGACGTCTACTATTCACCAAGAATTGTATCGGATTCAACCGAATTGAAAAGTGCCGCACACCCATGGCATCACTTTGCTAACATTTCTCTATCTCCTACTCAAACGGAAGGAAAGGTCGAATTGTCTGTTCCTATTTCTACTGCTAACCTCCGGTTCCGCTTTTCTGAGTTCTACACCGCTGAAGAATCTGCCAATGCTGTCGCGAATGACCGAGACACGGAGGCACCAAACAGCAGCCGCGGAGATGACCATCCAAGTGGCGAGACAGCTGCGGCTCGCGGCTCTCTCAATGTTGAAACTCTACAATGCCCTCGGTGCTCCCGCACTGTTACAGACAAATACGGCATTTGTCGGAACTGCCACGAAAATGCGTATCAATGCCGGCAATGTCGCAACATCAATTACGAGAACTTGGATGGGTTTTTGTGCAACGAATGCGGGTATTGTAAGCATGCTCGGTTTGAATTCTCTGTCACATGCAAGTCCTCGTTTGTTGCCGAAAAGGTATGTTGTGAAGAAGATCGAAAACGAGCTGGACAAATAATCGAGAAAGAGACCGCCGAAATTCATCGAAAACATGAAGAACTCAAGAAGATGAGAACTAAAGTTTTGAAAGCTCTTTCTCTTGGTCCGAAAGGCGCTGGGGAATTGGAGTTTGCGAAAGAGGAGCCACCACCACCACCAAAATCATTGCAGGGATATGGCGATGTGCCGATTCGTGCAGATATCGCAACATTAGAAGCGTTGTTAGGCGGCCATCTTCCACATGATTCTTCGGAAGGTATTCCAATTGCTCTTGATGGTGGTCCTCCTGAAATGCTTTTGGGTACTCCGGCTTCCTTGGATCTTCCTGGTCGATCCGGTCGTGACCCTAGACGAGTTCCTTCTCATCCATTATCCTTCCTTGCGAAAAAGACTCCTGTGGCAGGACATGAAGTCATTTCTTCTCTGAGTTCAGCTGCCCTTAGTCGTCAAACAAGTCGACTAGCTATCTTGTATGCAAAGGATTGCAAAGCACTGTTCATGGGAATGAGCCAAAGTATTCGTGTTTTATCTGCATCTCGGCATGAATTAGTTCAATACTCAGCTTCAAGCCTGAAGAGATCTGCTGTGAAAGATGGAAATACCGGATTGAATGAAGACGGTCTTCCGAAAGAGATGGAAAGAAACGCTCTTCATTCGAACATCCGAGCATCACCGTGTTACGGATGCACACAATCGTTCTTGGCAAATTGTGTTGACTTGCTTCATGCAATTGTTCAATCGGGATCTGAGGCCGCTGCTGAAATTCGCACCCCTGAGCTGGCTGTGGAAATGTTAAAACTGAGCACGTTGTGTGAGAGAAAAGAAGTCCAAACTCGGATAAGAAAGCTTATCGTTAATATCGTCTCAGGGAACACAGAAGCGTCTGACCTGGTCTGCGGTGAAATATCGAAGAAGATTGAATTCTGCATCGACTCGTTTTCGTCTGTTGATGCGCGGTCTGTGGCTCGATTGGAACTTGCTTTGTTAGAAGACATTGCTCTCATTGAAGACACTAACTGGGAAAAACGGTTCCGCACTGTCATTCTCTTGCTATTCAGGGCCTCAAAAGTTTCGCTGTCTTGTGCTTCCATATCTGAAACAATTATTCTTCCTTGCTTGCGCATCGCATTGCATTTGCTTCGAGTAGAAGAGGGCGTGGACCCCTTCCAAGAGCCGGCTGACTGTTTGTTACCCCTAGAACTTGAATCTCCATCTGAGCCAGCTGAAGAACCAGCTCGGTCATCTTTGTTGGATATCGATTCTGCTTTGGTCGATTCAACGTCTGGCGATGGCAACATCGCTTCTCCGACCGACAACTTGCCTAGTATTGTGGATGGATCGGAGAGTGTCGCCTCTAGTGACAATAGGCACGGATATCGCTTGGAGTCTGACCACCTGTCCGTTTCTGGTGCTCCATCCAGTATTAGTACAGCCTTTGAAGAACATCCTTCCGATGATGAGTCTCAGACCAAGCAAGTAAGCCAGAGTGCAGTGGACGTCAGCGCAGTAGTTGATACCCTGAAGGATGACCATGAGGTGGGCGTGAATGGCGTGAGAATTGAGCATTGGTTGAGTGGATATCAGTCACATGAAGATTGGTTAATCGCTATGGCTTCCAGAAGAAAGTCCGAAAAGGCGAAAATGGGAAGTGAAGAAGGTGAAACTCATAGAACTACCAGATGGTGGTTCAATAGATGGCGCGCGAATATTAGAGACTCACAGCCGTTGAATTTAACGCAGGATTGGGGTAGCTCTTGGGCAGTGCGGTTGGTTTTGTTGGCACCATGTCCGCAAGTGCGAGAATCTGCAAGTACATTGATTCAAACACTCATATGTAGCGAAGAGGTGTTGCACATGAGGCTAATTGATTCATTGACAGGAAGCGCTCTGGACAAGGCATGTATGACTGGAGATAGCTCAAAGGAGTATTTCCAATTGCTTAGCAAGCTCGTTCGAGCGAGGCGTTCGAAGTTGTATCTTATTGCCAAAGGTTTTCCATCACGACTTGTGACCATGATATACAGCGAAGCGAAGAAGCTCCTTGATGTGGAAGACAGTCTCAATGGAGTGCATACGTTTAGTCTTTCTTATGGATTTGTGCTCCATGAATTGTCGTCAATCTTGAAGACTCTGCTAGAAGAAGTTACGAAGATGCGCGAGTCAGTCCGAGTTAAGATTTTTGAGAGTGAAAACGATTGTGTGGTGAAGTCACTTCAGCAAGCATATTTGTTCGTTCGAAGGCTTCTATCATTAAGAACCAGACTGACAGAAGAATCCGGAGAGATTCTATGTGAACTTTTGTCTTCCTCTGATTACCTATTCTATTCCTCGACTGGTGTTAAAGTCGTTCATGCTTGCGTAACAGAGCTCAAGAATGCACATGCTCGAGATGATGCACATACCGTTTCCGTTCTTTTGGAGCAGCTGTGTGATATGCTGTGCCCTGAAACATCTGACCCTGTATGCTACTTGACGTTGAACAAGTCACCTACGCAGGATGAATTTATTCGAGGTGCAATGTCCAAGAACCCATATTCATCGACGAGCTTTTCTGGCCCTCTTATGCGCGACGTGAAAAACAAGATTTGTGAAGATTTGGACCTTCCTGCGCTTCTTGAAGACGATTCCGGAATGGAATTATTGGTGGCTGATAATGTCATCAAGCTCGATTTACCTATTATGGCTGTGTACGAGCAGGTCTGGCGCAACTCCCCGCACGCTAATTTGGCAGCTGCATCTCCGGCTATTCAAAGAACGTATGGTTCACGAGGTTCCAGTGTTTCTGGATTGTCAACTGGCAGCATCCACCCTCTTGATGTAATCCAAGCTTCAAGACGTCGTGATTTTCCTGCTCGGTCGCTTCGAACAGGAGAAGAACGCGTGGACCCTCCGATGACTGTTATTTATCGTTTAGCTGGTCTTGATGGAATGGCAACAGAACCAATCATTGACGCTCTCCAAACAGAGTCTCAGGAAGATATGGATCTAGAAGCTATGTACAAGACTACGGAAATGCTTGGAGATGTTGGTGGTTTGGATGTTCTCCTTGCATTGTTGTCTGTTGTCGGTTCTTGGGGTGACGACGCGGAAACTGCAGTTCGAGAGCCGGCCTTGAAACTCTTACGAGCATGCTGTGAGGTTTCTAAGAACCGCTCCATTCTAGCAGCTACGTCTGGAACTCTCAGTACTCTACTCGACTGCGCTGCATCCGCTTTCGAACACGCACACAACAGTATGGTTGCTGTTGAATCTGCTGAGTCATTGCTAATTGCCTCTGAAAAGATTCTTGCCGAAAAGAGTTTGGGCGGTGAGGTACTGGAACACGACTTGTGCTCTCAAACTAATGTTGATGAGGTTCTCTCTCGAATGCAAGTATTCCTCGGTCGCCTATCAGTGGTTTCATCAACAAAAGCAGAAGCGTCAATACTCCACCTCTTGCCATTCCTCATGCAAGGTATCCCTGCTGCTGTTGACGCTGCAATTCAACATTTCCAGTTTGATTGGAACGTAGTTGCCGACAACAAACGTCACTGGAAGGTTGCATGTCAATTCGCCACTGTCCTCGTAGCAGCTCCTTGCGACTACAGAGGTCAAGCAATCATTCTTCGTGCTCTAGAAGATGATTGTGCTAGCAAGGCAGTATCATATCTGATGACGGAATTTCCTATGCCTAAAGTTGAAAACAAGGATACATGGGAGAGAACACTCAAGCACGATGGACCTCCGGCAGCGCTGAAAGTACTGAAGGGACTGACGCTTGGATGTAGTCCTACAATGACACGGAGATTGGAAATGTGCGATTTGATTGCTAAGGCACTCTCATTGAACGAAAATACTATTGCTATGCTTTGTCAACTAGAAATGACGGCATCATCTCATTCAGTTGGTTCATTGGCAGAAGAGTTACTAGGGGCACTTCTACAAAATGAAAAGATTGCAGACCAAGTTGAATTGGAACGACGAAACTTGAGAGACTCCCGTCGAAAAGCTGCAGAGGCGTCAAGGCAGGCCATCCTCAAAGAAACTGGTCTTTTCACGCCGATTGCGAATGAGGAGAACACAGGTACAGGCAATAATTGGATGGATATGATGGATATGTTTGACGATGTAATCGATGAAGTTGGACCAGCGTGTGTTGTATGTGGTGATGGATTTCGATCTAGGCCAAATGAAGTGCTTGGAATTTATGTGCTCAGTCGACGAGCTCAAATTGACACCCCTATTAGTTCTATGCTATCTGCGTTTACAACACCGTCGACAACGTTACCAGCTATTGGAAGATCTGGGTTGAGTCGAAGAGATTCAGAGCCTCATATGGGTGGTAGTCGATCGCGAAGTGTGAATGGAGGCGGGTCGGGCTCATTCTGTTACTCTACTGTGACCCAATTTAATGCAATTCATTTATCGTGCCACCGAGATGCTGCGCGGTCGGACAGAGGATCACGAAGAGAAGAATGGGAGGGAGCGACGTTACGAAATTCACAAACAATCTGTAACAATATTATTCCATTGCACCCGCCAGTGCTGTGTTCGCAAGATGGTTCGCCAAGTGATGGTTATAATGCGGCATCAGCGAGTTTGAATGTCGCTACCGAGTATTACCTTACGCGACTCATCGCTCTTGGTCGATCTGTTTTACCTCCTGTCAAGTTGGTTCTACATGACTTGGGACGTGTACTGATACGCTTCAGTCATGGTGGAACGCAAGTATTTTCCGAGCACTCGAAAGGTGGAGGCCCACATTCGAACGCATGCTTGCTGCCGCACCTGATACTGTTTGTAATTCATTTGATGAATACGTCGACATCGGGTGGAGGAGTACGTGAGGGAGCGAATGAATTGGCTCGAATCAGTGAAATGGAGAAATATTTGAAGGAGGAAGAAACAGGTGATATCGCGTATCACTTGGCTGTCGCGCTCGTGGCGGTGTCTGTCACACAGTGGAGGCGTCATATGACGGCGTTTCTACGCCTCGCACTGCGCGAAGTAGATACACCCGAAACCGCATTGCGTTTAATAGCATTTGCAGATACGGTGAACGTGCACCTTAAGCAGCCGCTGGGCGACACGGTGGAACTGGAAGCGTTGCGTGTACATGTTGGAAGCGATGAAACCTTCTCCGCGAATTTCGCGGACACGGTTATCGCGATTTGGGAAACGAAGATCAAACAAATGATGAGTGCCGCGGAATTATTGGAGGTCGTGCAGTCGTCGAATGCGGCCGCAGGTACATTGCCTGAGGATGTGGTGCTGGAGCTGCAAGACGTGCTGGATAGCATTGACTAAGTTGTAGTGTTAGGATGTGTTGTGACATATGAAGGATTGTTACGTTTATGAGGGTACGCGCGATGCTCGGCCGCTGGTTTATGGTTGGCTCGTGTCCTTTTGGTCCTCACCGAATGATCTGGCGTTCTCTAGTTACCTACCAGTGCGCACTTGTACTCGTGTCTGAAAGGCCGAGACGTGCACGATCGAACGCGACCGCAAAGAAGGAGAGGAATGGAAAGTGAATTGGAAGAAAGTCGGTTCATTATAGCGACGAACGATCGAAAAAGTGTGCACGGGCTATAGTTCGGAAGTACGATACGGCAGAGTGTAAAGTAGTTGACAACGATTTCTACATTAGGGTAAACAACGCGTTTGCAGGTGCAATCCTATGTGCAATGATTCCATCGGTTAGCAAATCTAGTGATTGGTAGTGTAGTGCGAGCCTGTCGCGGCGAGTTAGACGGCGCCGGCAGCCGCGGGCGCGGCGGGCGGTACGAATCCGACGAGGCCAGGCGACGGTTGCTTGCGCATCTCCTCGGTGGCCTTCTCGTAGGACATGGAGTGGCGCTGGAGCAGGTGCCGCTTGAGGTGGTCCTTCTTGGCAAAGGTGGTGCCGCACGAGCAGGAGTAGGCTCGGTTGCGGCGGTGCACCTCGCGCTTGTGGCGGATGAGGCCGTTGGCGGAGTTGAAGCGCTTCTTGCATTCGTTGCAGCCGAAGGGGCGGAAGCCGGGGTGGTCCTGGATGGCGTGCGACTCGAGGTGCGCGGGGAAGTTGAAGGCGCGGTTGCAGCCGTCGAAGGTGCACACGAACTCGGACGCGGTGTGGGTGGCGTGCTCGTGGCGCGTCTTGGCGCCGAACGAGTCGTAGCTGGCGTCGCAGTGCGAGCAGCGGAACTTGCGCGGCTTCTCCGAGTGCACGTTGCGGATGTGGTGCCACAGCGTGCCCTCGGACGAGTAGGGCCCCTTGCAGCGCGGGCAGCAGTACGGCTTCAGCTCCTGGTGCGTGTGCCGGAAGTGGCGGATCAGCGTGTCGAAGTCGGACATGGTCTTCGAGCACACCGCGCACGTCGCGTGGTCGCCGCAGCTGCCGCGCTCACTGTCGCTCTTCCCACGCTTGCGCGAGTACGTGGGCGACGTGTTGGGGGTCGAGGTGTTCTTGCTGTCCGTGTCATCGGTGCCGTTCTTCGGCTGCATGGGCTCCGTAATGAAGACCGTGGGCTTCACGCGGCGCTTGAGGATGAAATCGAATTGCTCGTCGCGTGAGGTGTTTGCGTCAGGTTGTTCAGTAATGGGGTCGACAGTTAGTGCGGCGAGCTTGTACCCATGCTTGGCGAGAATGGTCTTGAATTGCGCAATTTCGCGATACAACTCGGCACTCTCCGCGAGCTGCTCGTCACTCTCGTGCATGGCTGCGATTTGTAACAGCTCGTCGTCGGTGAGTGCGACTTCTGGTGCGTGGGAACGAGCCAGTGATCGCATGTGCTCGAGGGTGCGTTGCTTGCGAACGCCAGTCCCTTCATTGTCGCTGCTTCCCGCAGGACTGCCGCGGCGGTTGCGACGTCGTGGACTGCGCGGTTTATAGCGTTGTGTTGGTGGCGTGGAAGTTCCGTCGGTCGACGGATTCTCACTTCCAGTATCAGGAGAAGTCGGAGAACCAACTGGCATCTGGTCGGTTCTGGCGCGCTTCGCTGGCGGCGGCGTTGTTATTGTGGCGGTAGTTACAGAACCGTAAAATGCAGGCGCAGGCGCGTCATGCGGAGGTAGCAGAGAATCGGGCGCTTTTCGCTTGAGCGGCAAATTGTCAGGCAATAACTCGTGGGGTGGAGGATTGGGCATGGCCAGTTCGTGAGGTGCGAACACCGGTTCGCGCTTGGCCGGGTGATTAATGGTAAACGAATCGGTTGGAACGGCGAGTACATCCACGTTCATCGGAGCGTCGATATCCTCGGCAGGAATCGCGGTATTAGACGGGAATAGGAAAAACATAGAGTCGTCGTGAGGCGTCGTGTCGGCGGTGCCGAAGTCAGGAGCATCGAAAGCGGGGTCGTCGGTATTGGCGTGTTCGTCGGGAAACAGGGCGGTGTTGAGATCCATTGCGCTGGAGAGAGAAGAACGATGGTCAAAGGCGAGGGGCAGAGGCAGTTGGCCCGCGAGTCGATCCAATACTAGCATCTGTGAAACGGGAGCGCAGGTGGAGTCGGGAGCGGCGATGAGGTGCGAAGAGAGCGGGTCGTTGTGCGCGTTTAGTAATGAGGCGACGAAATCGAAAGAGTTGGGGCAGATCATCTGTAGTGCGCGTCATTTTAGGTGGTGATTTGGCAGTGTCGCCTGATTGGTGCAGATGTGCGCAGCGTGACAATGTATTTCGTGTTACGGAAATTCGTCGTAATCCGAGTATCAGATCCAATTTTTTCCAGTTTTTAGCTTTTATTCCTTTTCTTGATCGCCACACAATTTGTGCTGGAATAAGCTCTTCCCTCTTTTTCTACAAATAATTTCCTTATGCGTTGTCTGTGTGTGTGTGAGTTCCGAGTTGGTAGTAGGAATGCCGACTGACCCACCGACCACGTTGCTTGTTTTTTTATTTCTCTACTCACATTTTATCAATTCACCACCCCATTCCTCCTCCTCCTCCCTAGTACAGTACTACTGCACTGTACCGAATAGGAGGGCTTCTGCAATGAAAATTCTCCTCCAGTGTACACATTGTACAGTACTGTAGGAGTACTGTAGTACTGTACCGTGGAGAACAGGGTATTGTAGCTACAGTACAGTACAGTTTAGGATAGGCTATTCCATGCGCTTCCAGAGGATGCTACCCCGAAAAGAACGCAATAGAGAGGCGTGTACTGATACGTTGCGCGTTTCCAACACCTCTGTGCGTCCTGATTTGTCTACCTTCCACCTGACAACATGTCTCTACACATCACGCTGTCACACATTGCCATTTAGACGTGACTTCTTTATTAACCGACAGGTGTCATCATCTAATTTTTTTCGAATTTTAGGTTGTATCCTTCTCAGCCATAACCTTATCTTGCGTCGTTCACTTCCGTGATTGCTTGTGCTCTTTTACCTCGCCACTACGCTGTCGTGGGCCACTTTGCTAATCCGATGACGAATACCGCCTAGTCTTTCGTCGTGGTGAACACGCTTCTTGCAAGGTCAGCAGTGCTTGCTACGGTCAGCAGCTGGCTTGTGTCGTTTTACGCTTACGAGTGCAGTTGAATGTCGTTCAACTTCAACTTCCCCTTGGTTGGAAAACTCCGCTTCCACCATTACCTCCAATCCAGTCCATCGTCTTCGACAATCTACATCTGTTTTCATTTCCACCTCTGACGTACTCGCATTGTCGACAAACCAATCTTCCCGCACTTCACTTTGGACTGGACACGGGTGATGTGGATTCCATCATTCTTATGGCGTACGGTATTACAGTGTGGCATTGCTACTGTTTACACTTCTCCATTACGCGTTTTCGTCATCCTTGTCCATGATGTGCGCTGATTATCAATACTTGTTCGTACACAGCTATTTTAGGCATTCGACTTGGACTTCGGTTTCACTTCTCGCGCAGAATACTGGACGTCATCTGATTCTTGTTCGTACCATTACTGTACTTGTGTGATTGCTATTAGTTTCACATCCAATTCCTCTATGCACAGTGCTCTTTGTTTGACAGTGTTGGTTATCGAATATATGCTGCATCGGCGATGTAGATTCCTTCCGAGGCGATGTTGGTGCAGTGCCAGTACCGATACTATATCAAATATGTCCTAGCTTTACAGTGGGTTCAGTTTCCTAACATTCTGTAAATAACTTTCTCCGTTACGTCAATATCAGGAGTGGCCGTGTTGTGCATTGGGCAGTGCTTGGCAGTCCCAACTTACGAGCTTGTTCTGGAAATAAGTTTGATCGTACAAGAAATAGAATTTTCAATAAGAGAGCGGTTCTTCAAACACTCGTTTAGATTCGGCAGCTTGGTGTGTGTAGTTATTTTTACACTTGTGTTGCAATACTCAACTTTATCAGCATAACAATGTCTGATGCGGTGTGGTTACCTGACACTCGAGATGGGCAGGAAACAAGTGTCCGCCGGGTGAATCTCCAATACTGGACAATATGAAGCCGTCTTACCAGTCACTCTGTAGCAATGTACAGGTAGTTGTAGTATTTTGCTTCACTTGCCCCAACGCTACATCCATTCATAAAACAGATCGCTTGTGTACGGACGGTGTGGAAACATGAAAGTCTAACCGTTCGATAGACGCACTTTGTAACTGCAATATACTTGGAGGGTAAGAGCTTGATGTGAAATATATGCCAATAATGCCATTTCGTGTGTAGAACCACTGGTCTGTTCTGAACGGACAAGACATCGACACTCAACTCGACCGTAAATCTAATCTCCGACGGAGTGAGATAAGTATTTTACTGCGACTTGAGATTATATCTTCCGCGCTATCTTCTGTCCGATAACATCACCTGCAGCTTTGAAAACTTTCAGCATTTGTGTGGATAACGCGATTTGAACCAACTCCTCACTTGTTACCCATTTACAAGCCTTGTTCTTTGCTTCTTGTACGTCGTCCAACACTGCCACTCGCACCGCGAGCTCTTGCTTAATGTGTGAAAATATATGTGTCACACTCTTAGCCTTTTTCAACTTGACGTCCTCGACGTCTACATTTTCCGTCAATATCCCTTGAAATATCTTGTCGTTCGTAACATTTTCTTTTTTGACCACTCTGCTCGGCGTTTCCCACAGGCCTGCCAACAACCCACAGTCATCTTTTCGTTGGGTAACCAAAAACTGCCATTCTCCGTTCACCTTCGTGCAAACCACGCACGCCGCTACTGTCTCCGAACGTACCTTCACTTTCTTGCGGGCTGTTGGTTTGGGTAAGTCTGCAGCTACGACCGCTGGGTCAACACCCATCTTCCGAGCCCTCGCTGCCGCACCACATTGGTCGGAGAGTACACATTCATGACACTTTGCAGCTGCTCGTGGCAAACACACCGTAGCACCGAGTTCCATGAGTGCCTGATTCAAATCCGCCGGATGAGCCGGTGCGCTGAGTAGTTGTTTAGCGGCCGCTTCTTGAGCACGTATCAATTCCTTGCCTGTCAAGTCGGCGATGGCAGGCCGCAAACGTGCGAGTACACGCGCGACATTCCCATCAACAGCAGGCGAGCGTTCACCAAACGCGATAGAAGCCACCGCACCCGCGGTGTACGGGCCGACTCCACGAAGCGTCGCCAGCACTTTCGACGTTCGAGGGATCAGGCCGTTGTGCTTCGCCACGATTTCCTGCGCCGCAATGTGCAGATTCTGCGCACGTCGATAATATCCCAGTCCCGCCCAGAGCTCGCGCACTCGCTCCGGCGTGGCATACGCCAGTGCGCGGACAGTTGGAAGTGCTTCCATCCATCGTTTCCAATACCTCGCGACCACTTCTATTCTCGTCTGTTGCGACATGACCTCGGAAATCCATACTGCATATGGCGCGCCTGGTGCGCTCTCTACTGTTGGAGGCGCAGTTCCAGCAGGCGCTGCGTCTGGGTCTCGTGGGCGCACGCGCCAAGGAAGTTCGCGCGCGTTGCGATGATACCACCGTAGCAATGCAGGCTGGATTGAAGCGACGGCTTCTCGTGATATCTTTGTATCGCTGGTTTCCTCACTCCCGTCCGTTTGCCAGTCGATTTCGTTCGCCAACACTTGGTCTTCGCCTTTACCTAGATTGGTTGGCAATGCTCTACGTCCCGTAGCTTTCCGCTTTCGCTTTGGGGGCTCGTCGGAATGTTCGGGTTCTTCGACATATTCTTCTTTTAATTCTGCTTCGTTTACCACATCGTCGGCAATGTCGTCGTCATCGTCGTCGTCGCTACTGTTTTCAATAGGGTCGAATGTTTCATCGTTGTCTTCGTTTGGCTCGTCTGAAACTGATTCGGTACTTACTGATTCCGGCGACTCTGGGACTGGCGTGGAAGAGGAACGCTGCCGTAATTGATACCGAGAAGATCTTGCTCGTTTCATGATGACTCCACGAGCGCAGCACGACAATTCGTGGCGAGACGGCGAGAAAGGGCGGATTAGGTGAAGTGTGAACGCCAACTGCATATCGCGGACAGTATTGCGAAATCGATGGGTGATCATGTAAACATTCGACAACAATCTCTTGTTCTAGCGCCAAATTAGACGGACAAAAATAAAACTGAACCTGAGTGAATATAAGAAATAGTTCATAACTGTAAACTCTGATTAATTGTGAATTAGCGAAATTGATTAACTGTTAAAGTTAGCAGACCCACTTAGCATCTATCTGCGCATTCACACGTCAATCTGCATTTAGGACACAGGTCCCTCTAGACGCCAATGAAGAAAACTGCAAAAGCCCTATTCATTTATCACAGAACTTCAGTTTACCATGAGAAGTCCGTCATAGTCAAAGTCTTTCTTGGAAAAACAATGATTGCGAAAGTGTGAGATCGTGCAACAGGCAACGGAATAAAACTATTACTTCATGATGAATCAGAAGTGAACGATTGTGTTATATTCTATAACATCAAGTGCAAGCAAAACATGGCGATGAATTAAAGGTGAAGAAATTATTCAGATCTGCTGGTTTTCTTTACTTTTCAAAATCAAATGCAAGAACAGATAAACTTCTTGAAATGACCCTTGAAAGATGGTTATGGAGAATATAAGAAAAATCTAATATCAGACTGAACAAAGGCTGAAGAAATTATAGAACAGTCTTCTGAAGTTCATGTCACTTGAATGCCGAATCGCTTGGTCTTTTTACATAACTTATTTTTTTCACAAAACAGAGTGGAAGCTTAGGTGCTGTATGAGCTACTGGAGGCGTAAATTGACCCCAAGAAGACTTGCAGCTGCAACAAACTTCAAAGAATCTGAATTCTTGATTCTGTAAAATGTGTCGTCATTAATTTCAAGTAATTTAACAGAATGGATATCGTTGTTATGTTCATTCCGTGAGAAATATAAATTATCCGTCTTATTGCAGGAAGAAAGAAAAAGATTAGTCACCAAGTTTCTCCTGAGTAGTTCTTTGAAATAAAAGATTTTTTGCGTCATATCCTTATGAATGATGCAATTTTCGTCCATGTGCATCGACTCTCTTCAACGAAAGGGGGATATGAAAAGAATAGATAATCACATAAATTTGGAAAATGTATACACTCATTGAGTTCTGTTGAATGGGATAACGCATAATTTAAGAACAGCTCTTTTATTTTCTATAAGAATTTATGGTAAAGCATAGCTCTGCCGGAATTAGTATTCTCGAACAGCAAGAATTAAATTAGCGAAGAATGCCATTGTCAATCATCTAATCGGCATGATGAGAAAATGTAAGCAGAGATTTCAAGACAAGCTTCCTTATTATATTATGAGTTACACAACACGGTGTCG